>Ga0134125_10007448_pt1 | contig 12352 bp, 8 predicted proteins | sample KB31751_FD_96464 | JGI IMG/M metagenome (GOLD analysis project Ga0134125, IMG submission 96464) | Terrestrial soil microbial communities with excess Nitrogen fertilizer from Kellogg Biological Station, Michigan, USA - KB3-175-1 | ecosystem: Environmental > Terrestrial > Soil > Unclassified ... | reverse complement strand
TCCTGATAGGCGTTCTTGTAGAGCACGCTGATATCGGTGCTGGTGCCGCCGACATCGAAGGTGACGATGTTGGGCTCACCGATCAGCTTGCCGAGACCGGCGCCGAAGACGACGCCCGCGGCGGGGCCGGAGAGCAGCGTCTGATTCGGATATTCGGTGGCGATGTCGATCTGCATCAACCCGCCATTCGATTGCATGATGAAGAGCTTCTTGGTCGTGAGCCCGGTCTCGCGCAGCCGGCCGGTGATCGCACGCAGATAGTTGGCGACGACCGGCCCGACATAGGCATCGAGCACCGTCGTCGAAAGCCGCAGATATTCGCGGATCAGCGGTAGCACCACGCTCGACAGCGAAACGCGCGCCGTCGGATGCTCCTCATGGATGATCTCGGCGGTACGTTTTTCGTGCTTCGAATCGATGAAGGAGAAGAGATAGCAGACGGCGATCGACTGGACGCCTTGCTCCTTAAGCTTGCGCGCAGCCTGGCGTACGGCGTTCTCATCGAGCGGCTCGAGCTCTTCGCCATCGAAGCCGAGGCGCCCGCCGACCTCATGCGTCATCTTCTGCGGCACGAGACCTGTCGGCTTCTGCCAATGCGTGTCGATGAGGTCCGGGCCCATCGGCCGGTTGCCGCCGCGCATGTCGTAGATCGCGCGGAAACCCTTGGTGATGAGGAGACCCGATTTCGCGCCCTTGCCTTCAATGGTCGCATTGGTTGCGACCGTCGTGCCATGGGCGAAGAAGTCGATGTCCTGCGCTTTGATCTGCGGATGGATTTCCATCAAATTCTGCAGGCCCGCCGCGACCGCGCGCGAGGGGTCGACGGGAATGGAGGGAACCTTCGTGACGAGGATTTTTCCCGTCTCGATCTCCATGCCGACCACGTCGGTGAAAGTGCCGCCGATATCGATGCCGACGCGCCAACCTGGCATTTAACGAGTCTCCCCCGGTTTCCTGAACGAATTTATGACCACGTCGCGAAAGCCATCGCATTGCCGGTGCCCGCTTCCGAGCGATAGCACGGCACATAATCGAGCAGCTTCATCGTGAAACCGGTCGCGGCCAGCGCGCCGCGCGCCACGATCCAATTCTTGGTCTCCGATGTGCCGGAGCGGAACAACGCGTCATCCTCGCCGGTCATTGCGTCGACGTCGTCGCGCTGGAACGCGCCGAGGATGCGATGATCGAACGCCTCATCGATGACGAAATGGCTGAGCCCGCCCGAGCCGACCACGACGACGCGCGCATCGCCCGGCCAGCTCGCAATGGCACGGCCGAGCGCGCGGCCGAAATCGAAACAGCGGCGCGGCGAAGGCTGGTTTGGCGGATAGAAGGTGTTCACCAGCACTGGCACCAGCGGCAGCGGCTTGTCCTTGAGCAGCCGGCGATAGATGAAACCATAGGCATGGCCGAGATTCGTTATCTCATGATCGCGCTTCGGCTGCGCCATGATCGCCGCCACATCGAAACCGTCCTGCATCGCCTGCGCGATCATATGCTCGGCGAGGTCTTTCGCGATCGGATAGGGCTGATCGGCGGGCGGGTGGTAACCAGTGACCGCGGCGCCGCGGCCTTCGCGGGTATGGCGGGCCATCTCCTCTTGTGTCGGTGCGAAATTCACGACCTCGCCGGCGCAATAGATGCCGAAAGTCGGCTGCAACTCCTCGGTGAACCATTCATGCTGATCGTCGCCGATGACGACGATGATATCGGGCTTGGCACCGGCGAGGATGTCGCCCAGCGCATCGAGTTGCTTCTGGCAACGATCGTAATACGCCTGGCGCGCCGGCGCCGTGTTGCGCGCGGCGAAATCCTCGGCTTGGCGCAGGACGTAGAGCTGATCGAAAGAATAATTGCCGCCGCGAAAGGCGAGGGCCTTGTTGCGGCGATCGGCGGCGGCGCGGCCGTCCCATTCCTGCGGCGGCGTCGACAGCATCGAGCCGTGCGATGTCCCGATTCCGAGAACCAGCTTGGCCACGAAACTCCTCCCGCCAGACAGCTTAAAGCTCCGGCCGCCGCGGCTCTAATAGATAACGGGGAGTTTTCTATAACGAAAGCTTATACCTGTTTGCGGCGACGGGCGGCGGGCCGCGTCCGGGCTTGCGGCGAGACAGTGGGGACGGCTCGCAGCCCTGCGGCCGTGGCTTTGATTTCCTGGATGAAAAGCTGCGCGGTGGCGGTCAGCTCGGCACCTTCGCGGCAGAGGATGCCGACCGGATAGCCGGGCAGCGGCCGCTCGGTCGGCAATTCGATCAGCGAGCCGGCCTCGATGCTCTCGGCGACGAGGTTATAGGGCAGGATCGCCACGGCATCGGATTGGCGCAGATAGTCGGCGGCGATGTTGTGACCGGCCTCGATGAAATTGCGCGGGAATTCCAGCCCGGCCGCGGCGAAGAGATTCTCCACCTGGTCGCGGAAATCGCGATAGGGGTGGAGGATGAACCACGGATAGCTGTGCAGCTCTTTCGGCGTCACGCGCTTCTTGCTGGCGAGCGGATGACCCTGTCGCGCCGCGAGGCAGAGCCGCTCCTGGAACAGCACTTCGTAGTGGATGCCCGCCATCTGCTCCAGCGTACCGATGCCGGCGATGACGAAATCGAGCTCGGCGAGACGCAACGACGGCAGCAGCGCGTCGAGATTCGCCGGGTTGGCGATAACGGCCACCAGCGGATGGTCGCGTTTGAAATGCGCGAGCACTTGCGGCACCAGGCGGAAGGAAATGATCGGCGGCGCGCCGAAGGTGACCTGACCGCGCTCGGCCTTTAGCACCGCCTGCAGATGTGAGACGCCGGCGTTGATCTCCGACAGCACGTTGATCGCGTGATGGATGAAGACCTTGCCGTAGCCGGTCAACTCGACACCTTTGCGATTGCGCTGCAGCAGCTTGGCGCCGAGCGCGGTTTCGAGGTCGCGCAGCCCGTTGGTGATCGCCGGCTGCGAGACGTGGAGCCGCTCGGAAGCGCGCAGCAGCGAGCCGCTGCGCGCCGCTTCGACAAAATAGCTGAGCTGGCGCAGGCGGACGGCGTGATCCATCACGCTCTAGCTCAGCGCCGCGACCTGACGGTGAAGGGCGAAGACTTCTTGCATGGTATCGGGGCTGAAATAGCGGCCCATGCCGCATTCCGTGCCGACACCGAAGACCGGCGCGAATTTGCGTGCCGCCGCGACCTTGCGGCGGGCCCCTTCGATGCCGTCGAGGCGATGGACGAGGCCCAGCATCAGCTCGGTTTCCGGGCGAAGGCGCAACTCGGCGAGCGGCGCGAAATAGGCCTCGTCCTCGCGTTCTTTCGGCACGGGCATATGGACCCAAGCGATGCTGTGCTTCGCGCGCGCCGCGATCGCGTTGTGGAAGGCGACCATGACCCCCATATCGCGCGGATTGACGTAGTGCTTGTCCTCGCCCGCATCGCCATAGCAAAGGTGAATCCCGCCTTCGACCGCGTCCGGCAGGCAATCGAGCGCTCTCGCGACGGCGGTGGCGAGCTCGTCGGCGCCGAATTCCCGCATCGAGCCGTTCGGATTGTCGAGCGATTGGGTGATCTCTACGGCGATGTCCCATTGCACGGCGATATCCTCAGGCGGAATCTCTCGCGCGATCGCGTTGATCTCGGCAAAGAGCTGCCCCTCATAGATCGGCCATACATCGCGCACGGCGTCGAGATCGATGCAATGTCCCATCACGCCAAACGCCGTCGGCGCGCTGATCTGAAAGCGCGTGCCGGGCGCGATCTTTCCCGCCGCGCGCGCCGCGCTGAAGTGTGCATAGGATTCGCGCGCCGCCGTGAGATAGCCCAGCGGCCCGAAATCGATCGCGTTCAGATCTTGCCCCGGTGCCGGGCGATAGCGCTGATTGGTCATGTGGAGATAGCGCGCGACCCCGCCCGGGATCATGCCCGCGGCACGGCCGACGATTGGCGCTTGCGGGCGCAGCCAGCCGCGCTTCTTCTCGCCATCGGGCAGACGCTTGGCGAGTGGGCCGAAAGACGCGCCGGCGAGCTCGAAGACCTCGCGCGCCTCGAGCGGCACGCCGCCGACCAGATGAACGGATCGCTCTGCCATCAACGGCAGGATAGCAGGCGTGGCGCGAGCGACAATGAAGCCGCGGCGAAGGTCGTCTGATCGGGATCGAGGCCGCTTACGCGGCGAGGAGATTGTTCACCGCTTCGATGAAGTCGTCCGGATCGAGCGGCTTGGCGAGCGTCGCGGTGGCGCCAACCTCGCGTGCCGCTTCGAGCGGATCGGTGTTGCCGATGCGCGCGCCGCCGGAGATGGCGATGATCTTGGCATCGGGACAGTGACGCTTGATCTCGCGGATCGTCTGGATACCGCCCTGCTCGGGCATGATGAGGTCGGCGATCACGAGATCGGGCTGCTCGCTGAGATAGATGCGCACGCCAGCATGGCCGTTCTCGGCGCTGACCACGTGATAGCCCTCTTCCTCGAGCAGGTAGATGAGCGTCGATAGAACGGCGATGTTGTCGTCGATCACAAGGACCGTGCGCACGGCCGCCTCACTTCAACTATTGTCAATAAAACCAGGGATATAGCGACTATGAAGTGTAGGGGCGGATCGTTAATGAATCATTGAGATCGGTGGAAAAGCTATAATGACGGGAAGTTTGTCGCAGCCGGTTACAATGATTAACGCAGCTTAAGCAGCCGGCTCGATCGCCGTTGGCTGCTCTCTTGCCGCGAGCGCCGGGAAGGCGACGATGAACTCGGCGCCGCGGCCAAGCTCGCTCTTCACATCGATTCGGCCGCCATGCGCGGTGACGATGCCATGGACGACGGAGAGACCCAGGCCGGTCCCCTGTCCTGCCTCCTTGGTGGTGAAGAAGGGGTCGAACAGTTTCGGCAGATCCTGATCGCCGACACCGCAACCGGTATCGCTCACGTTCAGCCACACCCGCTCCGGCGAAGCGTCGACCCGGATGGTGATCGTGCCCGAGGTCTCGCCGATCGCTTGCGCCGCATTGGTCACGAGGTTGATGATCACCTGGCGAATTTGGCCGGCATCGCCCAGAACGAGCGGCGTCTCGTCGATGTGCTCGACCAGGGCAATCGTCGTCGGAATACCGGCGCGCATCATCTGCAGCGCTTCGCGCGCGAGGATGCCGAGCCGCACCGGTTTCTTGTCGATATTATCCTTGCGGCTGAAAGTGAGGATCTGCTTGACCAGATCGCGCGCATGCTCGCTGGCGCGATAGATCGTCTCGAAATTCTGGCGTTCGCGGCTGCCGGCAGGCGCATGTGCCATGGCGCGCTTCGAGAGCGCGAGGATCGGCACCAGCGTGTTGTTCATGTCATGCGCGATGCCGCCGGCCAGCGTGCCCAGCGCTTCGAGCTTCTGCCGATGCTGAAGCGCGATATGCAGCTCGCGCTCGCGTTCCTGCGATTGCCGCAATTCGGTGATGTCCTTGACCGTGCTCGCGACGCGCACGACCTTGCCCGAAGCGTCCCGGATCGGCTCGTTTTCCCGCAGCAGATAGAGCAGTGAGCCGTCAGGCCGGATGATTCGGTATTCGGTGACCGGTGCCGGTATGCCTCTGCGCACGGCGCGCAGGATGTCGTTTACGTGCGCGCGATCTTCGGGATGAACAAGGGCGATGAACTCTTCCCATTTCGGCATCTTGCCTTTCGGCAGACCGTAGATTTCATAGGCGTGATCCGACCAGGTGACCGTGCCGGTGACGATATCGTGCTCGATATCGCCGACACTCGCGATACGCTGGGCGCGCGCCAGGCGCTGCTCGCTCTGACGCAACGCACGCTGCGTTTCTTTCAGCGCGCTGATGTCGATTTGCAGGCTTGCCGTGCCGCCATCGCTCATGCGGCGCTCGCAGACCAGCACCCAACGCCCGTCCCATAGCTGGCGTTCGACCGTGCGCGGCGCCGGATTGCGGTGATCGAGCAGGCGCTGCGCGATCCAGGCCTCGGGATCGGGGAACGGACGGGTCGACGCCGCATGCATCACGCCCGCGCGCAGGATTGCCTCGAACGGCACACCCGGCCGCAAAAGCGAACCGACGACGGAATAGAGCTCTTCATGTGCGGCATTGCACATGACGAAGCGATCGTCTGCGTCGTAGATGACGAAGCCCTCGGAGATGCTGTCGACCGCGTTGCGCAGCAGCGCTTGTGCCTGCTCTGTACGATTGCGTGCTTCGAGGGAGGCGGTGACGTTGAAGAACGTCCCGCGATAACCGGAAAATTCGCCGTGCTCGTCGAAAACCGGGATGCCATTCGTCGACAAATGGAGCTTTTGTCCATCGGCGGTTCGCAGCGGATAGCGGAAGCGGCGAAACGCTCGGCGCGAGTCGAGCGCTTGCTTGTGCGCGCGCCATATCGGGTCCGTCTCGGTATCGGCGCCGGCGATCTCCCAACTTGTCTTGCCGATCGGATCGCCCGGCAGGTTGTTGTTCTTATTGTGGACATTGGCGATGCACAGGGTGAAGCGATGATTGGCATCCGTTTCCCAGCACCAATCGCCGCAGCTTTCGGCAAAGTCGCGGAAGCGCTGCTCGCTTTCGCGCAGGGCGAGCTCGGCGCGGCGCTGCTCTTTGATCGAAGCCTCGACCTGTGCCATCGAGCGTTCGAGCGCGGCGCGGGCGTCGCGTTCCGCTTCGGCGATGACCTTATGGCGACGTTCGCTTTCGATGGCACGCGCCTCGGCCTCGGCGCGGCGGCGGTACTCGCCGGTGAGCCGATGGAGGAGCCAGAATGCCACGGCGACGAGGCCCAGCATCAGGATGATCGTGGCACCGGCTTTGCGTTGCCAGTCCGCGAAAACAACCTCGGTGGTTGGTCCCGCGGCGACGACAAGCGGCAGCTTGCCGAGCTTGCGGTAGACGAAGATTCGCTTACGGCCGTCGATCTGACCGGAGGCCTCGAAGCTGCCGGCAGGCGCGGCGCGGAAATGGTTGAAACCCGGCACGACACGCGGCTTGGCCGGATCGATATACGGCTTGCGCATCAGCACGAGGCCGTCGGTGCGGATCAGCGTGAGCGTTCCCTGCGGGCCGAGATCGACGCGGTCGAAGAGCCGCTTGAAAAAATCGAGCTTCACGGAGCCGAAAACGATGCCGGCGAAGCTGCCGTCGCTATGCGCGATGCGTCGGCTGAAAGCGACAGCCCAGACGCCGCTGATCTGCAAGCGGAAAGGCGCGCTGATATAGAGGCCGACATTCGGATTGTCTCGGTGCACGGTGAATAAATCGCGGTCGGCGAAATTCATACCCTGCGCGCTCGAGTGTCTCGAAGCGAATTTGATATTGCCATTCTCGTCGATGACGAAAGTCGCGCCAAAGCCGTCGGCGCTGGCCGCGCCGTCGAACAACACGGCCTGCCGTACCGCCGGCGGCATCTCGGGCAATTGGGGCAGGTTCAGCCCAGCGATGACCGTTTGCAGCGAGAGATCGTAGAGCGTGATGGTGCGATCGATGTCGTGCGCCAGCGCCGTCGTGAGGTTCTCTGCCGCCTGCACCGCATTTTGGCGTGTCGCGTTCCGGGCATCGATAAGGGAATAGCCGGCGATGGCGACGAAGCCCAAAAGAATGGCGATCGCGCCGCCGTAAAGCAGGCGCATCCGTGGCTGTCGGTCGGAGCCGAAACGCTTCGTCATGGGGTTAGGCTAAACGCCGCCTTTCGCCGTAAGCGAGACGCCGATTTTCGAAGGTAAAAGTTGATTAAGAATTACCGGCCGAACGCCGCCGGTTTGCTTTGGTGCCAGGTGCGTCCCATATTCTTTCGAGCAATTCTGGGAAGAGAAGAAGAGGGATCCCATGGCGGGGCCGGATGAAGGGGTGCGGGGCGGGACGGCGCCGGCGGCGGGCCGACCGATGCTCAGCGAGGCCGACCTCGAGCGGCGGCGCGGCCGTCCCTGGACGCTCCGGGTCGTCAAAGCCTTCGATATCAACTCGCATATGCGCCGGGTTCAGCTGACCGGCGATAACCTCGAAGAATTCACCCCGAAGCCAGGTCAGGAGATCGTGCTGCAGATTCCGCAGCCGGGCGGCGAGCCGGCGCGGCGGCATTACACGATCCGCCGCTACGATACGGCGAGCAAGCTGATCGATGTCGACTTCGTGCTGCACGGCCATCGCACGCCGGGCGTGAGCTGGTCGCTCGATGCGAAGCCGGGCGATGTCATCGATATCCGCGGCCCGCGCGGCCGCATCGCTCTCAATCCCGACGCCGACTGGCATCTCTTTCTCGGCGACGAGACCTGTCTGCCGGCGATCTTCGCGCTGCTCGAGGCGCTGCCGAAAGGCGCGTGCGCCTTTGCCTTCATCGAAATCGGCGGGGAAGAGGACAAGCAGGCGCTCGCGACGCAAGCCGATGTGAAGCTGCAATGGCTGTTGCGCAACGGCGCTGCGCCGGGGCCGAGCGATCTGCTGTCGAAAACGCTCGCGGCTTTCACTTTCCCGCCGGGCAAGGGCCACGCCATCGTCATCGGCGAGACCAGCAACGTGCGCAACCAGCGCCACGCGCTCCTGGAGCGCGGCTTCGACCGTAGCCAGATCTATGCCGAAGGCTATTGGCGGCCGGGCCGCATCGGCGGCCACGACCACGTCAACGACTGAACGCGCTCAGCTTTTATTTCGCTTGATGATGCGGCGATTGCTCGTAATGCAGCCGTAACAGATCGAGCCCGTAATCGTTGCCGTTCGGCGTCCGCACGATGGTGTGGACATGGAATTTCGCCGGTTCGGCATTGGTCAGGAACACGCCGATATGGTGGTCGAACTCGATCAGCACCACCGGGCTCTGCACGCGATAGTAAAAGGTGCTGTCCTCGGCAAAGCCGCCGATCCAGCAGAAATGCGTCTCGTTCATATGCTGCTCGATCTCGGCCATGCGCTGCTTCTCCGGCCCCTCCGGTAGCGGCGCGATGTAGCGGCCGATGAGGTCGAGCAAGTTGCGGCGCTGCACCGCCGACATGTCGGCGGCCGTAATCCCTTCATAGGGAATGATGCGATTGTCCTGATGCGCGCCGGCGAGGTGGAGATTGTCGGCGAAATGCCGCCGGCCGGGTGGAAGATCGCCGCCGACCATCGAATGCGCGACGATGGCACGGCGCTGTTGCTCCGGCGAGAAAGAGCGCATCAGCGTGAGGCCGGCGCGCTCTTCATCCTCGAACAGCGTCGTGCCGGCGAAGGGTCCGACATCGGCATGGCTCGGCTCTGCGCCCCAGAAGGTCGGCGTCAGCACCATCTGCCCGCCGATCACCATGCAATTGAGGCTGAGATGGTGACCGAAAAGCTGCCAGCCCCAGGGCTCGCTGGTCGAGGGCGTGCCGAAGAGGCAGAAATTGTAGCTCCACTCGCCAAGGATCGCCGGCCCGCCGACGAGATCGCCGAGGAACCGATTGAGCCGCATCACGTCGCGCGACATCTGATAGCCTTTGGCGCTGAGGCTGGCACGCAAGATCGCGAGCACGGCTTCGCGCTGCGCGTCGGTGATCTCCTCCAGCCGAAGCCCATAATCCTCGAAATAATTCTCGGTGTTCTGCCAGCGCCGCCAGGTATTGGAATTGGCGGGAAAGCACGACGCGTTGCGTTGCGCCTCCGTAAGCAGGCCAAGCAGTGCCTTGGCCGCGTCGGTCATCGCCGCAACTGGTGCGCCGTTGGGTTCGAGCTTATAGAGTCCGGGAACAGCATTGCCGTCGGTGGTGATGCCCTTGAACGGCTCGGCCAGCGACTTCGCCCATTGCGCGAAGAACTCCTGGGCGCGCGGGCTTTGCCGGCGCGCATCCGCATGGGTGCGCGCCGTCGGTCCGGCAATCTTCGATTGCCCCGGTTTTGGCAAAAACGGATGGTAATCGGGTCGCGACATCAGGCGCTCCTTCCGGCGAGGGGCAGTGTAAGATTAGCGTGCCGCAGCCGACAAGCAGGCCGCCGGAACCTGATGCGTTCGGACATGGTTCAACCAGTGTGGAGGAACCCCAAGGGAATGGCATGGCAGGCATCGCGCTGGTGATTTCGGATGTCGACGGCACGCTGGTGACGTCGCAAAAACGTGTGACAGCGCGGACACGCGCGGCGGTGGCGGCGCTGCATGCGCGCGGTATCCGTTTCACGGTCGTGAGCAGCCGTCCGCCCTTCGGGCTGCGCATGCTGGTCGAGTCGCTCGGCATCACGGTGCCGGTCGCCTCCTTCAACGGCGGCGCGATCGCCTCGCCGGCGCTGCAAATCCTCAACCAGCGCAGTATCGAGCGCGATGTCGCGCGCGAGATCGTCGCTTTTCTCGATCAAAAGGGAGTCGGCGTATGGCTCTTCACGGGCCAGGAATGGCTGACGCGCGATCTCGGCGGGGCGCATGTCTCGCATGAAACCATCACGGTGCAGCAGCGGCCGCATGCGGTCGAGAATTTCGACGCGGTGATCGATCAGGCGGGTAAGATCGTCGGCGTCAGTGATAATTTTGCGTGGCTCGAAGCCATCGAGGCCGAGGCGCGGGCGCATTTCGCAACGCGCGCCATGGCAGTGCGCTCGCAGCGCTATTATCTCGATTTCGTCGCGCCCGGTATCGATAAGGGCCTGGCGGTGCGCGAACTGGCCGAGACAATCGGGGTTCCGCTCACCGCGATCGTCACGCTCGGCGATATGGAGAATGACGTGCCGATGTTCCACCAGACCGGTTTCAGCATCGCGATGGGCAATGCGAACGATGCCGTGAAGCGCGAAGCGCGCGAAACCACCTTGACCAACGATGAGGATGGTTTCGCCGCGGCGGTCGAGCGCTTCATCCTGCCGCGCGCCACGAGCGGGTGAAGCGTATGGGCGGCGAGGCTCCCGGTCGGCCTGGCATTCCGGCGCGCTGGACATCCAGCGCCAAAAGTGCGGTCGGCACGGCGCTCACGCCGCAAAGCCGCGTCTGGTACACGATCAGCCACGGCATCCTCAATGAGATTTATTATCCGCGCGTCGACTACGCTTGCACACGCGATTTCGGCTTCATCGTCACCAACGGCCGCGATTATTTCTCGGAAGAGAAACGCCACGCGCGCAGTACCGTGCGTCCGGTCGAGGACGGCGTGCCCGCCTTTACCCTCGCCAATGTCGCCGCCGACGGTCGCTATCGCATCGACAAGACCGTGCTGTCCGATCCGGCGCGCGATGTGGTGCTGCAGCGGATTTCGTTTCGCGCGCTCGATGGCGGCCGCGACTATCGGCTTTTCGCGCTGCTCGCGCCGCATCTCGTCAATCGCGGCGCCGATAACGAAGCCTGGCTCGGCATCCATAAGGGCCACGAGATGCTATTTGCCGAGGGCAGCGACAATGCGATGGCGTTGGCTTGCTCCGCGCCATGGCGCGCGCGCTCGGTGGGCTTTGTCGGTGTCTCCGATGGCTGGCAGGATCTACGCCGCAATTTCGCGCTGACCTGGAACTACGATTCGGCGCGCGGCGGCAATGTCGCGCTTACCGCCGAGATCGATCTCGCCGATTGCGGCAACGAGTTCATCATCGCGCTCGGCTTCGGCCGGCGTGCCGAAGAGGCGGCACACCGCGTCATCGGCAGCCTCGCCGATGGCTTCGATGCGGCGCTCGCCGCCTTCACCGATGATTGGCAGGAATGGCAGGCTGAGCTCCTGTCACTCGACGCGCAGCGATACCAAGGCGGCGCCAACACCTATCGCATCAGCACCGCCGTGCTGCGCACCCATGAGGCGGGCTCGTTCGCCGGCGGCATCATCGCCAGCCTGTCGATTCCCTGGGGCTTCGCGCGCGGCGATGAGGATCTCGGCGGCTATCATCTCGTCTGGCCGCGCGACCTGGTCGAGACCGCCGGCGCGCTTGTCGCTGCCGGCGGTCTCGATGATGCACGCCGCGTGCTGCGCTGGCTCGAAGCAACCCAAGAAGCCGATGGTCATTGGCCGCAGAATTGCTGGCTGGATGGCGAGCCCTATTGGACCGGCGTGCAGATGGATGAATGCGCCTTTCCGGTGCTGCTGGTCGATCTGCTCTGGCGCGAAGGCGGGCTGACCGCGCCGGAATTACGGCGCTATTGGCCGATGGTGAAGAAGGCGGTGGCTTTCGTGATGCAGAACGGGCCGGTGACCGGCCAGGACCGCTGGGAGGAGGATTCGGGCTATTCGCCTTTCACCCTCGCGGTCGAGATCGCGGCGCTCCTCGCCGCCGCCGATATCGCCGATCACGCCGACGAAGCCGCGGGCGCGGCCTATCTGCGCGAGACCGCCGATGCACGGAACGAGCAGATCGAGCGCTGGATCTATGTCACCGATACGGCGCTGGCGCGCGAACTCGGCATCGAGGGTTACTACGTGCGCATCGCGCCGGCCGATAGCGCCGATGCTTGCTCGCCAAGCAGCGGCTTCGTGCCGATCAAGAAC
>Ga0134125_10007447_pt1 | contig 12352 bp, 5 predicted proteins | sample KB31751_FD_96464 | JGI IMG/M metagenome (GOLD analysis project Ga0134125, IMG submission 96464) | Terrestrial soil microbial communities with excess Nitrogen fertilizer from Kellogg Biological Station, Michigan, USA - KB3-175-1 | ecosystem: Environmental > Terrestrial > Soil > Unclassified ... | reverse complement strand
TCTTCGGCGATGCGGACGGCCGGCTGCGCTTCGCCAACCGCTCGGCGGCGCTCATGCTGCGCGATCTGACCGGCCGCGGCCGCCACGAGCTCGTCGGCATGACGCCGAAGGAGATGCGCTTGCCCGCGCCGCTCGAGCGCGTCGTGACCGCCGCGATCGCCGACGTGCGCGCCAGCCAAAGCGCGCGCACCGACGAGCTCGCGATCCCGCTCCACAACGGCACGCGCTGGTACGAGCAACGGGTGAGCCCCGTCTTCGCCGACGGCCGGATGACCTCGTACATCACCGTCATCCGCGACATCGACGAGCGCAAACGGGCTCAGCGCCGCCTCGAGCTGTTGTCGAAAATGTCGACGCTGGTGGGCAACCTCGAGCTCGACCAGCTCCTGCCGGCGATCGCCAAGCTCGCCATCCCCGAGCTGGCCGACTGGTCCACCGTCGACGTACGCGACGCCTCGACGGTGCGCCGCGCCTACGTCGTGCCGCGCGATCCGCACAATCAGCCCATCGCCGACGCCATGCAGCAGCTCAAGCCATGGTCGTCGCGGCGCGCGCGTGACGAGCTCCTGTCCGGACGCTCGCTCTTCTTCCCGGCGGTCACCGACGAGCTGATCCGCATCAACACCATGGGGCCGGAGCACATGGCGCTGATCCGCGCCATCGGCGTGCGCTCGGCGATCGCGGTGCCGCTGCGCGTTCGCGGCGCCACCGTCGCGGTGATGACCTTCGCCACCACCGCCGAGTCGGGCCGCAGCTACACGCGCGACGATCTCACGCTCGCCGAGGAGGTGGCCGCGCGCGCGTCGACCGTGCTCGAGCGGGCGCGCCTCTACGAGGAGCTCAAGGCGTCGGAGGCGCGCTTCCGCATCGCCCTGGCCGCCGCGCGCGTCGCCGTGTTCGAGCAGGACCGCGAGCTCCGCTATCGCTGGCACTACAACGCGTCCCTGGCGGCGAGCGCCGTCGGCAAGACCCACGCCGACCTCTTTCCCAGCCACGAGGCCGAAGCGCTCTCCGCGGTCAAGCAGCGCGTGCTCGATACCGGCGAGAGCTTCCGCGGCGAGATCACGCTGACGCTGCTCGAAGGACCGCGCGTGCTGGCCAGCGCCATCGATCCGGTGCGCGACGACGGCGGCGAAGTGGTCGGCATCATCGGCGCCTCGGTCGACATCACCCACGAAAGACAGACGCTGACCGCGCTCGAGCAGGCGGTGACCTTCCGCGAGCAGCTCATGGGCATCCTCGGGCACGATCTGCGCAACCCGCTCAACGCCGTGCTGGCGGCGTCGAGCCTGCTGCGCCGGCGCTCCGATCTATCCCCGCCGGCGCGCGAGCACGTCGAGCGCATCGAGCGCGCGGCGCGGCGCATGGCGGAGATGATCCGCACCCTGCTCGACTTCACGCGGGTACGCTTCCACGGCGATCTGCCGGTGTCGCCGGCGCCGGCCGATCTCGGCGAGGTGGCCCGCGCCATCGTCGACGAGCTGCGCGCAGCCGAGCCCGAGCGCGCCATCGAGCTCGCCGTGCACGGCGACGCGCGCGGCCGCTGGGATCCGGCGCGGCTCGGCGAGGTGCTGTCGAACCTCGTCGGCAACGCGCTGGCGCACGGCGACGGCGCTCCGGTGCAGGTTACGATCGACGACGCCGGCGGCGACGTGTGGCTGCGCGTGCACAACCACGGCGAGCCGATCGCACCCGACGCGCAGGCGGCGCTGTTCGAGCCATTTCGCAGCGGCGCCCCTCGCGACGGCGCGTCGCGCCCGCACGGGCTCGGGCTGGGGCTGTATATCGTGCGACAGATCGTTCTGGCGCACGGCGGCGCCATCACCTGCGAGTCGAGCGCGCGCGACGGCACGACCTTCACCGTGCGCCTGCCACGCGCGTTCCGCGCCGCGCCTGCGTTGTCCGCCGTAACCCAAAACGCGAATCACTTGCGCTGATCTACTGCGGCGCGCGCCGCCGGCCGCCTTCGGGCGGGCTCATCGCTGCGCTGCTCCCAATACCGACGGGTATTGTTGCGCTGCTCGCTCTTCGCGCGCCCAAATCCGACTCGGCCTCGCACGCCTCGCTACGCTCACCGCAAGTGAATCGCGCTTTAGCCCGCGTGCGGCTTGCCGGCTCCTGCGCCCGCCTCATAAAGGACGCGGACGGCGGCGGGAGGAGGCGGGCGTGCGGCGACGGGCTCTGACGATCGCGTGCGCGTGGGCGGCGGCGCTCGGCGCGTGCAAGAAGCCATCGCCGCCACCACCGCCGGTCCCGGTGGTGCGCGTGACGACGCTGCGCACGCACAACATCGAGCAGGTGCGCGAGTGGCTGGCGACGCTCGACGGCTCGACCAACGCCGAGATCCGCCCGCAGGTGTCCGGCTACATCCAGACGGTGAGCTACCACGAGGGCACCGTGGTCGCGCAGAACACGCTGATGTTCGAGCTCGACCACCGCCCCTTCACCGCCGTGGTCGAGAAGGCCGAAGGCGATCTGCAAAACGCGATGGCGCAGTGGAACAAGGCCAGGGAGGACGTGCGCCGCTATGCGCCGCTCGTCGCCGAGCACGCGCTCTCGCGGGAGACGCTCGACGACGCCCGCTCCGCCGCCCACGTCGGCGCCGCGCAGACGCAGGCGATGCGCGGCGCGCTCGCCGTCGCCAAGCTCAACCTCGAGTGGTCCTTCGTGCGCTCGCCCATCGACGGGCTGGCCGGCATCGCGACGACGCGCGTCGGCAACCTGGTCAACGCCAACAACGTGCTCGCGGTGGTCTCCACGCTCGATCCCATCCGCTCGTCGGTGAACATCTCGGAGCGCGAGTACCTCGCCGTCGCCGAGCGGCTCAATCACGTCAACGAGCCGCGCTACGCCAACGCGCGCATCATCGAGCTCGTCCTCATCGACGGGCGCATCCACCCCTACCGCGTGCGGCGCGTGATCGTGAACCGCCAGATCGATCCGTCGACGGGCACGCTGCTCATCCAGGCGCTCTTCCCCAACCCGGGCAACATCCTCCGGCCCGGGATGTTCGCCAAGGTGCGCGTGCACTCGGGCGCGCAGGAGGACGTCGTGCTCGTGCCCGAGCGCGCGGTGCAGGAGCTGCAAGGGCGCCACATGGTCGGCGTCCTCGGCGCCGACGGGCGCGTCGAGATCCGCACCGTGAAGCTCGGGCGGCAGTTCGATCACGCCTACGTCGTCGAGAGCGGCCTGCAAAAGGGCGACAAGATCATCGTCGAGGGGCTGCAGAACGTGCAGCCCGGCGCCAAGGTCAACGCGCAGGAGATCCAGCCGCCGCAGGCGTCGGCCGAGCCGGTGCGGGAGCCGTAGCGTGTCGGCCTTCTTCGTGCGGCGGCCGATCGTCGCCATCGTCATCAGCATCGTCCTCGTGATCACGGGCGTGGTGGTGATGAGCGGGCTGCCCATCGACAAGTTCCCGCCGATCACGCCGCCGCAGGTCAACGTCTCCGCCACCTACGTCGGCGCCGACGCCGTCACCGTCGAGCAGGCGGTGGCGACGCCGATCGAGCAGCAGATGAACGGCGTCGACCGCATGATCTACATGCAGTCGATCAACGCCGCCGACGGCACCATGAGCCTGCGCGTGACCTTCGAGGTCGGCACCAGCCCCGACATCGCCAACGTGCTGGCGCAGAACCGCGTCTCGTGGGCGCAGGCGCGCCTGCCCGCGTCGGTCAACGCCTACGGCCTCATCACCAAGAAGACGTTCGCCTCGCCGCTGCTCGCCTACGCGCTCTACTCGCCGCACGGCAGCTACGACAACGGCTTCCTCGCCAACTACGCCACCATCAACCTCACCGACGAGCTCCTGCGCGTCAAAGGCGTGGGCGACGTGCGCATCGTCGGCGGCGCCGACTACGCCATGCGCGTCTGGATCAACCCCGAGGTGCTCGCCAACTACGGCCTCACCATCGCCGATCTGATGCGCGCGCTGCAGCGGCAGAGCACCGTGAATCCCGCCGGTCAGCTCGGCGCCGAGCCGGTGCCGAAGGGCCAGGAGTTCACGTACACCATTCGCGCCAAGGGGCGCCTGACCACCGCCGCCGAGTTCGATCAGATCATCGTGCGCGCCAACCCCGACGGCTCCTACCTGCGCATGAAGGACGTGGCGCGCCTCGAGCTCGGCACCGAGAACTACAACAGCATCGGCCGCTACAGCGGCAAGAACGCGGCGGTGCTGCTCGTCTATCAGCTCCCCGGATCGAACGCGCTCGCCGTCGCCGACGAGGTCAAGCGGCGGCTGGCCACGGCGCGCGCGCGCTTCCCCGCCGACATGGACTACGCCGTCGGTCTCGACTCGACGGCGCCGATCATCGAGGGCATGCGCGAAATCGTGGTCACGCTCCTCGAGGCGCTCGCGCTCGTCATCGTCGTCGTGTTCGTGTTCTTGCAGAGCTGGCGCGCCACGCTCATCCCGCTGTGCACGGTGCCGGTGTCGCTGATCGGCACGTTCATCTTGTTCCCGCTGTTCGGGTTCTCGCTCAACACGCTGTCGCTGTTCGGGCTGGTGCTCGCCATCGGCCTCGTCGTCGACGACGCCATCGTCGTGGTGGAGGCGGTCGAGCACCACATCGAAGAGGGCATGTCGCCGCGCGAGGCGACGCTGCAGGCGATGCGCGAAGTGTCGGGGCCGGTGGTGGCGATCGCGCTGGTGCTGTCGTCGGTGTTCATCCCGGTCGCGTTCGTCGTCGGCATCAAGGGGCGGCTGTTCCAGCAGTTCGCGCTCACCATCGCCATCTCGGTCCTCATCTCGGCGTTCAACGCGCTGACGCTGAGCCCGGCACTATCGGCGCTCCTGCTCAAGCCCAAGGGCGCGCGGCGGCGGCGCGGGCCGCTCGCCTGGTTCTTCGCGCGCTTCAACCGCGCGTTCGCCTGGACCACCGATCACTACGTGGGCCTCTCGGCGCGCCTGTTGCGCAAGACGGTGGTGTCGCTGGTCGTGCTCGCGCTCTTCGCGCTCGGCGGCCTCGGCCTCGGGCGCAAGCTGCCGCAGAGCTTCGTGCCCGACGAGGATCAAGGCTTCCTCTACGGCAACCTCATGCTGCCCGACGCGGCGTCGCTGCAGCGCACCGACGCGGCGATGAAGAAGGTCGAGGAGGTGCTCAGCCACGTCGAGGGGCTCGAGGGCTACACCACGATCTCGGGCTTTTCGATCCTCACGCAGACGACCACGTCGAACCAGGGCCTCATGTTCCTCGCTTTCAAGCCGTGGAGCGAGCGGCGCGTGAGCACCTTCGAGGTCTTGCAGAAGGTCAACCGCGCGCTGGCCACGATCCCCGAAGGGCGCGCCTTCGCCTTTCCGCCGCCGGCGATCCTCGGCATCGGCACCTCGGGCGGCTTCGACGTCATGCTCGAAGATCGCGTCGGCATGAGCGTCGACGAGCTCGACGGCAACGCCAAGAAGTTCATGGCGGCGCTCGGCAAGCGGCGCGAGGTGACGCGGCTGAACAACGCCTTCCGCGCGGCGGTGCCGCAGCTGTTCGCGCGCGTCGACGAGGCCAAGGCGCTCAAGCAGGGCGTCGACCTCGCCGACATCTACGCGACGCTCGGCGCCTTCATGGGCGGAAGCTACATCAACGACTTCAACCGCTTCGGGCGGCAGTGGCGCGTCTTCCTCGAGGCCGAGGGGCCGTTCCGCCAGCGCGCCGACGAGATCTCGCGCTTCTACGTGCGCAACGCGCGCGGCGAGATGGTGCCGCTGTCGACCATGGTGACGATCGAGGAGACCAACGGGCCGCAGTTCACCTCGCGCTTCAACCTGTTCCGCTCGGCCGAGATCACCGGGCAGGCGGCGCCCGGCTTCAGCTCCGGTCAGGCCATGGCCGCCGTCGAGGAGGTGGCGGCGCAGACGCTGCCCAAGGAGATGTCGCTCGGCTGGGCGGGGCTGTCGTTTCAGGAGCGCGCGGCGGGCGGCGTCGGCGGCGTGCTGGCGCTGTCGCTGCTGCTGGTGTTCCTCATCCTGGCGGCGCTGTACGAGAGCTGGTCGCTGCCGTGGAGCGTGCTGTTGTCGACGCCGGTGGCGCTGTTCGGCGCGCTGCTCGGCCTCTTCATCCGCAAGATGAGCCTCGACGTCTACGGGCAGATCGGCCTCATCATGCTCGTCGGGCTGGCGGCGAAGAACGCGATCCTGATCGTCGAGTTCGCGCGCTCGCGCCTGGAGTCGTCGAAGGAGCATCCGATCGCCGACGCGGCGCTGGAGGCGGCGCGGCTGCGCCTCCGGCCGATCCTCATGACCTCGTTCGCCTTCATCTTCGGCATGCTGCCGCTCGTCGTCGCCAGCGGGGCGGGCGGCGTGTCGCGGCGCGAGCTCGGCAGCGCCGTGGTCGTGGGGCTCATCGTGGCCACGCTGTTCGGCATCTTCCTCGTGCCGACGCTGTTCGCGATGGTCGAGCGCGTCGTGCGCTGGGGCAGCCGGCGGCGGACGCGGCGCGCGCTGCCGGCGCCGAGCGGGCCGTCGTCGCCGTCGCGGGGTGGACCGTCGTCGCCGTCGACGGCGCCGTCGCACGCCGCGGAGCCGCCGCCGTGAGGGCCGCCGCCGTGAGGGCCGCCGCCGTGAGGGCCGCCTGCGTGCTCGTGGCCGCGACGGCCGGCTGCGCCGTCGGGCCGCATTACCACCGGCCGGCGACGCCGGTGACCGCGACCTACCGCGGCCAGGATCGCGCCGAGGCGGCCTCCTTCGCCGATCTGCCGTGGTGGCAGGCCTTCGGCGACGAGCCGCTCAACGCGCTCATCAAGGAGGCGCTGGCCAACAGCTACGATCTCGCCGACGCCGCCGCGCGCGTCGACGCCGCCCGCGAGGGCTTCAAGGCCAGCACCGACGCGCTCCTGCCGGCCATCGGCATCAACGGCGGGCCGTCGTATCAGCAGGTCTTCTCCGGCCTGTCGTCGGCGATCCCGACGACGCCGGGCGGCCCCACGCTGCCGACGGGAAACTTCCGCTTCGCCACGTACACGGCGCAGGCGACGCTGTCGTGGGAGCTCGATCTGTGGGGCAAGCTGCGCCGCCAGCGCGAAGCGGCGCTCGCCGACTTCTTCGCCAGCGAGGACAACCGGCGCGGCGTGATCGTGTCGCTCATCGGCACCATCGCCGGCGACTATTTCAACCTGCTTTCGCTCGATCTGCAGCTCCAGATCGCCAAGCGCACCGTGCAGTCGCGCAAGGAGACGCTCGACCTCTTCGCCAAGCGCGAGGCGGGCGGCATCGGCGATCGGCTGCAGACCTCGTCGGAGGCGGCGATCCTCGCCGGCGCCGCGGCGACCATTCCCGCGCTCGAGCGGCAGATCGTCGCCGTGGAGAACGAGCTGTCGATCCTCGTCGGACGGCCGCCGGGATCGATCTGGCGCAGCGGCAACCTGCTCGCTCGTCCGGTGCCGCCGCATCAAGCCGCGGGCGATCCGGCGCAGCTGCTCGAGCGCCGCCCCGACGTGCGCCAGGCCGAAGCGCGCGTCATCTCGACCAACGCGCAGGTCGGCGCCGCCTTCGCGCAGCTCTTCCCGAGCATCTCGGTCGCGGCCAACGGCGGCCTGGCGAGCTCGTCGCTGTCGCAGCTGTTCACCGTCGGCGCCGCCACCTACGGCGCGGCCCTGGTGATCGACTGGCTGGCGCCGATCTTCGCCGGCGCGGCCTACGCGCATCGCTATCGCGCCCAGGAGGCGCTGTGGCGCGCGGCGGTCGCCGACTATCGCCGCGCCGTCCTCAATGCGCTCGCCGAGACCTCGAATGCGCTCGTCACCCTCGACCGGCTGCACGAGGTGCGCGCGCAGCTCGAGGTCGCCGTGCACGCGTGGTCCGAGAGCGTGCGGCTGGCCAAGGTGCGCTACGACAACGGCGTCGCCAGCTACCTCGACGTGGTGCAGGCCGAGCAGAACCTGTTTCCCGCGGAGCTGCAGCTGGCCGAGACCATCGGCGATCAGTTCGCGGCGCTGGCGCAGCTCTATCGCGCGCTCGGCGGCGGCTGGCAGACGAGCGAGCCGGCTAACGGACCACAGCCGCGCGAAAAAACGCCGCGATGAGGAAGGCGCCACCGACGGCGATCAGATCTTCGGGCAGCGCGATGGCGGAATCGGGCACGTGCAGCGCGCGCACCAGGCGCACGCGCGCGTGATAGCCGCCGAGCGTGCCGATGGCCGCGCCGAGCGCGCCGAGGAAGATCCCCACGACGAGCGAACGGCCGCCGCTGGCCGCGAGCGCGGCGCCGCAGAAACCGCCCGAGACGAGCCGGAAGACGAACGAGGGCGGCGCGGTGCGTGCCGGCGCCTTGGGGTTCTGATCGTTCACCAGCTCGCCGATGGCGAGCGCCGTGAAGATCCACGGGGTCACGGGGTGCGCGAGAAACGCCGCCCAGGTGTGCCGCACGTCGATCCAGCCCACGCGCGCGGCCCACGCGATCGCCATCGGCGCGGTGAGCGCGCGCAGCCCGGCGACGATGCCGATGCACAGCGCCAGGCAGGCGAACGCGGTCGTGCTCATGAGGGAGTGATCGGCAGCGGGCCCGCGCGCCGCGCTCGGGCGATCGCGGTAAACGGGGCTACGCGCGGCGCCTCAATCGAGCGCGTAGCGCGCAAGGCTCATCACCAGCGACTGCACGCCCTCGGCGAAGGTCGGATGCGCGAACTCGGCCTCGACGATCGAGCGCGCGCTCAGCCCGGCGGCGACGAGCGGCACGAAGACGTGCACGAGCTCGCCGGCCTCGGCGCCGACGATGGTGACGCCGAGGATGCGCTCGTCGTGCGCGTCGATCACCAGCTTCATGACGCCGGCGGTCTCGCCGGTCTCGATGGCGCGCGCCACGCTGCCGAAAGGCATCGCGGCGACCTCGACGTCGAGCCCCTGCGCGCGCGCCTCGGCCTCGCTCAGCCCGACGCTGGCGACCTGCGGATCGGTGAAGACGCACGACGGAATCGTGCGCGCCGCCCGCCCGCGCGTGCCGCGGCCGAGCAGCAGATCGTAGAGGAGCCGATGATCGTCCCACGAGGTGTGCGTGAACTGCGGACCGCCGGTGGCGTCGCCGACGGCGTACACGCCCGCGGCCGAGGTGCGGTACTGATCGTCGACGACGACGTAGCCGCGCTGGTCGCGCGCGATCCCGGCGGCCTCGCAGCCGAGGTCGTCGGTGTTGGGCGTGCGGCCGAGCGCGACCAGGACGTGCGAGCCGCGCACCTCGCCGCCGGCGAAGCCGACCACGAGCTCGCCGCCGTCGCGGGCCAGGCGCTCGACGCGGGCGCCGAGGTGGAGCGCGATGCCCTCGTCGCGGAAGACGCCTTCGAGCGCGGCCGACGCGTCGGGATCTTCGCGCGCGAGCAGGCGCGTGTGGTGATCGAGGATGGCAACCTCGGCGCCGAAGCGGCGGAACATCTGGCCGAACTCGCAACCGATGTAGCCGCCGCCGACGACGACGAGCCGGCGCGGCAGCTCGCGCAGCTCCATGATGCGGTGGTTGTCGAGCCAGGGCACGCCGTCGAGCCCCGCGATCTTGGGCAGCGCCGGACGCACGCCGACGTTGATGATCACGATCTGCCCGCGATGGCGCTCGCCGCCGATCTCGATCTCGCGCGCGCCGACGAACCGCGCCGCTCCGCGCACCAGCTTCAGCTTCGCGCCGGCGCTCTCGATGCGCCGCGCGACGCCCGCGCGCCAGCGCTCGACGATCGCGTCCTTGCGCGCGACCACGGCGGCAAAGTCGACGCGCACCTCGCCGGCGTGCACCCCGAGCCGCGCCGCGGTGCGCGCGACGTGGGCCGCGTGCGCGCTCGCCACCATCGTCTTCGTCGGCGTGCAGCCGTAGTTGGTGCAGGTGCCGCCGAGCTGCGAGCGCTCGGCCAGCAGCACCGAGCGCCCTGCGTTGGCCAACCGCGTCGCGAGCGGAACGCCCGCCTGCCCGCTGCCGATGACGATCACGTCCACGTCCATGTGCGCCCCCGGTGTGCTCCTGATCATACGCGCGGCGGGATCCACTTGAAGGCCGTCGCGTCGATCGTGCTACCGTGAAGGTGTGATCGCGAGGCTGGTGGCGTTGGTGGCCGCGTTGACGGCGCTGGCCGGCTCGGCCGCTGCGGCGCCCGCGTCGCTCCCGCCGCCGGGACAGCGCGACAGCCACGACGCCTGGGCCCGCGAGGTCAAAGCGGCCGAAGAGCGCGCCTTCCGCGCGGCGCTCGCCAACTACGATCGCGCGCGCGCCCACGCGCCCGAGGACGCCGTCTCCGCCGTCGAGCGCTGCAAGCTCCTCGGCGCGCTCACCCACCGTGATGACGAGGGCGACGCGCTCGACGAAGACGATCAGCGCCGCGCCGATCTCTACGCCGCCTGCCTCGACGAGCTCGACGCGCACTTCCCCGAATCGCCCGCGGTCCGCGTCTATCGCCTCGACGACAAATGGGGCGACGAGGCGCTCGCCTTCGGCCGCCGCCTGCTCAGCGATCGCAAGCTCGCGCTCGGCGATCGCGATCGCGCGCACGTCTACGAGCGGCTGGCGCGCGTCCTGTCGTCGCAGAAGCACGCGCGCGAGGCCTACGAGTACGCCACGCTCGCGCTCGACTACGATCCCGCGCTCGATCTCGGCATCATCGTCGCCACCGAGCTCCTCGACGAAGGGCGCCCGAGCGAGGCGGTGGTGGCGCTGAGCGCGCACGGCGAGGAGTCGTCGTACCAGCTCGTGCGCAAGGCACGGCTGCTCCTCGACGCCAACGCGCCGGAGCGCGCGGCGTGGCTCATGCGCGTGGCGCTCGCGCGCAAGGCCTACTTCGACCCGTCGACGGCGGCCGACATCCTCGAGCGCACCGGCCGCGCCAGCGAGGCGCGCAAGAAGCTCGACGAGACCAAGAGCACGCGCAACCGCCACGCCACGCTGGCGCACCTGTTCGAGAGCGATCTGGCCGGCCACGACGCCGAGGCCGCGGCGCGCTCGTATCAGGCGCTGCGCGATCTCGGCTGGCGCGCCGATCCGTTCGAAGGCTATCGGATGGCGCTGGCGCGCAAGTTCCCCCGCGCGCACTGGCGCGCGCGCGACTGGCTCGGCCTTTTGCGCCTCGCCGGCATGCTCTTTCTGTTCGCGCTCGTGCCGCTCGGATGGGTGCTTCCGATCCACTACTGGTCACTGTGGCGGCGGCTGCGCGGTCCGCTCGTCGTGCAGCCAACGATGGCGACGCGCTGGCGCTTTGTGCACGTGTGGCTCGCCGGCGCGACGTTCCTCGTGATCCAGTCGCTGCTCCTCGTCGTGTTCTGCTACGCCGAAGCCAGCGGCTGGCTGCAGACGCCGGCGGAGAAGCAGGTGACGCCGCCGCTGGCGCTGGCCAAGTACGGCCTGTGGAACGCGGCGCTCCTGGTGATCGTGCTCGGCCTTCTCTTCGTGCGGCGCGGCGAGCGCAAGCTCTTCGGCCCCGGCAACTGGTCGGTGCGCAGGAGCCTCGGCGGCGCCGCGCTGGCGATGGGCATCCTCGTCGGGCTCCTGGTGGCGGTGGGCCTCCTCGGCAAGCTGCTGTCGTCGCTCCACGGCGCGCATCCGGCGGCGCTCGGGATCGAGGAGCTGATCGCGGCGCTCCGCTCGCAGTACGGCATCGCCGCCGTCGTGCTCGTGGCGGTGGTGGTCGCGCCCATCACCGAGGAGCTGGTCTTCCGCTCGATCATGCTCGACGTGTTCGCGCGCTTCATGCCCTTCGTCGTCGCCAACGCGCTGCAGGCGCTCCTGTTCGCCGCGGCGCACGCCGAGCTGACGCGCTTCCCCTACCTGTTCGCGCTCGGCTTCCTCGCCGGCTCGCTGCGCCGCCGCTCCGGCGGTCTTCTGCCGTGCATCTTGCTGCACATGCTCAACAACGGGCTGGTGCTGCTGCTCTCGCTGTCGACGCCGGTGGCGCCGGCGGCGAAGCCGGCGACCACGCATCAAGCGGCGCCCGCGTTCAAGGCGTCGGACGAGCTCATGGCCTGCGTGCGCGCGACGCCGGGGCTCGAGGACGCGCCGCCGAGCGCGTTCGAAAACCTCGTCGGCGGCAAGGCGCTCCAGGTGCTCAACAACGTCGCCTGGACCATCGCGATCGATGCCAAAGCCACCCCGGCGTGCCTGCGCCAAGCCGAGGCGGCGGTGAACGGCGCGCTGCGCGCCATGCCCGAGCTGCCCAACGTGCTCGACACCAAGGCCACGCTCTACTTTCGCCTGCACCGCGACGCCGAGGCGATCGATCTCGAGCGCATCGCGCTCGGGAAGACGAACAACGGGACCTTCGCCTCGCAGCTCGATCGCTTCCTCGCCGCCAGCCCCGGCCCCACCCTCCTCGGCGACGACGGCTCGGCGCCGCCCAAGATCGTGCTCGAGCCGCGCGCGCCGACCGAGGCCGAGACCGTGCGCCTCGAGCTCGGCGA
>Ga0134125_10007446_pt1 | contig 12353 bp, 18 predicted proteins | sample KB31751_FD_96464 | JGI IMG/M metagenome (GOLD analysis project Ga0134125, IMG submission 96464) | Terrestrial soil microbial communities with excess Nitrogen fertilizer from Kellogg Biological Station, Michigan, USA - KB3-175-1 | ecosystem: Environmental > Terrestrial > Soil > Unclassified ... | reverse complement strand
GCCATTCTCCATCCCACATGCCAGAGAAGTGTTTATGCTTTTCACCTTTGGGAATTGGCCCAAAGCACCATTCGCAGCGATGATCCTTTACCGCTATTGGGCTGAAAGTCTCCCCAAAGTTACTCACCGTCCCTCCTCCGTCTCCTTTGCTGGCGTGCTCTGCGCTGGCGAAGGGGTGACAAACGCCAATAGTTGCTCTGCCAAATCTTTAGCTTGGCTTCGAGAGAGATAAACTACGCCAGAAGCACCGCAATCAAGCCTCACGCCGATAGGGTGGGATTCTGGGCCAGTTTCCATCAGCCAAATATGGTCGGTTGCGAGTCCATGTAAAAACAGGTCATTGCCGTTTTTCAATTCAATCTGCATTATTTTTCTCCTTTGTTGCTGGCGTATCGGCCTCCAAGCGATCTTCTGAGGCCAGTTTCCTGAAACTTTCTATCTCAGCCTCCCTCCAGTCTGACCTTTGGGGCATGGACTGGGAACGGAGACTCTCCCGCTCCCGCTTCACGCACTCTGAGGCGTAGGCGACCAGACGTTGAGCCATACCATCTTTGTCGATGTGGCAAGTTCCTTTTGGCGCATCATCGCTGCCCATAAATTGCAAAGGAACATGCTCATCAAGCCACTCACGCGCACTCTGGGGCGGCTCCCCGCTGGGCGCGGATGGCTTCGACCTGAATACAGCAACGGTATCAACGCAAACTGTGCAGTACTGTCGCCAATGGTGTGTACCATAAATCTTCTCGCCGAATTTGAGCGTGTGGCTTTCGTCATTAGGGCATTGCCAATATTTCGCTGTGCTCACTGTCCCTTCCCTCCGCTCGTCCGCCCCTCTGGTTTTGGCATCCGCACCTGCTCTTTGTGGGCATCCTGCCAGTCCATGAACCGTTCGGCGATTTTTAGGCATTGCAGAGCGTGTTGCATGATGGCAGCTTTCCGCTTACATCGGCCACCTGCCCCTGCAACTCCTCCACTCGGGAAAGACGCGAGAGAAGTTCGGCGCGCAACATGTCTCGTTCTGCTGCATATTCGTCATGTCGGGCATAAGCAACCCTCGTCTGCTCTGACTTGTCGATTAACTCATTGACCAACTCTTCCGCCTTCATCGCTTTCACTCTCCCTTGGGGAGATACGTTTTTCATAAAAGCTTTTCCTCACATCCAATACAAATCCCATCCTCAGAATCGGAATGCTCCTCGCAATGATGCATCCCACAAAAACCGCAAATGAAAGAGTCCGGAGCTATCTTGTTACACGTATTCGTCATACAGACAAAGCCAGAAGATAACACTTCCTCTTTAATTTTCGCCGGCTCCGGATTCTTTATCTCTTCCTCCAGACACTTCCTACAAGCAGCCTGGACTTCTCCCCTTCCGGCGATCCAGACAGGAATGATATGGGTCATGTGTTTATGACAGAAATACGCCAGAGATACCGCTGCCATAGGGCTCTTCTTGACTTGGGAAGTTCCAGGGAGGTTCATATTAATTGGTCTCCGAAGTAATCGATACGAGGAGGGGTGGAAAACCGGATTACGTCTTCATTAGGAGGACTCCCTATTGGTGCCGGCCTTTGGCGACGGTTTACTCGGATTAAGAAAGGTCTGGGCGGATTAGGGGTTGCTGGAACCTGTGCCCACGTCAGAGTATCCCCCCCCCATTCCAACGTTGGCTCCGGCTGTCTCCTCACACTTCTCCTCATCCCCCAGTCAGAAAGGAGCTGTTTGTATTGACTGTCTTTTTCCTTGATTCTCTTTGGCTCTCGGAATACCCAGAGCTTTTTCATCTCTGGATTTGTCAGAGCTAAGTGGTCAAAGTGCCACTGAATTTGTTCGAGCGTAGGACGGAGACCAAGAGTAATGGGAATCCGAGCGGTCATACGAAGTTTTCGGAGGATCTTCAAGACATCCTTCCCCTGATACCTAAGCCCTTCTACTTCCATAGCAACCCTGAGTTTAGTCGGCAAGTATCCTCCCTTCTCTTACTTCGTACCTATTACAGCGATAACAAACCCGATCCTTGCCTCTGAGCCATTTATACTTATCCCAATTTCGACTCCAGTCATGTCCGAATCGAGCACAGATTTTCTCCTCGAAATAGAACAGGGGTTTGTTGAACAACCTTTCTAGGAAAATGAAAAACCACTCAAACAATTCACACACTGCCTCTCCTCCCCGGAAACCCGAGCTCATGCCATCTCGCAATCTTGTTCACAAGATTCACGAGTCCCTGCCTCGGCCCTTCCACTCCTGGAGCGGTATTGACTTCAAGAACATAATGCCGCCCGTCAAGCCCCCGGAGAATGTCCACCGCTCCAAAATCAAGTTCGAGAGCTTCGACGGAAGCGGAGGCGATGTTGATAAGATCCTGCGGCGCCTCTCTTACAAACTGAAACGCAAACCCATTATCCGCAGAGAATCCGAGCGTTCCTGTCAGCCTCTCCGGATGGACGAAGGTCTTTTCATACGTAGCCAGGTGCCGTCTCCGGTAAATCCAGGTCCGGAATTCAGTCTGTCTCGGAACATACTGGACAAAGAAATCACAGGCTCCGGCATTGAGGAAGTTCTCAAAAGCCTGGTCCCGAGCGGGAATGGGAATGATGTCCTTTCCCCGAGTGTGATGCCGACGCCGGCCGAGAACAGGAAAGGACAGGGCTTCTCCGGTCTCCGAGAAATATGGAACCAGGACTCCAGCATCTCGAATGCGTTCAAGAGCCTGTAGTTTGTCGTACTTAGCCGCATTCGCATTCAGGGTCGGCAAAGTCGGATTCTGAATCCTTACTCCATACGACACTACCCCTCCCGGAGTTCCGACCAGTCCCCTCTCCTGGAGCATTGAAGTCAAGAGCCTACCTGTAGGCCCTCCTACTGCACGAATTTGTAGCGGCAAGAATGTCCTCCCTTCCCAACCCTTTAAACCGTCGCATTACTTCATAGGTATTCTTTCAGGCTGAGGGGACGCTAATTTCGCATCCCCCCCTTGGTTTGACAGCCATGCTGCCTGCCTGCACAACACTTTCATAATTCTTCTGAGTCGTATGGCTCAATCTCCGCATGACACTTCGGGCACTCGTCATTGCACATACAATTCCAGGTATCCGTCCACTCGATCTCGCAATGACGGAAGTAATTTATGTAATGTGTTTCACACGGATCAGTACTTCCGCAGATAGGACATTTCATAATATTTCGAATACCTTTAAAAGTTTTTGCCACCAAGAAAGCGTCTTCCAGCGTCTTTCCAATTCAACAGAACACGGCCATTCCGAATGGCAGACGGGGCATAATTCTCTGTCGTATGGATTAATCAAACAACGGCCTCCCATCAGTCCCGGTCTTCTTACCCTCCACAACCATTCCCAGATTGTGATCCTTCGGACAGACCAGCTCACTTAGTTTCTTGTCCTTGTACTTATCCGGAATCGGCCCGACCCAATCACAAGAAGGACAAGCTACCCAATCGGCTTTCTTTCCTTGAGTAACTGCCTCCTTCACCGCTTCGATCTTCTCGTCATCCCATTTCTTCTGCTTTTCGTAATACCTCTCATTGACTTTATAGATCGGAGCGGTATACGAGTACGCGACGTTGAAAGAGTCGTGCCAGAGAAGGCCCTCAGGACCAAACAAATAAGCCGTATTGTCCGGCATAGAAGCCCACTTCATGTCCGCCCGGTTCTCCATGACCCAGACTCCATACCTCTGTTCCCAGGACCTCTGAGCTTTGTGAATGGCCTGCTTCTCACTCGCCCACATCATGAGGCCGGACTTGGTGATGGCGTAGATAAGAGGATTCCCACTCCGAGCCAGGAGGAAATGTTTCGGGAACTCCCGATGGACAACAGCAATGGCCGCACTCCCGGACATCCGACTTAATGTTCGAATGGCCTTTTTGGTCAACCCCTCAGAGTCAATGATGGCTCGGATGATGTCTGAATCGGTTTCCGCACTTCTCTCCAGCTTGAGATCCTTGAAGAGGAAGTCATCATTCGAGATCATCCCATTGTGCACGACGGCACAAGTCCCATTCGTCATCGGATGATTATTAATGTTCTTCCGTGGAGTCCCTTGAGTCGCCAGTCTCGTATGGAGAATGACAGTATCCGGATTCGTCTCCAGAACTTCATCAATCCACTTGTCGTTGGTCTTGTCCTTTAAGAAGATTTGAGCAGGCTCATCGTTCTTGAGCCAGGACAGAGTACTCCCCGTCAAAGCCGCGATCCCAGTCGCATCATTCCCCCGTCGCTCGATGGCGAGGAGGAGGGATTGAACCTGTCCTTTCGTGATCGGTTCGTCTCCGAATTTATGTAGTCCTGCAATTCCGCACATTTATCCTCCAATGCTGCATTGTCCGCACCATCCCCAAACTCGGGGTTGCGGAGAAATATCTTGAGCTGTTGCCAGCTCTATAACAACGATTGTGGAAGGCGCCCCGCAATCCGGACACTCTTTCAAGTAGTCTGGATCGTCATCTCGAATAACACGAGTAGCAACCTCCCGAAAGCACATCATTTCTATCTTGAAGAAATATCCAGACGCGGGTTCACCATCTCCTGCATGGGATACTTCTAAGATAGGGTGACTTGGATAATTCATAGATTTTTCCCAACCCCTTAAACCGTCGCTATTGACCTGTCTTCTTAACTGGTCCGGTTATCCCCGTCTGTATTGAGTGGTCTATTCCACGCTCTTATGGGCGGCAGCGAAACCGTGGTCGATTTACCGATAGGACTATCTCGTTTTGTTCCCTGTCCTGCCACAATCCGGTGAAACCCGCCACTCAATCTTTTAAGCCGCAACTACAACCCGGCTCCTGTAACTTCTCTCAAAAGTCTTGAGTCTCTCTTCCCACTCCCTTTTCGTCTCCGGCGTTATCGCCTTGAGCTTCCAGATTGGGAAAAGCCCACTGGTAAGAACCTTCTTCAAAACTTGAATCCGTTGTACTCGCCGCCACGATTCACCGAGACCGATAGAGAAGGAACTGTTATCACTCCCATTGGTTCGGATAGTCAGAGTCGGCGCGATCTTCCGGATCTACTCATTCCAGTTTTCAGGGAGAATTCGTACCAACCCCCGACTCAACATCAATCCCGGTCCATTTCTATCCATCGGATAAAACTCAATCGGACGGTCCTTGAGCTGACAGAGATTGGAAAGCGTCTCTCCCATTCCTGCGAGACGGAGAAATTCTGTTCTCTCCATAATCATCTCGAAACCTTCAGGTACTACCGTCGGACTCCAGGTGGGTTCCGTCTTCTTTGCAACAAGAGGTTCTTTCTTCGTAAAGAAGTTAAACAGAGCTTCTACTTCAGACTCATGCGGAGGAATGGAACCCGGCACCACCTTCACATCCTTTACCGCATCTTCTTTGGTAAAGTTAATCCCCCACCTTGCTTTGAAGTCCCCTCCCTTGTGCTTCGGAATCCCAAAATTTTCTAGCGCTTGAAACGCAATAGCAGCGTCATCATCCAGAGCTTTGTAATAAGCCAGAAGATTACGGACATAATTCGGATTCGCCCCTTTCTTCCACTCCCTCACCAAAGCCGGGTTATAGACTGCCAGCTTGGAGAGTACCAAGCAGAGATAAGCAATCCACGGATCATCCAGCCAGCTTGGAAAAGTGCGGTACTCATAACCATGAATTTGCGGACGAAAATCTCCGAACTGGCCATACCTTTGTCCCCTTGCATCTCCTTCTTGTCTCCGGTTCCACTCACTTCTTGGAAAAACATCCAGAAAATAAAGAAGCCACCCAACTTGATCCAGGGCGGCGATCTCTTCAGACCGGGTAGGTCGTTTTCGACCAAAATGTATGTGGCCTCCGATTCCATCATCAAAAAGATAAGCCCCACACCACCATTCAAAACTCAAAGTGTTCGGAAGTAAAAGTCCCATCCACTTCAGCTCTGCCCACATACTTGCAAGAACTCTTAAGGCGAATCTATTCGGCGCCGGCCGAAATTCGATTAATCTCCCATTCTGATCGGCTCCGAAGGCTTGTCCCGTCTTCAACCCCTGCTCAATGGCATCCATTCGGTGAGTCCGCGGTTCTCCATACTCATCCCTTGTCCGATTCACAAAGATACATTCCGGATCTGCCCCGAGCTGAAAGCGATTAATCAATCTGGGAGAACTGGACAATCTCGTAAGAACCGGAGTAAAGAACCTCCGTTCCCACTTTGTCCTCAATCTTTCCGGAACCGTCCCGTACTCCAAGGGAGTTTTCCCCTGAGTCACCAGATCTCGGAGAAACGCCTTTTTGATGTCTCGATAGGTTGCCATTTTATTCCGTTGGAACCTCTAATTCGTCGTAGGCATTAGGAGAACAACAGTTAGAACTATCGCCCTCGTTGCATTCTTTAGTGTGTTCATCTGGAGCACACTCTTTACAACCACCGGAGCAGTTAATCCGACACATACTTAACCCTTCCTGTCCTTTTGCGACGGTTTTCTAGGGTTGGGAGAATCCCATAACCCTTATCCATCTCGTGTGATAGTCAATTTCCTGAAGAGTCGGTGGAATCGTCGCGTAAACCCAATGTCCTGCGATCTTGTGGGAAGTAAACCGTCCTCGTGTTCCTGGGACATGCTCTGCCATCCACAATGGATGGTAATACTGCTTTAGGTGCTGGCTTACAGAAGAGAACTCAATCCTCTGAAAATTCCTGTTCCACATTCTCTCCCCCACCGTCGTTTTTTTGTCAAACTCCTTCAACCAGGCCATTGTCACATCTGGTTTTCTTCCGAGCGAGAGAAGCCGATTCATGGCATTCACGGAGGGCTTGCCGAGATACTGTTTCTTAACCAGCTTCCCTCCGATATTCCTCACCACCACCCACGCAATCCGAGTCGGGAATCTCCCCGGAAACGGAGCGGGAATCACACTCCCATTTCTCCTCAAATTCGCCACCGTAAGTTGTGTGTATTTTTTCATAGATAGTTCTGCTTCGTTAGCCTTACGGCCTCAACCACACACTCAGGAAGATCTCTTCCTATTCTCGTCGTCCCGACGTTGACAAAACCAAACCTCCACTTTGTCTCACACTTAACAGAGAAACAGATTGGAAGTCCATAAAGCCTTCTGGCAGTGACTTCATTACAAATCACGCACTTCCCATCTTTCTCCAGAAGACGGTAGGCCTTCTGAAGAAGCTTCCCACACCCGTCTCCCCGATGGGCTTTACGATCTTGTTCGTTGTATCTAATCTGCCCGCAGGCCCGACACATGGACCATCCGTGTCCCTTTTCCGAATACCTTGACCCGACCCACTGAAAGTAATCGCTCTTTTCGAGATTTCCTTCCTCGACTTTCAGGACGATAAACTCCCCGGCCGGCGTTGGGATTTTGACTACCTTCCCATTCCTATTCGCGTACCACTGGCCGTCATGACACCACTTGAATTCTTCCCTTACTTGCTTCGGAGGCCAAATCACAGGAGGAGGTGTCCATTTTGGCCGGTTCTTACAAAGCCGTGCCCCTCCTGGAAGAATGGTCTGGAAAAGGAGCCATAATGGAGGCGAACTCATTTTTTGTCCTTCCACATCCAAAGACTGATAGTTCTCTTCGGATCTTCCTTTGATGGAGTAGTAGCGATCTTCTTGAATCCCGCTGCTTTCAAAGCTTGAGCGGCGTCTTTCTGAGAGGGAATGGTGGTGGCGAGTATGAGCTTATGTCCTTCCTGGGTGATGTGCTTCCGGACATCTGCCAGTGTCGCAGGAGTAGCCGGTTTACTGGTATAGCTACTCGTCGCCCAGTCGTACTCAAAGGATTCCCGCATAGCATCCCGGCGGGATCTAAATCCACCAAGTTCCCCGACCCCACAACAATCCGCCAGGGTATTCACATACGCCCTTGTCAAAATATTCAAACAAGGTTTCTGTTTCGCCACATTTCCTCCTAAAAATTTAAACGGGCCAGAGCCGGACTCTGCCAATCCGGATGGCCCGATATGAGTAGAACTCTGGATTTATCGAGGCTGTGAGTCTTATCCTGGTTGAGAGTTTCTCGGCCACTACCGAGTTCTCAACCCCCTTCAGACCCACTGTCCTACTCTGGTACTTGGGGGGAAAAAATTCCCGCTTTCCCGTTCTCCTCTAGGAACCGGAGATTTTATCTCCTCGTCGTCCCCTCCTCCCCGCTGGTTGACGGGGGAAGCTTGTTACCATACGACAATAGCGACGGTTTACTCAGGTTGAGGAATAAACTTCTTATATGCCTCGACCAAGTTTTGTGCCGCTTGTGTACGTGGATTCGGATTCCGTTCTACATATTCTCTGACGGCGTGAAGTAGTTCAGTCACGATGTTTCCGGCAGCCGGAGTAGGGATCGCGGTGAGTTCCGTACTCACCTTCCCCTCACTCAAATCCCTCACCCAGAGAGTGATTCGATTCCTGGAGTTTGGATTGAGGGTGTTAAGGACAGGGACAAACTTATATTTCTTGAGTTCGTCAGCAACGCCTTCGCGGTCCTGTCCCTCATTCGTCGTCGCAATGCAGATCCCAGGACCGTAGCCGCGATCCTCACAGTCTCCACAACAAGGTTCGTCGGCGCACTCGCCACAACATACATCGCCGGCACAGGTACCGGGCAGTACAAAGGATCTCTCCGCTGCTTTCGCCAGTGCGGCGATATTATCCTTAGTGAGACGATAAATCCCACTCAACCCACAGCATTCTAAAATCCCACTGTCATACTCAAACGGCATCTTTTTCCCTCCACGGTTCCACCTTTGTCATTGCTACAGGCGGGCTGTTAACAAGTTTTCGTCCTTCCGGAGAGAGATTCAGAGTAAGCAGAAACTCATCCTCCGGGATGTTGAACGTTGCGCGTTCTAAGTTCAGCATAAAGATTTTCTCAACCCCTTAAACCGTCGCAGAAGGTTATCTCCTTAAAAAAGACGGTAATCGCAGAAGCGTCTCCAAATTTTCATCCTCTCCAATACATTCCTCATCCCTGCACTCAAATCTTGTTTTAACCGGACGGCCTGGAGTTAAGACAGCAATAGGCCGAAGCCCCTGTCCTCAACTTAAGGAGCCCGGACCCATTCCAATAATAGGAAATCGCCGTCCTCTTAATTGATTCACTCCTACCCTGCCCACAGAGGATTTGAGATTTACAGAAACATCTCCTGTACTTTCAAGACGAAAAAGAACTATTCCGACGCAGAGAATCCTCAGAAGCCCTCAGGCCCCCTCCTATTCCCGACCCTTGAGAGCCGGCGTCTTTCGTCCTTTCTCTAATGAAGTGCGTGTCGCTCTGTTTACCGTCTTTTTTAAAGAGACTCCTTTTTCCAACACCGTCGGCACAAAGGCCATAAATTAATCACTCTAAGAACCCATCGAGTGCGGGTACGGCATTTATGACAAAGCCGAGATCTTTACGTTTGAAATATCTTTCGGTCATTTAACAACACCCCATATAATCATCTCTCTGCCACCACGGAAGATCGCGGTCTCTCCAGAGATTCCAATTAGGACCAAATTTCTTCGGACCATCTTTCTCCCTCGCCCCAATCTCATCCTGGATGATTTCCCGACAACTTTCTCTCCCGCAGTAATACCTCCCCTTCCCTACATACCAAACTTCCCCCATCCCGGCGGCTCGACCACAAACACACTTCTCGTTTATGACAGAAAGGCCACCGCAGATCGGGCAATTTGTCCCCTCCCCCTGATCGAGAGGATCAACAATAATTCCGTCCTTGCAATTCGGACAGGGTTTATAGGTTAAGTCATCCATTAAATCTTCTGTCCTTTGGAGAGGAAATTGTTCACTGCGTACCGCCAGAACATGGGATCGAAAGAAGTCCCATAGTCCGTATCTCTCCCCCCCGTACACCACCATCTCGGAAGCTCAAGATGCCAATTCTTTTCAAGATCCGTGGGAGTTTCCAAAACTTCCGCAACACCAGATTCCAGAAGATTGAATCCGACATTCGTAGTCGTATTCACTTCCGCCTTGAGGATGCTTTTGAAGATATCCTTATTTCTCTGAACATGCTCCATCGCTCCCTTCACATCATAGGAGTCAATGATCTCTCGGACAGCTTCGGAGTCCCCAGTCAGATATTTCCCAAACCCATATCTCGCAAACTGATACGACTTCCTCAACATCCCCATCACGAGATGGAAGATTGCCGGATGGATCAGCCATCCATTCCCGAGAACTCGATACTCCAGTCCATGTTTCGGCCGGCGATATTCTCCAGCTCGACCGTAGAACTGGCGACGAATTGGATTCTCAAGCCCCTGGAACCAAAGAACACTTGCGACTCCAATCGTGGAATCGAGAACTTTCACAATTTCTTCAATTTGTTCTGTTGAGATAGGTCGGAGCGTATCATCTCCAAAATGTCCGTGCCCACCAGCAAATCGAAACGGCAACAGTCTCGGATCATCCACTTGAATATGCGGTGTCCCATACGCATTATGACTTGTCGAACATCCAAGCGCCACATGCTGGTCGGATATGACCTTCAAAACATCCGAATCAACTGTTACGACAGTTTCATGAGAAAGTTTCGCATCCGGATATTTCTTTCTCGCCTGTTGAAGAATTGTCTTCAATCCCGTCCAAACGGTATTACACATGGTTTCCAAACACCCGAACGAAGTGGTTGAAATCTCAGCCTGGAATCCATCCCAATAGGCGTTAATGGATTCTCCGACAATCGAATTCCTGAACGGCGCCCTTTTATCCGGAAGAAACCCAAAAGCCGGAATGACCTTATTCGTTTTCCCATCAACAACAAAGATTTCCGGGTCCATTCCCATCGCAGGGCGGAAACTATTCGCCCTTTCTCCGAGATGCTTCCGGAAATACCTGTCATGGATCTTCTGGACTCTTTCGCTTACCTTTGTTTCTAGAGGCGCAAACTGAGTCGCATTCAAACCTACATACATCTCCAAGGGAATCCAGGTGTTTTTGCGAAGAAATTCTGCCATAATACGGCGTTCTACGCCCGGTCTGCTGTATCCCGTAGATCTTACATCCCTCACAACCGCATATTTCGCAGTAGGAAACCGGGTTTCAAAACCACTTAAAACCTGAACCGGAACTCCCTTTGGAACTGTGTCAATAGTATACGTTTCCATAAGTGCTGTTTTATTGCTCCTTTGAAACCTTGTGTCGTTATCGAGGGTTTTCTAGAGTTGGATAAAAACCCTTGTGCTTCTACAGAAGAGTACTGACATCTGCCGCTTCCCCGTTCCGGTCACTAGTTACCGTGGAGCATAGAGTCACAAACGGTCAGTACATCTTCCGAAGGAGCACAAAGCTCCTTCCTCATCCAGCACTCTCGCGGGCTTCTTTCAAAACCCCATCCGGATGAGATCCCTTTTCTATGCACAAGCCGCCGGCATTGCTACCAGGAGCTTGTGAGTTACGATTGGTGTCTGACATTGCGGACACTGCAATGCGTCTAACGGTTTTCCTTCATCACGCGGATGGACGGTCATAATCTGACCGCACTTCCCGCAATCGTAAATTTCCCATGCTTTCACTCGTTGTATGCGACTCATAATCCTCGGCTGAAATTGAAATATCCAAATGGGCGTGGGTTAGTAAGTCCTTCTCACTTATCTCAACCCGACACCCAAAGCAAATGATCGCCGCCGGCTTCCTGGCGGGCTGTGCTGTCGGGAGATGGTGATGAGGACAGGCGCAGAAGATTGTTTCCGTCCCCGTCCTAACCTCTCCCGGACAGTCTTCGTGATTTCCCTTGCTGCAATTCGTAAAAACCGACCAGGGCATATCTGGTCTCTCCTTCTGAGAGGAGTTCATTCAACGGAGAACCACCTCACATCTGTTCGCTTCCTTCTTTTCAATCCCACCATGCATAAGGTGGGTGCAAAGAAAATTCATCCGCATCGCGGCATAACATCACAAAGTCTTCGAGAGCATCCTTACTGGTCTCTTCCGGACCTTCAATTCCTTCTATCGACACTCGGTAATCACCACGAGCTGGCTCTACAATGTATCCATGTGCTGTGAAAAGGGGATGTTCTCCCAGAAAATCCAAGAAAACGGAATATTCTGGAGAGTTATTCTGCGCGTCATCCCGTTCTGCAAAGCCTTCTTCCAGTAACGTTCGGAGCTGGATGTATGTTGCTCCTCTAAAATGAGCACACCCACCTCCGTATTGGTGGCGGGTACGGCATCCCCAAAATCTCGCAACGCCTTTTGTCGTCTTTGTTCATAGCTTCCTTCTAACAACAAAAAAGACCTACTAGGATGAACACTAATAGGCCAAGACTCCAGAAAACTCTTTCAAAAGGATCCCCCTTAAGAATGAGCCTTGTCGCAATTATTCCTGCGAAGATAAACAATCCGTGAAGGACGATCATCTTTCGGGTACTC
>Ga0134125_10007445_pt1 | contig 12353 bp, 9 predicted proteins | sample KB31751_FD_96464 | JGI IMG/M metagenome (GOLD analysis project Ga0134125, IMG submission 96464) | Terrestrial soil microbial communities with excess Nitrogen fertilizer from Kellogg Biological Station, Michigan, USA - KB3-175-1 | ecosystem: Environmental > Terrestrial > Soil > Unclassified ... | reverse complement strand
GCCGCCGGCCCAGGCGGTGAACTTTGGCCGGTCGGCGAGCGGCAGACCGAGCAGCTCGCAAATCACCGAGAGCGGCAGCTTTCGTGCGTAGCGATCGACGAGATCGGCCGGGGTCCCGTCGGCGAACAACGCGTCGGCCAGTTCGCCGGCCATCGCCAGAATGCGAGGCTCCATGTCGAGAACGGCTCTGCGGCGGAAGACTTCATCGACGATGCCCCTCAAGCGGGCGTGATCCGGCTCGTCGGTCGTCAGCATGTTGTTGGAAATCGTGCGCACGATTTTCGGCATCCACCATCGGAATCCGACGACGTTGCCGTCCTCCTTGCGCAGGGTGAAGGTCGCGCTGTCGCGCAACACCTGGTTGGCCAGGTCCTGCGTGGTGGTCGTCCAGATCGTGCCCACGAGCGGGAAGCGAACCTCGACGATCGGTCCAGCCGCCCGCAGCTTCTCGATCTCGCCAGCCGGGTTGCGGAAGTACTCCTGGCTGGTGAAATCCGCATGGAGCGTCATCGCCGATCCCTCGAGGGCGTTGGCCTCACAAGGTCATGCGCCCTGCCAACGCCTTGTGCAAGCCCTGGAAAAGCAGGCCGGCGACGAGCGGCGTGAACTCTCTCAGTCGCCCCGATCGCGGCTGAAATCGAAGGTGACGAGCGTTTCGTACCGGTTGCTCGACCGCTCGAAAATTTCGGGATGGCGGAGCGCGTGCACGGCGTCGCAGTAGCCGGCCCGCCAATGCTCCTCCATCGAGCGCCGTGAGAACTCGTAATCCTTGGAATCGCCTTCGTAGCCCTTTGCCCGATAGATCAGCTGCACGATGTTGGCGGCGTGCCGGTCTGCGGCCGAGCTCAGGTATTCCACTTCTTCGCGCTGCCGCAGCTCCTCCGGCAGCTCCTCGAGCAGCACCGCCAGCATGTTCCGCAGCTTTGCCACCTGCTTGAAGTAATCGGTGAAGGCGCGGGTTCTGCTCGAGTACTGGATTTCCTTCTGGCGCGTCGCCACTTCGACCAGGTTGCGCGGAAACTCGCCCCGCGCGCTCCAGAGGTCGACCTGGAAGGCGAGCGTGTCCGGCGGCCGGTGCTGGTTCATCGCGATCCATTGCAGCGGCGTATTGGAGACGAGCCCACCATCCCAATAGTGCTCGCCGTCGATCTCGATCGCCGGAAAGCCGGGCGGCAGCGCGCCACTCGCCATCACATGCTCCGGCCTGATGACCTGGCTCGGCGAGTCGAAATAGATCAGGTTTCCGCTCCGCACGTTGACGGCACCGAGACTGAGGCGGGTTTTGGCGTGCTCGGCGTTCACCCGGTCGAAATCGATCAGCGACTCGAGCGTCGCCTTGAGCTGCGCCGTATCGTAGTAGCTCGTCGCCTCGAGGGTACCGTGGGGATGAACCCAGGGCTGCGGGATTCGCGGTCGGAAGAAGCCGGGCGCACCGCTCATGAGAGCCATGGCGGCGCTCATCTGATTGACGGAGCCGCGCGCGGTATCTCCGCGCGCCAGCAGCAAACCCAGCTCACCGACGCCGAACCACGAGCTGGTGACGCCATGCCAGAATTCTCTTAGTTTTTCGACCCGCAGGTTTGGCGGGTTGCCGGCGATGATCGCGGCGTTGATCGCGCCGATCGAGATGCCGGCCACCCAATCCGGATGGAGGTCCGCCTCCGCCAGCGCCTCATAGACCCCCGCCTGGTACGCCCCAAGCGCCCCGCCGCCTTGGAGCAGCAGAACCACGCGATCGAACGCCGGCCGTTTCGCTTGCCGATGCGTCTTGCTCAACGGGCGAGGTTCGCCTGCTCTCCGCGGCTCGCTCCCGGGCATCGGTGCCGCTTCCACCTGAGCACCGCGTCGTTCGGACAGTCTCTCGTTCACCATCAACCTCCAAATCCGAGGTGGTCACCTCTCTCTTTCACTCCGTGCCGACGTGAGCGCCTTTCTCCGCCACCGAACGCTTCATCAACGGGACCAGGAACATGAGCAGAAACGTCAACGCGGCGAAGATCCAGAAGCTGTCGAAGTAGGCCAGCGACGAGGCTTGCTGCTGGCGAAGTTTCGCGAGCTCTTGCAAAGCCAGGTGCTGCGACGCGATGGGATCGGCGGTCTGCTGGAGAAAAAACGCCTGCCCCCGCCCGAGGAAGGCGTGCGCCGCCGCGTTGAAGGGATCGAGGTACTCGCCGAGACGCAAGGTGTGGAACTGATCGCGCCGCTCGTTGAGCGTCTGGGCCATCGAGGTTCCGACGCTGCCTCCCTCGTTGCGCAGCAGGCTTAATAACCCGACAGCGGCGCCGCGCAGCTCCTTCGGCGTATAGAGGTAGGCCGCCACATTGGCGGGCGCAAAACACACCGCCAGTCCTGCAACCAGAACCACGCGCGGCCAGACGATCTCGCCCGGGCTCACATCCAGGTTCATCTGGGACATCCAGTAATTTCCGATGGTCATGCCCAGCAGCCCCAAGGCGATCAGCCACCGGGCATCCGTCCCGCGACCGAGCGCGAGGCCGATGACGGGCATCGCCAGGAGCGCAAAGATTCCGCCTGGCGACATGACCACGCCGGCGTCCAGCGCATCGTAGCCGAACAGCGACTGAAGCAGCGCCGGCAGCGACGTGCTGGCGCCGTAGAGCGCGGCATAGGCGCAAAAGATGATGATGCAGCACGCAGCAAAGTTGCGCTCGCGCAACGGCCGGAAATTCACCACGGGGCTGCGGTGGCGCAGCTCCCAGAAGATAAGCGCTACGAGACCGACCGTGAAGCAAATGGCCAAGGTCTGCACGCGCCAGAACGGATCGCTGAGCCAGTCCCATTCCTGACCTTTGCTGAGCATCACTTCCCAGGAGACCATGACGATGATCAGCAGGGACAGGCCGATCGAATCGAATTGGAACGGCCGCTTCCTCAGCTCCCGACGTTCGGTGACAAGATATTCTGGATCGTTGAGCGTGGCATAACACGCGGCAAGTGCCAGCAGGCCGATGGGCACGTTGATCAAGAAGATCCACCGCCACGAGTACTGATCGGTTATCCAGCCGCCCAGCGTCGGGCCGACGACCGGCGCGATCAGGGCGGCCAGGCCAAAGAGCGTCATCGCCGCGCCTTGCTTTTCCCGCGGGAAGGCGTCCAGCAGCACCGCCTGGCTCGAGGGCTGCAGGCCGCCGCCCGCCAGGCCCTGGATGACGCGGAACAGGATCAGCTGACCGAGACTGCCGGCCATTCCGCACAGCGCGGAACTGAGGGTGAATACGGCGATCGACAGCAGGAAGTAGTTGCGACGACCCAGATGCGCGCTGAGCCAACCGGTGATCGGCAGGATCACCGCGTTGGCGGCAAGATAGCTGGTGAGAACCCATTCACCATCATCGACCGTAGCCGAGAGGCCACCGGCTATGTAGCGCAACGCCACCACCGCGATCGTGGTATCGAGCACCTCCATGAAGGTCGGCACCACGACAATGGCGGCCACCGCCCACGGGCTTCCTGCCGCATGGGGTCTGGAGGGCGAAAGCGCCGCGTCCGTCACTGGTCGCTGCCCGGCGGAGGCTGATGCGTACCGGTTGTTGATGCTTGAGGGACGATGCGGGCTTGCAGAAATTTCCCCGCATCGGGCCCGGTAGCGGGCCTGTTCACGTAAACGTAGGGAGTGACGGACGTACCGATGAACAGCGGGGTCTTGTCCGGATCGTATCCCACGAGCTCGATCCGGACCGGCAGGCGCTGCACCACTTTGATGAAGTTGCCCGTCGCGTTCTCCGGTGGCAGCAGCGCAAGCGTCGATCCCGTTCCCATCGTGAAGCCGGCGACCCGCCCCTTGAATGTCCGTCCGCCATACATGTCGACATAGAGATCGACAGGCTGGCCGATGCGCAGGTGGTGCAGCTGCGTCTCTTTGAAGTTGGCATCGACCCAGATCTCCGTGAGCGAGCGGATCGCCATGAGGTTCTGGCCGACTTGAACGTAGTCGCCGGGATTGACGTTTCGGCGCGTGACGACACCGTCGATTTTCGCGACGATGTCGCAATAGCCGAGATTCAGCTCGGCCTGGGCGAGATCGCGTTTGGCAGATTCCAATCTGGCCTCGGCCTGCTTGATGGCAGGCGCCTCCGCGGCGAGCCGGGCGAAGGTGCGGTCGATGTCCCCCTGGCCCTCGAATTGTGCAAGCATCTGCTTGGGGCTCTGGTCGTAAGAGTGGACAACGCCGAGCTGAGCCGCGCTTTGAATGAGCTCCGACTGCGCCTGAAGCACCGTTGAAAAGGTCTGGTCGAGGTCAGGCGGCACTTGGCTGAGGTCTTCGCCCTTGTCCGGTTGCGCGGGTAGACCCAAAGAGACGCGGGCCTGATAGACCTCGTCCAGCGCCTGGCTCACTCCGGCGGTGGCAGTCGCCAGCTCCGTTTGCCGCTGGTCGAACTGAGCACGGCTCACAACGTCTTTCTGGACCAGCGCCTTGGCCCGATCGAAATTGAGCTGTGCCAGCCGCAATGCCGCCTTGCTCTTGTCGAGAGCGGCAATCCGCGCCTGCAATATCGCGATCCGGTTGTCGACATCCTGCACGGCGTTTTGCAGTTTCCAGCGCGCGCTCCTGGCTTGTGCTTCGATACCGCGCACCGCGGCCGTGGCCGCCTGCAGATCAGCGTTCGCGGTGTCAACGGCGGCTCTCTTCTCGGACACCGCGATCTGATACGGCTCCTTGTCCAGCTCGGCGATCACATCTCCCTTGTGCACACGGTTGTTGTCGTCCACCAGAACCCGGGAGATCTGACCTGCCACGCGTGGCGCAACGAAGGTGACATGGCCGTTCACATACGCGTCGTCCGTCGAAACGGTGTTGAGAGCGCGGTGGATATAAGGAATGCCGAAGACGAGCAGCGCCGCCAGAACCAGCGCACCGAGCGCGCCCGTCAGCAGCTTTCGCTTGCTCCTCAGTCGATGCGCCAAGGAGGGGCCGGGTCCGCGTTCCACCGGGGCTCCCTCCGCGGCCGCACGCCCCTCCGTTCGGGTCGAATTGTCTCTACCGGTACCTGGCTTCTCGACGACCATCGCGTTGGCACCCACGGAGGCGGGAGGACGGCAATGTGCGGCAACAGCTGCTTTTTTTGATAATGCGCACGCGGAGCGCCGGTCGGTTCGAAGTTTGCCCCCCGTCGATCAGAATTCTCATCCCACTCCCTTTCAATCGACCTCACTTCCCAATCGGGGTCGTCAGTGGCGTCGCGTTCGTGTCTACGACAAAGACCGCAAGGAGCTTAGCCGGTTGTGTCTTGCTGGCATTGGAGCTGACCTCGTGAACTTGACCGGGCAACTCGGAGAAGCTCTGTCCGGTTTTGTAGATCTCCTCTGGCCCGCCCTTGACTTGACTGCGGATCGCCCCCTCGAGCACCGTCGCATAGATGAAGGCCGATTTGGGATGCGTGTGGGCCGGCGAGTACCCGCCCGGGCCGTACTCGACGAGCACGGCCTTCAGGCTCTTCCCGGGAACGTTCGGCAGCTCGTGCTGGTAGACGAGAGTCACCTTGACGTTCTTCGATGCCGGTGCATCGGCGAGAGCGCCGCCGAGCGGCACTGCGGCGACAAGCAGCGCATAGAAGAGGCGTCTCATGCAGCCCTGTCCTTCGCTTGGCGGATGGAGCTCAGGCTGCCGCCTGAGAGCGGCGGAGCCATTCGTCCAGACCGATGCGGCCGAGGCGCGCGTCGCCCAACGGCACGAGCGAGCGCTCTTCGACCTGGGCGCCCCAGTACTGCGCCTTGGGATCGCCGACGACCTCGCGAGGATCGCCGACCGCCTTCAGATAGCGCGCGACGATTTTGTTGAACGGCACGCGTTCCGGACCGGCGATCTCGATGATGCCGTTTCGCGGCGCGGCGCGCGCCACATCGGCAACGATGGCGGCAACGTCGTCCGCCGCGATGGGCTGGAACAGGCAGGTCGGGAGCCTGACGATATTCCCGTCCGCACTTGAATCGGCGATGGCGCGGAGGAATTCCAGGAACTGGGTCGAGCGGACGACGGTGTAGGGGATACCCGCAGCCTTGATCAGTTTCTCTTGCGCGACCTTGGCGCGGAAATAGCCATTGTCCGTCCGGTCGATCGCGACGATGGAGAGCGCGACATGATGGCGGACGCCCGCTGCGGCCTCCGCGGGAAGAAGATTTCGGCCCGAGGTCTCGAAGAATTCGAGAACCGCCTTGTCGTCGAACGAAGGCGAATTGGCAAGGTCGATCACGACTTGCGTACCGGCCATGGCCTCCTTGAGGCCCTCGCCGGTAATAGTGTTGATACCGTTTTGCGGCGAGGCGGCGACCACGTCGTGGCCGCCCTGGCGCAGAATAGCGACAGTCTTGGAGCCGATCAGACCGGTGCCGCCGATAACGACGATTTTCATGGTTTCCCCTCCCTTGTTGTCGAGTGGAGATTTTCGAGAGCATGACCTTTGACGGCGGCCAGCTCAACGAGCACGGCAACGGCAAAGCGGCCCTTCGTCGCGCAAAAGCGTGCGCGAGTTCACTGAGGGTCGCGCGAGGGCTCTCGCTCAACTCAAATGTGCGGGATGTGGATGCTATAAAGCCCGGATCGCCGTCGCCGAGCCGGTTCGTCCATTACCGCGCAGCCGGCTGCGTGCGCCAAGTTAATTCCATGTTAGATTCCGTTCACGCGCGCTCGCGCGAGCGGCGGCGTCAGGACACTTCAGTGGGCTAGCCCGCCCCCATCGCCGCGATCGCGTCGCGCAGCGCGCGCAGGAGAGCGCCGCTCTGCGGCAGATGCCGCTCCTCGGCATCGAGGACGAGCGCGAAGGCGCGGCGCTTCAGCGCGAAAATGTCGATGCTGCCCTCGCCGGGCGCGATCCCGGCCGCGTTGCAGACGATGTCGATCAGCCGGTCGATGCCGTGCAGCCGTCCGAGCAGATAGTCGTTCTCGCGATATCCCCGCGAGAAGAAGGCAGCAAAATGCGCCATGCCGCTTCCCTTGGGACCGAAGGGAATGCCGCTTCCGGACAGCGCGCGTGCATCGCGCGGGCTGATTCGGTCGACCAGAATCTCGTCGAACTCGCCGACGTCGCGCCAATTCGTCACCGACAACGTCAGCACGTCCCAGAACGGGAAGCCCAGATAGTTCACGAGCACTTCCGCGCGTGCTTCCTCCGGCCATTCGCGCGGATTGATCCCGGCGAGCAGGGCGTCGAGCTCGTATGTCGTGGAGTCGAGATAAATCTCGGCAGCCATCCGCCCGATCAGCGCGGCGATGCCTTCGGTGTTCTGCCGGGCGAAGAGTTCCGCTCGCTCCTCGGCGCGCCAACTCTCCTCAGTGATCGGCGCAGCGAAGAGCGAGCGCGCCGCCGCGCGCGTCGCGTCGCCGAAAAACTCCGGCTGCTCGCGGTGACGCAGCGCATCAAGGCACTGATAGAAGTCGCGCTTCAGGCGATCGACCGCACCGGCCGCGGCGGTGCCGGCCGCGCTTTCGTCGAGCATCTGGTAGAGCCGGTTCTGACCCTGGATCAGGAAGTAGAGCCGGCGCTTGCGGAAATCGATGTCGAAGGCGAGAAGGAATCCGACCCAGCGGGAGAGCGGCGTCTCGCCCGCCGCGCCCTCGGTCGCTTCACCGCCGCGGTCGTAGCCGACGCCCGCCTGGCGGCACCAGGCGTCGATCACGACGGCGACGCTGCGGGCGGCGGGCGAACGCGGCGGGAGCGCCAGCATCTGCGTCACCAGCTGCGCCACCATGGCGCGCACCGAGGTGAGCTTCAGGCGCACATAGCCCTCATAGGCGAAGCCCGCTTCGCGCGCCACCCGGTCGTTCACCTGCTCGCGCCAGCCGCGCAACTGCTCCACATCGAGGCGTTCGCCAGGCGCGAGCCTGACGATACCGGAGACGAGCTGGGTGATCCGCGGCCGGGCGGCATCGATGATGCCCTTCAGGCGGCGCACGCGCTCGTTGAACCCGTTGACATAGACGAGCTCGTCGGCGATCGGCTCGTTGCGCGGGATGTCGGAAAGCGCGCTCCTGAGCGTGGTGAAGAAGCCGGGAACGAGGCCGGCTAGCGGCGGCTGCGGCCGGTCGGGGTCGGCATCGACATAGACCAGCCTTCGGTCGACCTGGCGATAGGCGGGGCGGCCCTTGATCGCTTGGATCGCCTCGCGGAACGGCTTGTCGTTGAGCACGCTGCCGTCGATGAAGCATTGCAGGCGCGGATTGAGGCCGACGCGCAGATAGGGCTCGAAATTGCGCTGCAGGAAATGCTGCTGCCGCGGCCAGGCTACCAGGCGGCGCGACAGCAGCCGCTCCAGCTCGGCCATCTGGGCCGGCGGAAAGGCGCCGGGAAAGGACGAGGTGGCGCGCGCCGCGAAGGCGAGCGCCGGCGCATTGGCGAAATCGAAATCGGTCTCGACATCGCCATTGGGCCAGCGCCGATAGCTGAATTGCAGGATGTGCCGGTGCTCGCGTTCCTCGATCATCGGCGGGTCGTGCGTCTCGATGAGCTGGCGGTAGCCGTAATGGTCGGTCAGCGTGACGAAGAGATCGAGCCGCTGCCCCGCCGGCAGCAGCGAATTCGCCGCGCTCTTCGCCTCGCCCATGCTGGCGACCGCGTCATACATGAGCTGCGCCATCCGTGGCCCGTCGAAGGGCGGCTTGAACCAGCGCGCGCGGACGAAGAGCGACAGCTTCCTGCGCACCTCGGGATCCCTCACATCCTCGAAGAGCCGCGCCGTGCCCAGGCCCCAGCGCCCATAGCCCCAGATGAAGGGATGCATGAAGGGCTTGCTCCACCGGCTGGGACGCGCTTCCTCGGCCAGCAGCTCGGTGACGTCCGCCTCCTTGAGCCAGAGATCTCTCAATCCGTCCATCGGCAGGTCATGGGCGAGCGCACGCGCCAGCATGGTGCCGTTGATGCCACCGGCCGACGCGCCGGCGATGATGTCGACCACGACGCGCAGATCGATCTTGCGGCCGATCTCGCGCAGCAGCTCGAAATAGACCGCTTCGGTGTCGAAAGGCCGGCGCGGATCGGCGCTGTCGGCGAAGGTGGCGCGCACGCGCGCGCCGCGGTCGCGGACGTCGTGCAGCGCGCTCGACGCGCGCACCAGCTTCAGTATCTCCTTGCAAACGCCGTGGATATAGACGGCGAGCGAAATACCGCCGAAGCAGACTAGGGCGATACGCAATTCTTTTTCGCGCAAACCCCGATTCCCCCGTTCCGCTTTCCGCGGCTCCTGGACTAGTATAGCAGTGTCAGGCGACTGCGACCGCCGCCGCGCATTTTCGCGCAGCCACCACATAAACTTTCTTTAATTCGACATCGGCGCACCTTGTGGCGATAAGCCGAGCGCAATTTGCCGAGAGGCGCCGATGGCGAAAGAGGCCAAGACGCTGAAACAGGGTCCGGCGGTGAAGCGCGCCGACGCGACTCGCGGGCGACCGGATTTCGAATGCATTGCATTTCTGTTGCAGGGTGGCGGCGCGCTCGGCGCCTACCAAGCCGGCGCCTATGAAGCGCTCGCCGAGGCGGGGCTCCATCCCGACTGGGTCGCCGGCATTTCGATCGGCGCCATCAATTCCGCGATCATCGCCGGCAACGCGCCCGAAGAACGCGTCGGCAAGCTGCGCAGCTTCTGGGAGGGCATCACCGCCAATCCCGCCTGGGCGTTGACCGGAGATCCGGCGGCGCGGCTCGCAAGGGGCGAAGCGGCCAGGCGATTCTTCAATCAAGGCAGTGCTACGGCCGTTCTCTGGCAAGGCGCACCGGGCTTCTTCACGCCGCGCCTGCCTTCGCCCGGTTTCCATGCCGACGGCAGCGTCGAGGCGACAAGCTGGTACGACACGGCACCACTCCACGCCACTCTCGAGCGCCTCGTCGATTTCGACCGCATCAATGCCGGCCCGATGCGAGTCAGTCTCGGCGCGGTCAATGTGCGCAGCGGCAATTTCGTCTATTTCGACACCGAGACGCACGAGATCGGACCCGATCACGTCCGGGCCAGCGGCGCGCTGCCGCCCGGCTTTCCGGCGATCGCGATCGAAGGCCAGCATTACTGGGACGGCGGGCTCGTCTCGAACACGCCGCTGCAATGGGTGCTGCAGCACGGGCCGCGGCAGGACACGCTCGCCTTCCAGGTCGATCTCTGGAATGCGCGCGGGCCGTTCCCGAGCAATCTCGTCGAGGTCGCAACGCGGCAGAAGGAGATCACCTATTCGAGCCGCACACGCGACCAGACCGAGCGCTTCCGCAACGGGCAGCGCATCCGCCACGCCGTCGCCGCGCTGATGGAGGATTTGCCGGCGGCGGCACGCGAGCGGCCGGAAGCGAAGCTGCTCGCCGAATACGGCGATCACAAGGTCTACAACATCGTCCATCTCATCTACCGCACCCAGCGCTACGAGGGCGATTCCAAGGATTACGAATTCTCTCGCCTCAGCATGGAAGAGCATTGGCGCGCCGGATATCACGACACGCGGCGCAGCCTGCGCCATCCCGAGGTGCTGGCCCGACCGACGAGCCTCGACGGCGTGTCGGTTTTCGATTTCGCCGAGCACGAAGACGGCTGACCCTCGACGGCGCCGCGGCGCCGCCGGAATCAGGAAAGGAGCGCAGCGATGAAGCAGAGCGAGGTTCGCGAGCGGGCGTTCGCCATGCCGCTCACCAGCCCGGCCTATCCGCCGGGGCCCTACCGGTTCATCGACCGGGAATTCCTGATCATCACCTATCGCTCGGACCCGGAGCGGTTGCGCGCGGTCGTGCCGGAGCCGCTCGAGCTCGCCGAGCCGGTCGTGCGCTACGAGTTCATCCGCATGCCGAACTCCACCGGCTTCGGCGATTACACCGAGACCGGACAAGTCATTCCGGTGTCGTTCCAGGGCCGCAAGGGCGGCTACTGCCATTGCATGTTCCTGAACGACGAGCCGCCGATCGCCGGCGGCCGCGAGCTCTGGGGATTTCCCAAGAAGCTCGCGAACCCGAGCCTGCGCACCGAGATCGACATGCTGGTCGGCACGCTCGACTACGGGCCGGTGCGCGTCGCCACCGGCACCATGGGCTACAAGCACCGCCAGGCCGACGCCAAGGCCGTGGCGGCGGCGCTCGCCGCGCCCAATTTCCTGCTCAAGATCATTCCCCATGTCGACGGCACGCCGCGCATCTGCGAGCTCGTCGAATACTATCTCGAGGACGTCACGGTGAAGGGCGCCTGGACCGGCCCCGCTGCGCTCGCGCTCACCCCGCACGCGCTTGCGCCGGTGGCCGAGCTGCCGGTGCTCGAGGTGGTCTCGGCCGTCCACGTCGTCTCCGACCTCACCCTCGGCCTCGGCAAGGTCGTCTACGATTATCTGCGCTGAACCCCGATCCGACCGCAAAGAAGGAGCCGACCCATGCGCCTCAAGGACAAAGTCGCCATCGTCACCGGCGCCGCCAGCGGCATCGGCAAGGAGATCGCCCGCACTTACGTCGCCGAAGGCGCCAAGGTGGTGATTGCCGATCTCAACCGCGAGGGCGCCGAGGGCACCGCCGCCGAGCTCGGCGGCGCCGGACGTGCCATCGGCGTTGCCGTCGACGTCACCGACGAAGCACAGGTCGACGCCGCCGCGGCGCGCGCGGTCGCCGCCTTCGGCCACATTGACATCCTGGTCAGCAACGCCGGCGTTCAGATCGTCGCGCCGGTCGATCAGTTCGAATTCGCGAAGTGGAAGCGGCTGCTCGCGATCCACCTCGACGGCGCCTTCCTGACGACGCGCGCCGCGCTGCGACAGATGTACAAGCAGGGCACCGGCGGCAGCATCATCTATATGGGCTCGGTGCATTCGAAGGAGGCCTCGGTGCTGAAAGCGCCTTACGTCACTGCCAAGCACGGCCTGATCGGCCTTGCCAAGGTGGTGGCGAAGGAAGGTGCCGCACATCGCGTGCGCGCCAATGTCATCTGTCCAGGCTTCGTGCGCACGCCGCTCGTCGAGAAGCAGATCCCGGAGCAGGCGAAGGAGCTCGGCATCTCAGAAGAGGACGTCGTCAAGAAGGTCATGCTGAAGGAGACCGTCGACGGCGAGTTCACCACCACGGCGGATGTGGCGCAGGCGGCGCTGTTCTTCGCCGGCTTCGAATCGAACGCACTCACCGGCCAGTCTCTTGTGGTGAGCCATGGCTGGTTCATGCAGTGAGGACCCGCGGGGGAGCGGCCATCACCGCTCCTCCAGCAGCCGCTCAAGATAGCGGCCGTAATCCGACTTGCTGTAGAGCTGCGCCAGAGCGCGGAGCTGCTCCGCCTCGATGAAGCCCATGCGGAAGGCGACCTCCTCGACACAGCCGATCTTCTGCCCGGTACGCTTTTCGAGGGTGCGGACGAACTCCGAGGCCTCGAGCAGCGATTCATGCGTGCCGGTGTCG
>Ga0134125_10007443_pt1 | contig 12355 bp, 11 predicted proteins | sample KB31751_FD_96464 | JGI IMG/M metagenome (GOLD analysis project Ga0134125, IMG submission 96464) | Terrestrial soil microbial communities with excess Nitrogen fertilizer from Kellogg Biological Station, Michigan, USA - KB3-175-1 | ecosystem: Environmental > Terrestrial > Soil > Unclassified ... | reverse complement strand
CGGGCACGCGGCTGACATCGCCAGTGGAAGAAAGGCGGAAGTCGCCGCGCCAGCCTTCATAGCCCAGCGCCGTCGTCATCGAAGCCAGCAGCAACAGGCCGTCCATCCGTTCGCCGTCCCAGGCGCGGTTCATCGCGGCAAGCGCGGAATTGTAGCCTTCAACCCAGATCGAATCCGAATTGAGGATCAAGAAGGGCTCGCCCTCGAAATGGGGCAGTGCCTTTACCACCCCGCCACCGGTGTCGAGCAGCGCGTCTTCCTCCGAGGAAAAGCGGATTTCGATGTCATGCCGCCGGGCCAGATGGGCGCGCAGCATCTCGCTTTTGTAGTGAAGATTGATCACCGCCAGCTCGACCTTGGCCGCCACCAGACGATCCAGCGCGTGGTCGATCAAGGTCTTGCCGGCCACCGTGACCAGCGGCTTGGGGCGGTCGTTGGTCAGGGGCCGCATGCGCAAGCCCTTGCCCGCCGCCAGCACCATGGCGCGACGGATCATGCGGTGGCCCGGGCGGCGATGGCGCGCTTGGACTTGGGCAGCACGCGGTCATACCAGTGACGAAGATCGGCCAGCAGGGGATGGTTCAAATCCTGTTCCAGGTAACTCCACACCCGCGGCAGGTAGCCCAGATAACGCCGCTTGCCGTCGCGTGAGGCCAGGCGGGCGAAAATGCCCACGATCTTGGTGTTGCGCTGCGCCGCCATCAGGGCCATCTCGGCGCGGAAGTGCTCTTCATCGACAGGCGCGCCGAATTCTTCCGCTACCTCCAGATAATGCCGGGTGGCGTTTTCGGCCAAAGCGGCCGGCACGTCGCGGCGTGCGTCTTCCACCAGCGAAACCAGATCATAGGCGCGGCTGCCGGCCACCGCGTCCTGGAAATCGATCAAGCCCACGCGGCCAAGGCCCTCGCGCTCCGGCAGCCAGAGCAAGTTCTGGGCGTGATAGTCGCGATGGACGAAGACGATGTCGCCGCCCTGGATGGCATCAAGTGCCGCTTTCCACAGCGCGCGATGCTCCTTGTATTCGCCTTCCGTGGCGGGCCGGCCCAGCGCCAGTGGAAAGAACCATTCCAGCATCAAATCGGTCTCGGCGATCAGCGCGATCTCGTCATAGACAAAGAGCGGTAGCGCGTCTTGGTCCTGGTCCGCCTCCCCCGCGCGCATCAGCGCTGGTGGGGGAGGTCGAGTAGCGGCAGCGTGCGAGGGTAGCAGCGCTTGCGATGCGGAGGCCGGAGGGGGCGATAAAAATTTCGGAGCTTGCTCGGTGTGAAGCTTGGCAAGAATTTCCACCGCGGCATTGTAAAGCGCTTCGCCATTCGCGCCGTTCACCACCTCGGTGAAGAGATCATCACCCAAATCCTCGATCACCAGCAGGCCCTGGGCATAATCGGCGGCGAGAATTCTTGGCGCCGACAAGCCGCGCTGGGAAAGATAATTGGATACCGCGGCGAAGCGGCGGCAATCCGCCCCCGCCAGCCGTGCGACCGCGTTGTAGCCCAGAGCGCGGCGGGTGGCTTCGTCGGCGTCGGGCGCGCAACCCACGCTTTCCACCGCCTGCGGTTGGTCCATCAGCATGCCAACGCGCGCGCCGTGCCTGAGCCGCGCATAGCGGCGGGTCGAGGCGTCGCCGGGAAGAGGTGCGATCTCGGCATCGCCCCAGCCGGCGTTGCTCAGGAATGCGCGGGGATCAGACATAAATCTCTTCCAGATTCTTCCACCGCGCCGGACCGTCCAGCATCGCCCTTCGTTCCTGGTCGGCATCCAGCGCGGCGATCAGCGCATCGATCGGCATGCGGCTTTCCGCCCGCTCCGGCCATTCGATCAAGGCGGCACCCTGGTCCAGCGCTTCGTCCAGGCCCAATTCGTCCAGCTCGCTTTCGCGCTTCAGCCGGTAGAGGTCGTAGTGGCTCACCGTCAGGCTTGGCGTCTCATAGGCCTGCACCAGGGTGAACGTAGGGCTGGGCACATTCTCGGCGACGCCCAGCGCCGCCAGGATGGCCCGGGCCAGAGTGGTCTTGCCGCTGCCCAGATCGCCCCTGAGCAGCACGGCGTCGCCCGGGCCGAGCAGGGCGGCAATCGCCGCGCCCAGTCTCACGGTCGCCGCCAAATCCGGCAGCGCCACGGTCATGCGAAATCTGTCCGCCATGGCCTCTTCTAGCCCGCGCTCCACTCATTTCTCAACGCCCGCGAAAGCCCTTTGCGCGGGGCCTGTTGGCATGCTAGCCCGCGCCCGGATTCCGCTGGAAAAGCCATGGCCGAACATTTTGTCATCATCGGCGCCGGCCAGGCGGGTGTACAGGCGGTCCAGAGTTTGCGCGCCGAGGGGTTCCAGGGCCGACTCACCCTGGTGGGGGACGAGGCCTATCCACCCTATCAGCGGCCGCCTTTGTCCAAGGCCTATCTCCTGGGCGCCTTCGCACGCGAGCGGCTGTTCCTCAAAAGCGAGGCGTTCTATCGCGAGGCGGGCTGCGACCTTTTGCTGAACACACGCGCCACGGCAATCGATCGCGCCGCCAAATCGGTGACGCTGGGCGATGGCCGCACACTTGCCTATGACAAGTTGCTGCTGGCGACGGGAACCAGGGTGCGGACGCTCAAATGTCCCGGCGCCGATCTCGACGGGCTGCATTATCTGCGCGGCATCGCCGATGTGGACGGCTTGCAGGCAGGGTTCAAGGCCGGCGCGCGCATCGCCATCGTGGGTGGCGGCTATATCGGATTGGAAGTGGCGGCGGTCGGCGCCAAGCGCGGGCTGGACGTGACGGTGTTCGAGACCGCGGACCGGCTGATGCCTCGCTCGGTATCGAAGCCCCTGTCGGATTTCTATGCGGCCGAGCACGCAAAGGCCGGTGTGACGCTCAAGCTCGACACTCTGGTCGAAGGCTTCGACGGCAAGGGCAAGGTCGAAGCTGTCAAGGCCGGCGGCGTCGCCTATCCGGCCGATCTGGTGCTGGTGGGAATCGGGGTCGTACCCAATGACGATCTTGCCGCCACCGCGGGCCTTGCCTGCAGCGACGGGATCGTGGTGGACCGGACCGCCATGACATCCGATCCCGCCATCTTCGCCGCCGGCGATTGCACCCGCCATCATGGCCGCGACGGCGCGGAGATCAGGCTCGAATGCGTGCAGAATGCGATCGACCAGGCCAAACATGCGGTGCTGGCGATGTTGGGCACGCCCAAAACCTACAGCGAGGTGCCCTGGTTCTGGTCGGACCAGTACGACTTGAAGCTTCAGATCGCCGGCTTGGCGCGGCCGGCGGATACTGTGGCGGTGCGGGGCGAAGTCTCGTCACGCAAATTCGCCGTATTCCATCTGCGCGACGGCATGGTCGCGGCGGTGGAAGCCATCAACGCCGCGCCGGAATACATGATCGGGAAAAAGCTGATCGCCGCCAATGCGCGCATCGCGCCGGAAAGACTGGCGGACCTGTCTATTCCCATGAAAAGCTTCGGTTGATGGCGAAAATTACGTTCATTCAGCCCGACGGCACGGAACAGACGGTGGAGATTCAAGCCGGCTGGTCGGTGATGGAAGGCGCGGTGCGCGCCAACGTCCCCGGCATCGACGCCGATTGCGGGGGCGCCTGTGCCTGCGCCACCTGCCATGTTCAGGTCGAGGGGGAATGGGCGGGGAAACTCCCTGCCAAATCCGAGATGGAAGAGACCATGCTGGACTTCGCGATCCAGCCCAAACCCACCAGCCGGCTGTCCTGCCAGTTGCGCGTGACGTCCGAACTCGACGGCCTCAGGGTGCGTGTGCCGCCTTCGCAGCATTAATCTGCAATAATAGATTCCTGCTAATACGGCCGCGCGTGGAAAGTTCCTCGCGATCGGCCAGCAAGAGGCACAATTTTACCACAAACTGGTACAGAGAAACTAAGGGAGGGAACACGCGTTAGCTCCACGGAACGCCTCTTGGGAGTATCACCTGGAACAGGTTGTGGACGGCGCGACCCGTCGAAGCGAACATCTGGAGCGTCTTGTGAACGCGCTCACGGATGGCCTTTTCCTCGTCAACGCCCAAGGCGAGGTCTTGTGCATCCTTCAGGATGTCACAAAGAATCGGCGTCCCAGCGACGGGCTGATCGCGGCGATCGAAGCCATAATTGCCGATACATCCGCCATCGGTCGCTCCCTGATGGAAAAGGTCACGTCATTTCGTCGCGGCAGGCCAGCCAATGGCGAGCCATCCGGCTTGGACGAACTGACAGAAAGGGAGCGCGATGTGCTCGGCCTGATTTGCTCCGGCCAGGACGATCGGGAGATGAGCAAGACACTTGGTTTATCACGCAACACGGTGCGCAACCATATTGCCGCGCTCTACCGCAAGATCGGCGTCAACCGCCGCAGCGCGGCAATCATCTGGGCCCAAGAACGCGGCATAACGTGTGACGATGCGCTTAAGCCGCGACTGCGCAGCAAATCGCCGGTGCAGGTCGTACATCGTTACTAGCGTTCTGGTATTTCCTGCTCTCTTGTCAAATTGCAAGCGTGATGCTCCCCTTCGCCTGATTTTTCGAAGGCTTTAAGCCTTATCATGGGACAGCCGGAGCAAGGCATGACCGGGTCAGCCGGCCAGACGTGGAAGAATATTGCAGCGCAAGGGCTAGGAATTCCGGGCTTGGAGGATCGATTGCCACAGGACACTGAGGCGAGCGGCGCTGCGATCGAAGATCGTATGGCGGATCGTCGCGCGAGATATTTGGAACGCGCGGCGGAATGCGAAGGGAACGCGGCCGCGAATGACGTGCCGGCCTCGCGTGATTTGTGGCTTGCTGCAGCATCCACTTGGCGGAAATTGGCCGCGAGTTGCAAACTGGTTACCCAGATCGAGCAAACGGAAAACATCTCGCAATCCGGCGCGCTGGAGCCGCACAAAACCGGCAGGTCGCGCACCTGACGGTACGACCGTGCTGGACCGGCGCGCACTTCCACAACAGGATGTTGCGGCCGTCGAGACGCTGGAGGAATTCCTCGCACCGAACGCGATGAAAGTGATGAACCACGGAATGGTTCCAAAGTTCCGGCATTTATTTGTGGTGTTTACGCCCACAATCGTGGATGCTGTTTCTTAGTTCGGGGCGAAAAAAGGGATCACAAAGTGACAGCGAACGATCAAGAGCCCATCGTCGAGAGTTCCCCGCACTCTATTCGACCGTCGGAGCCTACACTGGGAGAGTTGGAAACTCGCATCCAGCAACAGGAGTGCTTGGCTGAGTTGGGCGTGACTGCGCTACGCGGTGCGAGTTTGGATACCCTTCTGGCGGAGGCGGTGCGGCTGACGGCGGAAGGCCTCCAGACCGATTACTGCAAAATACTTGAACACCAGCCATCCGAACACCGGTTCCTGGTCCGCGCAGGCGTAGGTTGGGGAGAAGGCGTCGTTGGTGTCGCCACCCTCGGTGACGATCTCGACTCTCCGGCAGGTTACGCGCTTCGGACAAAAAGGCCCGTAATCTCGAACCAACTTGAACAGGAAGGGCGCTTTCGGACCCCGGAGATTCTCAAAAGGCATGGCATTCGCCGCGCCATGAACGTCATTCTTCAAGGGGAGGGGAGGCCCTACGGAGTATTGGAGGTCGATAGTCAATCCCAAGATGAGTTCGAACAGCGTGACTTTGCCTTTTTGCAAGGGGTGGCAAACCTTGTCGGGATGGCGATCGAGCGGGAGCGCCGTGAGCGAACGCTTACCGCTGCTCTTGAGCGCCACAAAGACCTGCTCAAAGAAATGAACCACCGGGTGAAAAATAGCCTCGCCCTGGCTAACAGCGTGCTCGGGCTGCACGCTTATCAGGCCGCCGATCCCGCTGTGGCCGTCGAGCTCAAGGAGGCCGCAAATCGCATTACCGCCATCGGAAAAGCCCATGAACTGCTCTACCAGGGTTCGGATGTCGAATGGTTGGATATAGGAAAATACATTGAAGCGATCTGCAAAGACCTGAACGCCGCCATTCCAAAATATAAAATCCACGTCAGCGTCGATCATGGGATCGAGATTGCGACCGATCTGGCCATATCCACCGCGTTGATCGTCAATGAGTTGATAGCCAATGCCGCCAAATATGCTTATCCAGATAGTACAGGCGAAATCTGGGTAACGCTTTTTTGTTACGGAGAGACAGGCTTCTCGATTTGTGTGCGCGACGAGGGAATGGGCCTTCCCAGCGATTTCAGTCTGGAAAGGAAAAAGGGACTTGGGATGCGGCTTGTTTCGGCACTGGCCCAACAGCTGAAAGGCACTGTGCAAGTCGAACCTGGCAATCCAGGAACACAGTTTTGCATCATCGTTCCCAGCACTACTCGCCCCGCACGAACTGAAATCCAAACTGACGCGCTCCTTATCGCGTGAGGCGGGTTCGCTCCCCGGAAACGTGACGTCCCTGAGGCGTTGCCAAGTTATGGCATGGGCAAGCGATCCGAGTGCGCCCGATCCCATCGGCCATGATATGACTCCCCACGCTCTATCCGATATCGTTCCTTGACAGGCCAACCGAACTGGCAGTGCATTGCCCGCAGGCAAGCGAGGGGATACACATGGGCAGCAGGATATTTGCCGCGTTGATCGCGCTTCTGGGATGGCATGGCGTGGCACAGGCCGCGACCTGCAGCCTGCCGCAATTGGCGGATTCGGTGGACCTCAAACCCATCGCCGGCACAGACCTGATGACCGTTCCGGTCCAGATCAACGGCGCGCCCAAAGAGTTCCTGCTCGACATCGGCACCAATCCCACCGAGATCAGCCAGGCGGCGGTGACGGATTTGGGGCTGCCCGAGAACGTCAAGCGGACCGAATCCATCGAGGGCATGTCACGAAGCTTGACCAACGGATCGTTGGGAAACGTCTCGGTTTACGACGTCCGGGACAAATCAGGCGCCGGCGGCGCGCAGACCCGGGTGCGCATCGCCGCTTTCACTCTGGGAGGCGCCACGGGCAAAAGCCTGCAATTCCTGGTCGCCAACGACGCCGACATGGGAAAAGCGGCCTTTGAACCTTATGACGGGCTTCTGACCGGCGATTTCTTCAAGCAATACGATGTCGAGTTGGACTTCCGCGGCAAACAGCTCAACTTCCTCACCCCCACAAGATGCACCGACCCCAACCAGGTGGTGTTCTGGTCGCATTCCGCGGTGGCGGTCATCCCCATCACCATCATGGACGGCAAGATCAGCGTGCCCGTCTCGGTGCAGGGGCATCAGGTCAATGCGGTGATCGACACCAGTTCACCGCGCACCGTGATGCGCCGCGACGTCGCGGAACTGGTCGTGGGGCTCAAGGCCGATACGCCCGACATGGCGCCCCAGAGCGACCTCAAGGACGGCAAGGGCCAGCCGGTCTATGGCCATACCTTCTCGCAAATCTCCTTTGCGGGCGGCGTCACGGCCAGCAATGTTCCGGCGCTGATCCTCACCAACAGCATGACGCACCAGATCACCGGCGGCGCGGTCTTGGGAAGCTGGGCGCGTTCCTCGGACGCACCCTTGCCCGAGCTGACGCTGGGCATGGACGTGCTGCACCAGCTTCACCTCTATGTCGTGTACGGCCAGAAGAATTTGTACGTGACGGGCATGGAATAAATCCACCCCGGCCGGTTCAGGCCGACGCGTTTCTCACATACTGGTTGAACCACTCGATGGTGCGGGCCCAGGCCTGTGGTGCCGTCACCTTGTTGTAGCGTTCCGGCGTGGCGTCATTGAAGAAGCCGTGCACGGAATTCGGCCAGATATGGCCTTCATAGCGGATATTGTATTTTTTCAGCGCCGCTTCCTGGGCCGGCCATCCTTCCACCGCCGGCTTGTCCAGCGCGCCGTGGTTGACCAGGATCGCCGCCTTGATCTTGGCCACGTCGTCCGGCTTGGGCGCCGCGCCATAGAAAGGCGCCGCCGCCGCCAGGTCCGGCCCCAGCATCACCGCCAGATTGTTGGCCACGCCCCCGCCAAAACAGAAGCCGGTGGCGCCGATCTTTCCGGTGCAATCGGGCCGCGCCTTCAGCCAGCGCGAAGCGGCCAGGAAATCCTGCATCATCTTGGCCTTGTCCACCTTGGCGAAAAGCTGGCCGCCCTTGTAATCATCGCCCGGATAGCCGCCCACCGAGGTCAGTCCGTCCGGCGCGAAGGCCATGAAATTCTCCAGCGCGAAGCGGCGCGTGACATCCTCCGTATGCGGATTGAGCCCCCGGTTCTCATGGATGACGATGATGCCGGGCAATTTCGCCGGGGTGGCGTCGCGCGTATCGGCGCTGAAGGGGCGCACGAAATAGCCCCGGATCGAGCCATTGCCGTCGGGCGAGGGCACGGTTTCGTAACTGGCCTTGATGCGCTCGTCGTCCTTGCGTACCTGCTGCGCCGCCGCGTAGTTGGGCATCAAGGCATCGATGATCGCCGTGGTGGTAAGGCCGGCGACGGCGAACCGCTTCACGCCGTTGATGAAGGCGCGCCGGCTGATCTCGCCATGGATGAAGCGCGTGTACAATTCCACGGCTTCCGCCGGGATTTTCTTCCGTTCATTCATGGCCCACCCCTTCCGGATCCCGGCGGACCATAGCATGGCCGGTACCCCTTTACCGATAGGCGAAGCGGCTCTTTTCCTTCTCGCCTGGGCTCTCGCTCAAGGGGATGCGGCGGGGAATGTGGCAGCGCACCAGGGTGCCCCGCTCGCTTTCGATCTCCACCCAGCCGTCGTGCAGTTCGACAAAACGGTTGACCAGGGCCAGGCCCAGCCCCGCGCCGCCATGGGCGCCCGAACGGCTTTTGGCGGCGAAGCGCTCGAACACATTGGCCTTTACCTCCGGCGAGAGGCCCGGGCCGTTGTCGGCCACGGCGATCTGCACGTCCTCATTGACGACGCGGCCCGTCAGTCTCACCACCCCGCCGCGCGGGGTGAATTTGAAGGCGTTGGAAAGAAGATTGAACACCACCTGGCGCATCCGTTTGGGATCGGCCAGGAACAGGCCCGCGCCTGGCGTGCAGTCCAGCTCCAAGGTCACGCCGGACTTGGCCGCCCAGTCGCCGGCATGGTTGGCGACGTCGGCGAGGAGGCCGTAAAGGTCGAGCCGCTCCAGTTCCAGTCTCAGCGCCCCGGATTCCACCAGCGCCAGATCGAGAATGTCGTTCACCAATTCCTTCAGCGTGGTCGAGCCGGAGACGATCGCCTCCACATATTCCTGTTGCCGGGCGTTCAGCCCGCCCGGCACGCCCGAGGCCAGATGCTCGGCAAAGCCCATGATGGTGGAAAGCGGTGTGCGCAATTCGTACGAGACATGCTTGATGAAATCGGACTTGAGACGGTCGGCGTCTTCCAGGGCGTCGTTCCTGTCGCGCAGCGCCGTCTCGATGCGGAAACGGTCGGTGACATTGGCGAACGTCACCAGGGTGGCGCCGTCCGGCAGCGGCGACAGATGGAGCGAGAGGATGGTGCGGTCGTTGCGCTCCACTTCGCCCAGGCTGCGCGTCGCCCCGCCTTCCGAAACGATGGCCTGGATCAGCCGGTCCCAGATCGCGCTGTCGCCGAAGCGGGCGGCGGAAAGACCGGCAAAGATGCGGGCGTGCGGTTCGCCCTGCAATTCCTCGGGCTTCAAATCCCAGATGCGGGCGAAGGCGGCATTGTGCAGCTTGAGCTTGCCGTCGGGGCCGAACACCGCCACGCCTTCGTTCAGCGTATCGAGCGTGGCGGACTGAACCTTGACCAGGGTGTTGTAGTTGGATTCCAGATTGAGCCGCTCGCTCACATCCTCATAAAGGAAAGTGAGGCCGCCGAAGGGATGGGGCTGGCTCACCACCCGCAAGGTCTTGCCGCCGGGAATGTGCCAGAATTCCTCCACCGCGCGGCCCGCCGCCTGATAAAGCGCCAGGCGGCCTTTCTTCCAGCTTTGGTAATCGCGCTGCTCCGGCAGTTTGCGGGCGTCGCGCAGGCGATCCAGGATTTCGCCGTCGGAGGGATGGCGCTCCAGCCATTCCTCCGGCAGGCCCCACAGCCGGATGAAAGCGCGGTTGAAGAATGTGAGCTTCTGCTCCTTCGAGAAGATCGCCACCGCGGTGGCCAGCTTGTCCAGCGTATCGACATGGGCGTCCACATGCTGCTGGAGCTTGGCTTCGGCGGCGGCCACGTCGGTCATGTCCACCGCGGTGCCGATGATGCCGGCGTCGCCCAAGGGGATTTCGGTAAAGGTGATGGCGCGGCGCTGGCCGCCCACCACGGCGAAGCGCTTGGCTTCCAGGACCGTGTTCTGGCTCCGTGCCGTCGCCGCCAGGTCGCGCTCGGACTTGTCCAGAGCGCTCTGGCTCGTGCGCGCCGCCTCGATGCTGGCGGCTCCCGTGTGGGTGAGGAAAGCGTGATTGGCCCAGGAAAGCGCCAGGCCCTTGTCGCGCAGCCAGACCGGTATGGGCAGCGCGTCGAGGATGGCGCGGAAATCGGCCGCGCCTTTTTCCACCTGCGGTTCGCCCAGCCAAACCGCGGCCATCGCGCCCACGGCGCGCCCGCGCGCGTTGAATTTTTTGCCGCTCGCGTCGCCGACGGAAAGTTTGAAGCCCGCGCCCAACGAGGCCAGATCGTTCAAGGCCTTGGTGAGCATCGCGCCGTCGGGACCGCGCAGGATTGCGTTCAGTTTCTCCTCGCCGCCCCCATAGGAATAGGTGGCCGCGCCTTCGCGGCCCCAGATCACCAGCGCCTCGCGGCCTGCCGTCAGCAGCGCGTCACGTTCGGAAAGTTGGGAGCGGGTGCGCAGGACCGTGGCCTTGAGCGCGCGGCGCAGGCGGCTTGCGTTGTGTTGTTCGGCCAGGGCCCAGAGCGCGGCGGCGATCGCCAGCGCCACCGCGCCCGCCGCGAGCGCGCTCAACACCAACAAGCGCCCGGTATCGAAGCCGATGATCAGATTGACGGGATCGGCCGCATAAGCCGGCTGGGGCAGGGACAGGGCGGCCAAGGACGAGGCGATAAGTGCGCCCGCGCCCAGGCTTCTTGTTACCAATTGTCCCGAAATGGGACCCATTCCGCATTACCCCAACCGGACGCCGCGAGTCGGCGAATCACTTTAGAATCAACAACATACCGAGATGGCGGGACTCCGCATAGGGATTGTGGTTAATAAAGTATGAAAATCTATATGCGGCTCACAGGCCCAGATTTAGGGGGCCTGTGGACAAAATGGTGAGTCGGGTCAGGGCATTGGACGGATCGCCGGCTCGCCTGTCCTAGCTGGGCAGCCAGTTTTTGTAATAGGGCCGGGGGCGGTAGCCGCGGCCGGTCATGCAGCGCGCATAGACTGCGTTGAAGGCGCGGTTTTTGTCATAGCGCGTGCCGCCCATGCCATGCAGATCGTAGCTCATGTAATCCGTCGCCTGCATCCGGCAATTCTGGTCGTCACGGTCGAATTGCGCCACCGGCACGCCTGTGGCTTCGAAATAGTCGCCATCCTGATGGGTGATCGCGTTGCAGCCCGAAAGCAGCGGCAACAGCAGCAGGCAAAGAAAAAGGGCGCGCATGTTGATGTGGTAGCGCGCCCTTCCGAATTTGTCATCCCGGCCAAGCGCTGCAGCAGCGCGCGAGCCGGGATCCATTCCGATGCGAATGTGGATCCCGGTTCTGCGGCGCACCACAAGTGCTGCGCCGCGCCCGGGATGACATTCTTTAATACCGGTAGGTATCCGGCTTGTACGGCCCGGCCTTGGGAACGTTGATGTAGTCGGACTGTTTGGTCGACAATTCGGTCAGCCTGGCGCCGATCTTCGACAGATGCAGCCGCGCCACCTTCTCGTCCAGATGCTTGGGCAGGGTATAGACCTTCTTCTGGTACTTGCCGGGATTTCCGAACAATTCCATCTGCGCCAGGGTCTGGTTGGTGAAGGAAGCGCTCATCACGAAACTGGGATGGCCCATGGCGTTGCCAAGGTTCACCAGCCGGCCTTCCGACAGAAGGATGATGCGCCGGCCGCCGGGGAATTCCACTTCGTCCACCTGCGGCTTCACATTGTGCCATTTGAAATTCTTCAGCGCCCCCACCTGAATCTCGCTGTCGAAATGGCCGATATTGCAGACGATGGCGCGGTCCTTCATCGCCCGCATGTGATCCACCGTGATCACATCGACATTGCCGGTGGCGGTGACGAAGATGTCGGCGCGTGGCGCCGCATCGTCCATGGTCACCACTTCATAGCCTTCCATCGCCGCCTGCAGCGCGCAGATGGGGTCGACTTCCGACACCATCACGCGGCAGCCGGCATTGCGCAACGAGGCAGCCGAGCCTTTGCCCACGTCGCCGAAGCCCGCCACCATCGCCACCTTGCCGGCCATCATCACGTCGGTCCCGCGTCGGATGCCGTCCACCAGCGATTCCTTGCAGCCATACAGATTGTCGAACTT
>Ga0134125_10007442_pt1 | contig 12355 bp, 10 predicted proteins | sample KB31751_FD_96464 | JGI IMG/M metagenome (GOLD analysis project Ga0134125, IMG submission 96464) | Terrestrial soil microbial communities with excess Nitrogen fertilizer from Kellogg Biological Station, Michigan, USA - KB3-175-1 | ecosystem: Environmental > Terrestrial > Soil > Unclassified ... | reverse complement strand
GGGACCGAAGGGCGGCCCCGGCATGCGCGAGATGCTCGCGCCCACATCCGCCCTCATCGGCAAGGGCCTGGGGGAATCCGTGGGCATCATCACCGACGGACGCTTCTCCGGCGGCACCTGGGGCATGGTGGTGGGGCACGTGACGCCCGAGGCCTTCGAGGGCGGGCCCATCGCGCTCGTGAAGGAAGGCGATTCCATCACGATCGATTCGAAGAAGCGATTGATCCAGCTGAACGTCTCGAAGGCCGAGCTCGCACGGCGCAAGGCCAGGTGGAAGCAGCCGAAGCCACGCTACCCGACCGGAGTCCTCGGCAAGTACGCGAAGCTCGTGAGCGACGCGAGCCAGGGAGCGGTGACCGATTGAAGGGCGACCCGGTCCTCGCGCTCATCGGCAACACGCCGATGGTCGAGGCCACGCGGCTCGATGCCGGCCCCTGCCGGTTGTTCCTGAAGCTGGAGAACCAGAACCCGGGCGGGTCCATCAAGGATCGCATCGGGCTCTCGATGATCGAGCAGGCCGAGCGCGACGGCTCGCTCAAGCCCGGAGGCACGATCGTCGAGGCCACGGCCGGCAACACGGGCCTGGGCCTTGCCCTGGTCGCCGTGCGCAAGGGCTACAGGCTGGTCCTCGTGATCCCCGACAAGATGAGCCGCGAGAAGGTCTTCCACTTGAAGGCCATGGGAGCCGAGGTGGTGATGACGCGCTCCGACGTGGGCAAGGGCCACCCCGACTATTACCAGGACCTCGCCCGGAAGATCGCTTCCGAAACCGGCGGCTTCTACGTGAACCAGTTCGGCAACCCCGCGAACCCGCGCGCGCACGAGACGGCGACGGGGCCCGAGATCTGGGAGCAGATGGGCCACGACGTGGACGCCGTGGTGTGCGGCGTGGGCAGCGCGGGCACGATCACCGGGCTCACGCGATTCTTTCGCGCGGTGTCGCCGAAGACCGCGATGGTGCTCGCGGATCCCGCCGGCTCGATCCTCGTGGACTACGTGAAGACCGGGAAATTCGGCGAGGCGGGATCGTGGCTCGTGGAAGGCATCGGGGAGGACTTCATCCCCTCGATCGCGGACCTCACGGGCGTGCGGGAGGCCTACACCGTGAGCGATGCCGAGAGCTTCGCGGCGGCACGCGAGCTCCTCGCGAAGGAAGGGGTCTTCGGCGGCTCGTCCACGGGCACCTTGCTCTGCGCGGCGCTGCGGTATTGCCGGTCGCGCAAGGGCGCCGAGCGCGTCGTGACGCTCGTCCCCGATAGCGGCAACAAGTACCTTTCGAAGATGTACAACGAGCACTGGCTCGCCGACCAGGGATTCGCCGAGCGCGCGCACTACGGCGACCTGCGCGATTTCATCGGCCGCCCGATGGAAGAGCGCGCCACCGTGAGCGTGGGCCCCGACGACACGCTCCTCACCGCGTACGGCCGCTTCAAGCTGAACGACGTCTCGCAGCTCCCGGTCCTGGAGGGCGAGCGCATCGTGGGCCTCATCGACGAGTTCGACGTGCTGCGCGCGGTCGCGAGCGGCAGCTCGCATTTCCGCGACCTGGTCCGCAAGCACATGACCGCCGACCTGGAGACGGTTCCTCCCCGCGGCAGCCTCGAGGACGTGCTCGCGATCCTCGACCGCGACCACGTGGCCATCGTGGCCGAGGGCGGTCGCTTCCACGGCCTCATCACCCGCATCGACGTCCTCAACAGCCTGAGACGAAAGCAACCTTGAAGAATCCGAAGAAGCCGCCCGCCTTCGCCACGCGCGCCATCCACGCGGGCCAGCCCGCCGATCCGCAAACCGGCGCCGTGATCACGCCGATCTACGCGACCTCCACGTACGCGCAGGAAAGCCCCGGCAAGCACAAGGGCCTGGACTACGGGCGCTCGCACAATCCCACGCGCTGGGCGTACGAGCGCTGCGTGGCCGACCTGGAGGGCGCCGCGCACGGCTTCGCGTTCTCGAGCGGCATGGCGGCCACGAGCACGGTGCTGGAGCTCCTCGACAGCGGCGCGCACGTCGTGGCGCTGGACGACCTCTACGGTGGGACGCGCCGCGTCTTCGAGCGCGTGCGGCGCCGCTCTGCGGGCCTGTCGTTCACCTACTCGCCGCTCGCGACCCGCGAGGAGCTGCTGGGAGCCATCACGCCGGCGACCCGCATGATCTGGATCGAGACGCCGTCGAACCCGCTCTTGAAGCTCGTGGACCTCGCGATGGTCGCCGAGGTGGCGAAATCGAAGGGCCTCATCTCGGTCGCCGACAACACGTTCGCTTCGCCCTGGATCCAGCGCCCGATCGAGCACGGCTTCGACGTGGTCGTCCATTCGGCCACCAAGTACCTGAACGGCCACTCGGACATCATCAGCGGGATCGCGGTCACGAAGCGCGACGACCTCGCGGAGAAGCTGGGATACCTGCAGAACGCGGTGGGCTCGGTGCCCAGCCCCTTCGATTGCTTCCTCGCCACCCGCGGCCTGAAGACACTTGCGCTACGCATGCAGCGCCACTGCGAGAACGCGCTCGCCGTCGCGAAATGGCTGGAGAAGAGCCCGAGGATCGAGGCCGTCTTCTACCCGGGCCTCGAGAGCCACCCGCACCACGCGCTCGCGAAGCGGCAGATGGCCGCGGGCGGCGGCATGGCCTCCGCGATCGTGAAGGGCGGCAAGGACGCCGCGCTGCGAATGCTCGAGCGCTGCCAGATCTTCACGCTCGCCGAGAGCCTGGGCGGCGTGGAGAGCCTGATCGAGCATCCCGCGATCATGACGCACGCCTCGGTGCCCGAAGAGGTGCGAAGCGAGATCGGCATCAGCGACGCCCTGATCCGCCTCTCGGTGGGCGTCGAGGACGTCGCGGACCTCATCGCGGACCTGGAGCAGGCGCTCGGCTGACTCAGTCCTGCGCGGCGTCGATCTCCCCGCCGCCCGTGATGCGCACGAGGTCGCGATAGGCGAGCTGGAAGACCGTGTTCGGATGTCCCGCCGCGGCCCACACGGTGCCGTAGGCGGCGAGCGAACGCTCCACGAAGGCGCGCAGCCGCCCCGTATGCCCCGCGGGCGCCACGCCGCCGATGGCGAATCCCGTCGCCGTGCGCACGAAATCCGCGTCGGCCTTGCCGACCGCCTCGCCCACGATCGCGGCGAGCTTCCCGGTGTCCACGCGCCGCGCGCCCGAGGACATCACGAGGATCGGGGTGCCGGTCGCGCCGCCGCGGAAGACGAGGGAGTTGGCGATCTGCCCCACCTCGCAGCCGAGGAATTGCGCCGCGAGCTTCGCGGTGCGTGCCGCACCCGGGAGCTCGACGATCGGCGAGTCGATTCCCGCGGCGCGCAACGCTTCGGTCACGCGCACCACCGCGGGCGAAGCGAGCACCGCCGAGCTGCCGGGAATCTCCGCCATGGAACCTATCGCGCCAGGGGGGACGTGATCGCGTCGATCCGCTCCATGACGGGGGGCGTGAGCTTCGCGATCACGCCGGCCGCCGCGAGGTTTTCCTCGACCTGCGAGACGCGCGAGGCGCCGGTGATGACCGTGGAAACGTTCGGGTTGCGCGCGCACCATGCGACCGCGAGCTGCGCGAGCGAGCAGCCCAGCTCCTTCGCGATGCCGTCCAGCTTGCCCACCGCGTCGTTCTTGGCGCGGTCGGTGAGGTCTTCCACCAGGAATTTCATGCGCGGGATCGCGCCGCGGCTGTCGGCGGGGACGCCGTTGCGGTACTTCCCCGTGAGGAGACCCGATGCGAGCGGGCTCCACGTCGTGAGCCCGATGCCGATGTCCTCGTAGAGCCGCCGGTATTCGGATTCCACGCGCTCGCGGTGGAAGAGGTTGTACTCGGGCTGCTCGACGACGGGCTTCCTAAGATGGTGGCGCTCGGCGACCTGCCACGCCGCCATGATCTCCGCCGCGCTCCATTCCGACGTGCCCCAGTAGAGCGCCTTGCCGCGCTCGATCATGTCGTGCATCGCCCACACGGTCTCCTCGATGGGCGTGTTCGCGTCCGGCCGGTGGCAATACACGAGGTCCACGTAGTCGAGCTTCAGGCGCTTCAGCGATCCGTCGATCGCGTTCATGAGGTACTTGCGGTTGAGCGTCGCCTTCTCGTTCGGGCCGTCGGTGATGCCCCAGAAGAACTTGGTGGAAACGATGTAGCGCACGCGCGGCCATCCGGACTTCGCGAGCGCCTCGCCCATGATCTCCTCGCTCTTGCCGGCGGCGTACACCTCGGCGTTGTCGAAGAAGTTCACGCCGCGATCCCAGGCGGCCGCCATGCACTCGACCGCGGCCTTCGTGTCGAGCTGGTTGCCGTAGGTCACCCACGAGCCGAAGGAAAGCTCGCTCACCTTGAGGCCGGAACGGCCTAGTCGTCGATAGTTCATGGGCGCGTAGCATAACGGGTCGATGGACCGCGCGCGCGAGGTTTTCGTCACCGGGGGCACGGGCTACATGGGCCGGGCGCTCTGCGCGCGGCTCGTGGAACGCGGCCATCGCGTCCGCGCACTTGTGCGCCCGGGTTCCGGGAAGCGCCTCGCGGCGGGCGCCGAAGCGGTGACGGGCAATGCGCTCGATGCGAGCACGTTCGCGGACCAGGTCCGGGAGGGCGAGACGTTCGTGCAGCTGGTCGGCGTGGCGCATCCGGGCCCGGCAAAGGCCGCGCAATTCGTGAGCGTCGATCTCGCCTCGGCGCGCGCCGGCATCGACGCGGCGCGAAGCGCGCGGGCCGGCCATTTCGTGTACGTGAGCGTGGCCCATCCCGCGCCCGTCATGCGCGCCTACGTGCAGGCGCGCCTCGAAGCCGAGGCGCACCTCGCGGCGAGCGGCCTGACGGCGACGGTCCTTCGTCCCTGGTACGTGTTGGGCCCCGGCCATCGCTGGCCGCTCGTGCTCGCGCCCGCCTACTGGATCCTGGAGCGCATTCCCGTCACGCGGGAAGGCGCGCGGCGCCTGGGCCTCGTGACGCTCGCGCAGATGGTGGCGGCACTCGTTCGCGCCGTGGAGGAGGAGCCTCCCGAAGGCACGCGCGTGCTCGACGTGCCGGCCATCCGAGAAGCGGCGAGTCCCTAGGCGGCCAGTGGGACGGCCGCTATCATCTTCTCGAGGACGGCAGGATCGACGGGCTTCACGAGGTGGTGGTCGAAACCCGCGTCGAAGGCGCGCTGGCGGTCCTCGTCCTGCCCCCAGCCGGTGAGCGCGACGATGAACGGTCGCGCCGGACGGTCCTGCTGCCGAATGCGCTCGCACGCCTGGTAGCCGTTCAGGCGCGGCATGCCGATGTCGAGCAGGATCGCCTCGGGCTGGAAGCTCGCCGCGAGCGCGACCGCCTCCTCGCCGTCGTGGGCGATCCGCACCTCGTTGCCGAAAACCTCGAGCATCATCGCGAGCGTCTCGGCGGAGTCCGCGTTGTCGTCGGCGACGAGCACGCGCCGCCGGGTTCGCCCCGGCGCGAGCGGCTTCGCCTCCCCGGCAGGCGCCTCGATCGTGGCCGGGAGCCGCACCGTGAACTCGCTGCCCTTGCCCGCCCCGGCGCTCGCGACCTCGATCGTGCCGCCGTGCATTTCCACCAGGCGCTGCGCGATCGAAAGGCCGATGCCCAGGCCGCCCTGCGACTTCTCGAGCTCGCGATCGACCTGTGTGAAGATCTCGAAGATGCGCGACTGCATCGCGGGCGGGATGCCGAAGCCGTTGTCGCGCACGCAGACAGCCACCGCGCCCTCGCCCGCGCTCACGTCGAGCTCGATGCGCCCGCCGTTGGGCGTGTACTTCGCCGCGTTGTTGAGGAGGTTCCAGAACACCTGCGAGAGCCGCGTCATGTCGGCGTCCACGACGATCCTGCGCTCGGGAATGCGCGCCACGAACTGGTGATGCCGCTCGGCGAGGAGCGGCTGGATGGTCTCGATGGCGTTGCCCAGGACGGCGGCGAGATCGATGGGCTCGCGCCGCAGCTCCACCTTGCCGCGGCTCACGCGCGAGATGTCGAGCAGGTCGTCCACGAGGCGAACGAGCTGGGCCATCTGCCGCTCCATCATCTCGCGCGCGCGCTCCGACGCGGCGCTGTTCGCGCCGGCGAGCTTCATCACCTCGAGGCCGTTGCGCAGCGGGGCGAGCGGGTTGCGCAGCTCGTGCGCGAGCGTCGCGAGGAACTCGTTCTTGCGCCGGTCGTTCTGGCGCAGCTCCTTCTCCACGCGCTTCAACCTGTCGATGTCGAGGTTGATCCCGGCCCAGCTCACGATCACGCCGCGCGCGTCGCGCACGGGGACCGCGCGGCCGAGGATCGAATGGTCGGCGCCATCCTGCCCGCGAACCCGGAATTCGCAATCCCACTTGCGGCCTTCGGCCACGCACGCCCGCCACGACGCCGAGACGGCCTCGCGGTCCTCGGGATGGAGGAGGTCCTTCCAGCGATCGCCCACGCATTCGTCCAGGCGCCGGCCCACGAGCTGCAGGAAGCAGTCGCTGAGGTAGGTGTAGCCGCCCGAGCGGTCGGCGCTCCAGACACCGAAATCGAGCGACTCGCCGATCGCCTTGTACACGCGCTCGCTGTGCCGGGCGTCCTCGCGGGTGCGATGCGACTCGATCACGTCGGCGACATGGCGCGCGCACACGTCGGCCATCTGCATGTCGCGCCGGCGCGGCACGTGGGGCTCGGCGAAGTGCACCGAGACGACTCCCAGCAACTCGCCCGAGCGCGTGACGATCGGCGTGCTATGGATCGCCCGGAAGCCGGCCTCGTGCGCGGCGTCGCGGAACGGCGCGAAATCGGCGTCGGCGTCGATGTCCTCGATCACCCAGCGCGAGCCCCGCGCGTAGGCCTTGCCGGCGCTGCCGCCGCCCGGGCCGGGCAGGATGCGGTCGAACTCGAGGAGCGAAGCCTCGCTGAAGCCCCGGCTCGCGCGAGCGACCAGGGCGCCGGAATCCGCCTCGTACACCCAGATGAGGCCGAGCTGCGCATCCTGCGAATCCACGGCCACGTCGAGGATCGCCTCGAGCGCCGGCTGCTCCCCGGCGATGCCGCCCAGGCGCACCGCGAGCTCGTGCAGCCGGGTGAGGCATTCCACCTGGTGGGCGAGGTCCCCCGGCTCCACCGAGAATCCGGCGAGTGGAAGGCAATCGAGGCGATCGGGGAGCGAAGGGACGGCGGGGGGCTTGCGGGTCAGGTCGAGCATGCTTCGAGGCGCCTGCAAAAAAGCGTGGCCCAGTATGGAAGCCGGCGCCGGGAAAGAATGTAGGCCCCCTCCTACTGCCTGTAGCCGTGGGACTACACCCCGGCCCGGATTCGACGTCCGAAAACGGCGAGCAGGCCCGGCGGCCATGTCCGATAATGGCGCCATGTTCCTCGACAACGACCAGTGCTACCGCGCACTCCGGGCCCACGACACCCGGTTCGACGGCCGCTTTTTCGTGGGCGTGGGCACGACGCGCATCTACTGCCGCCCGGTGTGCACCGCGCGCGCGCCGCGCCGCGAGAATTGCCGCTTCTTTCCCAGCGCCGCCGCCGCGGAGGCGCAGGGCTTCCGGCCCTGCCTGCGCTGCCGCCCCGAGCTCGCCCCCGGCTACGCCTCGGTCGATGCGAACCGCCGGCTCGCTCGCTCGGCCGCCGGCCTCATCGAGGACGGGAGCCTCATCGACGCGCGCCTGCCCGACCTGGCCGCCACGCTCGGCGTCACCGACCGGCACCTGCGCAGGGTGTTCCAGGAGGAGTTCGGCGTGTCGCCCATCGAGTACGCGCAGACCCAGCGCCTGCTGCTCGCCAAGCGGCTCCTCACGGACACCGCGCTTCCGGTGACCGAGGTCGCGCTGGCGAGCGGGTTCGCGAGCCTGCGCCGCTTCAACGACCTCTTTCGCAAGCGTTACCGCATGACGCCCGGGGAGCTGCGGCGCGCTTCGGGAGACGCCCACGCCGAGACGCTCGCCTTCGACCTCGCCTACCGCCCGCCCTACGACTGGGACGCGATGCTGGAATTCCTCGCACGCCGCGCCGTGGGCGGCGTGGAAGCGGTCGAGGGCCGCGGCTACCTGCGCACGGTGCGCGCCGAGCGCGACGGCAAGGCCCTCCATGGCTGGATCGAGGTCGCGCCCTCCCGGCGCCGGTCGGCGCTTCGCGTGGTCGCGAGCGCCTCGCTCGCCCTCGCGATTCCCTCGGTGCTCGCGCGCGTGAAGCATCTCTTCGACCTCGCGTGCCACCCCGAAGAGATCTCGTCCGCGCTGGGGCCGCTCGCCGCGCGCCATCCGGGCCTCAGGCTTCCCGGCGCGATGGACGGCTTCGAGGTTGCCGTGCGTGCGATCCTCGGGCAACAGGTCACCGTGCGCGCCGCCACCGCGATCGCAGGCCGGTTCGCCGCCGCGTTCGGCACGCCGGTCGCCACGCCGCACGCCGCGCTCACGACGATCTTCCCGACCGCGGAAGCCGTCGCGTCGCTCGCGCCCAGCGAGATCGCCGCCCAGGGAATCATCTCGACGCGCGCACGCGCCATCGTGGAGCTCGCGCGCGCCGTGCACTCGGGCGCGCTGCGCCTGGAGCCCTCCGCGCCCGTGGAGCCGACCGTCGCCGCGCTCGACGCGCTGCCGGGCGTGGGCCCATGGACCGCGCAATACATCGCCATGCGCGCCCTCGCCTGGCCGGACGCCTTCCCGCACCCCGACGTCGCGGTGCTGAAGGCGATGGCGCGCGCCAAGCCCGCCGAAGCGCTCGAGGCTTCCGAAACGTGGAAGCCCTGGCGCGCCTACGCGGTCCTTCACCTCTGGAAAAGCCTGGAGACTCCACCATGACCCGCTACGCACGAATCCCCACGCCCCAGGGCACGCTCCTCGCCACCGCGCGCGACGGCGCCCTCACGGGCCTCTACTTCGAGAGCCAGAAATACTTTCCCCGGATCGATCCGGCGTGGCAGGAAGATCCGGGCGCGGCCCCCCTCGCGGAATGCGCGCGCCAGGTGCGCGAGTATTTCGCCGGGACGCGCACGATCTTCGATCTGCCGCTCGCCGCCGAAGGCACCGACTTCCAGCGCCGCGTGTGGAAGGAGATCGCCCGCATCCCCTACGGGGAGACGATCACCTATTCGCAGCTCGCGTCGCGCGCGGGCGCGCCCGGCTCGGCACGGGCCGCCGGCGCCGCCACCGGCCGCAACCCGATCTCCATCGTCGTGCCCTGCCACCGCGTTGTCGGCGCCGATGGAAGCCTCACCGGCTATGCCGGCGGGTTGCATCGCAAGACGGGGCTCCTGGAGATCGAGGGCGCGCTGCAGGGCCAAGGGGCTTGAGGCCCCAGGACCTCGCGAGGCTCATCGCGCTCGCCGCGATGTGGGGCGCCTCGTACCTCTTCATGCGCTACGCGGTCCCGCAGTTCGGGCCCGCGACGCTGATCGAGCTGCGCGTGCTGATCGCCGGGCTCACGCTCATCGCGTGGCTCGCCTTCATGCGGCGCAGCGTCGGCTGGCGCGCCCACTGGCCCGCGTACCTCTTCGTGGGAGCGGTGGGCCTGGCACTTCCCTTCGTGCTGATCGCGCAGGCCCTCACCACGATCGACGCATCGACCGCGGCGATCCTGAACGCCCTCTCACCGCTCTTCGCTTCGGTCACCGCGGCCCTCTGGATCCGCGACCCGCTCACGCCCGCCAAGCTCTCGGGGATCGCGCTCTGCCTCGCGGGCACCGCGGTGCTGGTGGGCTGGACGCCCGCGCCGATGAGCGCGCGCGAGCTCCTCGCCGCGTCGTTCTCGGTGCTCGCCACGGCGATCTACGGCTACACGATCGTGTTCACGAAGGTGAAGCTGAAAGGCGCAAGCCCGCTCGGCACGGCGGCCGCGACGCTCCTCATGGCCGCGGCGGCGCTCGCCTTCGTGGTGCCGTTCTCGCCGCCGCCGCACGGGCTGGCCGGGATACCCGCGATGTCGTGGCTCGCGATGCTGGGGCTCGCCCTCGTCTCCACCACGGTCGCGTTCATCTTCTACTACCGCCTCATCGCGGACGTGGGCCCGGTGAAGGCGATCACCGTCACGCTGCTGGTCCCGATCTTCGGGATGATCTGGGGCATCCTCTTCCTCGGCGAGCCCCTCACGCCCGGGCGCGTGGCCGGGTGCGTGATCATCCTCATGGGCTGCTCGCTCATCCTCGGGCTCGTTCGCATCCCGTTTACCCGCCCTGCGGGTCAGGGCATATCCGCCGATGAACGCCGATGAACGCCGGCAATCCCTGACCCGTTCATCGGCGGACAATGGAGTTTTCCCGCGCCACTCCCATGCCCAATCGCCTCGCCAACGAGACCAGCCCCTACCTGCAGCAACACGCCGACAATCCCGTGGATTGGTACCCATGGGGCGAGGAGGCGCTCGCGGAAGCGAAGCGCACGGGCAAGCCCATCCTCCTCTCGGTGGGCTACTCGGCCTGCCATTGGTGCCATGTGATGGCGCACGAGTCGTTCGAGGATCCCGCGATCGCCGCCGTGATGAACGACAACTTCGTGAACATCAAGGTGGACCGCGAGGAGCGCCCGGACATCGACCAGATCTACCAGCTCGCGCAGGCGATGCTCACGGGGCGTAACGGCGGCTGGCCCCTCACGATGTTCCTCGCGCCCGACCAGCAGCCCTTCTACGGCGGGACGTACTTCCCCAACGTCGCGCGCTACGGGATGCCGGCTTTCCCGGATCTCCTCGCGCGGGTGCGGGCGTTCTACGACCAGCATCCGGACGACGTGCGCGCGCAAGGCGCGGAGCTCTCGGCCGCCCTCGCGCGGACCTCGCCCCCGGGCGACCACGCCGGGGAAGCGCTTTCGCCCGAACCCCTCGACCTCGCGATCGAATACCTCGACGATGCCTTCGACTCGCGCCATGGCGGGTTCGGGGGCGCGCCGAAGTTTCCGCACCCCGATACGATCGAGCTGCTGCTGCGGCGCCACGCCGCGAAGTCCGACGCGCGCGCGCTCGAGATGGCCACGCTCACGCTGCGCCGCATGGCCGAAGGCGGCATCTACGACCAGGTGGGCGGCGGCTTCGCGCGCTACAGCGTGGACGAGCGCTGGGCGATCCCGCACTTCGAGAAGATGCTCTACGACAACGGCCAGCTCCTCTCGCTCTACGCCGACGCGTGGGCCATCACGCGCGATCCCCTCTTCGCGCGCGTCTGCGAGGAGACCGCGGCCTGGGTGATGCGGGAGATGCAATCGCCCGAAGGCGGCTACTACTCGTCGCTCGACGCGGACTCCGAGGGCGAAGAGGGCAGGTACTACGTGTGGAGCGTGGACGAGGTTCGCTCGCTCCTCGACGCGGACGAGCTCGCCGTGGCCGAGCGCACATTCGGCCTCGACGGGCCGCCCAACTTCGAGGGGCACGCCTGGCACATGGTGGTCGCGCGGCCCGTGGACGAATCCGATGCCGTGTCCCGGCGCCTGCTGGATTCGGCGCGCGCGAAGCTCTTCGCGGCGCGCGAGACGCGCGTGCGTCCCGGGCGCGACGAGAAGGTGCTCACCTCGTGGAATGCCCTGATGATCCGCGGCATGGCGCATGCCGCCCGCATCTTCGAGCGCCGCGACTGGCTCGACTCCGCGCGGCGCGCTCTCGCCTTCGTCCGCCGCGACCTGTGGAAGGGGGGCAAGCTCCTCGCGACCGCACGCGACGGCCGCGCGCACCTGGACGCCTACCTCGACGACCACGCCTACCTCCTCGCCGCGCTCCTCGAGATGCTCGAGGCCGATTTCGACGCCCGCGACCTCGCCTGGGCGCGCGCGATCGCCGAGGTCCTGCTCGAGCGATTCCATGACGCCGACAGTGGCGGCTTCTTCTTCACGTCCCATGGCCACGAAGCGCTCATCCATCGCCCCAAGCCCGGCCCCGACAACGCGACCCCCTCGGGAAACGGCGTCGCCGCGGCGTCGCTCAACCGGCTCGCGTTCGCGACCGGGGAGACTCGCTACGCCGAGGCCGCCCGCGACACCGTGGAGCTTTTCTTCCCGGCGATGCGGCGGCACGCAGCCTCGTTCGGATCCCTGCTGGGCGCGCTGGAGGAGCTCCTCGTGCCGCCCCGGACGCTCATCGTGACGGGCGCCGGGCCCGAGGCCGGCGCCTGGCGAGACATGCTGCGGACTGCATATCTGCCGACCACGCTGGTGCTCCATGTCGGCGCCCCGCAGGCGGGGCTGCCCGAGGCGCTCGCCAAGCCGGCGGCGCCGGGCGTCCAGGCGTGGCTTTGCAAGGGTACCGAATGCCTTCCCCCGTTCCGCGACCCCGCCGGATTGCGCGAAGCGCTGTCTTTGCCCAGAATCGCGCCTTCGATCGCCCCAGATTCCCCCTCCAGGAGCCCCCCATGAAGATTTCGCTCGCCCTTGCCGCCGTGGCCATGGCGCTCGCCGCCGCCCCCGTCCTGGCCGATGAGGCGCT
>Ga0134125_10007440_pt1 | contig 12357 bp, 11 predicted proteins | sample KB31751_FD_96464 | JGI IMG/M metagenome (GOLD analysis project Ga0134125, IMG submission 96464) | Terrestrial soil microbial communities with excess Nitrogen fertilizer from Kellogg Biological Station, Michigan, USA - KB3-175-1 | ecosystem: Environmental > Terrestrial > Soil > Unclassified ... | reverse complement strand
GTCGGATGGAAGGACGACTTCAGCTGCGGCCTTTTCATTACGCCATCGAGGGCCGCTACATTGCCTAGCCTAGTCCACCATGACGTGGACGGCGTCCGCCCTGATCGTCACGGTGACCGACTTGCCGGCCTCGATGTTCATTGCGCGCGCCTGCGGCGCCAGGAGATAGCCCCTGACTGGAAAGCCGCAATCGATTTCCACTGTGACCAGTGGGTTGAGGCTGCGAACGGATGTCACGCGGCCGTCTAGTCGGTTGATTCCGGGTGACAGCCATTCCTCGTCAGGAGATTCAATGGTCACCTGCTCGCCCCTGATGGCCAGGCGTACCTCACGTCCCATCGTGACCGAGCCCGCCGGCACAGACGCATACAGCTCTCGATCGCGGACCATGAGCATGGCAAGCTCGCCTGCTGCTTGGGCGACGCGAGCTTCAAGGATATTTTCCACACCGATGAAGCGCGCGACAAAGGCGTTTGCGGGCTTGGCGAAAATTTCCATTGCCGGCCCGGCCTGCATCACGGCGCCCTCCCGCAGCACCACGATTTTGTCGGCAAGGCGCATCGCGTCATCATGGTCGTGCGTGACGAAGATTGCCGGGATCGTCAAGGCGCGCAGGAAGGAGAGCAATTCCTCCCGCAATTGATCGCGGATTTCCGTATCGAGGGAAGCGAACGGCTCATCGAACAGGAAGAGATCGGGCGCGCTCGCGAGCGTGCGGGCAAGTGCCACGCGTTGCTTCTCGCCGGGGCTCAAATCTTCGGGCCAGCGTTCGCCGAGATGCGCGACGCCGAGATAATCAAGCAGCCCGGCGACGTCGCGGGGCAGCGCGATGGTCCTTTCGGTCGCGATGTCTTTGCGGTCGGTCCGGCGCGCGATCGCAACATTTTGCGTAACCGTCAGGTGGGGAAAGAGGCCGAAGTTCTGGACGACGAAGCCCACATTGCGCCGCTCCGGCGCCAGGGCCGTCACATCGCGGCCGTTGATCAGCACGCGCCCGCTGTCGGGCCGATGGAAGCCGGCGATCGTCTCGAGCGTGACCGACTTGCCAGAGCCGTTGGGCCCGAGGATGACGAGAATTTCGCCGCCTGAAACGGCGAGGTCTAGCTTTTGCAGGCGGAAGGCGCCAACGGTCAGCGTCAGCGCCTCGACGGCAATACCGGTCCTCATCGGTTCTCTCGCGGCGGCGCACCGCGCGAAACCGCACGCAAAATCAGGAACAGGGTCAGCGAGACGGCGAGCAATAACACCGAGGCGCTTGCGGCCTGGTCGAGGCCGAATTGGAGGAATAGTTCATAGATTTTGACCGGCGCCGTCATCGGATAATAAGCCAGGATGACCACCGCGCCGAATTCGCTGATCGAACGGGCGTAAGTGAGGGTCACACCGGTCAGGATGCTGCGTCGCGCCAGCGGCAGCGTGATGCGCGCGAAGGTCCGCCACGGGCCGAGGCCAAGCGTGCGCGCGATTTTCTCCAGTCGCGGGTCCACCGCCTCAAAACCGATGCGCGCCGCGTTGACCGTGTAGGGTGCCGAGACAAACAGCATGGCCGCGACGACGCCGGCGAGCGTGCTCCAGAATTTAAGGCCGACCAGCTCCTGCAGGGGCTCGCCCAGGACGCCGTGGCGGCCCAGCACCAGGAGTAAAGCGATGCCCGCGACGGTGTGCGGGACCGCAAGCGGCAGATCGACCAAAGCGGCAATGATGCCTTTCCCGGGAAATGCCGCGCGTGCCAACCCATAGGCAAGCGGAACGCCGACCAACGTGGCGAGGGCGGCGGAGAGAAATGCCGCCACAAAGCTAAGCGCGATCGCATCGCGCACGTCGCCCATGCGGGCGACGTTTGCGATGCTCCGTCCGGATTCCGACAGTGCGAGCGCGACCAGCGGAACGACGAGGAAGGCAAGCAAGATGCAGCCGACGAACCAGCATAGCAAATAAAGCCCGCCCGAATGGCTATAGGCGTTTCGGCTCGACTGGCGTTGTGCAGAACTTTGCGACATTGGCGCGGGTCAAGCGATTGGGCTGACGCTTACAAGCCGGGCCACGGCTTGACCATCTTCCTTAGCTCCGCCGGCATGGCGTCCATGTGCACGGCATAGGGCGGGCTGAATTGCCCGAACCCCTTCTTCTTCATCACCGCCTGTCCCTCCGGCCCGAGCAGAGAGGCGACGTATTTCTCGGCCATGCTCTCGTTCTTGCTGCCGCTGACTGTCGTGACGGCGTACACGATCGGTTTGCCGGCAAGGTCGCCGTTCTTGGTGTGCGCGATGCCTTGTGCGTAGGAGGGCGCCTCGGCCGGATCGCTGAGATTGATCTTGGCCGGCAAGTCGACGAATTTCAGATGATGCTGCAGGGCATCGGAACGGTAGATCGCCAGATAGTCGATCTGCCCGACCTGAAGCGCGGAAATCAGCGCGGTCTCGGTGTCGCGCACGTTGGTGAGCGGGGCGTTGGCCAGCACGCGCTGCTCCAGCCCGGGATCGTTATAGAATTTTTCGGCCAGACTCAGCATCTGCACGGTCTGGTAGCCGGAAGGATCGGTATCCGGATTGGAACGGCCGATCTCGACGCCCGTGCGCGCCAGCACCTTGTACCAGTTCTGCGCGTTGATCTCGCCCGCGTATTTGCTCTCGTCGGTATAGACGAAGGTAATCGCGTTGCGGGCAAAGCCCGCATACCACGTGGCATGCGCCGGATTGCCGAACATGTATTTGGGAATGACGTTGTAGTCAGCGACCGCCAAGATGTCGGCGTCCTGGTGCAGATCGGTGATCCTCTTGGCCATCATCACGCTGCCGCCGAATTGCGCTTGCACCGTGACGCCGGGATTTTGCTTCTCGAATAGGGCGTCTATTTCCTTGAAGGGTCCCGCCAGCGTACCTGCTGCATAGATCTTCAAAACGGTCGGCTCGGCTGCTTGCGCCCTGGGGACGATGAGGGGCCCCAGAAAAAGCGTATAGAATGCAAGGCGTGTCGCAAAGTTCATCATGTCCCTCAGGCTGGCGAAGAGTCGGGGGGAACTTACCATTGAATTCTCTGCGTGCTAGCCGCCAAGCACCGGGAAACGCAGGTCTCTAAAGTATGAGATGCGCGCGTGATCCGGGCCCTGCAATTGGCCCTTTTTTCGAAAGTCGATGTGACCGCGAAGGCCTCAGGCCTTCTTTTCCTTTACCTGCGAGCGGGAGGATTGGTGTTGCTCCAGGTGGGAACTGAGTTGGTCACGCCGACCGAAGGCCAGTTATACGATCCCACCGATGGGGCAGTGACCGTTCCAACGGAATTTCCGGACGCCCCGTAAGTCCCGGATCGCGGTGCCGATATTCCGGAGGTCGAAGGATTGAATTGCGCCGGCGCGACATAAGATCGGGGGACGACGTGCGACCTACCGACATGGTGCCTAACCACATGAGGGCTGGCGACATGGTGGGTGACCTGCTTGGACGTTTTCGCTTGAGCGGCAAAGGAGGCCCCCGCCAGCCCCACAGTCACGAGCGCGGAAATTGCCAGTCTGATCGTCATCATGGCTAATCCTTTCTCGTGGTTACATGGGGAACAACTCCAGGCCCTGGAGGGCCTCGGCATTTCAAATTTTATCGAGTGCACGTGATCGCGGCCACCTGGGACGGGGTTTGCGGCCCGGACGCCACCGCGCGGGGGTGCTCAAACTCGCCCATCGCCCGGACGATACCACACTGCACGGGGCCCAATTGCCGAGCGCTCTATCGGGTCTGCGTTGCTGACATTTCAGCCGTTGCTTGATACGGATCAATCGTGCGATTCGAGCCGGGGTCCAGGGTATTCAGAATCTGGTATCGAAGCCACCGGACCCCGCCCTAGTGGGGTGGACGGTCTAGGCACCGGATGAGTGAAGAACCAGAAAGACCCGCGATGAAGCGGTGAAGGAAACGTCCGCAAAGCAGTTGGAGCTTGTAATGAGGTTACTTACGTCTGCAATCATCGTCGCGGGTACGGTCCTGGCCTTGGCTCCCGCATCGGCTCAGACCTATGATCCAAGGTATCCGGTCTGTATGTATGTTTATGGGGGCGGCAGGGGCGGAGGCTATTGGATCGACTGCAGCTATACCTCGATCCCTCAATGTGCGGCATCGGCCTCAGGGCGTTCGGCACAATGCATGGTCAACCCCTATTTTGCCTATGCAACGCCGAGTCGGCCCTACAGACCACGAGGTTATCGGCGGCCCTACTGACCTGCCGTGAGCCGCACGTACGCCTTGCCGGGACTTCACATCGCATGTACTCCGCGGCACGTGGTCGGTGGCAGGTTCAACATGGCCGGCGGCTCAATGCCACCGGCTCCTCATGGGCCGACCACCATTCGACGACGGCTCGTGCGATTCGATTCCACAGCGGCGTCGGAAGATCGGGGACGGCGATCCTGACCAGGTAGCGATTGCGGGTGCTGTCGTGGAACCACTCGGCCGCTGCGAAGTCGAAGCCGAAGCTCCCCGCATGGCGGATCGGCAGTCCGGCCTTGCCAAGGTCGTCGCACAGATGCGCCGCGATCTTTCTCGTCTGCTCCTCGTCCAGCATCCGCTTCGGCGCCAGCGTCACATACAGCCCGTGAGCGAAATGCAGCTCCGCCGACGAGGTGGCGAGCGCGGAGGCAAAATAGCGCGCAGTCCGTCTGCTGTTGCGCAAGATGGCCGCTACGCGTCGATCGGTCAGGAGGCGGTATGCGTTCGTCCCGATATAGGGAGGGAAATGCGCAGGCAGTGCCGCACCACCGAACAGTCGCACGGCATTGCGCATGTCGCTCGCCAAATCGTCCAGCATGCGCTGCTTCGCAAGGCTCTTTTCGCAAGCGACGAAAACCGCCGAACCGAGGCGGCCATATTCCAGCCCGAGCGAATCGAGCTTGGTATGGCTGCGCACCAGCACGGCGGGAATGTCCCAGCGGCGCGCCCAGTTCAGAACCCGGCGGATCCGCCCGGAGCCGCTCGAAAAGCAGGTCGTATCGAAAATGACGACGTCGATCTGCGGGTTGGCGCCATGGAGAGCCGACTGGAATGCTGCGGCCGGCATGCATGAATCGAGCAGAAGAATTCGCCGGCGTTTCGTACGACAGTTGATTTCGCCTACTGCGCCGTCAAGCCGGACCAGGCGCAGATGCCGGGCATGGGTTTCGATCAGCTCGACCGTTTCTCCGTACGCGCCGGGCAATACCAGGATGTCCGCCTCGGGCATGATGCGTGCGGAGGCGAGCAGCAGCGCCGATATCGCGGCCATGCCCGAGGACGTATAGATAGTTGCTTTCGCCGCCGCCGAATTGTCGAATTGATAAAACGAGGGGCCGCGTACCCCAAGATCGGCGCGCTGATAGTCGTAAGAGAACTCAAAGGGCCCGGAACGGAGGCGACCCGGATGGGCCCAGGCCGTCTCGGTCAGCGCCCAATCGTGCAACTCGTGTTCGGCCTTGAGCGCCGCGGCGATGTGGAATTTCTGTTCAATCACCTCACTGGCTGAAACCGGACGACGCAATGCCAAAGGATTCGCGAGGCAAGCGTTCAGTAGCGTTATTTCCTCGCATTTCCTGCCGAGATACGTCTCGAGCGTTTCCATAAAGACCTGCACACTAACCAGGTCTGATTAACGTGCCCGGAACCGATTGGGTCCGCGGCTGCCATGCGCCAATTGCGGGCGGTCAAACCTGACTTGTCCGACAGGCGGAACGCTCAGGTTTGCCGGTCAGGCAGGCGCAGCACGAGGCCGTCGAGTTCGGGTGTGATCTTGATCTGGCAGGAGAGGCGGCTGCTCGGCCAGCGCTCGGCAGCGGTGCCGTCCAGCAGAGCGTCCTCATCGTCGCTGCGGGGCGGAAGTCTGTCGAACCAGCCCTCGTCGACATAGACATGGCAGGTCGCGCACATGGCATTGCCCCCGCACTCGCCGACGATGCCCTCGACGCCATGGGTGAGCGCGGTGATCATTGCGCTGGCGCCGCTATCGGCTTCGACGGTCTCGCCGCGGCCATCGGGGTGAATGTAGATGATGCTCGGCATGGTCGTCGCTCAGGCGGGCATGAGTGTGACGGGCAGGCTTTCGAGCCCGCGCAGGGTGTTGTTGTAGCGACGCTTCACCGGCCCGGTGATCTCGATTCCAGCGACTTTGCGGGCGAGTGCGGCGAGCACGACTTCGCCCTCCAGGCGCGCCACCAATTGTCCGACGCACATGTGGATGCCCGCGCCGAAGCCGACATGGCCTGATGTCTTGCGGGTGATGTCGTACCGGTCGGGATCATCCCAGCGCCGCGGGTCGCGGTTGGCGGCGCCCAGGAACATCAAGATTTTTTCGCCTTCTCCGATTCGCGTGCCCGATATCTCGACCTCGCGGCTGCTGGTGCGAAAGAACGTCTGCACCGGGCTTTCAAAACGGACCGCCTCCTCAAACGCGTTGCGCGCGAGCGAGGGCTCATGGCGCAGTCGCACCAGCGCTTCCGGGAACCGCGCCAGGCAATAGACGGCGGCGCCAATCCCGTTCACGGTGGTATCGAGCCCGGCCGAGAGCAGCGAGCGCACCAAAAGCGGCGCTTCGTCCGGCGCGATCTCGCCGCTCTCGGCAAAGGCGTGCACGGCCGCGCCGAAGCCGCCAGGGGCAAGGTTGCCGCGCTGGCATTGCGCGGCGACATAGGCCTGATGCGGCGCCGAGCGCTCGATCGCGGTCTGGCGCAGTTCGTTGGGCGGACCGAAGGCGTTGAAGACGACGCCGGCATAGGGCAGCAGGTGCTCGCGGCCCTCCGGCCTCAGGCCCATGGCATCGGGAAACACCGACAGCGGATAGGCTTCGGCCAGATCGGCGATGGCATCGATCTGCCGGCGCTGCAGCAGTTCGTCGATCTTGGCCTCCGCCGCCGCGGCGAAATGGTCGCGGATCCGCTTCATCGCCGCCGGCGACAAGACCTTGCTCAGGACGGCGCGGGTGCGTGTGTGCGCGGGTGGATCGGCCTCGAGAATGAGGCTCGGGGGCCGCCACGGCTTCTCCTTTTTGAAATCGCTTAGACCCACCCCGCGGCTGGAGCAGAAAGTGAGGGGATCGTTGAGTACGGCATGGACCTCGGCATAGCGCGCAACGCCGAAGACATTCCATTTGTCGAGGTAGACGACCGGTGCGCTGTCCCGCAGCCGCTCGTGCGTCGGGTAGGGATTGTCGAAGAAGTCAATCGCGAACGGATCGATGTCGAGATGTGGGATGCCGGCTGCATCGGCGCCGGTCGATACAGGGGAGTTCGGTGCACTCATTCTGTCCTCCCGAATTTTGCGCTTGTGAAGCTCTGCGCCATGTCCTTATTTTTGCAAGACGCGCCGCGAGCACGATCCCCGAGATGAACAGCAGCCCGCCTTCGACCAAGCCCCGCAAGATGCCCGACGGTCCGACACTCGACCTCGAACGCTACGTTCCGGCGCTGATCACCTTCATCGCCAACAAGCTTTCGAACAGCGCGACCGCCTTCTACCAGCGCAATTTCGGCGTCAACGTCACGGAATGGCGGATCATGTCGCTGCTCGCGATCGAGCCCGGGATCGCGGCAGCGCGCATCTGCCAGGTCATCGGTTTCGACAAGGGGCCGGTGAGCCGCACACTCGCCGTGATGCAGAAGCGCGGCCTCGTCGCCATCCGTCCAGACCCGAAGGATGGACGCACGCACTCGATCTCGCTGACGGCGAAGGGGCGTGCGGCGCACGACAAGGTCATCGTTGCCGCGCTCGATCGCGAACGCCGCCTGCTGTCCTGCCTCGATGGTCGCGAGCAGGAGGTGCTGATCGAGTTGTTGCGGCGGCTGCACGATAATCTTGATGCGGTCACGGGCAACCGCGCGTGATTTAACTGCGGGCGAGTTGGCTGCCGGTTTAGCGAACATCACTTCCTCCCCGGTCCCGGCGATTGTCTCGCTCTCTTGCCGCGGACTCTGACACAAGATAGTTGCTTTGGCAACAAAATCCCTTGGAAAGATTGTACGATCGAGATTGATTTATCCCATCGGTGTTTTCGCGCAGCGTCAATTTCGCGAGCAGACGAAGCGCCTTAGAGGGAACGTGATCGATTGCTTCAGCGGCAAATCAATCCTAATGCGAAAGCGTTGATGTCCGACGCGCATCCATCACGAAAGACCGGCCCCGGCAGAATAGTGCTCCATGCGACCGCTTTTCCATCCCAGCCTGGTTAACGGACGCTACGGCGATCCGGCTGTTTATGTCGACACGCTGTTCGAAAAGCGCAGCCTGATGTTCGATCTCGGCGACATTGCCGCGCTGTCGCCGCGCAAAGCGCACCGCATCGACCAGATATTCGTCTCGCATACGCATATCGATCACTTCGTCGGTTTCGACCAGCTGTTGCGGCTTTTGGTTGGCCGCGAGAAGATGGTGCAACTTCATGGCCCGGCAGGCCTTGCCGAGCGCGTCTATCACAAGCTTCAGGGCTATTGCTGGGACCTCGTCGAGACCTACGCTTGCGATCTCGTCTTCATCGTCAATGAGTTCAACCCGCCGCGTGCGGCGACGCGTACGCAATTCCGCCTGAAGACGGGTTTTGCTCCGGAGCCGGCACCGGCAAACATGGCTCGCGACGGCGCGCTCCATAGTGAGCCGACGTTTCGTGTTTCGGCGGCGATGCTCGAGCATCACACGTCCTGCCTCGGCTTCGCGCTGCAGGAAGCGGCCCATGTCAACATCTGGAAGAACCGCTTGCTGGAGCGCGGACTGCCGGTCGGCGCCTGGCTCAAGTCGCTCAAGAGCGCGGTGGCGGAAGGCCGCTCGGATGACCATCCGATCCATGTCGCGGGACCGGCTGGAGCGTCTCCGCGTGTCGAGCCATTGGGCAGCTTGCGCGACGTGCTCACGGTGACGCCCGGGCAGAAAATCGGCTACGTCACCGATGTCGCAGACACGCCGGCCAACCGAGCGGCCATCATCGCCCTGGTCGCGCATGCTGACATTCTCTTCATCGAGGCGGCGTTTGTGCAAGGAGACGCGGCGCTGGCGCGGGAGCGGGCGCATCTGACGACCACCGCGGCCGGCGAAATCGCGCGGGCCGCCGGGGTACGGCGCATCGAGCCGTTTCACTTCTCGCCCCGCTATGTAGGGGAGGAAGAGCGCCTCCTGCGCGAGATGATGGCTGCATTCGAGGAATCGCATGGCTGACGGGGGTGAGCACATGCAGCAAATGCCAAAAGAAAGCCGTCGCTACAGCAAATTTCCGACACAGGATCGCGGCGAAAAGGGCTACTCCGACATGACGCATGCGTGAAAGTGATTCTGTTTTTCCGGATCTGCTGCCGCGCAATTTCGAAGGGGTCCTCGTGTCGTACAAACATCTTCCAGCGATCCTGCTCGCCTGCGTGCTGTTCGCCTTCCCTGCGTTTGCCCAGCCGCACGGGACCCACGTCGCCGTGGCCGCCTCGTCGGCGAACGCAGCTGCCTTGCCTGCGAACCATGCCGACGTGCTGACCCCGGAAGAGGCGAGGCGCGCGCTGGAGACCCTGCAGGACGACAAGAAGCGGACGCAGATGATCGATACGCTGCGTGCGATCGCCAATGCGTCGCCGCCGGCCCAAACCGCGCCGGCGACGCAGGCCGCGCCGTCCGCACCTGCCGCACCCGCGCCTCATCCGAAATCGCCGATCCCGCTCACCGCGGACAGCCTCGGCGCGCAACTCCTGCTGACCGTATCGGAGCAGATCGGCGACGTCTCGCACGAGATTGCTGGTATGGCGCGGTCGCTGACGCATTTTCCGGCGTTCTATTACTGGATCCTGCGGACCGCCAACGATCCCTATTCCTATAACCTCCTGCTCGACATCGCCTGGAAGCTGGCGGTCGTGTTTGGCTGCGCCTTCGTCGCCGAATGGCTGATCTTCCGCCTGATCAGGCGGCCGCTGACCTTCCTGGAGGCGCATGTTCCGAAGACCGTACGCGTTACGGTGCCTGCGGCGGTCGTCGGCGAGCCGCCGTCGTCGGCGGCCGATCTCGCGCCGGAGGCGGACCTGCACCAGCGCCGTCTCAGCATCGCACGTCTCTGGCATTCGCTGGTTCGCTTGCCGTTCGTGTTGGGACGTCTGGTGCTCGAACTGCTGCCGGTGCTCGTCTTTGTCGGCGTCGCGACCGCGGTGCTGGGAACGGGGATCGGCGATCTCTCGACGACCCGCCTGGTGATCCTGGCGGTCGTGAATGCCTATGCCCTGTCGCGCGTCCTGATCTGTATCGTGCGCGCGCTGGCGGGGCCTTTCGGCCTGTTTCGCGTCCGTGCCGAGACCGCGGCCTATATCGAGATCTGGGCGCGTCGCATCGTCACCGTCGCGGTATCCGGCATCGCCTTCGCCAATGTCGCGCTCCTGCTTGGCCTGCATCGCGGCGGCTACTTGGCCTTGCTGCGCATGGTCATGCTGATCGTGCATCTCTTTATCGTCGTCATCATCCTGCAGTGCCGCCGCCAGGTTGCCGACGCCATTCGCGCCCCCGCGGGACGGCAAGGCTTGGCGGCGCGGGCGCGCAATCGCATCGCCGGCCTGTGGCACTATCTTGCAATCGTCCTGGATCTTGCGTTGTGGGCGGTGTGGGCGCTGAACATCCGCAACGGGTATTCGCTGCTGTTGCAGTATTTCGTCGGCACGATTGCGGTTGGACTGATTACGCGTCTCGCCACCATCGTGGTGCTGAGCCTGATCGATCGCGGCTTCAGGATCAGTCCGGAGCTCCTGCACCGCTTCCCTGGCATTGAGACGCGCGCCAATCGCTATCTGCCGCTGTTGCGTAACGCGGTCTCGACCATCATCGGCTTCATGGGATTCGTCGCCATGCTCGAGGTCTGGGGTGTGGACGCCATCGTCTGGTTCTATGGCGGCCAGATCGGCAGCCGGCTCATATCGGCGGTCGTGACGATCGGCATCGCGGCATTGGCGGCGACGGCGATCTGGGAGGTGGCCAACGCGCTGATGGACCGTCAGGTCAACGTGCTGTCGCGAGAAGGCCATTACGCGCGCGCGGCGCGGCTGCGGACGTTTCAGCCGATGCTGCGAACGGCGCTGCTCTGTCTGATCGTGACGGTGGTCGGCTTGACGGCGCTGAGCGAAATCGGCGTCAATGTCGCGCCGCTCCTCGCCGGCGCCGGCATCGTCGGCATCGCCATCGGCCTCGGCTCGCAGAAGCTGGTGCAGGACCTCATCACGGGATTGTTTCTGCTGCTGGAGAATACCGTGCAAGTCGGCGACAATGTCACCGTGTCGGGGCTGTCCGGCACGGTGGAAAACGTCTCGATCCGCACCATCCGTCTGCGCGCCGGCGACGGCGCGGTGCATATCGTTCCCTTCAGCGCCGTGACGACTTTGACCAACGCCAGCCGCGGCGTCGGCAATGCCGCCGTCAGTGTCAACGTCGCCTATAAGGAAGACACCGACCGCGCCGGACAGATTCTGAAGGAGATCGTCGCCGAGATGCGCCGCGAGCCGGAATACCGGCATGTGATGCTCGGCGATCTCGAGCTATGGGGCGTCGACAAGGTGGACGGCGCGCTCGCCTCGATCGTCGGACAGATTCGCTGCACGGACGCCGGGCGCTGGCCGGTGCAGCGCGAATTCAATCGCCGCATGAAACGGCGCTTTCAGGAGTACGGTATCGAGATCGCGCCCGCGAGTCAGACCATTCTGATGCAGATTCCGGCGCCCACCGAACTCGCCTCGAATGCGGTGCCGCGGCGGGCGACCGGCTAGTGGAGAGATCGTAGGATGGGTTGAACGAAGTGAAACCCATCATTTGTCGTCATAACGAGATGGGTTTCGCTGCGCTCAACCCAACCTACAAAAGCGAGATCGCTCATCATCCGATGGGGGCAGGGTGCAGTCGCGCCAGGTGGTCGAGCGGCAGCTCCGCTTCCTTGTCCGTGAGCGGAAATCGCACGATCACGTCCTGACGGCCGAGCTGGCCCCACAGTCCATCCGAAGACCATTTCTGTGGTTCAGGTCCGCGCGACCCCTCGATCCAAACCAGGTACCACTCCGTCATGAGAAGCGTCCAACATCAGCGGCGCGGGCAGTGCCCGCGTTCGCACTTACGGATCGATCAGGACACCCGGATTGAGCAAGCCTTGCGGATCGAGGTCGCGTTTGACCGCACGCAGCGCCCCCGCAAACAACTCGGGGCGCTGGCGGTCGTACCAGGGCCTGTGATCACGGCCCACGGCGTGATGATGCGTAATCGTGCCGCCGGCCGCAATCAGCGCGTCGCTCGCCGCAGTCTTGATCGCCTGCCACTGCTTGAGCAGCGCGCCGTGGCGGCCGAGCGCATGGAAGGAGAAATAGGGCGCAGGCCCATCCGGATAAATGTGCGTGAAGCGGCAGGTGACCTCGCC
>Ga0134125_10007439_pt1 | contig 12358 bp, 8 predicted proteins | sample KB31751_FD_96464 | JGI IMG/M metagenome (GOLD analysis project Ga0134125, IMG submission 96464) | Terrestrial soil microbial communities with excess Nitrogen fertilizer from Kellogg Biological Station, Michigan, USA - KB3-175-1 | ecosystem: Environmental > Terrestrial > Soil > Unclassified ... | reverse complement strand
GGTGATCGGTCCGAATTGTCTCGGTGTAATGTGCCCGGTTACCGGCTTGAATGCAACGTTTGCACCTGCAATCGCGAAGCCCGGCAGTGTAGCTCTCATCAGCCAGAGCGGAGCGATCTGTACCGCGTTGCTCGATTGGAGCCTGCGCGCACAGGTTGGCTTCAGTGCGCTTATTTCTGTTGGATCGATGCTCGATGTCAGATGGGGCACGCTGATCGATTATTTAGGCAGCGATCCCTACACGCGCAGCATTGTGATTTATATGGAATCGATCGGCGATGCGCGATCGTTTCTTTCTGCGGCGCGCGAAGTCGCGCTGAGCAAGCCTATTCTGGTGATCAAGGCAGGAAGAACGGAACTGGCAGCGAAGGCCGCCGCCTCGCACACAGGCTCGCTCGCTGGCAGCGATGGCGTTGTAGATGCGGCTTTCCGGCGCGTCGGAGTTCTGCGTATCGACGAACTCGCGGACGCCTTTCACATGACCGAAATCCTCGCCCGTCAGCCCCGTCCTTCCGGGCCGCGCCACACCATCGATACGAACCCCGGCGGCCCACGTCTGCTGGCAACCGACGCTCTGGTCAGCTTGGACGAGAAGCCCGCGGCTTTAGCTATAGAGACCATCGAAGCATTAAACAAGATCTTGCCGTCGCATTGGAGCCATACCAATCCAATAGACATCATCGGCGATGCGGGACCGGAGCGCTACGAGGCAGCCGTCGAGATCGCAGTCAAGGATCCCAATACAGACGGCTTGCTGGTCATCATGACGCCGCAAGCCATGAGTGATCCCGTGGAGATTGCAAAAAAGCTGGTTCCCTTTGCGGCATTGAAAAACAAACCCGTTCTGGCGAGCTGGATGGGAGGAGAAAAGGCAAGCGAAGGCGAAGCGGTTCTGAATGAAGCTGGAATCCCGACTTTCCCGTTTCCCGAAACAGCCGCACGGGCGTTCCATTACATGTGGCGCTACAGCTACAACCTGCGCGCGCTTTACGAAACGCCTGCCATTGCAGACGTGAGCCCGCAGGCGGCTCACTCTGCGACGCAATTGATCGAGCGCGCGCGCCAGAGCGGACGGACGTTACTGACGGAAGTTGAATCCAAGCAGCTCCTTGCGCTCTATGGCATCCCGACAGTGGAAACCCGGCTCGCGGCAACCGAAGAGGAAGCGGTAAACGCCGCGAATGCGCTGGGCTATCCCGTTGCGCTGAAGCTGAATTCGTTTACCGTAACGCACAAGACCGATGTGGGGGGCGTGAAACTCTCAATTGAAAATGCACCGGCTGTTCGAACCGCTTACCGCGAGATTCAAAGCGCGGTCAGCGGCAAAGTAGGCCCGAAGCACTTCAATGGCGTGACCGTGCAGCCGATGATCTCTACCGCGGGATATGAATTGATTCTTGGCTCGAGCATTGATGTGGAGTTCGGTCCGGTGCTCTTGTTTGGCACGGGAGGCCAGCTTGTGGAAGTGTTTCAGGATCGGGCCCTCGCGTTGCCCCCGCTCAACACCACACTGGCACGTCGATTTATGGAACAAACCCGCATTTTCACCGCGCTCCAAGGCGTGCGGGGTCGCAAACCGGTGGATATCGAAGCGCTCGAACGGCTGCTCGTCCGCTTCGGCCAGCTCGTCCTCGAGCAGAACTGGATTCGCGAGATCGATATCAACCCGCTGCTCGCTTCATCCGACGGATTGCTGGCTCTCGATGCGCGGGTGGTTCTCTATGCTCCTGAAACAGATCCCTTGCAGATCCCGAAACCCGCAATCCGTCCTTATCCTTCGAAATACGCCGGGGAAATCACTCTGAAAAATGGCACGGTGCTCAAGATTCGCCCCATTCGCCCCGAAGATGAACCGGAGTTTGTCCGCTTTCACACAACTTTGTCGCAAGAGAGCGTTTACCGGCGCTACTTCTTCCTCATGAACCTGGAAGCTCGCACCCGGCACGAGCGGCTTACCCGAATGTGTTTCATCGATTACGACCGGCAAATGGCATTCGTGGCGGAGCGCGCGAATTCGGACGGCAAGCCTGGCGAGATCATCGGGGTAGGCAGGCTGATCAAAATCCCAGGGACAAACGAGGCCGAAATTGCGATTCTCGTGAGCGATGCTTTCCAGAAGCGTGGAATCGGAACCGCTTTGGTTCAGCGCCTGATCGAGTTCGCAAGAGATGAAAAGCTAGACATGCTCACGGCTTTGTTTCTCGCAGAGAATCAGCCCATAGAAGCGCTATTCCGCAGCCTGGGATTTTGCTTCGGCCAAAGCTCGGAGCCGGACGTAACACAAGCATTGCTGCGCCTCTAACCAGCGCGAAATCGCGCACATCGCGTGAAATGGCTCAAGCAAATTGGGTTGATTACGATGCGAACAGCGCTCTACGCCTTGTTTTCTGACGGCCCTACTTTTGCATAGCCCCTAAATGATGGTTTCCACGATGCAATCCCGATCTGCTGAACTATTTGAAGGGCCATTGATTGCCAAGCGTCCTCTTTCGGGTCGCAGTCCCTTGGCTATACCGCCAAAATCCATTGTGATCGTCCGCCCACGACCATTAAGTTGCCGGGAGGAACTCAATCCGATTGAAGTCGCTGAAAGGAAATTGGACTACAAAGTGGTCGTACCGTTATCCGGGATTGATCCGCGCAAGATTTATATCATTGCCAAGCCGCAGGGGATCGTCATCGAGTTTCGTCTCAAGAGCGGCATGCGCCATGCAAACAGCAATGTAGCCGAAACCACCGAATGCCGTATTTCAAAAGAGTTCACGTTCCCCTCGGAGATCAAAAGGTGTACGACGATCATTCAGGTATGCGGAGATTCGCTCCACATCACGGCCCGGAAGGCAGAAGGCGGACCGCAGGATGCGTGGTCGGAATTAATTCATTTCGATACGCGAGGCTCATTGGGATGCGTCTAGTGGCCGCGCTTTAGCGCTGGAGATGTTTCGAGTATTCTTCGCCGCACCATGGCTGCCTGCAGGCATCATTGCGTTGAGCGGCCCCGCCTCGAAACCTCAGGCGCCAGCGCTTCGATGCCGAAGTGGCGAACAATGTCGAGATCGTGGCAGCCGCAGGAGTTCTGGCATGGGTCGCTCCTAAAAGCCGTTAGCGGCCAGTTTCGTGCAAAAGCTTCGCCCCTAGTGCGCCCGCGGAATATCCAGGCTCTTTAGCTTCGTCTCGATGCTTGCGAGACAGGCGTCATTCGCCGGGTCTTGAACCGATGTACCGTCTGGATGCGTAACGCCGATAGTGCAAATAACTTCAGGTCGCAAGTGATGTCGCGTCGATTCATGCAGCGCACAATCGAACGGCTCAATTCTATACTCGTTATCATCGGATTCGGTGGGCAGTGCGAATTGTGCAATGTTTTGCAAATCGGAATGGACCAGATGACTACCTTTGTCCCCAGGTGTTAATCGCATCGCATCCTGCTCGCGAACGCCGTGTAACTCGACGTCGAATCCAGTTTGCACTTTTTGGTCGTGAATAAATGTGTACTCCGAGTAGACTTCGTAACAGACTTTGTGCTTATGCACTAACTCGCGAAGATCTTGATCCGTTGTGCTCATTCTGTCCATACCAGAGCACGGCGAATGCCAAGCGCTATCGGCCGAAGCTTAACGTCCCCGTGGAATGTTCAATGCTGGCCAATGTATCTGTTATTCCGCTTCCGACGCGCGGAAAGGTCCAAAGATGGATATAACTACAGAAATGAATCGCGCCTCGGATAATGCGCCAATCAATGCGCTGATCGAGCTTGCGCTAAATCTGCGATGGTCCTGGAACCATGCTGCGGACGAGTTGTGGAACCAGCTTGACCCTGAGCTTTGGGAAGCCACACAGAATCCATGGGTCATACTGCAAACGGTATCACGGGAAAGGTTAAATGGAGTAGCGTCCGAACCCGCATTTCAACAAAGACTGGATCAACTCATCCAGCGAAAAAGGCGGCGGGAACAAAGCCCCGGCTGGTTTCAGCGGGCGCATATCGATCCGCCATTTACGGCCGTCGCATATTTCAGCTTGGAATTCATGCTGAGCGATGCGCTGCCCATCTACTCTGGCGGCCTTGGAAACGTCGCAGGCGACCAGCTCAAAGCCGCCAGCGATCTGGCCATTCCGGTTCTTGGCGTCGGTCTGTTGTACCAATTGGGATATTTTCGTCAGATTATTGATGCGCAAGGCAACCAACGAGCGCTGTATCCGTTCAACGATCCCGGACAGTTACCCATCCGTCCTCTTCGCGAGAACAATGGGGAATGGCTCCGAATTGCCATTGATTTTCCAGGCTACACGCTATGGCTCAGGACCTGGGAAGCTCAGGCGGGCCGGACGAAGCTCTACCTGCTCGACAGCAACGATCCGGCCAATCTGCCCGCATATCGAAAGATTACCAGATGAGTTATATGGAGGCGGTCCGGAAGTGCGGATCAGCCAGGAGCAGGGATTGGGGATCGGCGGATGGCGGCTGCTTCGTGCGCTTGGAATGAAACCGGAAGTTTGTCACCTCAACGAGGGGCATGCGGCATTCGTAGTCCTCGAACGTGCTCGCGACTATATGACGCAGACGAAACAGCCCTTCGATGCCGCTCTTGCCATCACGCGCGCCGGCAATCTCTTCACCACGCATACGCCTGTGGAGGCGGGATTTGATCGTTTTTCTCCACAGTTGATGGATCGCCACTTCCGGCATTACGTCGAGGATCTAGGCATATCGATGCGGGACCTGCTGGCCTTGGGCCGGCAGAATCCGGCCGACGAATCGGAAGCATTCAGCATGGCCTATCTCGCGATGCGCGGCAGCGGAGCGGTGAATGGCGTAAGTCGTCTGCATGGCGAAGTGAGCCGACGCATTTTCCAGCCGCTGTTTCCGCGCTGGCCGCAAGTGCAAGTGCCGGTCGGTTATATCACAAACGGCGTGCATATGCCCATCTGGGATTCGGCCGAAGCGGACGAATTGTGGACAGCGGCATGCAGCAAGCAGCGTTGGGATGGCGATCTGGCACACCTCGAAAGGAATCTGAGGAGCGTGCCGGCCGCACGGTTCTGGGAGATGCGCACGAGCGCTCGTAAATCGCTGGTGGAATATGTTCGGAAACGGCTGGCGCGGCAGGTGGCGGCAAATGGCGGCTCAACCGAAGAAATCAATCAGGCGGAGCGCGTCTTGGATCCCAATGCTCTAACTCTGGGCTTTGCGCGCCGCTTCGCGACTTACAAGCGGCCTAACTTGCTTCTGCACGACCGTGACCGGCTGCTTGGCATTCTTACTAACCTGAACCGCCCCGTTCAGCTCATCCTTGCGGGAAAGGCTCACCCACAGGATCTTTCCGGCCAGGACATGATCCGGCAATGGATGGAATTCATCCGTAAAACATCGGCCCGATCGCACGCCGTTTTTCTGAGCGATTACGACATGCGCCTCACTGAACATCTGGTGCAAGGGGTCGATCTGTGGCTCAATACGCCGCGCCGCCCTTGGGAAGCATGCGGCACGAGCGGGATGAAAGTGCTGGTGAATGGAGGCCTGAACCTTTCCGAACTCGATGGCTGGTGGGCTGAGGCGTATTCGCCGGATGTAGGTTGGGCCATCGGGGATGGACTCGAGCACGATGATGATCCAGCCTGGGATGCGGCCGAAGCTGAGGCGCTATATGCCCTGCTTGAGCAGGAGATCACTCCCGAGTTTTATAGCCGGGATGGAGCCGGCATCCCGGCCGACTGGATCAATCGAATGCGCGAGAGCATGGCGCGCCTGACACCGCAATTTTCTGCCAATCGAGCGGTCCGGGAGTATACGAAAAAGCACTACGCTCCGCTCGCCGCAGCCTACTGGCAGCGATGTTCCGATGGAAAAACGGCAGAAGAGCTGCTGAATTGGAATCGCGAGATTTTGCAGCAGTGGTCCAAGCTGCGCTTCGGCTCCCTCCAGGTGAAAACCGAGCGAGATCATTACATCTTTCATGTCCCCGTCTATCTTGGCGAATTGACCCCGGACGCCATCCGTGCCGAGTTATACGCGGAACCACTTGACGGAGATGAACCGATCCGCCGTCCGATGGATCGCCGAGAACCACTCGCCGGCGCGCAAAATGCGTATCACTACACCGCAGAAGTGGCCGCAAACCGTCCCGCTGAGCACTTCACACCAAGAATCGTGCCCTATCACCCGGCAGCTTTCATCCCTCTGGAAGCGCCACAAATCCTTTGGTACCGGTAAGTGGCGGCTGATTTACTTTAGGCGTGTGGGTCTGCCAAATGGCGGCCGTATTTCGGCCATTTCTGCGTTTGGGTAGTTGCGATAGGCTGCTTCTGCATCTTCCGGGGTCGCATGCGACTCGAGATCTGGACAGGGCCCGCTTTGATCGCCAGCGTGAATCGATCTGGGGTTTCAAAGGGAAGCCACGGCGTGGTGTCAAGCCACCAGTCCTGCCCATCCAAGCTTCGCTCCATCGGAGCATCCGGCGTCAGGTGCCCAGTCGCCGCCACATTCAGCGCAAGTCTCCGGCCCTCAGGCATGTGCAGGAAGATACGGCCGTGACGGCTCGGGCGCGTTAGAATTGGGGGCGTCGGCTCGCTGACGTGTATGGAGCCAATCGTATTATCGAGTCCGATCGTCACTCGGTAGTGGACTCGCTCCTCGCCCCCTGGCCAGCGCAGCAGGCCTCGGCCGGCGAGAATGACCGATTGAACGGGTTCTGACATAAAAATAGATCTCGAATTCCGGCTCCGCTTCTTCGAGCGGACGCCGCGTCGAAGACGAGCCAATATGTATGCTGCGATTGTGTTATCGAGCGCGACTGTGGCCCGATAGTTGACACGTTCTTCTCCTCCGGGCCAATGCAGGAGACATCTGCCGGCGAGCATCACGGAAACGAATTGCCTTGGCCATTTCGATCTATTGCGATTGCAGGTACACAGCCACCGCGCAGGCTTGATCGGGATCTAAATCCCGCGTCACCATGGTCATCTCCGGCGCGTGCCTGCGGTCCCCCTGGCGGAATTTTGCCAATTGGCCTTCAATATATTCCGCGTTCTGGCCGGAAAGTCTGGGCGCGAATCCCTTGCCTTGCGCATTGGGTCCATGACAGGTCTGGCATGGGAGCACTTTCTGGGCGGGAACGCCATTCATGAAAAGCTCTTTACCATGCGCGATCAGCTTTTGGTTGCCCGAACGTCCCGGCGTGCGAGCCTGCTTGCTGTACCAGAGTACCGCTTCCTTGATCTCATCCGGCTTCGCAGCGTGCGCTACACCTTCCATGTTGATGCGCTCCTGTCGGGTGACATTCGCGGCAGTGTTTTTCGACTTGGCAAGGTCCACTATTGTGGACAGCATTTCATCTACAGGCGGCGAGATCTCCTCAAACGCTTTCAGCTTTCTATCTGCATAAGCTAAGTTGATGCCCGCCAGTTTCGGCATATATGGTAATTGTGCATTGCCGTCAATTCCATGGCAGCCGGAGCAATAGGTGGTTACGATGTGAGGCGCATTCCAATTCGTTTGCGCGGAGACGTTCCAAATCATTCCCACGAACGCCGCGCTTATAGCTGCTTTTGTAAATAGGCGGTCGATTCTCATTCTGCGCTCCTTGGAAACTAAAACGCGAAAAAAACCGTAAACCATAATGTGTTATTATCACTCGGTTTTCGGCCCAATCCGTCTATGTTGCTCGTTAGTCCGTTGAATTTCGTGAAGCCCGTGTACTGGAGCGAGGCAACAACGTTCTGCGTAATCGTCCGGTCCGCCTGTAGAACGTAGCCCGTCGTGTTTGGCTTGGCCGTAAGTTGCGCGCCTGCTGGCGCTGTAATGCCATACAGCGCTGCATTGCTGCTGCCATTACTCAAAAAGAAACCGCCGGTGAAAGTCCAGGCTTCGTGAAGTGCGTAGGAACCGTTTAAGTTCAGCGTCTTCAAATTGCCCTTCAGGCTGGATACATTCCCCAAAGGGAAGCTTCCGTTCCAGGACTGCTGTTCATACATGTACGATCCTCGAAGCGTGAGCTTGTTTGTCTCGCCCAGATACTGGTATTGAGAATCGAAACCGTTATCGGAAAATGTGTCTGCCGGCCCGCTCGGAGACGAGCTATCCGGGTAAACGTTCGAATGCATGCCGAGCACGCCCGCCATAAAGACATTCGGACCCTCCGTCTTGGTCCAGTATGCGCGCCAATACGGGTTCCAATCTTTCAGATAATTGGCCCCGTTTTGTAATGAAGTTCCCGCCGTCATCCAGCGGAAAAAGTCCGTTCCCACGCGGTACTCAGAAAACTCGGCATAAAACTTGCGATCAAATAATGCCTCGACACCAACGCTACCCGTTTGCTGGCTCAGGCTACCGATCATCGGACTCCCCGGCTGGCCAGGCGATTGCGGCGAAGTATAAAAAGGATATCTCCAGGCTGGGACGGTGTTCCAAACGTCCTGTACGCTCGGGTTGTTGTTGCTATCGAAACCTATGAGAAGTTCATGATTTCCCGGGTGAAGGAAGTGTGTTGCGCGAATATCTACCAAGTCAACGACTCCCTTCCATCCCGGAAATTGATTGGCGACTTGGTACTCCCAGAAGATGCCCGCGAAGTCGCTTAGCTTCGTGCCAAATTCACCTGTAAACTGATACGCTTCCGGCGATCCGTTCTGGGTCACTACCGGATTACCCTGTGCATCGTTGGGCTGCGCGGCCCAGGTCAGGCCCGCTTGTCCGAAAACTCCAATTGGAGCGTAATGCAAACCTTCTTTATTGACGAAGGATTTACCGGCCGTATATCCTGCGAGCTTGAAAAAGCGCCCCCACGGCGTCAACTGCGGCCAGTTTCCGCCTACATGACAAGCCGCGCAACGTTGCCCCGTCTGGCGTGCGTACGACGGCAGCGCATGCGCATTAGGCGCAATGCAAATGCAAACCGCGATTAATGAAAGGGCGCGAATTAGCTTGGTAATCGCAGCTTGCTTCAGGTTGCAGCTTGGGTCTACCGGCATAGTGATGTGTAGGCGGAGTCATTTTATCCGCCATACTCGGGATCATGCTAGATCAGCAACTTAGCGGTGTGGACTGCAACGCAGTGTGCCGTCTGACGCAGCAGTTGCGCTGAATGGCGCAGCATCGAACGTGCACTATGGCGTAGAGCCAATCTGGCAAATTCCAGGTCCCGTTTCAGGACCAACGCCGATGCGTTGTTTGAATATTCCGTAACCCATGTCTGCCGAAGCCAGAAAATGCTTGTACGCTTACTGCGCTGCATATACCCGAATGGCTGCTGGCTCAGACCCCTGCCGCCCTGCCGCAACGTAAAGCCTGTGGAAGTCGGGTGAGAAGAAACTCGTCCGTGCTCCTTTGACGGTTGGAATTCGCGCGGCTTCCTTGTAGTGATCGGGGTCTTGCTGCTGGAATAAAGAAATCGCCCCTTCGCCTCCGCTCGCGTAAATGCGTTTCAGCGCTGCATCGTAGAAAACGTCATCACTATCGCCAACCGCGGGTAAACTGCCGACTACTCGACCATTAGCAGTATCCAGAACCAGCAGTTTCGCTGGTTCACGGCAAACGACAAAGGCGCGGTGATCGGGTTCGCCTAAGGCCATAGGGAAGTTCGACGTGGCTCCGTCAGTGCCCCAATCGGCAATGACGGAGTGCTTTTCGCGATCAATAACCGATATTTTCCGAGAACGCGGCAGGTTCACAAGATGCAAGGCCCGTTCTTTTCGACTTGAAACGATTCGGGATGTGCATCAAGCGGAATATCGGCGATCTTCGTGCCATCCGCAGTGAGCACAGCGATCCCCCCACTTCCATATCCGACGTAGATCAGATGCCTTTCGGGACCGTAGCGGATATTTATCGGCATCGTCTCCCAGAGGAATTGTTCTGATCGCCGTGTAAGAACTTCCATCGAAAACTCGCACAGTCCCGTCATCACCATTCGCGACAAAAAGCCGGTTGACTGTCGGAACGTAGAGCACCCCCTGCGGTCCGTGCAATCCGGAAATCGTGTGGATTCTTTTGCGATGCTTGACGTCGACGACTTCGACGGTGTTGTTGCCCAGGGCTGCCACAAAGAGCTGGCCGCCCTGGCTATCGATCGACATGTGATCGATCCGCCCCTGCACCACCTCGCAGCGGGATGCTGGATGTGTTCGCGAGAGGAGTCTACCGAAAACCGCTGAATATTTGCTGAAACTTCATGATCGTTTTCTGCGGACACGGAGCACGGAAGAGCTGGTCATTTAAAGATTCGGGTCCGTATGCGTAATGTGGAGAGAGTGATCCGGTTCACAGCCTTACTTCTTCTTTTACTGGGCGTGTCGTTATGGTCTATTGCCCAGCAAGCGATTACATCCGGCACGTTGCTTACGCCGGCAACAGCTGCGAATTGATTTCCGTGCACCAAAGTTTCCCCCCTAGGCGAGCACGATTTAACATGAAGTAGCTTTCGAAAATCGTATGCGCTAGATGCCGGTCGAGTAAGTGCTTACCTGAACGTGCCTGCCATGCGTCAGATCGACACCAGCACCCGGAGTATTGATCCCATGCCGACCACTTCTTCGACCGCACCCATTTCTGCAGCACTGACGCCGGCGTCCGTAGTGGCAATTTCGCCGGCGCAGTCGAAAATGGGGCTTCTTTCGCCGACGACCATTATTGCTTTACTCGCGGCTATTTCTATCGCGGGTTATCTGGTGGCCCGCTATGCCTTACATGTGCCCTTTGCCCAATGTCGCTGGATTCTAATCGCAGTGCTGTTGGTCGGTGGGGCGCCTTTGGTGCTCGGACTTGCGCGAAACCTCTTCGCCGGACAGTTTGGATCCGACCTGCTGGCGGGCATGTCCATTGTGACCTCTGCTGTGCTGGGCGAATATCTTGCCGGTTCCATCGTCGTGCTGATGCTATCAGGCGGAACAGCCCTCGAAGAGTGCGCGACTCGTCGAGCATCTTCTGTTTTGGGAGCACTCGCAAAAAGGATGCCGCGCACCGCACATCGAAAGCGGGCCGATCAGCTAGTGGACGTCGATGTTGCCGAAATTCAGGTGGGCGAGCAACTTGTTTTGTTTCCTCACGAAGTGTGCCCCGCCGACGGCGTCGTGATGGAAGGTCAAGGCTCGATGGACGAGTCATACCTCACCGGAGAACCCTTTCTTGTTCGGAAAGCGCCCGGCGCAACGGTGTTGTCGGGCGCATTAAACGGCGAGACAGTTCTGACGATTTCGGTTTCTCATTTGGCTTCCGATTCAAGATACGCCAAAATCATGCGTGTGATGCAGGACGCGGAGGCTAATCGTCCTCGAATGCGCCGCATCGCTGATCGGTTGGGCACCTGGTATACCGCGCTCGCATTGGCAGTGGCGGCGCTGGGGTGGATCATCGGAGGCGAGGCCACACGTTTCCTAGCCGTGCTTGTTATCGCAACGCCGTGCCCTTTGCTGCTGGCGATTCCTGTTGCCATTATCGGGGCGATTTCGGTTGCCGCCAGCCGCGGAATCATCATCAAAGATCCGTCCATGCTGGAGCGCATCGATACTTGCCGTACAGTCATCTTCGACAAGACGGGAACGCTCACCTATGGGCGGCCCGAGTTGACCGACGTGATTTGCGCACCCGGCAACAATCGGGGGCAAGTCCTAAAAATAGCAGCCAGCTTGGAACAGTATTCGAAGCATCCGCTCGCAACCACGATCCTGAGCGCGGCGAAACGCGAGGGGATCTCACTCGCGGCAGTGACGGAAATCAGCGAAAAGCCCGGCGAGGGACTGAACGGAATTATAGACGGCAAGCACTTACAGATCACGGGAAGAAAGAAGATCTTGACGATGGGCGAGCCCCTCGCTTCCAAGCTTCCGCCGGCATCTGCCGGGATGGAGTGCATTCTGCTGGTGGATGGCGATTACGTGGCGACCATGCGCTTTCGCGATATGCCCCGTAAAGAGAGCCGATCCTTTATCACTCACCTGAGTCCGCGACACCACGTCAATCGCGTACTGCTCCTATCAGGAGATCGGGACGCCGAAGTACGTTATCTCGCAGGTGAGGTCGGCATCACAGAAGTCCTGTCCAACCAAAGCCCCGAACAGAAGGTAGCCATCGTGAAGGCGGAGGCGAACCTCGCGAAGACGATGTTCGTTGGAGATGGTATAAACGACGCTCCGGCAATGCAGGCAGCAACGGTTGGCGTGGCGTTCGGTCAAAACAGCGATATTACGGCAGAAGTAGCGGATGCAGTTGTCCTGGAGCCCTCGCTGCGTAAAGTGGACGAACTCATTCATATTGGCCGGCGTATGCGCAGAATCGCAATGCAGAGTGCGGTCGGCGGCATGGCGGCCAGCGTTGTCGGGATGCTGCTAGCGACCGCAGGTTACCTGCCCCCGGTAGCCGGCG
>Ga0134125_10007436_pt1 | contig 12360 bp, 13 predicted proteins | sample KB31751_FD_96464 | JGI IMG/M metagenome (GOLD analysis project Ga0134125, IMG submission 96464) | Terrestrial soil microbial communities with excess Nitrogen fertilizer from Kellogg Biological Station, Michigan, USA - KB3-175-1 | ecosystem: Environmental > Terrestrial > Soil > Unclassified ... | reverse complement strand
TGCTTCTCGCGTTTGCTTGTGCCGAATGCCACGAGGATCGCGCAACAGGCAACAATGATCGTTGCGACCATGGTCGCGCGCATAGGTCCGGAGCATAATGAGATAAATGGAGGCGAGAGATTCCATAGGCACTGCCTCGAGCTGGCTCCGCTGCTACCGCTGCTGGTCCCAAAATCTCGAGGTGCAGGTGCATTACGAGGGCGTCCTCAAGGTCGACCCGGAGACCGCTGAGGCGGTCGACCCGGTCGAGGAGGTCCAGGAGGCGGTCGTCCAGTGCCTGGACTGCCTGCACGACCAGCCCCACCTCAACCTGACCTTCTACGAGGAGAACGGACGCCGGATCAGCAAGATCGAGGCGGTCGAGGACCGCTGGGAGCGCATGGTGGCGGGCACGCCCTGGGTGGCGTCCTGCACCGTGACCGTCGACGGCGATCAGGTGGAGAGCTGCTCCGGCCCGGACGCGGCCGACTCCCTGGCCTTCGGCGCCTTCGGCGACCACGGCACCCGCGAGTTCTTCACCCACGTGCGCTTCCACAAGCACGAGGGCGACCAGATCGTGATCCACATGCTCGTCGAGCTGTACGCGCGCTCCGCCGAGGAGGCCGCCGAGGTGCTGGAGGACGCCGCCCGGGGCGACCTGGCGATCACCTCGCTGGCCGAGGAGTCGCGCCCGCCCGCCGCCGCCACGGGCAGCGACGGCCAGCACTAGAGCAGCACGCCCTCCAGCTTCAGCAGGAACTCCTTGCGCTCCAGGCCGCCGGTGTAGCCGCCGAGGGCACCGCCCGTTCGGATGATCCGGTGGCACGGCACCACGATCGGGATGTGATTCGACCCGAGCGCGTTGCCCGCGGCCCGCACCGCCCGCTCGTTGCCGGCCTTCGTGGCCATCTCACGGTAGGTGGCGAGCTGGCCGAACGGCACCTTCGCCGTGGCCTGCAGGATCCGCTGGGTGAACCCCTGGCTGAGGCTCCAGTCGATCGGCAGCTCGAAGTCGGTGCGCCGGCCCTCGAAGTACTCCTCGAGCTGCCGGCGGACATCGTCGAACTGGGCCGGCGCCTCGAGCAGCCGCGGCGACAGCTTGCTGCTCAGCTCCGCGAGGAGAGCGTCGGCGTCGCGGTCCTCGTAGGCCAGCTCCACCAGCCCGCGCCTCGTCTGCGCCGCCAGCAGCTTGCCGAGCGGCGAGTCCACCGTCGCGTACGCGACGTCGAGCAGCCCCTCGGCCGCCGCGCGCTCCGCGAACCGGTCCGCCGCCGCCCGCGCACCGTCCACGGCCAGCTCTCCCCTGAGCATCTTCTCGAGCTCGTTCATCACTGCATGACCTTTCTCAAATTCCTGACCGCCTCGCTCACCCGCTGTCGCGCCGCCTCCTCGGTGCAGCCGAGTGCCTCGGCCAGGTCCGAGTAGGGCAGGTCCGCCGCGAAGCGGAAGAGCAGGGCCTCGCGCTGCCGAGTCGGCAGGTCGCGTGCCACCGCCCAGACATCCGAGCTGCCGTTCGGCGACGCCATCACCGCCCGCTCGGGAACCTCCTCCACCGGCAGCGGCCGCCGCTTCCGCGCACGGAAGAGGTCGAGGGCCTTGCGGTGGGCGATCTTCAGCACCCACGCGCGCAGGTTCGAATCCGGCTTCAGCCGCGGATACGCCCGCAGCGCCGAGATGAAGGTCTCCTGGAAGCAGTCCTCCGCCTCATCGGGGCCGACGGTGGCCACGAGGAAGCGAAAAACGGTGTCGCGTTCGGAATCTAGGAACGTCTGGAAGGGCGGAATCGCCACGTGGGTACAACGCTAGTGGCCGCCGCGATGTGAGAGTCGCCTCTCGTAACTCGTGACTGGTGACTCGAGTCACGAGTCACGAGTCACCGAACGGCGTTGACGATCTCGGCAGAAAGCGCCGGGTACTTCTGCAGGTACTCCACGCGCTCCGACTTGAGCTTGTCGACGATCTTCTGGTACTCCTCCGAGCGCTCCTGCGACTCGTACAGCTCGCGGGGGCGGAGGATTCCGGAGTCCGCCTCGTCGATGCCCGGCACGCTGGTGGCCACCTGGTAGCCGAAGTCCGGGTCCTTCTGCCACTCGATCGTCCCCTCGGCGATGCCCTTCACGATCGCCGAGGAATGCGGGATCTTCACCTTGCGCGAGCGGTCGTCCGCGTCGCCACCGCCCACCCGGCCGGTGTTCATGATGTAGACGTCCAGGTGGTGGTCGGCCATCAGCTCCAGGAAGCGGTTGCCCTGGTGGTCGTGGTCGTCCGGGAAGAACGGGTTCGTGCCCGGCACGCGCAGGAACTTGCCCGCCTCCTCGGCGCCGCCGGCACTCGTGCCCTGCGTCTCGCCGAGCATGAAGTACGCCGCCGCCTGCTGGGCGTTCAGCTTGGCCACCGCCGGGATGATGTTCTCGTTGCGGTTGAGGATCAGCAGGAAGTGGGCGTGGTCGAGCTGCCGCGCGTCGCCCGCCTCGATCGCGCTGAACGCGAACGTGGCGCGACCGTTCTGCGTGTAGCTCGTGTCGAAGAAGTCGAGCTCGCCGCGCTCGTCCTGCGACACGTTCTCGAGGTAGGCCTCGGGCTTGGTCACGGCGTTGTAGATCGTCGGCTCGTCCGCGTCGCTCAGAGCGAATGTCTTCGCGAAGCAGCCGGCCTCGGTGGCGTACACCTTGCCGCCCGGCATCATCGCCACGAAGTCGTCCTGAATCGGCAGCGAGCCGTTCTGGCGCGTGAACGTGGTGGTGGTCTTGCCGGTGCCGGAGAGGCCCACGATCAGGCCCACGCGGTCACCGTCGTCGGTGGGGATGACCTTGCAGCCGGCGTGCAGCGGCAGGCCGCCGCGGTCGTAGACGAGCTTGTTCCACATGCGCAGCCCGCCCTTCTTCGACTCGCCGAAGTAGTCGGAGTTACACACGCGCGTGACGCCCTGGTCGAGGTCGACCGAGATGATGCGGTCGTTCGGGTAGCCGTCCACCTTCAGGTTGGGCGTGTAGATCACCGTGAGCTCGGGCTGGAAGCCGTCGCCGTCTTCCTCGAGGTCGAAGTAGAGCTGCTTCTGCATCCCGGCGATGTTGGCGTTGGCCTCCTCGATGTAGAGGCGCGCGGGGGTGCGGAAGTCCGGGTCGTCGCCGATGTAGCCGTCCACCACGATCATGTCCTGGCCCGCGATGTAGTCGTCCTGGAGCTTGGCGATGCGCTCGCCTTCCTCGCGTGAGATCGCCTGATGGGTGCTCGAATCCGGGTCGTCCAAGACGAGGAACGTGGATGCCTTCGAGCGTGCGAGTACCTCGGTCTGGACGTTCAGGTTGTCGTAGACGGTGCGGCGCGCGTTCGGCATCTTTGCCGCGAGTTCCTTCAGCTCAGCGGCGCTGGGATTGACGCGAACGGATTTCGCATCGGGGAGGGGCGACATCTGCTTTGCCATCGGTGAGGAAGTCAGCTCCTAGGTCGCTTGGACGGATCAAGAAGGTTAACCCGCGAGCTTTCCTGCTCGCGGCGGCGCTGTGGCGCCCCTTTCCAGTATTACCACGGTTGGCGTAACCCGGCGCAGAGCGCAATCATGCACTCAGCGGGGAACGCCCAGGCGATCGAGGACCCGGGTGAAGGCCTGCACCACGCGCTCGTCGAACTGCAGGCCGATTCCGCGCTGCAGCTCCACGCGGGCCTCCCCGGCCGACATCGCCGTGCGGTAGATGCGCTCGGAGGTCATCGCCTCGTAGGCGTCGGCCACCGCGAGAATCCGCGCCTCGAGCGGGATCTCGTCGCCCGCGAGGCCGTTCGGGTACCCCTGGCCGTCCGGACGTTCGTGGTGGCTCAGAATCCAGCCGCGGATGTCGGCCACGGTGTGCGAGTCGAGGATGCGGGCGGCCACGAGCGGGTGGCGGCGGATCTCGTTCCAGTCGCCCTCGTCGAGATCGTCCTCCTTGGTGAGCACGTTCTCGGGCACGCCGAGCTTGCCCAGGTCGTGCAACAGGCCGCCGATGCGGACGCGCTCGATCACCTCGTCCGAGAGCCACATCTCGCGGGCGATCAGTTCCGCGTAGCGCGACACCACGCGCGAGCTGCTCACGGTGCCGTCGGCGCGGGATTCGAGCGCCTCCGCCAGCGCGAGCACCGTCGCCAGGTAGTCGTCGGCGCCGCCCTCGTCGCGGCTCCCGCCGGTGAGGCCGACCACGTCGGCAACCTCGGGGTTGTGGATCACGGTGCGGTCGCGGCCGAGCTCCTTCGCCGCGTAGAGAGCCTGGTCCGCGGCCAGGAAGAGCGACTCAGGGGTACGGCCGTGCCGCGGGTAGACCGCCAGCCCGAAGCTGATCGTGAGCGACGGGCCGTCGCCAGACGCGTCGCGCACCGCGCGGCGGAGGCGCTCGGCCAGCATGTACGCCTCGCGCTCGCTCGTCTCCGGGACCACGAGCGCGAACTCCTCGCCGCCCACGCGCCCCGCGCTGTCGATGCGGCGCTTGGCGGCGCTCATCGCCGCGGCGACCGTCTCGAGCGCAACGTCTCCGGCGCCGTGGCCGTACAGGTCGTTGAGCTGCTTGAAGTGGTCGAGGTCGCCGATGATCAGGCTCAACTCGCGGCCGGAGCGCTTCGCGCGCTCGAGCTCCCGCTCGAACGTCTCCTCGAAGCCGCGCCGGTTCAGCAGGCCGGTGAGCACGTCGGTGCGCGCGGCTGACTCGAGGCCGCCGACCACGCTCTCGAGCTGGCCCTTGAGCGCGAACACGAGCACGGTCGCCACGCCCATCACGCCGACGGTGATCAGCCAGCGCGACACGTCGCCGTCACCCGGCTGGTCAGCCAGCACCGCGGACGCGTAGGCCGTGGTGGCGAACACCACCTGCACGGCGGTCTGGAGCCTGGAGAAGAAATAGGCCGCGTAGAGGACGATCAGCACGTAGAGCAGCGCAAAGTGGGATGAGGCGCCGTCGTGCCAGACGGCGGCGGTCACGAGCGCGGTGCCGAGCGCAAGCAAGAGCTGGAACGGCCAGCGCGTCAGCAGCAGCCGGCCGCGCAGGCGATAAGCGAACGCGAACGAGGCGAGTGTGGCCGCCACGGAGGCGATCGGTGCCCCGATGCCCACCTCGGGAACGTCCACCGCGCGCGGGAGGGCGATGGACATGAGCGCCAGGGCCGCACCCGCGAAAAACAGGTACGCAAGCGTCCTTGCCATCGTCGTCCGGTCTGCGGTGACACCCCTGAGGCCACGCGGAACAGCGACGTTGTCCGTGGCTCGCGAGTCCATCGGAGCCATGAGTTCACTATCTGCGCGGTCGCGCGTTTGCGCAATTCGTCCATTCGTCCAGACCTAGACTGGCCTCCATGCGCACAAGGCGCGTGCAAATCGCGCGTTTCGTGGCCGCGGTCCTGATCACGAGCGGCGTTCTGCTGCTGGTGGACGTGGCGATCACGCTGGCGTGGCAGGAGCCGATCTCGGCCCTGATCGCGGGGCACGAGCAGTCGCAGCTCCGCCACCAGCTCACGCGGCTCGAGCGGCTGTCGGCGGCGGACGAGCGCGCGCTCGCCGCGATCCGCGACCAGCCGGCGGGGTTCGCCGCCCTGGCCGGCAGGGCCCAGGAGCGGGCGCGCAGCGGCCATGCGCTCGGGCGGATCTCCATGCCCAGCCTGGGCAGCTCATACGTGGTCGTGCAGGGCACTGACGGGTCGAGCCTGCGCAGGGGGCCGGGCCACTACCCCGGCACGCCGCTACCCGGGCAGCCGGGCACGGTGGCGATCGCGGGCCACCGCACGACCTATCTCGCGCCATTCCGCGACATCGACGAGCTCCACCCGGGCGACCAGGTGGTGCTCGAAATGCCGTACGGCCGCTTCGTGTACAGCGTGGAGCAGACCCGGATCGTCAAGGCAGATGCCGTTTGGGTTACGAAGCCCGTCGGGTACCCCAGGCTGGTGCTCACCGCCTGCCATCCTCTTTACAGCGCCAGCAAGCGCATCGTCGTGTTCGCAAAGCTCACGGAAGAGGAGTCGCGGGACTCGAGCAGAAGAACGAGCCCCACGATCAGCGCGAGCGAAAGCAGGAACACCACCAGCCAGTAGACGACCTTGCGCACGTACGCAGCATGGTGATCGACCTTCACTCACACGTCCTGCCTGGCATCGACGACGGTGCTGCCGACATCGAGGAGAGCCTCGCCCTCCTGCGCGTCGCGGCCTATGACGGCACCACCGCGCTGGCGGCCACCCCCCATCTGCGGCCCGACTACCCACGCGTGCATCTGGACGACCTCGCGGGCGCCGTCGCCTCCGTGAACGAGCGCCTGCCGGACGACCTCGGCCTACGTGTAATCCCGGCCGCCGAGGTGGACCTGCTCTGGTCGGCATCGGCCAGCGACGACGAGCTGCGCCTCGCCTCGTTCGACCAGCGCGGCAGCGACCTCCTCGTCGAGACGCCCTACGGGCCGCTGCCCGAGAACTTCGAGGAGCTGCTGTTCCGCCTGGTGGAGCGCGGTTACCGGATTCTGCTCGCGCACCCCGAGCGCAGCGTGGCCTTCCAGCGCGACCCGGCCCGCCTCGCGCGCCTCGTGGAACGCGGCGTGCTGATCCAGATCACACTGCCCTCGCTGATGTCCGCCAACGGCAAGTCCCGCTCACGGGCCCTGGCGTTCGATCTGATCCGGGAGGGACTGGCCCACAACATCGCCAGCGACGCCCACACCCCCGGCCCGGTGCGGCCGCCGCGCCTCGGCGCCGGCGTGGCCGCCGCCGCGCAGGTAGCGCCGGCCCGCGCCGAGTGGATGGTCACCGACGCGCCGGCCGCGATCCTCGCGGGCGAGCCCCTCCCGGCCCCGCCGCTGGAGACGCCGCGCATGGAGCACACCGCCCGCTCGCGCGGGAACCGCCTGAGCAAGCTGCTGCGGCGCTAGTCGCGCAGCGCCGCCAGTCGCGCAACGCCGCCAGTCGCGCAACGCCGCCAGTCGCGCAACGCCGCCAGTCGCGCAACGCCGCCAGTCGCGCAGCGCGGCTAGTCGCGCAGCGCGGCTAGCTCAGGAGCGAGAACCAAGCAGTTCCGCGGGACGCAGGTCTCGACGCGTGCTCTGCACGCGAGAGACCGAGGACACGGAAATGCGCCGGTTCGCAGCCCTGAGCTAGTCGCGCTTGGCTGCGGGGAGGTCCTCGGCAAAAATGCGCTCGAGGATCGGCTCGGGATCCTCGATGTGGAAGTCGTCGCGCAGGTGCGCGGCCACCTCCTCGCGCGAGCGCCCGGCGACCGCCATCTGAAGGGCGACCAGCCGGGCATTCTCGAGATGCTCGTCGCGCTCGCCCGGCTCGTCGGGTGACTCAACCGGCCGAAGGGCCGGGCGGGGTTCGCCTGGCGGCGGCATAGGGCGGACCCGCTCCGCGGGCCCTTCGCCCAGCTCATCGCTCAACTGCTGGGCCGCCTGTCCGAGCGAGCGCACGAGCTCGTCGAGCTGGCGGCGTACCTCCTCCGTCTGACCCAGTCGCTCGAGCACGGACTCCGAGCGGGCGACGATCGCATCGCTCAGCTCGGACATGCGCAGGACCCGCTCCTGCACCATCCGATCGGCCCGCTCACGCGCCTCGCGGAGCCGCCTCTCGGACTCTTCGTCAGCCTCCCGCCGCCTGGCTGTCGCGTACTGCTCGGCGTCCTGCTTCATGGCGCTCGCCATGCTCTCGGCGGCAGCCACTATCGCCCGGACGCGTTCCCCAAGCTCAGTCGAGACGGACTCGTCGATATGCGCTTCAGCGGGCTCGGCCACGCGGAAACGAAGCTACCACCGGTGTGGGACGGATAAATTCGCCGCCCCCGCTATTTGCGGCGTTCTCTTCTACGCCGGCTTGCGCGGAACCAGCACGGCGCGCTTGAACGTGGCGACCAGTGTGCCGTCCTGGTTGTAGACGTCGGTGCGCACCTTCACGATGCCGCGGTCCGGCTTCGACTCGGACGGGCGCACGTCGAGCACCTCGCTCTCAACGAACAGGGTGTCGCCGTGGAACACGGGCGCCGGGTGCGACAGCTCCTCGGTGGCGAGGTTGGCGATGGCCTTTCCGGACACGTCGCCCACCGACATGCCGAGCGCCAGCGAGTACACGAGCGGGCCGACCACGACGTTGCGGCCCTGCTGCGACTGCGCCGCGTAGACGTCGTTGATGTGCAGCGGATGGTGGTTCATCGTCAGCAGGCAGAAGAGGTGGTCATCCGCCTCCGTGACGGTCTTCGCGGGCCAGTGCTTGTACACGGCGCCGACCTCGAACTCCTCGAGATAACGGCCGTACTGGCGGGCCCCGCTGGCCTCCCGGCTGGCCTGGTCGGTCTCAACTGCGTGTGAGGCTGTGTCGGTCATTCAGTCCCTTGTTTGCTTGCTACCCCGATATTGACTGGTGAGTCAATGAAAGCGAATCTTACGGTAGATTTCGCCACTCTCGGGGGAGCGTGCCGCCTCCGCTTCCGCGCTCCCGGTCACGACAGGAGCAGTTCTGTGCGCAATCCACGCGACTTCTTCAAGCCTTTGGCAATCGACGCCCCGGACCCCGTGCGCGAGATCCCGGTGGTCCCCTCGCGGATGATCCACTTCCTCGATTTCTCGAACGAGAAGATGGTCGCGAAGGTGCCCGACATCGCGCCGACGGTCGACATCCTGCTCGGCAATCTCGAGGACGCGGTGCCGGTCGATCGCAAGGAGGCGGCGCGCGCGGGCCTCATTCGCGTCGGCCGCGAGATGGAGCTGGGCGACACCGCGTTGTGGACGCGCGTGAACTCGCTCGAGTCCCCGTGGGTGCTCGACGACATCACCGAGCTGGTGATGGCGATCGGCGAGAAGCTCTCGGTGATCATGGTCCCGAAGGTCGAGGGGCCGTGGGACATCCACTACGTCGACCGCCTGCTGGCGCAGCTCGAGGCGAAGGCGGGGCTGTCTCATCCGCTCCTGATCCACGCGATCCTCGAGACCTCTCTTGGAGTCTCGAATTTGGAGGAGATCGCCGCGGCGTCGCCCCGCATCCAGGGCATGAGCTTCGGTCCGGCCGACCTGGCCGCGTCGCGCCGCATGAAGACCACGCGCGTCGGCGGCGGCCACCCCGGCTACCGCACGATCGCCGACCCGGACCCGGATCATCCCGAGGCGCCGCGGCCGTCGTACCAGCAGGATCCGTGGCACTACTCGATCGCCCGCATGGTCGACGCGTGCACCTCGGTGGGCGCTCTCCCCTTCTACGGGCCCTACGGCGACATCAAGGACGTGGAGGGCTGCGAGACGCAGTTCCGCGCGGCGTTCCTGCTCGGGTGCGTCGGCGCATGGTCGCTGCACCCGGTGCAGATCGACATCGCCAAGAAGGTCTTCTCGCCCGATCCCGAGGAGGTCGCGTTCGCCCGCAAGGTGCTCGAGGCGATTCCCGACGGCCGCGGCGTTCACATGATCGACGGCAAGATGCAGGACGACGCCACCTGGAAGCAGTGCAAGGTGATGGTGACGTTGGCTGAGCAGCTTGCGGCGAAGGATCCCGAGCTGGCTCAGGCTTACGGGATGGTCGCTGCATGAAGGGGTCTCCGGTGTCGGGTCTCGGGTGTGGGGGCTGTTCTCGATGAGGTTCTTCGAGTACGAGTCGCGGGCCGTCCTCGCCCGCGAGAAGATTCCGGTCGCCGACGGCGGGCTGGCCCGCACCCCCGATGAAGCCGCCGACATCGCCGCCTCCGTTGGCGGGCCCGTCGTCCTCAAGTCGCAGGTCCTGACCGGCGGGCGCATGAAGGCGGGCGGCGTGAAGTTTGCCGACACGCCGGAGGAGGCGCGCGAGGCCGCCGAGGCGATTCTCGCGCTGGAGATCAACGGCCACATGCCGCGCGGCGTGCTGGTGGGCGCCAAGGCGCCGATCGCGCAGGAGTACTACGCGGGCGTGATCTACGACGGCATCCGCAAGCTGCCCACGTTCGTGTTCTCCGACATGGGCGGGATCGACATCGAGGAGGTGGCCGAACAGCATCCGAACCACATCGGCCGCGGCCACTTCTCCACGGTCCTGCCGCACATGGACTTCCGCGCGAAGGACGTGATCGCGTCGGTGGGGATCACAGGGTCCGACCTGAACCGCCTCACGCCGATCCTTTCGAAGCTCGCCGCGCTGTTCGTGAAGTACGACATGACGCTGGCCGAGATCAACCCGCTCGCCAAGCTCGAGGACGGCACGTTCATGGCCGTCGACGCTCACATGGACATGGAGAACGAGGCGCGGCCGCGGCAGAAGGAGCTGCTGGAGGAGCTGGGCGTGGCCGACGAGGAGACGCGCGAGGCGCGCGAGCCCACCGAGTTCGAGATCGAGGGCGAGCGGATCGACGCCGTGGACCACCGCGGCGTGGCCGGCAACGTGACCGAGTTCGACGGCAACCTCGGGCTCGTCATCGGCGCCGGCGGCGGGTCGCTGACGCTGTTCGACGCGGTGCAGAAGCACGGGGGGAAGCCCGCCAACTACTGCGAGATCGGCGGCAACCCGTCGGTGTCCAAGGCGTGCAACCTGACGAAGCTCGTGCTGTCCAAGCCGGGCGTGGACAAGATCGCCGTGATGATGTCGATCGTCTCCAACACACGGGTGGACATCGTCGCCCGCGGTGTGATCAAGGCCTGCGTGGAGCTGGGCTACGACCCGGCCGAGAAGATCGCGATCTTCCGCATCCCCGGGGCCTGGGAGGACGAGGGCTTCAAGATCCTGTCGAAGTACGGGGTCGAGTACTGCGACCGGTCCGTGTCGATGCACGAGGCGGCGCGCCGCGCCGTGGAGAAGGTGGCCGCATGAGCAACATGCTGATCGACGAGTCGACGACGTTCATCGTGCAGGGGATCACCGGCCGCGAGGCGGTGAACCTGACCCGCGAGTGCCTCGACTACGGGTCGAAGATCGTCGGCGGCGTCACGCCCGGGCGGCGCGGCCGCGAGGTGCACGGCGTGCCGGTGTACGACTCGGTGGCGCAGCTCGTGGAGGCCGAGGGGTCCGTGCCGGACGGCTCGGTCGTCACCGTGCCGCCCACGTTCACCCGCGACGCCGTGTTCGAGGCCATCGAGGCCGGCATCAAGCTGATCGTGATCGTCACCGAGCGCATCCCGCGCTACGACGTCGCGCAGATGGTGGAGCTCGCGCAGCTGCGCGGCGCGCGCATCATCGGGCCGAACTGCCTGGGGATCATCCGCCCCGGCGTCGCCAAGATGGGCGGCATCGGCGGTCCCGCGAAGGACGCCGCGAAGGCGTACAAGCCGGGGATCGTCGGCGTGATGTCGCGGTCGGGTGGCATGACCACCGAGATCTCTTCCACCCTGAGCGCCGCCGGCCTGGGCGTCTCCACCGCGGTGTCGATCGGCGGCGACGCGATCATCGGGTCGACCTACGCCGAGCTGATGCCGCTGTTCGAGGCCGACGAGCAGACGCAGGCGATCGTCATCTACACCGAGCCGGGCGGGCGCATGGAGGCCGAGCTGGCGAAGTGGGTGACCGAGAACGACTCGCGGCTGCCGATCGTGGCCTTCATGGCCGGCCGCTTCATGGACGCGATGCCCGGCATGAGCTTCGGCCACGCCGGCACGATCGTGGAGGGCAAGGCCGACACGGCCGCGGAGAAGATCGCGCGCCTGTCGGAGGCCGGGATCACGGTGGCGGAGGAGATCGCCGAGATCCCCGCCCTGGTCCAGGCGAAGCTGGGCAAGGAGGTGGCAGCCTGATGCCGGGGATGTTCATCGACGTAGAGGTCGACGACGCGATCCGCAGCCAGGCGGACATCGCTCAGAAGCTCGAGGACGCCTGCCCCGTCGACATCTTCAAGAACGCGGACGGTGTCGTTGAGATCGTCGAGGACAACCTCGACGAGTGCGTGCTCTGCGAGCTCTGCCTGGCGGCGGCGCCGAAGGGCACGGTGCACGTCAAGAAGCTCTACGACGGCAGCGAGGAGAGCAGCTGACGTAGGTCGGCGATCGTGGACTCTGGGTCCTCGAAGACGTCCTCCCAGACGTAGCGTCGGTACTCGTCTCCGCGCTTCCTGGCCTTCCGCTCGCGCTGATAGTCCAGCCGCCAGGCATGTCGCGTGGAGTGGAACTCGTAGCTGTCCAGCTCGGCGGTGAGCCGGTACTCGGGCCAACGGCAATCAACCCAGTGCCCGTCCTCGGGGATGTTCGTCCGCGGGAGCGGCAGGCCTTCCGCCCTGAGAAGCGCGATGAAGCCGCGCTCGAGAACGCTGAGGAGGGCGCGCTCGTCGCCGTGGATGACGCGCCGGAGGGTCTGGGCGCCCTTGGCGTTGGCGCGCCGACTGAGCACCGCCTCGACGTGGTGCGGCTTCACGCGGAACTTCACGACGGCGTGGTGGAACAGCTCGGCGAGCTCACCGGGGGTCGACCCGGCGGCCATGTCGACCACCGCCCTGGGCACGGTGAC
>Ga0134125_10007435_pt1 | contig 12360 bp, 9 predicted proteins | sample KB31751_FD_96464 | JGI IMG/M metagenome (GOLD analysis project Ga0134125, IMG submission 96464) | Terrestrial soil microbial communities with excess Nitrogen fertilizer from Kellogg Biological Station, Michigan, USA - KB3-175-1 | ecosystem: Environmental > Terrestrial > Soil > Unclassified ... | reverse complement strand
GGGCGCTCGCGACCGAGCCGAAGCTGCTCCTGCTCGACGAGCCGACCGCCGGGATGAACCCGCAGGAAACGACGACCTTCATGAACTTCGTCTCGAAGCTGCGCGAGGAGCAGCCGATCGCGATCCTGCTGATCGAGCACGACATGAAGGTCGTGATGAGCATCTCCGACCGCGTGACGGTGCTCGACTACGGCGAGAAGATCGCGGAAGGCGCGCCGCAGGAGATCCAGAAGGACGAGCGGGTGATCGAGGCCTACCTCGGAAAGGCGGCGACGCAGTGAGCGAGCAGCCGACGAAGCCGGCCGAGCAGGAACAGGCGCCGGAGAAGACGAACGGCCGCAGCCGCAACGGCGAGGTCGTCCTCCGCGTCGACGGCATCCACACCTTCTACGGCACGATCGAGGCGCTGAAGGGGATCACGCTCGAGGTCCGCGACGGCGAGGTCGTGACGCTGATCGGCGCGAACGGCGCCGGCAAGTCGACGACCCTGCGCTCGATCAACGGCCTCAACCAGCCCCGCGAGGGCACGATCGAGTTCCGCGGCAAGGACATCACCCGCCGGCCGCCTCACGACATCGTTGGCATGGGCATCTCCCAATCGCCCGAAGGACGCCGGCTCTTCCCGCACATGTCGGTGATCGAGAACCTCGAAATGGGGGCGTTCCAGCGCAACGACAGGCGCGAGATCCGAGAGGATCTCGACCGCGTCTACGGCCTCTTCCCGCGGCTCGCAGAGCGGAAGAACCAGAAGGCAGGGACGATGTCCGGCGGCGAGCAGCAGATGTGCGCGATCGGTAGGGCACTCATGGCCCGGCCGCAGCTGCTGATGCTGGACGAGCCCTCCATGGGCCTCGCCCCGATCTTCGTGGAGAAGATCTTCGAGATCATCGACGAGATCAACAAGCAGGGCACGACGATCCTGCTCGTCGAGCAGAACGCGCTGATGGCGCTCGATGCCGCCGACCGCGGCTACGTGCTCGAGACGGGACGCGTCGCGCTCGCCGACGACGCCAAGAACCTGCGCGAGAACGAGCAGGTCCGCAAGGCCTACCTCGGCGAAGAGTGACGCCCCGCACCTAGACTCTCGGGGCAACTCGTCGGAACTCGCAGGCGCTCCGGCCACCAGCGAAGGGAAGGAACCCCATGCTTCCACCGACGAATCTCGTGCGGACGATCGTCCCGATCCTGCTGGTCGCGGGGCTGGTGGCGGGGTGCGGCAGCAGCAAGAAGAGCTCGAGCTCGACCACCACCTCGTCCTCCACGACGACCGCGTCGTCCTCGTCCTCGCCGGGCGTGGATTCGACCGTCGCCGCCCAGGTCCCGAGCAAGTTCAAGTCGAAGACGATCGTCGTCGCGGCCGACGCAACCTACGCGCCCAACGAGTTCATCGCCTCGAACGGCCACACGGTCGTGGGGATGGACCCCGACCTCGCCCAGGCGCTTTCTGCCGTGATGGGGACGAAGGTCAAGGTCGTCAACGCCACCTTCGACTCGATCATCCCGGGGCTCGCCTCCGGCAAGTACGACCTCGGCATGTCGTCGTTCACCGACACGAAGGCGCGCCAAAAGGTGGTCGACTTCGTGACCTACTTCTCGGCCGGCACCTCGTTCTACGTGAAGGCCCAGGGCGGCCCGACGATCAACAGCCTTGCCGACCTGTGCGGGCACACGGTCGGGGTCGAGCGCGGGACCACCCAGGCGACGGACGCGACCGCGCAGAGCGCGAAGTGCACGAAGGCCGGCAAGTCCAAGGTCACGGTCTCGGTGTATCCCGACCAGAACGCCGCCAACCTGGCGATCGCGAGCGGCAGGGCCCAGGTCGGCATGGCCGACTCGCCGGTCGCCGCCTACATCGTCAAGCAGTCGAACGGCCAGTTCAAGCTGACGGGCACGCCGTACAACACGGCGCCGTATGGGATCGCGATCACGAAGGGCAGCGGCCTCGACAAGCCGGTCCTCGCCGCTCTGAAGGTGCTGATGAAGGACGGCAAGTACAAGGCGATCCTGACGAAGTGGAACATCGAGCAGGGCGCCATTACGAACCCGAAGATCAACGGCGCGATTAGCTAGCCACCGTCGGTCATAGTGGCTCGATGGTGACCAGCGACACTGCCGAGCCGGTCCCGGCCGACGAGATCAAGGCCATCCCGGTCCGCCACCCGGGCCGCTGGGTCGCGGCCGCGATCATCCTGATCCTCGGCGCGGCGCTGGCGAAGTCGCTGGCGACGAACCACCGCTTCGAGTGGGGCGTCGTCAAGCATTACTTCTTCTCCGACCAGGTGCTGCGCGGCCTGGTCGTGACGCTGGAGCTGACGGCGCTCTCGATGGCGATCGGGATTGCGATCGGCGTCGTGCTCGCGATCATGCGCCTCTCGCCGAACCCGCTCGTCTCCAGCGCGAGCTGGATCTACATCTGGGTCTTCCGGGGCACGCCGGTACTGGTGCAGATCCTGTTCTGGGGCTTCATCTCCGCGCTGTACCCGAGCTTCTCGCTCGGGATCCCGTTCGGCCCACAGTTCGTCCACTTCAGTGCCAACTCCCTGATCACGCCGTTCGTCGCTGGAATGCTCGCCCTCGGGTTGAACGAGGGCGCCTACATGGCCGAGATCGTCCGCGCGGGATTCATCTCCGTCGAGGAGGGGCAGACGGAGGCCGCGCAGAGCCTCGGGATGACCCGGTTGCTCACCATGCGCCGGATCATCCTGCCCCAGGCGATGCGCGTGATCATCCCGCCGACCGGCAACGAGACGATCTCGATGCTGAAGACGACCTCGCTCGTGAGCGTGATCGCGGTGACCGACCTGCTCTACTCGGTCGAGATCATCTACGCGCGGACGTACCAGACGATCCCCCTCCTGATCGTGGCGAGCCTCTGGTACCTGATCGTCACGAGCGTGCTCTCGTTCGGGCAGTACTACGTCGAGCGGTACTACGCTCGTGGCTCGTCCCGTGAGCTGCCCGACACGCCGCTCCAGCGGCTCCGCCGAAATCTCCGGATCCGCCACGAGTATTCATGAGCGCGCCGATGGTCAAGGCGGAGCGCGTCCAGAAGAGCTTCGGCCGCCTGCACGTCCTGAAGGGCGTCTCGCTCGAGGTCGCGCCGGGAGAGGTCGTCTGCATGATCGGGCCCTCAGGCTCGGGCAAGTCGACCTTCCTGCGCTGCATCAACCACCTCGAGAAGATCGACGCGGGCCGGCTGTGGGTGGACGGCGAGCTCGTCGGCTACCGCCAGGTGGGCGACAAGCTCTACGAGCAGCGCGACTCAGACATCTGCCGCGACCGGGCCGAGATCGGGATGGTCTTTCAGCGGTTCAACCTCTTCGGTCACATGACGGCGCTCGAGAACGTGATCGAGGCGCCGGTGCACGTGAAGAAGGTCCGGAAGCGCGAGGCCGGCGAGCAGGCGAGAGCGCTCCTCGCGCGGGTGGGCCTCGCGGACAAGGTCGACAGCTATCCGGCCCAGCTCTCGGGCGGACAGCAGCAGCGCGTCGCGATCGCACGGGCGCTGGCGATGAAGCCGAAGCTGATGCTGTTCGACGAGCCGACTTCGGCGCTCGACCCCGAGCTCGTCGGCGAGGTGCTCGACGTGATGAAGGGCCTCGCCCTCGACTTCAAGACGACGATGATCGTCGTCACGCACGAGATGGGCTTTGCGCGCGAGGCGGCCGACCGGGTGCTGATGATGGACGACGGGCGGATCATCGAGGAGGGGACGCCCCAGCACTTCTTCGACGACCCACGCGAGGAGCGGACGAAGCAGTTCCTCTCGGCAATCCTCTAGCTCGGCGCGACTCGGATCGGGAAGTACGGAGGCGAGAGTAAGTAGCCGACGCGCGCATGGCCGCCGGCGCGGCCGTGGGCCATCTCGAGCGCCGCCGGCAGGTTGCGGGTCGGGACGAAGCCGAGCTGGCGTGCCGCGACGGCGTCTCGGCAGCCGGCGACGACGACCGAGCCGAGCCGCCCGAGCGCCGGTGCACAGCCGGCCCAGTCGGCGAAGGGCAGCAACGGGTGGCACGAACGGCACTCGCGGTAGGCGGCGATCGCGCGCTGATCGGCCGCGGCTAGCTTCTCCTCAGGGATCAGCTCCTCGGGCTCGCGGGGGCCGTAGCCGAGCGCGTGGAAGAGCGTCCGGTACGGCTGCTGCGTCGGGTGCGCGAAGTGCCGGTGGAAGCTGTGGAGCATGATCACCGTGCCGCCTTCGACGACGGGGAACGCCTCGCGCCAGAGCCGCAGCGCCAGCCCGAGCCCGAGATACGTCGCGAGGACCGGGTTCGGCCGCTCGCGCGGGAAGTGCGGCGTCGTGCGCGGGATCCCGATCACGATCGCGTCGAGCCGGTCGTCGAGCGTGGCCGACCGCGCCTCGACCGCCCGAAGGAGCGCTTCGGCGTGCGCGACCGACGGCGGGCCCGCGAAGGCGCCGGTGGCGCTGAGCTCGCGCCGGACGGAGTGGATCACGCGGTTGCGCGCGAACGCCGGCAGCGCGCCGAACCCGCGGCGCAGCGGCGACCGCGCGATCCGGTCGAGGGCTTCCGGCTCGTACGGGTAGCCGCGCGCGGCGCCATGGAGACGCGGCTGGTCGAGCACGAGCGACGTTCCGACGAGCGGTACACGGCCCGAGAGCCTCCGCTCGAGCTCGACCGCCAGCCGCCAGCCCTGCGACGCGCCGGTCTCCAGCAGCGAGTACGCCGTCGCAGCACGGAGCGCCTCGGGGCCGCCTGCACGGATGAGCAGCGATGGTCCACCGTCGAGCACGGTCTCGGCGCCGCTGATCGTGAGTACGAGGTCGGTGTCGACGAGCGCGCGGTGGACCCGCAGCGGCGTCCGGCCGACCGGCTCGAGCTCGACGAGGTCCGGCGACTCGGCGTCGTGCACCTCGACCGTGCCGCGGAAGCGCCGCGCGAAGCCGGGCGAGACGACGCCGAGCTCCTCGAGCGCCCGCGCCTGCGGCCGGCGCGTCAGGCCCGTGGCGACGAGCAGCGTCTGGCGCTCGCTCGGCACGCCCGCGCGCTCGAGCTCGGCGGAGGCGGCGGCGAGCGCCTCCTGCCGCGGGTCGTGCAGCGCGCCCGGGAGCGGAAGCGCCGGCGGCTCGACCACGAGCGTCGCGCGGCCGCCGCGGGTGACGACGGCCTCGAGCGGGTCGCCTGCGAGTGGGAAGCGCAGCGCGTCCCTGACCGCCGCGCGCACGTCCGCCATTGCCTCGCCGGGCGCCGGCGGCCGCAGCACGACGGCGTCGTCGGGCGCGTCGACGACCGTCAGGCGCGTGCCGAACAGCATTGGGATTCGTTGCACTACGGGATCGACCGGTGCAACCGGAGAACGGAGGCGCGGAAGCCGCGCCGCGGCCAGAATCGCGAGGCAAGGAGGTTCGTCACGCGCCAGTCGGTGACCATCGCCTCGTAGCCTTCGTGTACGGCCCAGGCGAATCCCGCGTCGGTCAGCGCGACGCCCAGTCCGGTCCCGCGGCTTTCGGGCAGCGTCACGGCGAAGCCGAGGTAGCACGTCGGAGCGGCCGGGCGCCCGAGGTTGTGGAAGTGCCGCGACCGCTCGACGGGGACGTACGACCAGCAGGCGACGGGCCGCCCGTCATGGAAGCCGAGCAGGATCTTCTCCTCGTCGTTCGCGAGCGTCTCCTGCCACTCGTGCCGGGCCTCCTCCTCGGTCGGCAGAGGGCGGGGCGAGAAGACCGGCGCCGCAGCCTGGTGCCGCGGCAGCGCGAGGTCGAGCTCGATCAGCTCGTCGATCATCGACTCCTCCGGCTCGCGGATCTCGCAGCCGTCGGGCAGGCGCACCTCCACGTCCCGCGGGATCTCCTGATAGCCGTGCGCCTGCTGCTGGCCGAAGCCGAGGCGGAACCAGGCGTCGACGAGCGCCGACTCCGGCGGCAGGAGGGCGTAGTGGCGCAGGTTGCCCTCCTCGACCCAACGCTCGGCGGCGTAGGCGTAGAGGTCGCGGGCATCGTCGGCGTCCTCGACTGCGTGTCCCGGGAGCTCGACCCAGACGTTCGGGCCCCAGATCTTCGGAGCCTGAGGGCAGCCGATCAGGTAGCCGACCAGACGGCCGTTTCGAAAGGCCGCCGAGCCGCTCATGCCGTCGTCGTGCCAGAGATGCTCGAGCGGCGGGCGCGTCTCCGCAGGGTCGTCGAAGCGCGGGTCGAGCAGCGGCTCGAGCGCCCGGTGGCGGGCATGGCGGGCCGCGAGCAGCGCGGCGGCGTCGTCGAGGTGCTCGTCGGAGAAGGGGACGACTTCGAGCGCGGGCATGCGACGTAGACTCGCAAAGATGTCGCCGAAGACGCTGACTGGCGAGGAGCTCCAGCTCGACGACGGCCCCGCCCGCGACTCCGAGCTCTTCCTCGTCGACGGGAACAACCTGGCGTATCGGGCCTTCTACGCGCTCCCCGAGGAGCTCGCGACCAGCGAGGGCTTCTCCACAAACGCCCTCCTCGGCTTCGCGAACATGCTCTTCAAGCTGCTCGCCGACTACCGGCCGAAGGGGGTCGCGGTCGCCTGGGACACCCGTCCGGTGCACCGGGCCGAGCAGCTCGAGACCTACAAGATCGACCGCAAGCCGATGCCCGACCTGCTCCGCGAGCAGTTCCCGTACTTCCGGCCGATCGTCGAGGCGTTCGGCTACCGCAACCTCGAGTTCGAGGGCTGGGAGGCCGACGACGTGATCGCCACGCTCGCGCACCGCGCCGACGAGGCCGGCGTCAAGACGACCGTCGTCTCGACCGACCGCGACGCCTTCCAGCTCGTCAGCGAGAACGTCGCATTGATGATGACCCCGCGGGGCGTCTCTGACGTGCATGTCTACACGCCGGAGCGGGTCGAGCTGCGGCTCGGGATCAAGCCGGACCAGGTGCCCGACTTCATCGGGCTGAAGGGCGACAGCTCCGACAACATCCCCGGCGTCCCCGGCATCGGCGACAAGACGGCCGGCCAGCTGATCGCGCAGTACGGCTCGCTCGAGGAGGTGCTCGAGCACGTCGAGGAGCTCAGCCCGGCGCGCTCGCGCTCGATCAAGGAGCATGCCGATCAGGCGGCCGCGGCCAAGGAGCTCGCGACGATGCGGCGCGACCTCGAGCTGGACTTCGACCCGACCGAGGTGGTGCGCTCGCCGCCGGACCGCTCGCAGCTGAAGGAGATGTTCCGACGCTTCGAGTTCCGCAACCTGCTCAACCGAGTCGACGAGCTCGACGAGGCGCTCCCCGCCGTGCAGCTGACGCCGACCGGCGTCGAGGTTCCCTGGCGCGAGGGCGAGCTACCCGCGCTGGACGGCGTCGGCGTCGCCTCCGAAGGTGAGCGTGTCGCGGTCGCGCGCGGGGACGAGGTCGTCGTCGCGCCTCGGCCGGAGCGGCTCGAAGGCGACCTGATCGCGCACGACGCAAAGTCGCTGCGCGTGGACGCCGGCGACGACACGATGATCCTCGCGTACCTGATCGAGCCCGGCCGGGCCGAGTACTCGCTCGACGACCTGGCCGCCGAGTACGGAGTCGAGCTCGTGCCGGACCCCGAGACGGAGGAGGAGACCGCAGCACTCGTCCGGCACGCGGCGGCGACGCTGCGCCTGCGGGACCCCCTGCTCGAGCGGGTCCGCGAGCGCGGGGAGGAGCCGCTCTACCGAGACATCGAGCTGCCGCTGACCGAGGTGCTGGCGGCGATGGAGTCGGCGGGCGTCAAGGTCGACACCTATCGCATGGGCGAGATCACCGCTCGCCTGGCCGACCGCGTCGAGGAGCTCGAGGCGAAGGCGTACGAGTTGGCGGGCGAGGAGTTCATGCTCGGCTCGACGCAGCAGGTCGCGCGCGTCCTCTTTGAAGATCTGAAGCTGACGCCCGGCCGCAAGGGCAAGACGGGCTACTCGACCGATACGCGCGTGCTGCGCTCGATCCGCGGCGAGCACGAGATCGTGGGCGTGATCGAGGAGTGGCGCGAATACTCGAAGCTGCTTAACACGTACCTCGGGCCGCTGCCGACGCTGATCGGCGACGACGGCCGGCTGCACACGACCTTCAACCAGACCGTCGCCGCGACCGGACGGCTCTCGACGACGAGCCCGAACCTGCAGGCGATCCCGATCCGCACCGAGCTCGGCCGCGAGATCCGTTCGGCGTTCGTCGCCGAGGCCGGGCACAAGCTGATCTCGGCCGACTACTCGCAGGTCGAGCTGCGGATCCTGGCGCACGTCTCCGGCGAGCCGAAGCTGCGCGAGGCGTTCGAGGCCGGCGAGGACATCCATGCCGCCACGGCCGCCGAGGTGCTCGGCAAGGAGCGAGCGACGCTGACCAAGGACGAGCGCAACGTGGCCAAGATGGTCAACTTCGGGATCATCTACGGCATCTCGTCGTTCGGCCTCTCCGAGAATCTCGAGATCCCGCGCGAGGACGCGCAGGCGTACATCGATGCGTACCTGGCGCGCTTCCCGCACGTGCAGGACTTCATCCAGCGGACGATCGAGCAGGCGGCGCGCGACGGCTACGTGACGACGCTGCTCGGCCGGCGCCGGCCCGTGCCCGAGATCCGCGCCTCGAACCGCCAGACGCGCTCGCTCGGCGAGCGGCTCGCGGTCAACTCGGTCATGCAGGGGACCGCCGCGGACGTGATCAAGAAGGCGATGGTCGCCATCCACAACCGGCTGCGGGAGGAAGGCCGCGCGTCGCGCCTCGTCCTGCAGGTGCACGACGAGCTGCTGCTCGAGGCGCCCGAGGCCGAGGTGAGCGCGGTGAAGGAGCTCGTGCGCCGGGAGATGGTCGGCGCGTACCCGCTCGACCCGCCGCTCGAGGTCGACGTCGCCGCCGGCGACGACTGGAACGACGCTAAGAGCTAGTCCGCCGTCGGCGGGCGCAGCGCCACGATCTCGGCGGTGCCGCCGCGGCGGTCGAGGGCGCGCAGCAGTGCGGCGACGCAGTCCGGGTCGAACTGCGCACCGGCGCAGGCCTCGAGCTCGCGGTGCGCCTCGGCCTCGTCGAGCGCGGCGCGGTACGGCCGGTCCTCGGTCATCGCCCGGTAGGCGTCGCAGACCGCAACGACGCGGGCGCCGAGCGGGATCGCCCGGCCGGAGAGCCGGTCGGGGTAGCCGCCGCCGTCCCAGCGCTCGTGGTGGTGGCGGACGATCGGCAGGATCGCCTGGAGCGACTGGATCGGCTCGAGGATCCGCTGTCCGACTTCTGGGTGCGTCCGCATCACGGCCCATTCCTCGTCGTTCAGCGGACCGGGCTTGTTGAGGATCGCCTCGGGCACGCGCACCTTGCCGATGTCGTGCAGGACGGCCCCGAGCTCCACGTTCCGGACATTGTCGAGGTCGAGCTCGAGCTCCGCGGCGACAGCGACGGCGAGCCGCACGACCTCTTCCGTGTGCTGGCTCGTGACGGCGTCCTTGGCCTCGAGCGCGTTCGAGAGCGAGGCGAGCGTTTCGCGGTAGATGCGCTGCGCGCGCTCCTCGTGCTCGAAGGCTGCGAGCAGGCCGCCGATCTGCGCCGCGGCGAGCTCGGCCAGGTGTCGCTCCCCGGAAGGGAAGGCGCGCGGGCGCGAATCGTAGACCTCGACGAGCCCCCAGACCCGCCCGTCCGCGACGATCGGGACGAGCAGGACCGACTGCATCTCCATCTCGCGGAGCACGAACAGCTCGGCCGCGTCGGCGCCCGGGTCGTCGGCTGAGATCGAGCACGGCACCCGCGACTCGAGTACGGACGCGGTCGTCGGGTAGTCGGCGAGGTAGTAGCTGAGGCCCCGCGCGACCTGCCCGTCGGCCTGCGCATAGTCGGCGACCTCGCGCAGGAGCCCGTCCTCGAGCTGCGAGACGAGGCAGGCCTCGGCGTCGAGGAGCCTCGTCAGCTCGCGGCTCGCGACCCGCAGCATGCGCTGCGAGACGTGCTCCGACGCGATCGCGCGCGAGAGCACGACCAGGCGTGAGAGCGGCTCGACGCCTGCAGCGAGGGCGGTCACGCGCTTGGCGACAGCGCCGGGATCGACGCTCACGCCGCCACCTCGATCCTCGTGCCGGAGCGCTTGGCCGCGTACATCGCCTCGTCGGCGACGCGCAAGAGCTCCTGCGGATGCTCGCGCCCCCGGCGCGGCGCGATGCCGAAGCTGGCCGTGAGCGTGCGGACGAGCGGGTCGATGTTCGCCTCCACGGCGTTCACGATTCGCCCTACGACCTCGCGGGCCTCCTGCTCGCCGGCGCCGTGCAGCAGCAGCGCGAACTCGTCGCCGCCGACGCGGAACGCCCGGTCGCCGCTGCGGACGAGCTCGGCCAGCAGCGAGGCGAACCGGGCCAGCACCCGGTCGCCGGTGAGGTGGCCCTGGCGGTCGTTGATCTCCTTGAAGTTGTCCACGTCGAGGAACACGAGCGCAATCGGCGTCAGGCGCTGCTCGCCCGTCGCCTCGGCCAGCTCCTCGAGCAGCGCGCGCCGGTTAGGGAGCCGCGTCAGAGGATCGTGGTCGGCGAGGAAGCGCGTCTCCTCGAGCTGCGTCGCCACGGCCAGGGCCTCCATCGCGTGATTCGCGAAGATGCGGAGCGCCTGCAGCGACGCCTCGCTGGGCACACGGCGGGAGCGCGGCTCGTCCGCCCAGAGAACGCCGCGGATCGAGCCGTCGGCGTCGTAGAGAGGCACCACCAGCCAGTGGTGGTTCCAGGCGTGCGGGCCGCGGCCGTTCTTCGACGACTCGTAGACGAGCTGGGCGATGCCGACCCGCGCGACGGCTTCCTCGTGAGGGACGAGGTAGCAGCCGGCGACGTCGAACTCGGACAGGAACAGGCGCGAGATCGGCTCGAGCTCGAGGGCGGCGCTCGAAGCGACCTCGTCGGCCGTGCAGCCGGCGGCCGCGACGGGGCGCAGCTGGTCCTCGTCGTCGACCAGCTGGATCAGGACCTTCTCGAAGCCGAGCGCGTCGGAGACGCCCTCGCAGACGGACGTCAGCATCGCCTCGGTGGAGATCGTCTGCGGCAGCTGCGAGGAAACGCGCAGCAGCTGCTCGAGGCCGGCCTGGTGGCGCCTCGCCTCCGTGTTCTCCTGGGCCGCCTCGAGCGCGAGCGCGGCGTGCGAGGCGAGCGCGCACGCGATCTCGAGCTGCTCGTCGTTCGGCCGCTTGCCGTCGACGGGGTCGCCGAAGGACATGATCCCGACGATCCGCCCGTCCGAGTCCTCGAGCGGCACGAACAGCTCGTCGTTCGGGTGCCACGCGTCCGGGCCGTCGACGGACGGCGCATCGGCCGGGACGAACCGGTCGCCGGTGTCCTGCGACCAGTCGAAGCCGTCGTTCGGGATGAAGTACGCACCAGCGCGCGAGAACCTGGAGTCGAGCAGCGGCGTCCAGCTGCTCCAGTCGTAGACGGAGCCGAGCAGTGCCTCGCGCACGGCGGCGCTGCCGTGGACGGTGGCGACGTGGAAGTCGTCCCACTCCGGTCGGTAGACGTTGAGGACGACCGTGTCGAAGCCGAGCGTCTCGGCGATCACACGCGCGATCCCGTCGAGCACGGAACCGACGTCGGCGCCCGTTCGGACCGCCTTCGTGATCCCGAGCAGCGAGCGCAGCGAGGAGACGACGTCGCGCGCGGCGACGCCGGTGCTCGAGGCGCTGCTCGCGCCGGAATGTGTGTCGTCGTTGCTCATGCCGCAGCCGAACCGCTCAAATGCACAGAATCGTCCGCTGGAACGGCCTCCACATCACCCCTACGGGGGACGCTGGAAGGCGGCGATGCTCCAGTCTGGCGCCGGCCCGGGAATTCGCGGCCCCACGGCTATACTGAGCGACTTCGTGATGGCGAGTGAGACCGTGAACCGAGAGGACACGCAGCTCGACGACGCCTCCGTCTGGACGACGACGGAGGACGGCGAGCGCGTTCCGAACTACGAGGCGACCTTCCCGACGATCAACGAGGGCGAGGTCGTCCACGGCACCGTGGTCCGCGTCGACAAGGACGAGGTGCTGGTCGACATCGGCTACAAGTCCGAAGGCGTGATCCCGGTCGCCGAGCTCTCGATCCGGCGCTCGGTCAACCCGGCGGACGAGGTCAGCGTCGGCGACGAGATCGACGCGCTCGTCTTGACGAAGGAGGACGCCGAAGGCCGGCTCATCCTCTCCAAGAAGCGCGCCCGCTTCGAGATGGCCTGGAAGGCGATCGAGAGGGCCGCCGAGTCCGAGGACCCGGTCACCGGCAAGGTGATCGAGGTCGTCAAGGGCGGCCTGATCCTCGACCTCGGCGTGCGCGGCTTCCTGCCGGCGTCGCTCGTCGACATCCGCCGCGTGCAGGACCTCGACGAGTTCCTCGGCCAGGAGCTGCGCTGCAAGGTCATCGAGCTCAACCGCTCTCGGAACAACGTCGTCCTGTCGCGCCGCGCAGTCCTCGAGGACGAGCGCAAGG
>Ga0134125_10007433_pt1 | contig 12361 bp, 8 predicted proteins | sample KB31751_FD_96464 | JGI IMG/M metagenome (GOLD analysis project Ga0134125, IMG submission 96464) | Terrestrial soil microbial communities with excess Nitrogen fertilizer from Kellogg Biological Station, Michigan, USA - KB3-175-1 | ecosystem: Environmental > Terrestrial > Soil > Unclassified ... | reverse complement strand
TGTCCCAGGTCGAGCAGGTGTTTTGTACCCATGTAGCCGCCGCCGAAATCGTCGGCAATCACCGTGTCGGCGGGCAAGGAAGGGTATTCGCGATCCAGCAGGACGATCGGAGCCGTCTGGATTTTGAGCATTTGCAGAAGGGCCGGCGAAGTTTCACCGGGAGCTTTGATCCAGATGATTCCATCGACGCGTTTCGACAGGAAGAGGCTTATGTACACCTCTTCCTTGGCGATCTGGTTGTCTGAGCTGCCCAGGAGGATGGTGTAGCCGAGCTCCTTGGCTTTGTCTTCGATTCCGCGCACCAGCTCCGGGTAAAAAAAGTTGGCAATATCGGGGATAAGCACGCCGATGGTGAAGGTCGTCTGCTTGGCGAGCCCCCTGGCCAGCAGGTTTGGCGAGTAGTTCAGTTCTGCAATCGCCGCTTGCACTCGACGGCTCAACTCGGGGCTTACGTAGGAACTGTCGTTGACGACAGATGAAACTGTAGCAACGGACACGGACGCACGCTTCGCGACATCGTAAATTGTGGCCATGCCGGTTATCTCCTCAAGGCGGTCTTGACAATCATCGCATGGTGTCACTACTTTGTTCTGCGAAGCCCTTAGCTAAGCGGTTCGGCCAAAGCACGACTCGCCGGCTGGACTGCCGCTTTGAGGTGGTTCTGCTAAGGTCACAGTCTCTATGTCTTCATTGCAGCTTCAATCCGGTCTCCGCGTTCTTGTTACCGCAGGTGCTTCGGGCATCGGGCGCACGATCATCGAAGTGCTGTCCAGTCAAGGTGCGCGTGTTCATACATGCGACATCGATCGCGACAAACTCGCCACTTTCACCGAGAGCTTTCCAGACGTCAGTACATCGCACACGGACGTGAGTGATCCGAAGCAGGTCGAAGCGCTCTTTGACGATGTTCGGAGCAGTCTGGGCGGCCTGGATGTGCTCATCAATAATGCGGGTATCTCCGGCCCTACGGCGAAGCTGGAGGACACAGACATCGATGCGTGGTATCGCACAATCGATGTGAACTTAAACAGCGCTTTCCTGTGCGCACGCCTCGCCATTCCTCTGCTTCGAGAGGGAGGCCGCGGCCGGCTGATCAACATCTCATCGGTGGCGGGAAGACTTGGCTATCCTCATCGAAGCGCGTATGCCTGCTCGAAGTGGGCTCTGATCGGTCTGACCAAATCACTTGCGATGGAGCTTGGACCGGAAGGCATTTGCGTCAACGCGGTGTTGCCCGGCATCGTGGAAGGCCCGCGTATGCGGGAGGTGATCGCTGCACGATCGGTCAGCCAGAAGATGGATTACTCAGAGGTAGAGCAGGAGTACCTGAACAACATCTCATTGCGTCGAATGGTTACGGCGTGTGACGTGGCTGCAATGGTCCAGTTCCTGTGTTCACCGGCGGGCGCCAACATCAGTGGTCAGTCGCTTGGGGTCTGCGGGAACGTTGAGACCCTTGGATAGGCGATGACGAGTCCTCGCAAAGTGATTGTGACGTGCGCCGTGACGGGGGCGATCCATACGCCCTCGATGTCGCCACATCTTCCTGTCACGGCAGAGCAGATCGCGAATTCCGCTGTGGAGGCGGCGCAGGCCGGCGCGGCGGTTCTGCATGTCCATGCCCGGCATCCGGACAGCGGCAAACCCGACCAATCCGTGGAGGGTTTCGCGCCAATTCTTGCGGAGCTGGGCGCTCGCACCGATGCTGTGGTCAACATCACGACCGGCGGTTCGCCCTTTATGCTCGTCGACGAACGCGTGCAACCGGCCCGGCATTACCGGCCGGAACTTGCCTCGCTGAATATGGGATCGTTCAACTTCGGCTTGTTTCCCATGCTGGACCGCTTTCAGCACTTCGAGCAATCGTGGGAAAGAGAAGCACTGGAAAAAAGCCGCGACCTGATTTTCCGGAATACCTTTCAGGACATCGAGTACGTCTTGAAAGCCTGCCAGGAACATGGGACTCGCTTTGAGTTTGAATGCTACGACAGCGGCCACTTGTATAACCTTGCTCATTTTGTCGACAAAGGAGCGGTGCAGCCGCCGTTCTTCATTCAAACCATATTCGGTATTCTCGGCGGCAATGGCACTCATCCGGATGATGTTCTGCACATGAAGCGCACAGCCGATCGTCTCTTTGGCGAGAGCTATATCTGGTCGGTGCTGGGTACGGGGCGCAGCCAGATGACGATTGCAGAGATTTCCATAAGGAACGGCGGATCGGTACGCGTGGGCCTGGAAGACAGTTTATGGAGCGGTAAGGGTAAGCTGGCTGTCTCCAATGCAGAGCAGGTCGCAATGGCCTGTGGCTTGGTACGGGAGGCAGGATGCGAACCTGCTACACCTGAAGAGGCCCGCGAGATGCTGGCATTGAAGGGAAGAAGTGCCGTCAATTTTTAGCGCCTGAAGAAAGGACGAATCGTATGCTGAAGACGTTAGGAGTTCTACACACGCCGGAGCTGCTGCACACACTGGCTTCCATGGGACATGGAGATGAACTGGCCCTTGTGGACTGCCACTTTCCGGCGGTATCTGTTGCGAAACGTCTCGTCAGGATGGACGGCGCTGACTTGCCTGCAGTCCTCGAGGCATGCCTGCAGCTCTTTCCGCTGGACACCTTCGTCCCCGCGCCGGCGGCCCGCATGCAACAGGTGCATGCGCCGGATGAAGTTCCTGAAGTGCAGGGACTTTGCCATGAGGCGATGAACCGTGCAGAAGGCAAAGAGGTCCAGGTCGAGGCAATTTCACGGGAGTCGTTCTATGAGCGAGCACGCGCGGCGTATGCCGTGATCGCCACAGGCGAACAACGCGTCTACGGCTGCATCCTGATCAAAAAAGGCGTGGTTGTTCCGGCGAAAGAGAAATAACGCATGCAAGTCACGAAGACAGAATCCGTTACCGCTCGCATACGCTGGTACGTCTGTTTTCTCGTCTTCGCTGCGACTACGATCAACTACATCGACCGCCAGGTGCTGGGCCTGTTGGCGCCTATCCTGCAGGGAGCACTGCACTGGTCGGAAGCGCAGTATGGCTTCATCATCATGGGCTTTCAGATTGCCTACGCGATCAGCTATGGCACTTCGGGCCGCCTGGTGGATGCCATCGGGACCAAATCTGGATATGCTCTCGCCGTTCTGCTCTGGAGTATTGCAAGCTGCCTCCATGCGGTGGTGGGCACCATCGCGGGATTTGCGATCGTTCGATTTCTTCTCGGTTTGGGTGAGGGCGGAAACTTTCCCGCGGCCGTGAAGAGTACGGTGGATTATTTTCCTCCGCGTCAGCGCGCCCTGGCGATGGGATGGCTCAACTCCGGGATGAATGTAGCGGTACAGCTTACGCCCCTCTTTATTCCGTGGGTGGTGATCCGCTGGGGATGGCATGCGGCTTTTCTTGCGACCGGATCGTTGGGCTTCGTTTGGCTCGCGGCATGGATGTTGTTTCCTTATGAGCGGCTTCGTCCCAGAGAACTGAGGGCCGAACCGGCGAGCCGCAGATCGATTCTGGAGTTGCTCGAGAAGCGGGAAAGCTGGGCGCTCTGCGTCGCGAAATTTCTCACCGACACCATCTGGTGGTTCTACCTCTATTGGCTGCCAAAGTATTTCGTGGAAACGTTTGGCCTGACCGTGAAGCAACTCGCGTTACCTCTTACCATCGTTTATCTGATGGCAAGCGTAGGAAGCGTCAGCGGCGGAGCGCTTGCCGGCTTGCTCGTGCGCCGCAGCGGCTCGGTCACCTATGGCCGCAAGATGGCGATGTTTCTGTGCGGGGTCTGCGCTTTGCCGGTGTGCTTCGCGGCTTCCGTGCATATCTATTGGCCTTGCGTCTGCATCATTGCGCTTGCTTCCGCGGCGCACCAGGGATTCTCGGCAAACTTGTTTGTTGCTCCCGCAGATCTTTTTCCCCAGGCTGAAGTTGCAACGATAGCCGGCCTGGCGGGGACCGCTGGAGCAATCGGCGGAGTGATATTTTCCGCTTCTGCCGGAGAGGTTTTACAACATATGCATACCTATGTTCCGCTTTTTATCTTTGCCGGCACGATGTACCTGGTTGCTCTGCTCTTCCTCCATGTGTTGGCAGGCAAGCCCACCTCCAGTACTACGATGCTTGAAGCTTGATGGGTACGAATCGTTTTGTCGCTGTACACGGTTAGTCAGTTTTCAATGTCGCTTCCACGTGAAGCATTTTGCATGAGGTGAACGTCGCATGTATATTCCCGCAACCTTTCTGTCCGCGCTGTTGTTGACGATTCTTTGTACCTGCTGCTGGGGATCGTTCGCCAACACCTTCAAGCTTACGAAGAACTACCGGTTCGAACTGTATTACTGGGACTATGGCCTCGGCATCTTCGCCATTTCGTTGATCTATGCGTTTACGCTCGGATCTTCCGGTGGCGGGCTCTTCAGCTTTGTCAGCAACATGCATCAGGCCGCGGCCATGGCGCTCTTCTATGCGGCGCTCGGCGGCTTTGTCTTCAACATCGCGAATGTCTTATTGATTGCTGCCATTGAGATGGTGGGCCTTGCGATTGCTTTTCCATTGGCTATTGGCATCGCGTTGGTGGAAGGCACGGTGCTGAGCTATATGATCCATCCCGCCGGCGATGCGAAGCTGCTCTTCGCAGGGGTCGGCATGGCGCTGCTGGCTGTCGTTCTTATTGGGATCGCGTATGCATCGCGCGGAACGGCAGGGGCGGTGCCTACGACCAAAGGAATCGCCGTCTGCATCATCTCCGGCGTACTCATGGGCTCGTGGGCGCCGGCCATTGCCAAGGCGACCAATGCACCGAATCCTGCTGGCCTGCTTGTCCCTCCGGGCGCCTGCAGTCCGTATACGGCGGCAGTATTCATGACTCTGGGCGCCTTCATCTGCTGCTTCATCTTCAATCCGATCCTGATGCGTAAACCGCTGATCGGCACGCCTGTAACCATGCAGGGCTATTTCAAGGCGCCGTTCAGCTATCACGTCTGGGGCCTGCTTGGAGGCTTCATCTGGGGAACTGGCACCGTATTGAATCTTGTAGCCGGAGGCAAGGTCGGTCTGCCCATCTCGTACGCGATCGGGCAGGCATCGCCGATGATTGCAACGCTGTGGGGCGTCTTCGTATGGCATGAATTTCGAGGAGCGGCTGCCAAATCGAAGGTATACCTGGCCGGTATGATCGTCGCCTATCTCGCTGCGCTTGCACTGATTGCGATGGCTTACAAAGGCGCATAACAACACTCGAACAACGCAAAAGGACATCACAAATGGCAAAGTGGATCACAGTCATGGGCAGCTTCGTCGCCGACCTCGCCTTCCGTACACCTCGTATTCCCGTCTGGGGAGAGACACTGATGGGGCCGAGTTTTAAGTTGGGCCCCGGAGGCAAAGGATCCAACCAGGCTGTGGCCGCCGCACGCGCCGGTGGAAAGGTGAGCTTTATATCCAAGCTCGGTCCGGACCCCTTCGGCGAGATGGCGCGCGAACTCTACAGGGTCGAGGGTATCGACACGCAGTTTCTGTTCCGCACAGAGAGCCCCACGGGCGCCGCGGCCATTATTATCGATGCGCAAAGAGGAGAGAACGCCATCATCGTCGTTCCCGGAGCGTGCTTCGAAGTGACGACGACGGAAGTGGACTCCGCCCGCGCTCTCATTGGGGATTCCGCTGTCTTCGTAGCGCAGTTGGAACTCTCTCTCCCGGTGGTGGCGCACGGTATGGCGCTGGCGCATTCGCTGGGCATTCCGACGATTCTGAATCCTGCCCCTGCCGCTCCGCTGCCAGACAGTATCTTCCCGCACATCGACTACATCACGCCTAACGAGACTGAGGCCGCCGCGCTCACTGGCGTGGATGTCAGCGATTTCGCCAGCGCAGAGCACGCTGCCGATGCCTTTCTCGCGAAGGGTGTCCGCAACGCCATCATCACGCTCGGAGCGCAGGGCGCATTTGTGAAGAACGCGAGAATGAGAGCGCACGTGCCGGCTTTCAGCGTTGGCCAGATCGTAGAGACCACAGGCGCCGGAGATGCCTTCAACGGCGGTTTTGCCACGGCTCTTGCAGAAGGCGCCGATCTGGTCGAGGCGACCCGTTTCGGGTGCGCTACGGCTGGCATCTCCGTCACGCGTCCGGGCACCGCACCTTCCATGCCGGTCCGCGCAGAGATTGATGTGCTGCTCCGATAGGACGGTTAGGCGCGCCGCGCTGTTTCTGAGTATTCCGAAGTCGCGCCCCTTCAAAGCCAGAACCTATTCAGACATTCCTAGAGATTCTTCTGCCCGACGCTGTTCATTTGTGTGTCCGCTACGTTTCTAGAAGAAGCAATCTTGAGGTCCTCCACGTTCTGCAATGCGAAGACTGGACCAGGCATCGACTTCGGCGTCTTGATGCGGAAGAAGTCTGCGCCGTTTACGTTGTGCAGCGCGATGGCGGGCCTTGCATCCGGCTGCGTCCAGGCGAGTTCGACGTTGCTGAACTCGATGTTGTTTACATTGCGCACATAGAAGCCGCTGGCTGGCACGCTGCCCACACGATAGGGCTCTGGATAGTCCGTGTCTTTTTCCTCGAAGACGCGGGTCGCCATCTCGGCAGTGCCTCCTCCACGATGCTCCATGTAGACATCGTGAATCTTGACGTCTTCAATGGGATGATCGGAAAGTCCCCAGACAAGACCTGCGCCGCCGAAGGTCGCCAGTGAGTTGTAGCTGACGACGTTGGAGATGATGATGCGTTTGAGCGTGCCGACGGGAACGCCGGTCGGTCCGCGCATGCGCCGGCCGAGGCGAAGGTAGAGTGGCACATTCGCGCAGTCGCGCATGGTGATGCCGGTGAAAGTGATGTCTTCCAGCAGCGCACCGTCGACGCTCTCAAGAGCGAAGCCGCGGCATCCGTCGAAGACGCAGTTGGAGATGGTGATGTTCTTGAAGCCGCCATTCGATTCTGTGCCGCACTTGATGCGGCCCGTGGGGCTGGTCATCTTTGTGTCGGCGGGCCAGTGCTTCCACGATCCGTCGAGCATGGTTCCGAGTTGATAGGCTCCGGTGACGTAGCAGTTGGTAATGGTCACGTTCTCGGTGGCGCGCGCATAGCCGAGAGCAAAGGAGCTCTTGGGGCAGATGCCGTCGTCCCAGGGCGAGTTGACGCTGCAGTTGGAAACGCGCACGTTACGGCAGCAGTCAATGTCCATGCCGTCGCGGTCGGTATCGATTTTCAGGTTGTCAATCGTGAGGTTATCGACGCCGGTGGCAAGAATACCGAACCAGCCTCCCTTGAGGATTGAGAAGTCGCGCAGCAAAACGTTGCGGCAGTTCTTGAGTGCGATCGACTTGTTGCCCATACCAGGTATCTGCGACGGCTTGTCGCTGCGTGTGAGCCCTTTGCCCCAGATGAGGCCGGGACCGAGGATTGCGATATTCTCCAGGTCCTCACCCCAGAGCAGACTGTTGTGCCAGTGATTGTGGCCGTAATCCTGATAGGCGTCCCACGCTGTCTTCGGCTCGGCTGGGTCGTAGTAGCTCGTGCCACCACCTTCCGGCACGTCCGCCGCCAGAATGGTTGCGCCGCTTTCGAGATAGAGGGCGACATGGCTCTTGAGATGAATGGAGTAGCACGCATACGTTCCGGAAGGAAAGCGGACGGTGCCTCCACCCGCTTTCGCAGCAGCTTCGATGGCGCGGTTTACGGCGAGCGTGTCTATGGTCTTGCCGTCGCCGATCGCGCCGTAGCGCTTTACGTCAAAGAGATTGCCTGCGCCGGCATCTGGTGCAGCCGTAGGCTGTGCAAACGCTCCCGGGCTAAGAACAGTGGCGGCTGCTGTACCGGCGGCGCCGTGCGTCATCCACTTCAGAAAATCCCTGCGGAAAAGGCTCATTTCGGTCCTCAGAATTGCGTGAGTGCATTGAGTAGGTTGGATTGTCGAGTGACTCGCGTCAACTTCGGGCATCTGGAAAAAGCGGCCTGCGCGTGGGATTCGCACAGGCCGCCTGAAAACTCGCCCTTTCGTGCAGCAGCTTAGAAATTCAGCCTCAGCGCAAGCTGCATGAAGCGAGGGCTTGCCGTTCCGCTGAATTGTCCAAGATTGTTCGCTTGCAACACCGCTGACGAGGTCGCATTGTTGAACAGCGCGGTCGAGTTTACCGCGTTGAACTCCGAGTGATTGAAGGTGTTGTAGGTTTCCACGCGGAGCTGTAGCGCGAGGCCATGGTCGCCGATGGGGACATTCTTGAACAACGCCGTGTCGAAGTTGAGAACGCCAGGAAGGAAGAAGTTCACCTTCGGGGAGAACGCACCCGCGGGAAGCGAATACGGCGTGCCTGAAGGATTGGCCGAGGTTGCGACGGAACCCGCAATGGGGGCTCTGAGGCAGCCCGTGTTGAACCACTGCGAGAAGGTGTGGGGAGCGCCGTGCGAAGGATCGCACGTGAGCACCACGCGAGCGCCGTCCCCGCCTCCCGTAATGTTCGGGCTGCCGCTGACCGAGAGACCAATCTGCACGGGGGCTCCGCTCAGATAGGTCATGTCGCCAGAGATTTGCCAGCCGTCGAGCACCGTGCGTGTCGCGAAGTTGTTCCACAGGCGGCTTCCTTTCGGGAACGCCCACAGGTAGTTGACCGCGAGATTGTGCTTGATGTCGTAGCTCGCCGGGCCGTAGTTCCACGCACGAAGATCCTGATAGAGCGCCGAGGTGAAGTTGTAGGAGTCACTGCATCCTGTCGACGAACAGGTCCCGTAATCCATCGTGCGGGAGTACGTGTAGTTCATCCCGAACTCGAGCCCGTTGTGGAAGCGGCGTGTGACGCGGACCTGAAGAGAGTTGTAGTTTGCCGTCAGGTCGTCCTGTTGCAGGTTGATGTTGTTGAAGCCCATGTAAGGACGAAAGAAGTCATCTGTCAGGGCTGTGGCGGTCGCCTTGGTGTACGTCGACGGACTTGGGTGTTGAAACTCCGAGTTGTAGGGCACTTCATTGATCGGCAGATAACGGCTGGCGTGCCGCGTGAAGGTGCCGACATAGGCAACATCGAGCACCGTGCCGAAAGGGAACTGGTGTTGCACACCGAGGCTCACCTCGTCGGTATAGGGAAGCGGCATGTGCAGCGGCAGAGCGTGCCCAATGGAGAAGGGGCCGTTGAGTCCGCCTGCGTTCGCGTAGTAATTCGAGGCGCCCGAATTGATGCTCGTGTAGTACTGCTTGGGACTATTGGTGCTCGGGGCGTTGTTCGTCAGGTCACCTTCCTGACCCGAACCGGAGCGCGCATTGTAGAAGATGCCATAGTGGCCGCGAACCACGGTCTTGTCGTTCATGGAATACGCGAAGCCGATGCGTGGTTGCCAGAACAGACCCTGGTTGTACGTCGTGCCGGAAGGAAAGCCTGATGTGTTGGCATAAAGAATGCCATTGTTTGTATTGCCCGTACCAGGGACCAGCAGACCGATGTACGCCGCGGGATAGGTCTGCCCAGTGGTGGGGTCGGTGGCCGTTCCGGCGCTGTTGGCCTGATACAGGGACGGCGCCTGCGAAGCGCTATACATGCTCGGTACAAAGTTGTTGCCGACGGCCAGGCTCTGCGAGAACGCATAGGAAGTGCGCACTCCGTAGTCGAGAACCAACTTGCGGTTCACCTTCCACGTGTCCTGCGCATAGAAGTCCAGCACAGTGGTCACCGGGTCGTAGTTCAAAAGCTTCGTGACCTGTGTGTACGTATTCAGATTTCCCAGCTCCGAGTTGGAGTAGGCAAAGTTGGTATCAGCCGGGTTGTTGGAACTCTGGGAGAAGTCAAACGTGCCGACGCGATTGTGGTTCGGCTGCAGGTAGGAGTCCTGTTCGAAGTCGACACCGTACTTGAAGGTGTGCGCATGCCATACCCACGTCAAACCATCGCTCGCGGAGACGTTGTGCACGACGTCCGCGAACGGAAAGCGCGAATCCCAGCCGTAGGTGGGAGCATTGGTCATGCCGTAGGTTACGTTCGGAAACAGGTTCAATGGATTCACGCCCGGATAGAGGGAGGGAAGGTTGAACCCTGACGCTCCCAACTGCACCTTCGCAATATCGCTGGCGGTGTACTTCGAGTTTTCAAGCCAGCCGGAGAAGCCTACGTTGAGCTCATTCACCAGGTTCGGGGTAAAGGTGTAGGTCACGTTGCCCGCGTAGTTGGGTTCCACCAACTGGTAGTTCAGAGGGAACAGCCAGGTGAACTTGTTGGTCGTCGATGCAAATCCGAGGTTGTTGATCACCGCATGGTTGTAGCGGCCGAACATGTGCAGCTTCTCGCTGGGGAAATAGTCGATACGGACGATCTCCTGGTTGTAGGACTTATCCGAGGAATGGTTCGTCGTGTAGTTGTAGTTGTTCAGCGTCAGCGCCGGATTATCGGCGATGTAGTTTCCCGGGTTCGCTGCAATGGTATTGCTGTAAAGGATGTTCAGCAGCGCCAGACCCTGGCTGTTGAGGGAGCCGGCGGGGATTTGGTTGTTGGCAAAACACGCAGCGGTCTGAGTTGGAGTCCCGCCAGTCGATAGACACTGACCGGGTGCGGAAGGGTTGTGGATGTAGAGAAGGCTGTCTGTAGTCTTGCCCTGCTGGTAGGTGTGTGAAAAATCTCCGGCTATCTCGGCGGCGGTGGGCATACGGAAGTACTTCACACCGTCCGGATTGGTTATCGGCGCATCTTCGACGGAGACGAAGAAGAAGAGCTTGTCCTTATGGCGGTTAAACTTTCCCGGCCAGAAAATCGGGCCGCCAAGGGTGCCGCCAGGAGTGTTGAACCGGTACCGGCCGCGTGCCTGGTTGGCGCCGTTGAACTTGTTGAAGTAACTGTTGGCATTCAAGGCTTCGTTGCGAAAGTAGTAGTAGAGACCGCCATGAAATTGCTGCGTGCCGCTCTTGGTGACGAAGGTGAAGTTCGCACCCGCCACCTTGCCGTTGGCCGCCGAGTAGCTGGACTCCAGCATCGTGACCTCCTGGACAGCATCCATGTTGGGTGGGGTATCGAAGGTGTTGCCACCGCGGGTGTTGCCGGGAACTCCGTCCACCGATACAAAGTTGTACTGGTTGTTAACGCCGTTGACCGTCGGCGTCGTGGTGGTGCCGAGACTGGATGACCCACCTCCGCCGACCACGCCGGGGTTGAGGCGAGTCAGACCCATGGGATCGCGCCCGATGACCAGCAGGTTTTCCATCTGAGCGTTGTCGAGCACCGCGGATCGCTCCGCCGTGGTCGTTTGCAGCGGCGTGATGTCTGCGGAGACGGTTACCTGCTCCTTCACATCGCCGACCGCGAGCTTGAGTATGCCCGCAGATAGCGGCTCCGAGGCCAGAAGCACGAGATTGACCTTGCGCAGTTCTTTGTATCCTGGTGCGTCGACGACCACGGTGAAGTTCCCCGGCTGGACGTCGGGGAAGATGAAATCGCCGTTTTGCAGAGATTTGGTGGTGGATTGCACCTTCGTCGCCTGGTTGATCAGGGTGACGGACGCATTGGGAATGACGGCATTTGTAGAGTCCTCAATGGTGCCGGTGATGTTGGCGCTGGAGCTTTGGGCTTTGCTGTGTGGGCATGCGAAGGCGAGGAATACGGCCAGGCACATCAGTGCGCGCCATGGTCCGAATCGGAGTGTCAGGAAGTTTGCTGTCATCGTGCGGCCTCAATCTGCTGATGTCGGCGGGCGCACCTTTGGGTGTCCGCCGCAGGTTAGTGCGCACTGTTGGCGATGGGATTCGCCACAAGTGCGGGCAGGTAGAAAACAAGCGGCCTGCGACCAGGATTCGCGCATGCCGCATGAGGAAGTGGACCTTCGATGCAACGGCTCAGAACTCCAACCTGAGCGCAAGTTGCATGACGCGAGGGCTGGCTGTCCCGTTGAACTGGCCAAGGTTGGAGGTGGAGAGGTTGTGATTGGCGATGGTCGCTCCACTAAAGGTTGCCGAGGCGTTCACCGAGTTGAACTCCGCATGGTTGAAGGTGTTGTAGGTTTCCACGCGGAGTTGCAGCTTGAGACTTCTTTCATTGAGCGGCATGTTCTTGAAGAGCGCCGTGTCAAAGTCCGTGAAGCCAGGAAAGTAGAAGTTGACCTTCGGCGAGAACGACGCTCCACTCTGGAACGAGTATGGCGTTCCGTTGGGATTGGCTGTTGTGCCAAAAGTACCCTGAATAGGCGTTGAGAGGCAGCCGGTGTTGAACCAGTTGTTGAAGGTCTTGGGGGCGCCCTTCATGGGATCGCATGTCAACGCGATGCGCGCTCCGTCGCCACCCCCCGTGATGTTGGGGTTGCCGGTCACGGTCAGGCCGATCTGGCCAGGCGCTCCGCTCAGGTGGGTAACGATTCCCGAGATCTGCCAGTTGTCGAGAACAGCGCGCGTAGCGAAGTTGCTCCAGAGGCGGCT
>Ga0134125_10007432_pt1 | contig 12363 bp, 13 predicted proteins | sample KB31751_FD_96464 | JGI IMG/M metagenome (GOLD analysis project Ga0134125, IMG submission 96464) | Terrestrial soil microbial communities with excess Nitrogen fertilizer from Kellogg Biological Station, Michigan, USA - KB3-175-1 | ecosystem: Environmental > Terrestrial > Soil > Unclassified ... | reverse complement strand
GTCTACGGCGGCTATGGCAACTACATCCGTATCGATCACGGTGGCGGCATCACCACCGCGTACGGCCACATCGTCAACGGCGGCACGCTCGTGTCGCGAGGGCAATCGGTGAGTGCTGGGCAACAGATCGCGAAGATCGGCAGCACCGGCAATTCCACCGGATGCCACGTGCACTTCGAGACGCGTCAGGGTGGCGTCGCGACCAACCCCGTGCCCTTCATGGCGGCGCGCGGCATCAGGCTGGGTTAGTCGTCGAGGTCGGGTCAGTGACCCTCGGCCTTGAGTTTCTCGAAGCCGGCCTGCACGATCGCCTCGGCCTCTGCGGCATTGCCCCAGCCCTCGGTCTTGACCCACTTGCCTGGCTCGAGGTCCTTGTAGTGCTCGAAGAAGTGCTCGATCTCCTTGCGCGTGTATTCGGGAATGTCGTCGACATCCTGAATGTGGGCCCAGCGCGGGTCCTTCGCCTGAACGGCGATGACCTTCGCGTCTGAGCCGCCGTCATCCGTCATGTTGAAGACGCCGACCGGGCGCACGGAGACGCCGACGCCGGGGAACAGCGGATAGTTGAGCAGCACGAGCACGTCGACCGGGTCGCCATCGAGGCCGAGCGTGTTCTCGAAGAAGCCGTAGTCGGTCGGATAGACGAATCCGGTGAAGAGTTCACGGTCGAGATAGACGCGGCCGGTCTCGTGGTCGACCTCGTACTTGTTGCGACTTCCCTTGGGGATTTCGATGACGGCGTCGTAGGCGGCCATGGGCGTGCTCCTTCTTCAATGGTTGCTGCAATAACGTTACTGGATGACGACTCGGCCCAGACTGACGCCCGCGATCGCGGACGTTCGGCGTGCGGTGCGAGCTGTGTTGCCCGTGGAGTCGGTGGATACTCCGCCGAAGGCTCAACCGACTTCGCGGGCTCAGTCGGCGCTGGCGTCGCAGGATCGCTCCGCGCTCCTCAAAGCTCCAGCGCGCCAAGAGGCCCACCACGCCCCCGCCTTCGGCGGAGTATCCACCGACTTGGAAATAACGGGGCAGGCTGCAAATGGAGCGCTCGTCCTGGTCGCACTCAGCGGGGGCGCAGATTCGCTCGCGCTCGCCGCAGCCACGGCGTTCGAGGCTCCGCGGGCCGGATGCCGTGCCGGCGCCGTCATCGTCGACCACGGCCTCCAGAGTAGGTCGGCGGATGTCGCGGCGAGGGCCGCGGACCAGGCACGTTCGCTGGGACTCGACCCCGTCATCGTCAAGCGGGTCCGGGTGGGCACGGAGGGCGGGCCCGAAGCGGCGGCGCGGGACGCGCGCTACGCCGCGCTCGCCGAGGCCGCTGCGGAGACGGGGGCGACCCGCGTGTTCCTTGGACACACCCTCGACGACCAGGCCGAGACGGTGCTGTTGGGGCTCGCGCGGGGAAGCGGCGGCGGAAGCCTGAAGGGCATGGACTCGTCGGCCGGGCTGTATCTGCGGCCGTTGCTCGGCATCCGTCGCTCGGTGACGCGGCAGTTCTGCGCCGATTCGGGCCTCGGACCGTGGGACGACCCGCAGAACGATGAGGAGCGGTTCACCAGGGTTCGCGTGCGCAACACGGTGCTTCCGGTGTTGGAGCGCGAGCTCGGGCCGGGCGTGGCGGAGGCGCTCGCCCGCACCGCGGCCCAATTGCGCGAGGACTCCGACGCGCTCGATCACTTCGCCGCGGAAATCATCGAGGAACTCGCCGAGCACGCCGAGGCCGGCATCGCGCTCGGAGTGAAGGCGCTCGAGGCCAACCCGGCCGCGCTGCGGCAGCGCATCATCCGGCTCGCCGTCGCCTCGGAGTTCGGGGTGAGCCTCAGCCGAACGCAGACCCTCGAGGTCGCTCGGCTCGTGACCGACTGGCACGGCCAGGGGGCGCTCGACCTGCCGGGCATTACTGTTAAACGCGAGGGACGCCTGCTGGTGTTCTCCGCAACCACCTCACCTCACCGGGAGCCCTAGACCCATGGAATTCAGCGACATCGCGGACGACCTCAGCAGCACGCTCCTCACCGAGGAGGAGATCCACGCGAAGATCGCCGAACTCGCCAGGCAGATCGAAGAGGATTACGCTGGCCGCGAGATTCTCCTGGTGGGCGTGCTGCGGGGAGCGGTGATGGTCATGGCAGACCTCGCCCGCGAGTTGACCATTCCGATCGAGATGGACTGGATGGCCGTGTCCTCCTACGGCTCCGGCACGCAGTCCTCCGGCGTGGTTCGCATCCTGAAAGACCTCGACTCCGACCTGCACGACCGCAACGTGCTCATCGTCGAAGACATCATCGACTCCGGGCTCACGCTGTCGTGGCTGCGCACCAACCTCGAGAGCAGGGGCGCGGCATCCGTCGAGATCTGCGCGCTGCTGCGCAAGCCGGATGCCGCCAAGGTCGCCGTCGACGTGCGTTACGTCGGCTTCGAGATCCCCTCCGCGTTCGTCGTCGGATATGGGCTCGACTACGCCGAGAAGTACCGCAACCTTCGCGGCATCGGCGTGCTCGCGCCGCACGTCTACCAGTAGCTCCGCGGGGGTGAGCGAAGTCCGCACCGTCGTGGCGGGAGAAACTATCTCGCGGCGGGAGACGTAACTCCCGCCGCCAGAGGCTGACTCCCGCCACGAGTCGCCGGATGACCGCCAGCGGGTGCATTACGCCGCCAGCAAACATGCAGTAGGCCCCCAGCCCTGGCGCGATACCCTTGCACCACATTCTTCGTCAGAAAGGTGCCGGGCGAAAGTTCCGGAACACTATGGATTTCAAGCGCTTTCTCAAGGGCCCGCTGGTCTACATCCTGCTGGCCGTTGTCGTCGCGTCGGTGGGCTTCAGCCTGCTGAGCAGTTCAGGGTTCAAGCAGATCTCGACCCAGGATGGACTGAAGCTGCTCTCGAGCGACAAGGTCGCCTCCGCGAAAATCGTGGACAACGAGCAGCGCGTGGACCTCACTCTGAAGCAGGCCGGCGCCAACGGCAAGCAGGTGCAGTTCTACTACGCCTCCTACCGCGGCACGGAGGTCGTCGATGCCGTCACGTCCTCGGCCACGAAATTCAATGACGAGGTAGACAAGGGCAACTGGTTCTCGTCGACCCTGTGGCTCATCCTGCCGTTCATCGGCATCGGCCTGATTTTCTGGTTCCTGCTCTCGAGTATGCAGGGCGGCGGCAGCAAGGTCATGCAGTTCGGCAAGTCGAAGGCCAAGCTCGTCTCGAAGGAGACACCAAAGGTGACCTTCGCGGATGTCGCGGGTGCCGACGAGGCGATCGAAGAGCTCGAAGAGATCAAGGACTTCCTCAAGGAGCCGGCCAAGTTCCAGGCGGTCGGTGCGCGCATCCCCAAGGGCGTGCTGCTGTACGGCCCTCCCGGCACCGGTAAGACGCTGCTCGCTCGCGCTGTCGCCGGTGAGGCGAACGTTCCCTTCTACTCGATCTCCGGATCGGACTTCGTCGAGATGTTCGTCGGCGTCGGTGCGAGCCGCGTGCGCGACCTGTTCGCGCAGGCCAAGGAGAACTCACCGGCGATCATCTTCGTCGACGAGATCGATGCGGTCGGGCGCCACCGCGGCTCCGGCATGGGCGGCGGTCACGACGAGCGCGAGCAGACCCTCAACCAGCTGCTGGTCGAGATGGACGGCTTCGACGTGAAGACCAACGTCATCCTGATCGCCGCAACCAACCGCCCCGACATTCTCGACCCCGCACTGCTGCGCCCGGGTCGCTTCGACCGTCAGATCGGCGTGGATGCGCCCGACCTCCTCGGTCGCAAGCAGATCCTCGAGGTGCACGGCAAGGGCAAGCCGCTCGCCGCCGGCGTGGACCTTGAGGTCGTCGCCCGCAAGACTCCCGGCTTCACCGGTGCAGACCTGGCCAACGTGCTCAACGAGGCAGCGCTGCTCACCGCGCGCTCCAACGCCCAGCTGATCGACAACCGCGCTCTCGACGAGGCCATCGACCGCGTCATGGCCGGTCCGCAGCGCCGCACGCGCGTCATGCGCGACCAGGAGAAGCTCATCACCGCGTATCACGAGGGCGGTCACGCCCTCGTCGCGACGGCGATGCGCAACACCGACCCGGTGACCAAGATCACGATCCTGCCGCGTGGCCGCGCCCTCGGCTACACGATGGTGCTGCCGCTAGAGGATCGCTACTCCGTCACGCGCAACGAACTGCTCGACCAGCTCGCCTACGCGATGGGAGGCCGGGTCGCCGAGGAAGTGGTGTTCCACGACCCGACGACCGGGGCATCCAATGACATCGAGAAGGCCACTGCCACCGCGCGCAAGATGGTCACCGAGTTCGGGATGAGCGCGAGCATCGGCTCGGTGAAGCTCAGCTCGGGCTCAGGCGAGATGTTCCTCGGCCGCGACATGGGCAACCAGCGCGACTACTCCGAGCGAGTCTCTGAGCAGGTCGACGACGAGGTGCGCGCGCTCATCGAGAACGCGCACGACGAGGCGTGGAAGGTGCTCAACGAGAACCGCGCGATCCTCGACACGCTCGCGACCGCGCTGCTCGAGAAGGAGACTCTCGACCACCTCCAGCTCGAGGAGATCTTCAAGGACGTGAAGAAGCTGCCCGAGCGCCCGCAGTGGCTCTCGAGCGACAAGCGGCCCATCTCGAACAAGCCTCCCGTGGCGATGCCGGCGAAGGCCGCCATCGACGGAGACCTGGTCGACGGCGACGTGTCCTCCACTCCGCCGCAGAAGAAGACGCGCGCGCCGAGGCCGCGGAAGCGCCCCGATATCGCGACCGCGTAAGCAGGATCTGTGTCCCGCAAGGAATCCGCGCCAGCCAACGACGGCGAGACGCGTCATGCCCCGGGGCAGAGCATCGACCGCGGGCGCATCGAGGCTGCCGTCTCCGAGATCCTTGCCGCCATCGGTGAGGACCCCACGCGGCCCGGCCTCGTGAGCACGCCCGAGCGGATCGCCCAGGCATACAGCGAGTTCTTCGAGGGGCTCGCGGTCGATCCGCTGAGCCATCTCACGGGGAGCGCCGAGTTCCCCGAGGGCTCCGAGGAGCTCGGCGAGCTCGTGCTGCTGCGCGACATCGACTTCCGTTCTATCTGCGAACACCACCTGCTGCCCTTCACCGGTGTTGCACACATCGCCTACGTTCCGCGCACGCGCATCGTGGGTCTCGGCAAGCTTCCGCGGGTGGTCGAGACGCTCGCCGCGCGCCCACAACTGCAGGAGAGACTGACCGAAGAGATTGCGGATGCCCTGCAGACAGGGCTGGACCCGCTCGGTCTGCTCGTCGTGCTCGATGCGACTCACGCCTGCGTCTGGTCTCGTGGAGTACGTCAGCTGAACAGCTCCACCGTCACCATGGCCACGCGCGGAACCCTCTCGGAGGCGACCGAGCGAACCGAGATCATGGCGCTCATCGGCTCGGCACGCAGCGAGGTCGCATCATGAGCGTCGACGGATCGAACCAGCCGCAGCTGACCCCGGGTCGCTCGCGCACTCCCGCCGTGTTGCGCCGCCGCGCACCCGCGAGCGCGACCGCACCGGTGATCATGGGTGTGATCAACATGACGCCCGATTCCTTCAGCGACGGCGGCGAATACAACCGACTCGATGCCGCGGTCGCGAGGGCAGTGGAGCTCACCGAGGCGGGAGCCCGCCTCATCGACGTGGGTGGCGAGTCCACTCGGCCGGGTGCCCAGCGCATCCCGCTTGACGAGGAGCGGCGGCGGGTGATCCCCGTCATCGAGGAGCTCGTGCGGCGCGACATCGTCGTGAGCGTCGACACGATGAACGCCTCGACCGCGCTCGCCGCTGCCGAGGCCGGTGCACGGCTCATCAACGACGTCTCCGGAGGACTCGCCGACCCCGCGATGGCGCGCGTCGCGGCCGAGACCGGTCTCCACTTCGTCGCCATGCACTGGCGTGGACCAAGCGACACGATGCAGTCGAACGCGGTCTACAACAACGTCGTGCGCGACGTGCGCAGCGAATTGAAGCAGCGCGTCGCCGAACTGATCGTGGCCGGCGTCGACCCCAACCGCATCATCCTGGACCCCGGAATCGGCTTCGCGAAGAACGCCGAGCAGAACTGGCTCATGCTCGGGCACCTGCGCGAGCTCGGCATCCTCGGCTATCCCCTGCTGCTGGGCGTCTCGCGCAAGCGTTTCCTCGGTGCGCTGCTGCCCGAGGGGGCTCCGGTGAAGGATCGGGATGCGGCGACAGCCGTGATCAGTGCGCTCGCCGCGGAGGCAGGGGTGTGGGGCGTTCGGGTGCACGACGTCGCCGGCACGAGAGCCGCGCTCGACGTGTGGAGCGCCATGCACGGGAACGGAGCCGGGCTGTGACCGACGACCTGTTGACGCTGACCGGGCTGCGGGCATCCGGGCATCACGGCGTCTTCGCCGAGGAGCGCGAGAACGGCCAGGACTTCTTCATCGATGTGACCGTGACGCTCGATTTCGCCGCGGCAGCGGAGTCCGACGACCTGGAGCAGACCATCCACTACGGCGTGCTCGCCGAGGAGATCGTCGCGGCCGTGGAGCGCGACCCGGTCGACCTGATCGAGACCGTGGCGCAGCGCGTCGCCGACGTCGTGCTCGCGCACAAGCCGGCCAAGCAGGTCACGGTGACGTTGCACAAGCCGAGCGCTCCCATCACCGTGCCCTTCGCGGATGTCTCCGTCACGATCACCAGGAGCCGCCAGTGAGCTCGCGGGTCGTCATCGCGTTCGGCGGCAACCAGGGCGATCGCGAGGCCACCCTCAGGGCAGCGGTGCTGGATGTCTCGGCCATCGACGGTGTGACCGTCACCGCTGTGTCCGGGCTCGTGGAGTCGCACGCGGTCAAGCCCGCCGGCGTCGATGAGATCGCACCTCGCTACCTGAACGGTGTCGTGTTCGCCGAGACGACGCTCACTCCGGAGCGGCTGCTCGACGAGCTGCAGCGCATCGAGCTCGAGCACGGTCGCGTTCGGCTGGAGCGCTGGGGCGATCGCACCCTCGATCTCGACCTGGTGGCGGTGATCGAAGCCGACGGAACCTGGGTGCAGCAAGCGAGTGGACGGCTCGTGCTGCCGCATCCGCGTGCCTGGGAGCGTGCCTTCGTGCTCGCACCGTGGGCCCAGCTGGATGCGGACGCGGAGATACCGGGGCACGGTCGCATCACAGAACTGCTGGCTCCCATCGCGCACACGGTATGGAACCACGAGTCCGAGCGGGCGACCCGATGAAGCGCACTCGCGTCAGCACCCTCGTGCTGCTCGGCATTCTCGGCACGGTCAGCGGAGCGTTCATCGAGACCCTGATGGCCGCCGGCGGCCGGGCGATCATCATTCCCGAGGCCGGGCTCCCCGTCGCGCTCGTGGCGATCGCGGTGATCGTGATCCTGCTCGCCGTTCCGGTGCGCCGCTTCGCCCACGGCAAGTCACGCGCGCCGGTCGATCCGTACTACGCCACGCGCGTCGTGATGCTCGCCAAGGCGTGTGCGCTGAGCGGCGCGCTGCTCACCGGGCTCGCCCTCGGCGTGACGATCTACCTGCTCACGCGGTCTGCGATGCCGAGCGCGGGGTCTATCGGGCTCGCGGTGGCTACGCTTATTGCGTCCGGCATCCTGCTCGCAGCGGGTCTGATCGCCGAACACATGTGCGTCATCCCGCCGGCGGACCCCGACGACGACGCAGACCCCAAGCCCATTCGCGTCAGGCCCTGACCCGAGCGCAAGGATCACCGTGAGCAATCGACTCGAACTGGCCGACGTCAGCTGGCGCCGCGTATCGCCCAAGCTCGTCTGGGTGGAACTCGCCGGCGGTGCCATCGTGGCGCTCGTCGCGGCCGCGATCGCCGTGGGCATGTTCATTCTGCAGGCCTGGGTGCCATTCGTGATCGTGAGCCTGTTCGTGGCCGGCACGCTCGTGAAGCTCGTGATCACCCCGCGTCGCGTGCGCTCGATCGGTTACCAGTTGCGCGACGATGACCTGCTGTTCCGCCGCGGAATCATGTGGCAGCGCTTCGTCGCCGTGCCCTACGGTCGCATGCAGCTCATCGACATCAACCGTGGCCCCGTGGCTCGCGCTCTCGGACTGAGCGAGCTCAAGTTCGTGACCGCTGCTGCCGCGGCCGGGGTGACGCTGCCGGGGCTCGCCGAAGCCGACGCCGACGCACTGCGAGACCAGCTCGTCGAGCTGGCGGAGAGCCGGCGGGCCGGGCTGTGACCGAGGTTCCTCCGCAGGAGACCGTGGTCGTGCCCCCCGTCGCGGCCGCGCTCACAGACGGCCAGTGGCATCGACTCCATCCCGCATCCCCGCTGCTGAGGGGTGGTATCGCGCTCATCGCGATTCTCGGTGTCGTGGTAGCGAACCTGCGCGAGCGTCTCGTCTCGCTGTTCATCCCGCGTTTCGACGAGGGCGGTGACCCCGTCGATTACGTGCTCGACCACGGGCTTGTGCTGCAGGCCCTCGTCGTGATCGTCGTGCTGCTGATCCTGTTCATCGCCGGCTTCTACCTCTCCTGGCGCATGCACACCTTCCGCATCACGAACGAGGTCGTGGAGGTGCGATCGGGCATCCTGTTTCGCACGAATCGCAAGGCCAGGCTCGACCGCATCCAGGGCATCAACATCGTGCGACCGTTCTTTGCGCGCCTGTTCGGCGCGGCGAAGCTCGAGGTCAACCAGGCCGGGCAGAACAGCAACCTGCAGCTCTCCTACCTGGGCTCCAGTGCAGCGGATGATCTCCGCCGCGAGATCCTGCGCCTCGCCTCAGGCACACGGCTGGCCGAGCAGCGCGCGGCGGCCGCCACTCCGCAGGGACTCCTCGATCGCCGCGTGGCCGAACTCCTCGCCCCAGAACTCGACCCGAACCTCGCGCCGCCGGAATCGGTGGTGAAGATCCACCTCGGCCGGCTCGTCGGATCGATGGTGTTCAGCGAGAGCACGCTCATCCTCGTGCTCGCCCTCATCGGCGGCGGAATCTGGATCGGCACGACAGGCAAGTTCTACGCGCTGATCTTCGCCCTGCCGAGCCTGCTCGGCTTCTTCAGCTTCTATGCGAGGCGCTTCACCAAGTCGCTGCGCTACACCATCGCCGGCACGCCCGATGGCGTGCGCGTCGGCTATGGCCTCTTCTCCACGAGCAATGAGACACTGCCTCCCGGCCGCATCCACTCCGTGCAGGTTCGCCAGTCGCTGCTGTGGCGCCCGGCCGGCTGGTGGGAGGTGCGCGTGAACGTGGCCAGCCACTCCTCGAATAAGGGCGCCGACGGCCGCGCCAACACGACCATCCTGCCGGTCGGTAGCTTCGACGATGCGGCTCGGGTCGTGGCGCTCGTGCTGCCGGGCTTCGAACTGCCGAACTTTCCGCGGGTCGCGCCCGACGACGGCTTCACCAATTCGCCTCGCCGGGCCGCCTGGCTGCGGCCGTTCTCGTGGCGGCGAAACGGCTTCGCCAGTGCACCGGACTGGCTGCTGCTGCGCCGGGGTGCCATCTGGCGACAGCTCGTGATCGTGCCGCAACCGCGACTGCAGAGCGTCGCGCTCAGCCAGGGCCCGGTGCTGCGAATGCTTCGCCTCGCCGCGATTCAACTGCACACGGTGTCCGGTCCCATCCGCGCCGAACTCGGCGCCATCGACCGGGATGCCGCACTCGCCTTCTTCGGTCATGTCGCGCAGGCGGCGGTCAGTTCCGCCCAGCGCGACACCTCGCACCGCTGGCGCTCCGGTGAGCAGCCAGGACTGACCACCGGGGGTCTTCCCGCATGAGCACGCAGGAACGGTCGGGGCGGCTCGGAGTCGGCATCGTCGGTGCGGGCCTTGTCGGGCCGATCATTGGGGCGGCGCTCGCCGGCGCCGGCCACGCGATCGTGGGCATCTCTGCGATCTCGGAGGCGAGCAGGGAGCGCGCCGAGGCGATTCTGCCGGGAGTGCCGATACTCGAACTGCCGCAGGTGATCGAGCGCAGCGAGCTCGTGATCCTCGCCGTGCCCGCCGCTGAGCTCGCGCAACTCGTCGAGGGACTCGCCGCTACCCGCACCTGGCAGGCCGGCCAGCTCGTGTTGCACACCGCCGCGGCGTTCGGCACCGGCGTGCTCGCGCCCGCCATGGCGCAGGGCGCGATCCCGCTCGCCGTGCATCCGATCATGTCCTTCACCGGCACGACCATCGACCTGAGTCGCATGGTCGACAGCTTCTTCGCGGTCACCGCTCCCGCTCCCGTGCTACCCATCGGGCAGGCCCTCGTCGTGGAGATGGGCGGCGAACCGATCGTGGTGGAGGAATCGAACCGCGCCGCGTTCGCTGAGGCGATCTCGACCGCCGTGAGCTTCTCGACCGCGATAGTCGACCAGGCGACCGGCATCCTCGCATCCATCGGCGTCGACGCACCGGGTAGGGTGCTCGGCCCGCTCGTGCGCTCCTCGGTCGAGAACGCGCTGGGTCGCGCATCCGGCTCGTCAGACTCCTCGCTGCTCTGACCCGGCCCATCCTCTCTCCGCCGGATCGTTGGCGATTTTCGCCCTACCCGCCGTGGTTTAGGGCGGAAATCGCCAACAATCGGCTCCCTCTCCGGCCCGGTAACATCGGGGTGTGTCAGTTGCCGTAGCGGAGACCATCGCCGAGTTGCGCGCACGGCTCGCGCAGGCCCGGGCCGCCGGTCGCAGCGTCGCCCTCGTTCCGACCATGGGGGCACTTCACGAGGGTCACCTCGCACTCGTCGCACGGGCGCACGAGGTGGCGGATGTGGTGGTCGTCTCGATCTTCGTCAACCCGCTGCAGTTCGGCCCGAGCGAGGATCTCGATCGCTACCCTCGCGACCTCGCCGCCGACCTCGCGAAACTCGACGGCGTCGATCACGTGTTCGCGCCCTCGGTCGGCGAGATGTATCCCGACGGGCCCTCTCAGACGCGCGTGGTCGCGGGTGAGATTGGGGCGCTCTACGAGGGAGCGGCGCGAGCGGGCCACTTCGACGGAGTGCTCACCGTCGTCAACAAGCTCCTGGGCATCGTCGCCCCCGACGCCGTGGTGTTCGGCCAGAAGGATGCGCAGCAGGTGTTCCTGGTGAAGCGCATGGTCGCCGATCTCAACGTTCCGGTCGCGGTCGAGGTGGTGCCGATCGTGCGTGAGGGCGACGGGCTCGCCCTGTCCAGCCGCAACCGGTATCTCTCTGCCGAGCAGCGTGCGGCAGCGCTGGGACTGTCGGCGGCGCTGGCTGCCGGGGCGGCATCCGCTGTCGGTGGGGCGGATGCGGTGCTCGAGGCAGCGAGGTCGGCGCTCGCCGCGCAGACACCGGCCTCGCGATCACTCGTTAAGCTGGACTATCTGGTCGTCGTCGACCCGCAGACCCTCCGTGCGGTCGACGCGGGGCATCGCGGCCAGGCCGTTGTTCTGATCGCCGCGACCGTGGGCACCACGCGACTGATCGACAACGCGACCATCCGGCTCGGCTGACCGCCTCCGGCCCCCTGACACCTGCCACCTTCGAACCGAGAGCGCGAACGAGATGACCACACCACCGGCACACGACGCCGAGAGCGAGGCGACGGCTCTCGACATCGCGCGCGAGGACGCGGAGGCGCTAGAGGCAGAGGCGGCGTTCGAGGCCGAGGCCTCGCAGCAGATGCAGGTTCGACTCGGCAAGCGCGATCGCCTCATCGAATCCGGTGCCGGGGCCTATCCGGTGTCCTTGCCGATCACCACGACCATCGCCGAGACGCGCGCACGATTCGGCGAACTCGAGCCGGATGCCGCCACCGGCGAGATCGTCGGCCTCGCCGGCCGCATCGTTCACCTCCGCAACACGGGCAAGCTGTGCTTCGCGTCGCTGCAGTCCGGGGACGGATCCCGCATCCAGGCCATGGTCTCGCTCGCGGTCGTCGGCGACGAGTCGCTCGAGTCGTGGAAGGACCTCGTCGACCTGGGCGACCACCTCTTCGTCTCCGGCGAGGTCGTAGCGAGTCGCCGCGGCGAGCTGTCGGTGATGGTGAAGGAGTGGCAGATCGCTACCAAGGCGCTTCGTCCGCTGCCGAACCTGCACACCGAGCTCAGCGAGGAGACGCGCGTCCGCGCCCGCTACCTCGACCTCATCGCACGCGAGGGTGCCAGGCAGATGGTGCGCAGCAGGGCGGCATCGGTTGCGTCCCTGCGCAGTACCTTCGCCGCGCACGGGTATGTGGAAGTCGAAACGCCGATGCTGCAGACCATGCACGGTGGAGCATCCGCCCGGCCCTTCATCACGCACAGCAACGCCTTCGACACCGAGCTGTTCCTGCGGATCGCGCCGGAGCTGTTCCTGAAGCGCGCCGTGGTCGGCGGCATCGAGCGGGTGTTCGAGATCAACCGCAACTTCCGCAACGAGGGCGCGGACTCCACCCACTCGCCCGAGTTCGCGATGCTCGAGGCCTACCAGGCATACGGC
>Ga0134125_10007431_pt1 | contig 12364 bp, 10 predicted proteins | sample KB31751_FD_96464 | JGI IMG/M metagenome (GOLD analysis project Ga0134125, IMG submission 96464) | Terrestrial soil microbial communities with excess Nitrogen fertilizer from Kellogg Biological Station, Michigan, USA - KB3-175-1 | ecosystem: Environmental > Terrestrial > Soil > Unclassified ... | reverse complement strand
TCGGCACCAGGCTGTCCACCACCTTCAGGCCGGTCTGCACCGGCTCGTTGACGCTCTTGCGCGGGATGATGCCGGGCGCCTTCACGTCGACGCGGCGCCGCTCGGCGACGTCGACGATCGGGCCCTTGCCGTCGATCGGGTTGCCGAGCGCGTCGACCACCCGGCCGAGCAGGCCGCGGCCCACCGGCACGTCGACGATCTCGCGCAGGCGGCGCACCTCGTCGCCTTCCTTGATCGCCTGGTCCTCGCCGAAGATCACGATTCCGACGTTGTCGCGCTCGAGGTTGAGGGCCATGCCCTTCACCCCGGCCGACGGGAACTCGACCATCTCGCCGGCCTGCACCTGGTCGAGGCCGAACACGCGGGCGATGCCGTCGCCGACCGACAGCACCTGGCCGACGTCGGATACGTCCGCCTCCTCGCCGAAGTTGGCGATCTGGGTCTTGAGGATGGCCGAGATCTCGGCGGCGCGGATGTCCATCTTGGGTTCTTCTTACGCTCTCTGGGCTTTCTTACGCTCGCTTGAGGGCGAACTTCAGGGAATCGAGCCTCGACTTCAGCGAGGCGTCGAACAGGCGGGAGCCGACCCGCACCTTCAGCCCGCCGAGGATGGCGGGATCGACGCGGGTCTCGATCTCGGGGTCCTTGCCGAGCGCGGTGCGCAGCGCCGCCGCCAGCGACTTCGCCTGCGCGTCGGTCAGCGGCATGGCGGTGACCACCTCGGCGGAGATCGCGCCGCGGTCGGCCGCCGCCAGCTTCTCGAAGGCGGCGATGATGCCGGGCAGGGCGCTGGCGCGGCGGTTCGCCGCAACGAGGCCGAGGAATTTCCTGGTGGTGGCGGCGAAGCCGGCGGCGTTGGCGACCGCGGCCAGGCCCTTGCCCTTCTCGTCGGCGTCGAACGCCGGGGAGGCGATCAGCGTGCGCAGGTCGGCGCTGTCGGCGCGCATCGCCTTCAGGCTCTTCAGGTCGGCCTCGACCACGCCGGCGTCGCCCTGCGACTTGGCGAGTTCGAACAGCGCCTGCGCGTATCGGAGGCCTACGTCAGCCTGTTGGGTATCGTCCGCCACGAATAATGACCGTCCGTCGACTGGCAGCGCCGGACGCAAGCAATGCCTGAATCCGACCTAAAGGCTTGAAAGCGCTCGGGAAAGCACGTGGTCTCGAGGGTCGCGAAGGACCCCCTCGTCCGAAGCCGCGCGCCTGATAGCATGCGCATTTCGCACTCGCAACCAAGGCTGCGCGGCGCCTCCGAACGCGCCCGAAAACAAAGCGGGCGGCCCCCGAAGGGACCGCCCTAGGAGGCGACTCAAGCAGGCCAGGAAAAAGCTATTTGGCGTTGGCGACCGAGGTCTTCGGCGCGACGCCGGTGTTGCACTTGTCGAGCTCGGCGGTCTGCAGCGCACGCGCCGTCGAGGTCTTGAAGTCGGCGACCGCAACGTGGGCCTTCTTGGCGATCGAGTGGCACTCGTCGGGGCCGAAATACATGTCGTCGACATTGGCCGAGACGCAGGTCGTGTCCTTGCAGTCCCAGAGCGCGCCGTTGAGAACGAACTGGGACGGTTTGGCGAGCGGCTGCTGCAGAGTGGCGACCGTGCCGGCGAGGCTGTGGGTGGCGAGCGAGAGGCTGGCGGCAAGACAAGCCAGCGCGATTGCGAGCTTCATGGTGAAAGCCCTCCGGGAAGGAAGCGACAAGGAAGCCTGGATCGAGAGAACTCAGGAGCGGGAGACTTTGGTGTCGGACCCCGGCCCGTGGGGCCGCCAGCGTATCCCCACGCCGGCGCGAACACGGAATCTAACACTGCTTACTTAGCAGTGTTCAGATCGACGAGGCAAGCGTGAATTTTCTTACATTTTCTAAATGTTGCGCGACGTGATTTCGAGCGCCGGAGGGGTTGAAACGCGCCACGCCCGGCCTATGCGGCCGCGATCGCGCGCCTATTGCGCGGCGAGCGCCTCGGCCTGCCGCAGGTCGACGCTGACCAGCTGCGAGACGCCGCGCTCGGGCATGGTGACGCCGTAGAGCCGATCCATCCGCGACATGGTCAGCGGATTGTGGGTGATGGCGATGAAGCGTGTCGGCGCGCGCCGGCGCATTTCGTCCAGCATGTTGCAGAAGCGCTCCACGTTGGCGTCGTCGAGCGGCGCGTCCACCTCGTCCATCACGCAGATCGGCGCGGGGTTGGCGAGGAAGACCGCGAAGATCAGCGCAGCGGCGGTCAGCGCCTGCTCGCCGCCGGACAGCAGGCTCATCACCGCCAGCCGCTTGCCGGGCGGGCAGGCGTAGATCTCCAGCCCCGCCTCCAGCGGATCGTCGGACTCGACCAGCCGCAGCTCCGCCTCGCCGCCTTCGAAGAGGGTCGTGAACAGCGAGCGGAAGTGGCCGTCGATCACCCCGAACGCCGCCATCAGCCGCTCGCGGCCTTCGGCGTTCAGCTCGGTGATCGCCTGGCGGAGCTTGCCGAGCGCCGCCGAAAGGTCGGCGCGCTCGGCCCTCATGGTCTGCAGGCGCGCGGATAGCTCGCGTGCGTCCTCGTCGGCGCGCAGGTTGACCGGGCCCATCAGCTCGCGCTCGCGCTCCAGCGCCGCCAGCTGCTGCTCCATGGCCGCGGCGTCCTTCGGCAGCGCGGCGGCCTCCTCGGCGAGCCGCTTGCCGAGCGCCTCGGGCTCGAGCTGGGCCTGCTCGCGGATCGCGGCGGCGGTCTCGGCGAAGCGTTCGCGGGCGGCGTCGAGGCGGGCGGCGACCGTGGCGCGGCGTTCGCGCGCGTCGCTGGCGCTGCTCTCGGCGGCGCGCCAGGCGCGGTCCGCATCGCCGCGCGCAGCCTCGGCAAGGCCCAGCGCGTCGGCCGACTTCGCCTTGCGCCGCTCGGCGACGCCGAGCTCGTCGAGCATTGCCTGGCGGCGCGCCTCGATGCGGGCGGGCGCGTCGCGCGCGGCGTCCACGGCGGCGATCGCCTTCTCGCGCTCGCGGGCGAGCTGCTCGGTGCGGCGCGCCGCGGCGTCGGCCCTCGCCGCCCAGGCGTGGCGGTCGGCGACCAGCGCCTCCAGCCGACGGGCGCGGCCATCCTTCTCGCGGCGCTCGATGTCGAGGGCGGCCCTGGCGGCCGACTCCTCGGCGCGCGCCGCGGCGGCGGTTTCGCGCGCGGCGGCCAGTTGGCCGCTGCGGTCGTCGGCCGGGGCGATCTCGGCCAGCGCCGCCTCGGCGGCCTGAAGCTGCTCGGCGAGCTCGGCCCGCTCTGTCTCGAAACGGCCGATGGTCTCGTCCAGCGACTGCGCGCGCGCGTCGCGGCGCGCGCCTTCGCGGGCCAGCGTCTCCAGCTTGTCGCGGGCGGCCGCCGCCTTCACCTCGGCCTCGCGCGGGGCCGGTCGGGCGATCCGCACCGTGGTCTCCGCCTTGGCGAGCCGTGCGGCGGCGGCCTCGGCGTCGCGCCGGGCCGCCTCGGCCTGCGGCTCGGCGGCGGCGATCTGCGTCTCCAGTTCGGCCAGCCGCGCGCGCTGCTTCAGCCGCGCCTCGGCCGGCTTCGGCGCGCCGGCCTTCGAGCAGAATCCGTCCCAGCGCCAGAGGTCGCCGGCTTTCGACACCAGCCGCTGGCCGGGCGACAGCTGCCGCATCAGCCGCTCGCCGTCGGCCGGCTCGACCAGCGCGATAAACGCCAGCCGCGCGGCGAGCTCCGGCGGCGCCTTGATCATCGCCGCCAGCGGGCTCGCGCCGTCCGGCCAGCTCGGCGCCGGCACGCCAGCGCCGGCCCAGCGCGTCGGCGCCTTCGGGTCGAGTGCGGCGGCAAGATCGTCGCCGAGCGCCGCGGCGAGCGCCGCCTCCAGCCCGGTCTGCGGCGTCACCTGGTCCAGCGCCGGCCGGAACGCGCCAGGTTTGGCGAGCGCGGTCAGCGCCGCCAGCCCCTGCGCCTCGCTCTTCAGCGCCGCCAGCGCGTCGAGCGCCTTGCGCGCCGCGGCCCGGGCCTGCGACTCGGCCGCCTGCGCCGCGCCGCGCTCGGCTTCGGCCCGCTCCAGCGCCTCGCGCGCCTTGGCGAGCGCCGCGTCGGCGTCGGCGAGCGCGGCTTCGGCGTCCGCGCCGCGCGGGTCTTCGGCCGGGCCTAGCGCGGCGCGGTCGGCCTTGGTCTGGTCGAGCGCCCGGGTCGTGCGCGACAGGCGCGTGCGCGCCTCCTCGAGGCGGGTCTCGGCGGCGCGGCGGCCGGCCTCGGCAGCGGCGATCTCGGCGGCGAGGCGCTCGACCTCGGCGTCCGCGGCGCGGCGCGCCGCTTCCGCCCGCTCGGCGGCGGCGGCCAGCTCGGGGATGCGCTCCGGCGCGGCGGCGATCTCCGCCTCCAGCTGGCGGCTCTCGCCCTCGATGCGCGAGAGCGCGCGCCCGGCGTCCTCGACGATCTGCGTCTCGCGCGCGGCGTCCGCGGCGATGCGCAGGGTCTCGCCTTCGAGCCGCGCGAGCTCGCCGGCGGCGCTCTCCAGATCGCGGTCGAGCCGGTCCTTCTCGATCTCCAGCCGGTGCAGGATGGCGGCGGCGGCGGTCTCCTCGTCACGCAGCGGCTTGAGCGCGGCCTCGGCCTCAGCGGCCGCGGCGCCGGCGGCGGCGGCGGCGCGCGTCGCCCGTTCGGCCTCGCCGCCGACGGTCAGCGCCTCCGCGTCGATCCGCGCCAGCGTCTCGCGAGCCTCGGCCCAGCGCGCGAACAGCACCGCGCCCTGCAGCACGCGGATCTGCGCGGCGAGCTTCTTGTAGCGCTCGGCCTGGCGCGCCTCGCGCTTCAGCCTGCCGAGCGAGGCGTCGAGCTCGCGGGCGAGGTCGTCGAGGCGCTCGAGATTGACCTCGGCGGCGCGCACCTTCAGCTCGGCTTCGTGGCGGCGCGTGTGCAGGCCGGCGACGCCGGCGGCCTCCTCGAGGATCAGCCGGCGGTTCTGCGGCTTGGCGGCGATCAGCTCGGAGATCTGCCCCTGCCGGACCAGCGCCGGCGAGTTGGCGCCGGTGGAGGCGTCGGCGAACAGCAGCTGCACGTCGCGGGCGCGCACCTCCTTGCCGTTGACGCGGTAGGTCGAGCCGGCGCCGCGGTCGATCCGGCGCACCACCTCCAGCACCGGCTGGTTGCCGAGCGCGACAGGGGCGGCGCCGTCGGCGTTGTCGATGGTGAGCGTCACCTCGGCGTGGTTGCGGCCCGGCCGCCGGTCCGAGCCCGCGAAGATCACGTCGTCCATCCCCGAGCCGCGCATCGACTTGGCGGAGTTGGCGCCCATCACCCAGCGAAGCGCTTCCAGAAGGTTCGACTTGCCGCAGCCGTTCGGCCCGACGACGCCGGTCAGGCCCGGCTCGATGCGGAAGTCCGCCGCGTCGACGAAGGACTTGAAGCCGGAGAGCCTGAGCCGCTGGAAGTGCACGGGGCCCCTCTCTACCGCCGCTGGCGCGCCGCGCGAATGGCGGCGTCGATCGCTTCCAGCGTCGGCTCGCCCTGCAGCCGGACGCCGTTCACGAAGAAGGTAGGGGTCGAATCGACCTTGTCGGCGGCGTGGCGCTCGTTGCGGGCATTGACCGCCGCCAGACCCTGCTTGTCGTCGAGGCAGGCCTCGAACCCCTTGTCCGACATGCCGCCGACGGTCTTGGCGATGTCGCGCAGCACCGATTCCGGCGTGTTGGGCGACTTGAACATGCTGGCCTGGCGCCGGTACATCGCGTCGATCATCGGGAAGTACTTCGCCGGTCCCGCGCAGCGCGCCAGCATGAACCCGGCCGCGGCGACGCTCTCGTCGCCGGTCAGCATCTCCCGGACCACGAAGCGCACCTTGTGGGTGTCGACGTACCTGGCCTGGAAGGGCGCGAAGAACTCGTTGTTCCAGGCCGCGCAGTGCGGGCAGCCGACCGAAGCGTACTCGATGACGGTGACCGGCGCCCTGGGGCTGCCCAGCGCCATGTCGTCCGGCTCGTGGGCGGGCGCCGCGCGCGCCGCGCCGGCCAGCGCCACGAACGCCAGCGCGAGGCCGATGACGCTGAGGCGCGGCAAAATCACTTGGCGGCAGCCTCCGCCTGGGTGATCGCCTTGTCGAGCGCGGCCATGTCCTGGTAGCCGGCGTATTGCTTGCCGTTGATGATGAAGGTCGGCGTCGAGTCGATGTGGGCGGCGTTGGCGCTGTCGTTGACCCGCTTGTTCAGCGCCTCCAGCGCCGCGTCGTTCGAGATGCACTCGTTGACCTGCTGCTCGGTCATCCCCATCGACTGGCCGATCTTCATCAGCCGGTCGCGCTCGTCGGCGCCGCGGCCGGATTCCAGCAGGTCCTGCTCCTCGCGCCAGACGGCGTCGACCACCTGGAAGTACTTGTCCTTGCCGGCGCACCTGGCCAGCAGGAAGCCCGCCGCCGCCACCGGCTCGTCGCCGGTCAGCATCTCCTTGAGGATGTAGTGGACGCGGCCGGTGTCGATGTACTTGGCCTTGAAAGCGGCGAAGTTGTCGCTGTTCCACTTCGCGCAGATCGGGCAGCCCAGCGACGCGTACTCGGCCACCGTCACCTTGGCGTTGGGATTGCCGAGGCTCATGTCGGCCGGCGTCGCCCCGCCAGGACCGGCGGCGGGCTTGCAGGCGACCAGCCCGATGGCCAGGCAGGCGAGCAGGGCGGCGATGGCGCGCATCAAGCGTCTCCGTCTCGTTCAATGGGTCAGTAGAGCGCGATTCCGTGCGCCGGACCTAGCACTCCCTCGGTGCGCTGAGGAAGGGCGGGAAGCCTAGCGCTGGGCGCCGCGCAGCACCTCGCGGCCCAGGCGCAACAGCGCCGCTTTCAGCGGGCCTTCGGGCGTCGCGGCGAGGCCCTCGGCCAGCTGGCGCTCGGCCGCCGCGTCGAGCGGCGGGCGGGCGCGGCGGATCGGCGCGGCGGGGCTGGCGGCGGCCGGCTTGCTGAGCGGTCCCTGCACGATGCGCAGCCGCGCGACCGCGCCTTCGCCGAGGTAGAGGTTGAGCCGGTCGAGGATCAGCGGGGCCTGGTGCTGGATGAGCGCCGCGACGGGCCCGGCCACCTTCAGCTCCAGCGTGCCGCCGCCGGTTCGAGACTTGACGATCTTCACCGGCTCGGATCGAGTGCCGAGCGACTCGCCGACGATCTCGCGCCAGCGGCTCTTCAGGTCGCCGGACCCTGGGCCGAACTTCGCCTCCAGCGCCCTCATGGTCTCGGCCAGCCCGCGCGCGGCATGGCGCGGCGGCCGCGGCGCCGGCCGCGGGCGGCGGGCGGCGAGGATCGCGGCGGCTTCTTTCGCGCTAGGCAGCGAACGCGGCATCGAGCCTCTATAGACGATCCGATGCCTTCCGTCGCCCGGCCGCCAGAGCCTTCGCCGTCGCAGCCCTCATTGCCGCGCCTCAGGCAGCGGCTGCTCGCCTGGTACGGCGCCCATGCCCGTGATCTGCCCTGGCGCGTGCGGCCCGCCGATCGCGCGCACGGCCTGCGGGCCGATCCCTACCGGGTCTGGCTCTCCGAGATCATGCTGCAGCAGACCACCGTGCCGCACGCGACGCCCTATTTCCTGGCGTTCACGCGCCGCTGGCCGACGATGGGGGCGCTGGCCGCCGCGCCGGAGGGCGACGTGATGGCCGCCTGGGCCGGGCTCGGCTACTACGCCCGCGCCCGCAACCTGATCGCCTGCGCGCGCCAGGTGGCGACCGCGCTCGGCGGCGTCTTCCCGGACACCGAGGCGGGCCTCGCGAAGCTGCCTGGGGTCGGCCCCTACACGGCGGCCGCCATTGCCGCCATCGCCTTCGACCGGCCCGCCAACGTGGTCGACGGCAACGTCGAGCGGGTCGCCGCGCGACTCTTCGCGGTCGGGACCCCGCTGCCTGCCGCCAAGCCGGAATTACGCGCGTTGGCGGCCACGCTGGTCACGCGCGAGCGGCCGGGCGACTGGGCGCAGGCGCTGATGGACCTCGGCGCCATGGTCTGCACGCCGGCCGCGCCGGCCTGCGGGGTCTGCCCGGCGGCCGAGGATTGCCGCGCGCGGGCGACCGGCGCGCCGCAGACGTTCCCGCGCCGCAGCGCCAGGCCGGACCGTCCCGAGCGCCATGGCGCGGCCTACCTCTTGACCCGCGGCGAGGCCGTCGCGCTGGTGCGCCGGCCGGCGCGCGGCCTCCTCGGCGGCATGCTGGCGTTGCCGACCAGCGACTGGCGCGCCGACCCGTTCACGCCGGCCGAGGCGATCGCCGCCGCCCCCGTCGCCGCCGAGTGGCGGGCGGCCGGCGAAATCCGCCACGTCTTCACCCACTTCGCTCTGACCCTCGCCGTCTATCGCGCCGAGGGCGAGTGGCCCGGCGCGATCTGGACGCCGCGCGCCGAGTTGGAGGCGATGCCGAGCGTCTTCCTGAAAGCCGCGAAGAAGGCGCTGGGCTAGGTTTCAACCGCGGAAGACACGGAAAACACGGAAACTCACCCAACCAGCCGTGTCATCCCGCAGACCCGCGAAGCGGAGTCATCCGGGATCTGCTTCCCACAACGCCGGCCAAGCAGCTCCTGGATCTGCGCCGCTGCGCGGCTTGTCCGGGATGACACACCGGGCGGCAAGCGCGGCCATATTGGCGTCGCTCGCGCGCAGATATAGGCTCCGGCGCATGGGGGCTCTCAGGGTTGTCCAGCGCGGCTGGGCGCTCGCATTGATCGCGAGCGTTGCCGTCGTCGCCGCAGGATTTGGCGCGCCTTCGCCGGCGCACGCGAGGCCTTCGGCGGCGGTCCGGAAGTGCGACCCCGACGCGCCGCCGTCGGAGGTCGTCGTCGAGGCGTGCAGCGCGGCGCTGCAGGACGAGACGATGCAGCCGCCAGCGCGCGCGCACCTGATGCTGACCCGCGCCATGGCTGAGCAGTCGATGGGCAGGAACACCGCCGCCATCGCCGACTACACCCAGGTCATCGAGACCGACACCCAGCGCAATGAGGTCGTCACGAAGTCGCAGGGCGACGCCGACTATTACCGCCAGACGGACGGTCGCAATCTCTACCTGGCCGTGATCAGAGCTGACCTCGCGTCCGCGTACGCCAACCGCGGGATGGTGTACTCCGCCCAAGGCGACGGCGATCGCGCCACCAGCGATCTTACCGAGGACATCCGGCTCGCGCCCGGCCAGCCTGAAGGCTATCTGGCGCGCAGCATCGTCTACGCGCAACTCGGCAAGCCTGCCGAGGCGCTCGCGGACGCGGACCGAGCCGAACAGCTCGGCGCGACGGCGGCATCGGTTTGGAACACCCGCTGCTGGGCTCGGGCGATCGGCAATTTCGACCTGGCGTCGGCGGGGGCGGCCTGCGACCGCGCCGTAAAGCTCGCTCCGTCTGGCAAGGCGCGGGCAGAAGCGCTCGACAGCCGCGCGGTCGCGAGATTCAGGCAAGGGCAGTACGACCTTGCGGTGGCGGACGAGGACGCCGCGATCGCCATTGCGCCGACCGATCCGCACTACCGTTTCGTGCGCGCTCTGGCTGAGCAGCGCCTCGGCAAAGCGCCGCAGGCCCACGCCGACATGGAGGCGGCGCGCGCGGCCGACCCGGACATCGCCGATGAGTATGCCCGCTGGGGACTCAAGCCCAAGAGCTGAGCGGCCTCAGGCGGGCACGGTCTCGCGCGCCCAGGCGCGCACGTCGTCGACGAACAGGTCCGGCTCCTCCATGGCGGCGAAGTGGCCGCCGCGCGGCATCTCGGTCCAGCGCACGATGTTGTAGGCGCGCTCGGCGTACGACCTGGGCGGCGCGGAATAGAGCGCCTCGCCGGGGAAGTTGGCGAAGGCGGTCGGCGTTTCGCAGCGCTCGCCTTCCTTCAGCGGCACCGCGCCGCCCTCCATCAGCGCGCGGTAGTACCAGGCGCCGGTCGTGAACGAGCCGGTCATGATGTAGATCATCGCGTTGGTCAGCATCTGCTCGAGGCTGAACACCTGCTCGAACGGCTTCGTCCGGCGGTCGCTCCAGTCGTAGAAGCGCTCGACGATCCAGGCGGCCTGGCCGACCGGATTGCCGGCGCCGAGCCAGGCCAGCGACTGCGGCTTCGAGACCTGCAGGCGGAAATAGGCGCCCATGGCGTCCATCGCCGCGCCCTGGCGCGTCATCCAGGCGGCCTCCGCCTCGCCCTTGGGCCCGCCCGGCGGCCGGAAGCCCAGCATGTTGAGGTGGATCGCGCGCACGTTCTGCGGATGGTCGTAGGCCAGCGCCGAGGTGACCAGCGAGCCCCAATCGCCGCCCTGCGCGAAGTAGCGCCCGTAGCCCAGCGTCTCGGTCATCAGGGTGTTGAAAAGCCGGGCGGTCTGGCGCTGGCCGAATGGCCTGGCGGGCTTCGAGGAAAAGCCGAACCCCGGCAGCGACGGGATCACCAGGTCGAAGGCGTCGGCCGGATCGCCGCCGTGCCGCGAGGGCCAGGCGAGCTTGTCGATCGCGCCCCAGAACTCGAAGTGGCTGCCCGGCCAGCCATGGCTGAGGATCAGCGGGCGCCGGCCCTCCGCCTCGCCGACCACGTGCACGAAGTGGATGTCGAAGTCCTCGATCCGCGCGGTGAACTGCGGATAGCGGTTCAGGTCGTGGACGGCGGCGCGCCAGTCGTAGCCGTCGAGCCAGTGGTCGCAGAGCCGGCGCAGGTAGCCGGCGTCGCAGCCGTAGGCCCAGCCGTCCTCGACGTCGGGCGCCGGCGGCCAGGGATAGGCCTCGACCTGCTCCAGCACCTTGCCGACGTGCGCCGCATGCCAGGCGACCGCGAAGGGTTTCGGCGCGCTCATCCGCGGCTCTCCGTTTCGATGGGGCGGCGCTCACCACATCCGCTGACGCGCGGGGCGTCAATCGACTTTTGCTGCCCCTCTTCCGGGAGCGAACAGCGCCGCGCTCAGCGTTTCCATCAGGGCGGCGATGATGCGGCGGGCGTTGTACTGGGGGAGCAGCTTGCCGGCGAAGGCGAGCATGATCGGGCCGTGCAGGGCGGCCCAGTACATGTGCCCGACGAGGCCGGGGTCGCCGTTGAAGCGGCCGACCGACGCCAGCCCCTCGAGGTGGCGGGTCATCGTGCGGCGCGAGCGGTCGGCGGCTGCGATGAACTCCGGAAAACGGGTCTCGTCTTCCTGGCTAATGTCGAACATCAGCTTGTAGGCCTCGGGATGCTCGAAGGCGAAGTCGACGTAGGCCTGGCCGACCGCGTTCGACGCCGCGATCGGATCGTCGCGGTGCGCTTCGTACGCCGTCTCCAGCGCCTCGGCGTGGCGGGTGAACGCCCTGGCGCGCACGGCGGCGAGGATGGCGCTCTTGTCGGCGAAGTAGCGGTAGGGGGTCATCGGCGAGACGCCGACCTCGGCGGCCAGCTGGCGCAGCGTCACCGCCTCCAGCCCGTTGCGCGCGAACAGCCGCTCGGCCGCATCGATCAGCTTCTCGCGGAACTCGCCGAGCGCCGCCTCAGTCAACACGCGTGGCAACCGACACGCCTCCGCACCACATAAGAGGACTTGCCATGGGTTATCGCTTACGTCATAAATTTACAACGTAAGATTTTAGCGTTCCCTCCCAACGCCGCAGCCTCAGGGCCAATCGCAGAGGACCTCCCCATGGACGGCTCGCAAGTCACTAGCCCCTATCTCTCCGGCAACTTCGCGCCGATGCGCAGCGAAGACGATTTCGAGCTCGAGGTGGCGGGCGAGATCCCCGCCGGGCTCGCCGGCGCCTTCTATCGCAACGGTCCCAACCCGCAGTTCCAGCCCCGCGACGCCTACCACTGGTTCTCCGGCGACGGCATGATCCATGGCTTCTTCGTCGAGGACGGCAAGGTCCGCTACCGCAACCGCTATGTGCGCACGCCGAAGTGGCGGACCGAGCACGCCGCCGGCCGCTCGCTCTACGGCACCTTCGGCAATCCGATGACCACCGACCCGTCGGTGATGGGCACGGATTCCGGCGTCGCCAACACCAACATCGTCTGGCACGCCGGCAAGCTGCTGGCGCTCGAGGAAGGCCACATGCCCTTCGAGATGGATCCGGCGACGCTGGATTCGCGCGGCTACGTCGAAGCCTACCGTGGGCGCGTCACCGCCCATCCGAAGCTCGATCCCGAGACCGGCGAGATGGTCTGGTTCGCCTATTCGTCCGGCGAGGGGCCGCTGAACGCCACCTGCTCGTACGGCGTCACCGACGCGAAGGGCCAGGTGGTTCGCCGCGACGAATTCGAGGCGCCGTTCATGTCGATGGTGCACGACTTCCTGGTGACGCGCAGCCATGTGCTGTTCCCGATTCTGCCGCTCTCCGGCAGCCTGCAGCGCGCCATGCAGGGCGGCCCGCCGCTCGCCTGGGACCCCGACAAGGGCTCGCACATCGGCGTGATGCGCCGTGACGCCGACATTTCGACGATCCGCTGGTTCACCACCGACCCCTGCTACGTGTTCCACCC
>Ga0134125_10007428_pt1 | contig 12367 bp, 11 predicted proteins | sample KB31751_FD_96464 | JGI IMG/M metagenome (GOLD analysis project Ga0134125, IMG submission 96464) | Terrestrial soil microbial communities with excess Nitrogen fertilizer from Kellogg Biological Station, Michigan, USA - KB3-175-1 | ecosystem: Environmental > Terrestrial > Soil > Unclassified ... | reverse complement strand
TGACCCATATGGGTCCGACCGGCGCTGGGCAAATGACCAAGCTCTGCAATCAGGTGATTGTCGGCTGTGCGATGACGGTGCTGGCCGAGGCGACCAGACTTGCGGTGAACGCTGGGATTGACGCCGGTAAGCTACCGGAGGCATTGGCTGGAGGTTTCGCCGATTCAATCCCGCTGCAATTGTTCGTGCCGCGCATGGTGCAAGGCATTCATTCGCCGCCCCTTGGGCATGTCGCGACCATGCTAAAGGACCTCGATACGGTAGCCGAAGTAGCGCACGATACCTCAACGCCGATCCCGATGGCTTCCCTCGCCGCGCAGTTGTTCCGCCTGGCGAAGGCGGCACGCGGCTCCGACGTCGACGCATTGGAGATCTACAAGATCTCCGCCTCACAGGCACGTTAAGGACCGCCCGGAAGAGCCTGCAGTGACAACAGAAACTGATTGCGTCGGCGGCCGGGGCCGTTAGTCTCCCGCGCCAATGACTTAAAGAAAGCCAGAAGGGAACGCAGCCATGTACAACCCCATCGGCGTCACGACTTCCTCCGAATTTGCTGTCCCGGAGCAGATGAAAGCCTGGGTGCTTGGCGGGCCGGATGAGCTGTCTCTGCGCGACAAACCAACGCCGGTACCGGGACGCGCCGAGGTGCTGGTTCGCATCGATGCAGTCGCGATCTGCGCCACTGACCTGGAAATCGTCCACCGGGGATTGCCAGCCAGCATTCAGGGCGGTCTGCCCTTCAACAAGAATTTCACGCCCGGCCATGAATATATGGGCACTGTCGTGGCGCTTGGGCCACATGTCGACGAGTTCAAGATCGGCCAGCGCGTCACCGTGGAAATCCATGCCGGCTGCGGGCAGTGCAAGCGATGCCGCATGGGCATGTACACCTCGTGCCTCAACTACGGAAAGCCCGAGAAAGGCCACCGCGCCAACGGCTTTACGACCGACGGCGGCTTTGCCGAATATGCTGTCAACCACATCAACACGATTATCCCTGTGCCCGACAGCATGACCGATGCGGAGGCGACGCTGGTCGTTACCGCCGGCACCTCGATGTACGGCCTCACCGAGCTTGGTGGCCTTGTGGCGGGCGAGAGCGTCGTGGTGATCGGCCCCGGCCCGATTGGGCTATTGGCCGTGGCTGTCGCGAAGGCACTTGGCGCCAGCCCTGTGGTCCTGACCGGCACACGCGACAAGCGGCTTTCGATCGGCAAGGAACTCGGCGCGGATCGCGTCGTCAATATCGGCAACGAGAACCCGGTCGATATCGTCAAGCAACTCACGGGCGGGATTGGCGCCGACTATGTGATCGAATGCGCCGGCTCGGAAGCTACGATCGATCAGGCCATTCATATGACCAATCGCGGCGGGAAAATCTGTCTCGCAGCGTTCCCGCACGAGCCGGTAACGACGAATATCGCGCATCTCGTCCGCAACAACATCTACGTCTACGGGATCAGGGGCGAAGGCCGCAGCGCCACCCACCGTGCCATGGAATTGATGGCCGAAAAGCGCTTTGACGCAACCAGGATTCATACCCACACCTTCCCGCTCGCCGACCTGCCGACCGCACTGCGCTATGCGCGGGAGCGGGTCGAGGATGCGATCAAGGTGGTGGTGACCAACCGGCAAGCGAAGGAATTCGCGAGCGCCGCGGCGTAGACCTAGATCAAATCCGCCCAAGCGCCGTCAGGATTATCTGCGGCGTCAGCGGAATCTCGGTGATCGTCGCACCGAATGGCCGGAGCGCGTCATTCACTGCGTTGGCAACCGCAGCCGCAGCGCCGGCCGTCCCAGCTTCACCCGCGCCCTTTGCACCTAATTCACTTTCGAATGTTGGCGACACTACGTGGCCGACATCGATATCGGGCATCTCGCCAGACATCGGTACCAGATAGTCGGCCATATTGGCGTTGGTGAGCTGACCGCGCTCGTCATAGACGCATTTCTCGAACAGTGCGGCGCCGAGTCCCTGCACGACTCCTCCCCTGATTTGCTCGTCAACCAGTTGCGGGTTGATGATGGTGCCGCAGTCCTCAACCACCCAATGCTTGAGCAGCTTGACGAACCCGGTTTCGGTGTCGACTTCCAGCCAGGAAGCCTGCACGCCGTTGGTGAACGCGAACGGATATTCGCGCGGGACATAATGCCTGGTCGCCATCAATTCCGGCTGGATGCCCGGCGGCAACGTATCGGGCCGGAAATAAACGATGCGCGCCAATTCCTTCAGCTCGATCCTTGGCGCGCGGTCGCTGGAATTGACGACGACACCGTCGGCGATGTCGAGCTCGGCCGGCGTGGATTGCAGGATCGCTGCGGCAACATCCAGGATGTTCTTGCGAAGAATCTTCGTCGCCTGCAGCGCAGCTTCGCCGCCAATACCGGCGCCGCGCGACGCCCAAGTGCCGCCGCCATACGGCGTGTTGTCGGTATCACCGAGGATGACGCGTACCCGCGACATCGGAACACCCAGCATACTACCGACGATTTGCGCGGTCAGTGACTCAGAACCCTGGCCCTGCTCCGTGATGCTGGTCTGGCAAATCACCGAGCCCTGCGCATCCAATCGCACCGCAACACCATCCTGCGACGATATCTTCGCACCGCCGACGCCGTAAAACGCCGCACTTGGATTGGTAACCTCGATAAAGCTTGCGATGCCGATACCGCGATGGACGTTTCGCTTGCGCAGCCCTGCCTGTTCGACGCGCAAGCGATCGTAGTCCATCATCGCCAGAAGCTTGTTTAGCGAAGCATGATGCGACAACTTTTCAAAACGCAGTCCTGATGGCGAGACGTATGGATAGGCGTCGTCGGCGATGAGATTACGGCGCCGGATTTCGACCGGATTCATACCTATCTTCATCGCGGCAAGGTCGACCAATCCTTCCGTCACCGAGCAGGCGATGGGATGGCCGACGGCGCGGTACTGGCACATCACATTTTTGTTCTGAAACACCACACGCGCGCGGGCTCGATAATTGCCGGTAACGTATGGCCCGCCCACGAGAGTGACGACCTGGTTCGCCTCGATCGCACTGGTGCGCGGATACATGGAATATGGTCCAACACCGGTGAGATCATCGATTTCGAATGCGGCAATCGTCCCGTCACGCTTGACGCCGATTTTTCCCCTGCAGCGATGGTCCCGGGCGTGAATGTCGGTATTGAAGCTCTCAACACGGTCGGCGACGAATTTAATCGGCCGGCGCAGAAGCTTCGACAGCGCATAGGTCGCCATCTCGTCGGCATAGATATGGACCTTGATGCCGAAGGAACCGCCGACATCCTTGCAGACCACACGCACCTGCCGCTCCTCGATCCCGAGGTGCAGTGCAGCGATGTTCCGCACCATGTGCGGCGCCTGCGAGCCCTGGTAAATTGTGAGGCGCGCTTCCGCCGCATTCCAATCGGCCACCACCGCCCGCGGCTCAAGTGTCACGCCCGTGTGCCGGCCAAAGACGAACTCGGCTTCGGCGACTTCATCAGCATCGGCAAACGCCTGGTCAGCAGCACCTGCACTGTGGATACGCTCGAATGCCAGATTATCGCCGAGAGACGCGTGAATGACCGGCGTTGGCGGATCGAGCGCCGTTCGCATGTCGGTGACGGCTTCAAGCTCTTCATACTCCACCACGACGGATTCGAGGGCATCTTCCGCCAACGCGCGACTCGTGGCGACCACCGCGGCTACCGCCTCTCCCTGCCAGCAGACGCGGTTGATCGCGATCGCGTGCTGCGGCGCTGACTTCAGGCCCTTCATGTGCGAGAGCACGCCCACCCAGGGCGTGATGACGGCCGCGAGCTCCTGTCCGGTGACAACAGCGATGACGCCTGGCATTCGCTTCGCAGCGGCTGCATCGACCTTCACGATCTTGGCGTGCGCGTGAGGAGAGCGCAGGAAGACGACATGCGCCATGCGTGGCAGCTCGATGTCGCTGACATATTGGCCACGTCCCTGCATCAGTCGATCAAGGTTCGGCCGCGGCACCGTCTTGCCGATGTAGGAATTCGGTCGATCAAGCACCGAAAGCGCTTCGGGCTTCTCGGGTGCCGTCATGAGCGGCTCCCGCGCGAGCGCGCCGTGCTCTCGACCGCGTCGATAATGGCCTGGTAGCCGGTACAGCGGCAGTAATTTCCGGAAAGGTGCTCGCGAATTTGTTCGCGACTCGGATCGGCGTTCTGTTTCAGCAAATCCTGCGCGGCAATCAACATGCCCGGCGTACAATAGCCGCATTGCAGCGCGTTTCGGTTCCGAAACGCTTCCTGCAAGTCCGCGACCTCGCCGCTGTCAGATAGGCCTTCAATCGTTTGAACGGCGTTGCCGTCCACCTGCACCGCCAGCATCAAGCAGGCACGAACGATCTCGCCATTTACACGCACTGTGCAGGCACCGCACACGCCATGCTCGCAGCCGACATGGGTTCCTGTCAGGTGCAAATGCTCTCGCAGGAAATCGGCCAGATTGAGCCGTGGCAAGACCTGCGCCTCGATGCGCTCGCCGTTGACCTCTAGGGCAATGGACGTTGGCGTCACGCCGCTCCTCCAGCTAATTCTGGCCGATCCAGCATCGTCGCGATACACCGCGTGAATAATACCCTTGCAAGATGACGGCGCATGGCACCGGACGCCTGCTGATCGTCCTGGGATTCGAGTTCATCACCAAGAGCCCCGGACACTTCCGACAACAGCTTCGGCGTCAGGGCCACGTTAATTAGCCTGCTTGCTGACTTGGCTAGAAGGGGCCGGTCGCCGACCGCAAAGAGAGCCGGCTTGAGATTGCGAAAGAATCCATCCTCGATCTTAGCGAGTGCCGCCAGGCCCGCGATGGCATAGTCGCCGTGGCGCCGCGCGAACTCGTGAAAGAAATGAACGCAGCCCTTTTTTGCGAACGGCAATTCGACGGCAACCAATAGCTCTTTCGCCGACATTGCCGTCTGGAATATCCCTTGAAAGAAATCTACGGCGGCAATACGCCGTTCACCGCCTGCTCCAACCACCACGACAATCGCGTCAAGCGCCAGCATGCAGGCCGGCAATTCGGCGGCGGGATCGGCGTGGGCTAGGCTCCCGCCGATCGTTCCCCGATTGCGGATCGCGGGATGGGCGACGTGCGCTATGGCTTGTGCCAGCAATGGTGCATACGCCGCAATTTCCGCTGAACGCTGGAGATCTACGTGGCGTGTCAGCGCCCCGATGTGGAGGGTATCGCCTCGCACCTCGATGCCCCGCAATTCGGCGATGCCCGCGATGTCGACGATCAGCTCGGGCGAGATCAGGCGCAGATTCATCGCGGGCATTAAGCTTTGACCGCCCGACAGCACTTTCGCCCTATCGCCATGTGCAGCGAGCAACTGCAACGCGTCGTCGACGCTCTTTGCGCGCGCGTATGCGAAAGCCGCGGCTTTCATGGGGCGTGACCTTCCCGGATTTGGCGTTTTTCGGATTAGAGGACCCGATCCGCCAAAGGTCAAGTTTGTTTATCGATCGATTATTTCGTACAAGCCAGATTTGAGCTTGTGTTGCCGGACCGAACGACGCACGGTCCATCCAATCATCTAAACGCCCGAGGGAGGCACCGGCGATGAATTTGGGTTTCTTTACGATGCCGATCCATCCCCTCGGAAAGGATTGGCGCGTCTCGCTTCAGGAGGATCGCGATGCGTTTGTGCTGGCCGATGAATTGGGGTTTACGGAAGCTTATGTCGGCGAGCACGTTACCGACCAGGCCGAAAACATCACGTCCTGCATCGCTTTCCTGGCCTGGATCGCCGCGGCAACGAAGCGGATCAAGCTCGGCACCGGCACCATCAACATGCCGAATACCCACCCGGCGACGGTCGCAGCTTCCATGGCAATGCTCGACCACATGCTGGACGGACGCTTGATCTTTGGTATCAGCCCGGGCGGGCTTTTGTCCGACGCAGAAGCTTTCGGAAATCTCGATGCCGATCGCAACGCAATGTTTCTCGAGGCGATCAATCAGGTGCTTGAGATCTGGACGAGCGAGGCACCCTACGACATCAAAGGCAAGTACTGGACTATCGCGACCGGAAAGACCCTGATGAAGGAGGTTGGCCAGGGGATCATTTCGCGGCCATTGCAGCAACCGCATCCGCCGATCGTCGTCACCGCAGTTGCGCCGTTTTCGAAAGGCGTCACCGAGGCCGCCGCGCGTGGCTGGGAACCCATCTCCGCGAACTTCCTCATGCCGGCTTGGGTGAAAAGCCATTGGCCAAAATATGTCGAGGGCTGCGAACGAGCCGGCCGCCCTGCCGATTCCGCCAATTGGCGCGTGGCCAAGAGCGTCTTTGTTGCCAAGGACGCCGCCACCGCCAAGGCTTATGCGACCGATCCGCATGGTCCCTATGTTTATTACTATCGTTCGCTATTCACTAAACTAAAGAAGAGCGGTCGCATTGAGTTGTTCAAGACGCGGCGCGACCAACCCGACGACGAAATCACGCTGGAATCAATCTGCGAACGCCTGATTATCTACGGCACTCCGGAAAACGTTGCCGATCAGCTGCTGGCTTTTCAGGACGAGGTGGGTAAGTTCGGGACGTTGCTTTATGCCGGCAAAGACTGGAAGGATCGTGAACTGGGACGCCGGTCCATGATCCTGATGGCCGAGAAGGTTTTGCCGCGCATCAACGCAAACGGTTAAAGGCAGTCCACCGCTGCGGAACAATCCGCGACCATTATAAAAAGGAAACACCGTGGCCCTTAGCGACCGCATCCCTTACCAGGCCCAAGTTGATCGACCCAAACTCAAGCTGCCGGGCGGCAAGAAGCTCGCGGTATGGGTCATCCTCAATGTCGAGGAGTGGCGCATCGAGAACGCAATGCCCCGCGTTGTCTTGAGCCCGCCGATGGGCCAGCCGCTATTGCCGGATGTGCCGAACTGGTCGTGGCACGAATACGGTATGCGCGCCGGCTTCTGGCGGCAGTTCAAGGCCCTCACGGACCGCAAGATCCCGGTGACGCTGGCGCTAAACGCCAATGTCGTGAACAGCTATCCGCGCGTTGCTTCCGCCGCGCTGGAGGCCGGCTTCGAATTCATGGGCCATGGGTTCGTGCAGGGCCCGATGCACAAGCTTGACAACCAGGCCGACGCCATCAAACGCGCGGTCGATACGATTGCAGAATTTGTTGGGAAGCCGCCACGGTCCTGGGAAAGCCCGGGCCTGACGGAAACCGAAGCGACGCTCGACCTGCTACGCCTCAACGGCATCGAATACGTTGCAGATTGGGTCATCGACGACATCCCACAGGGCATCGAAACACCTCACGGCACGATCACAACGATCCCCTACTCCGTCGAAACCAACGATATCGTCATTCACGCGCTGCACCACCTGCCGTCCGAGCAGTTTCTGAAGCGCTGCACCGATCAATTCGACCGCCTCTATCAGGAGGGCGCCGAGAACCCGCGTGTCATGGCGATTTCGGTCCACCCCTACATCACAGGTGTACCGCATCGCATCAAATATCTGGAGATGCTGCTCGACTATGTGATCGGCCATGACGGGGTCGCGCTGATGACTGCAAGCGAAATCGGCGACTGGTATCGCGCGGCGATGGCAAAGCTTTAGCGCGGCGGGCCGGACCGCTTACCCCAGCACCTTGACCGGTGCTCGTACGGCACCAGCCCTGCCCCTTCCGAATACCCGGTCGTAGCCGGCCAAAAATGCATCCAACGCGTCGCTGATCATCTGCTCTTTGTCCTCGAGCACCGCGGACTCGTAGATGTATTTGCGAACGCCGTGATAGAAAATGCCGCTGTGAAAGACCCAGGCGAGTTCCAGCTCGGCGGCCGTCGGCCTGGCGTGCGCAGGAAGGCCCATTTCATGACGGCATTCCCTGACGATGCGTGTGAGAATCTGCTCGCGAACGACGCCGACGTACCATCGATTGATGTCGAGCCCCTTCAGCCCCGAATAAAGATAGATGCGGATCCATTTGCGACTGAAGAGCACGTCCGTATAGCCGCGATAGAACTCCAGCAAGCGATCACGCAAAGGCCGCGAACGATCCGTCAGCAGCTTCTCCCAGCCAGTATCGAGCGGCTCGAGATAGACTGTGCGATAGACTTCCTTGATGAGATCGTCCTTCGAAGGAAAGTAGCGATAAAGCAATGGCTGCGTCACGCCGAGCCGGCGCGCCAGATCGCGGGTCCCGCCACCAAAACCCTCTTCCGAGAAAAACTCCGTTGCCTTGGCCACAAACTCCTTGCGGCGGTCATCCGGTGAAAGACGCTTCTGCTTGGGACGCGCGTGCTTGGGTGAGGCTTTCTTTCTCATGATTTCTTGTCGGCCGAGTGGTGATCGTCTGCGGAAATGAACCGGCCGTATCCTCCGCGTGCAAACAACAACGGTTCCTTGCCGTTATAGGAATAAGCCTCGACGGCGCCCAGAAAAATAACATGATCGCCGCCATAGTAACGATTGGCGGCACGACATTGGAAATTCGCGACGCTCTCGAGCAGCAGCGGCGCGCCGCCAAGGCCTGGCTTCCAGTCGACGCCTGTAAATTTGTCCTCAGAGGACTTTGCGAACTTATTGGCGAGCGCCTGCTGGCCCGCACCGAGCACGTTGACCGCAAAATGGCTGGCATTCTGGAAAGCGCTCAGACTCGAAGAATAGAGCACGAGACTCCAAAGCACCAAGGGCGGGTTGAGCGAAACCGAGGCAAAGGAGTTGCAGGTGATCCCAACCGGCTTGCCGTCGGCGCCGGCGGCTGTGATGATGGTGACGCCCGTCGCATAGGTGCCGAGCGCGCTGCGGAAATCCCTCGGGTCGATCGGCGAATGATCGCTCGCCAGCTCGTTGGCCGGGTCCGGATTGATCGGGTGCTTGGGCGCGTCATTCATTCGCTGGCCTCAAAGCGTCAAGTTTTCGGACGGCAGGCCAAGCGCCACGCGGCCGTAATTGGTGCCGGCCGCATCAAAATTGAACGCAAGGTGTGAATTGATGGCATGGGCATCGCGGAACTGCCGCTGTAGCACGCCCGTAGTAAACAATCCACGCGCGCCGCTCGCCGAAAACAGCAGCGACACCGCCTCGGTGCACAAATTAACTGAAAAAGCGCCGTCACGGCGCAGCCTGGTTTTGGCTGCAATGTCAGGGATGTGGCCCCGTCTCGCATCGGCCATCGCTCCAATGCAGTTCGACCGCATGATCAAACGGGCCCCGTCTATTTTAGCAGAAGCTTCGGCGATCTTGATCTGCGTGCTCTGCATATCGGCCAGCTTGGCACGATTGTAGGTCGAGGCCCTATGCCGGGCCACGTCGATGTAATCGTCGAGGCAAGCCTGTGCGTTTCCTAGCGCCACGCCTGACAACACATAAGGAAACAGCGAGAACACCGGCAGCGTATAGAGCGCGCTCGGATTGACGGCGCTGCCCGGGGTCGGGCCACCGGCAAGGTCGCTGACCGCAACCGAAAGGGCCTCGGGGACAAAGGCGTCGTTGACTTCGACGTCGTTGGAGCCTGTACCGCGCAAGCCGACCGAATTCCAGGTATCGACGGTCTTGTAGTCGTTCTTGTTGAGCAGAAAAATCCGGTATTCGATGCCATCAGCTTCATCGTCGGACGACACGACGCTGGCAAGCATATTCCATTCGCACGATGCCACACCAGATGAAAACGGCCAGCGACCGCGCAGACGGTAACCACCCTCGACTTTGCGCGCGCGTCCTGCCGGAAAGATGAAAGAGGATGCGATCAGCGCATCCGGGTCTTTGCCCCAGACCAGATCTTGAGCCCTATGGTCGAACATGCCGAGCATCCAGTGATGGCTGGCAAGATTCGCAAAATTCCAGGCAACGGAAGCGTCGCCTTTCCCGAGTAGCTCTGCGCAGTCGATCAGCGCGACATAGTCGAGCTCGCCGCCTCCCACCCGTTTGGGCTGGACCAGTCTGAACAAACCCGCGTCATGCAGGTCGCGCTCGGTCTCCGGCGGCAATCCGCGCAGCTCCTCAGTGCGCGCCGCCCGCTCGCGCAGCTGCGGAATGAGCGCTCTTGCTCGCGTGGTGATTGTCGCAAAGGCGTTCTCATCCGAACCCGGCATTGCGGGCTGGCCAGCGATCGGCTTTTGCCCAACACTTGCCATGTGGTGTTCCTCACTCTCTCGCCGTGGCGTTACGAGGCACGGTTCCCGGCACCTTCGAAAGCGGCTTGACCGGCCGAATTTCCTTGGCGAATGTTTATCACGTGATCACTAATTAAGGCGCGGCGGGCATTGCCCGTCAATCAAAAATCCGCGGGTGAAAGTTAACAAGCATGGATAAAACCGTTGGAATTGTAGGTCTCGGCATCATGGGAGGCGCCATTGCACGCAATCTTGTCGAGCGCGGCTGGCGCGTAATCGGCTTCGACGCACATCCAGCGAAAAATGCCGAGTTGTCGCTGGCAAAGGTCGCAATCGCTGCAGACGTCGCAGCGCTGGCGCGCGATGTGCCTATCATCATGACCAGCCTGCCGACGCCTGCGGCAGTCCATAAGGTCGCCCAGGAAATCGCAAGCTCCGGGCAGCAATCCAGGATCGTCATCGAGCTCAGCACACTGAGCCTTGCCGACAAGCTTCGTTTCGAGACCATTCTCCGAACAGCCGGGCACGTCGCGCTGGATTGTCCGCTCAGCGGAACCGGCGCGCAGGCGAAACTTCGCGACCTCATTGTCTATGCCAGCGGCGACAGCAAGGCGATCGAGAAATGCATGGGGCTGTTTTCCGACTTTGCCAAACAAAGCGCCGATCTCGGCCGCTACGGCAACGGCAGCCGGATGAAGTTCATCGCCAACCACCTGGTCGCGATCAACAACGTGGCCGCCGCGGAAGCCATGTTACTTGCTGAGCGCGCCGGACTCGACCCGAAGATGGTGGTCGAGATGGTAGGTCCCGGCGCCGGCGGTTCGCGAATGTTCCAGATGCGCGCGCCGATGATGGTGGAACGCGTCTATGAACCCGCAACCATGAAAGTGTCGACCTGGAAAAAAGACATGGCGATCATCGCCGAGTTCGCCGACGACGTAGGTTGCGACACGCCGCTCTTCACCCTGACGCAGCCGGTGTACACCGAGGCGATGGCGATGGGATTGGGCGACCAGGACACCGCCTCCGTATTCGAGGTCTTGAAGAAATCCATCGTCAAGAGCCCGAAATCCTAGCGAGCAACGATCTAGGACGTTGGGACGACAGAGCCGGTATCGCACTGCACCAAGTCGATCTTTCACCGGGCCAAAGCTGCGATCTGGCGAAATTGCCGGCATCGTCATGTGCAGCTTGGTTATCACTTGATCATTTACGGCTTCCGTCGGATAAATCGCCCAACAAGAAAAAGCCGATCATCGATCGCAGTGTCCCTGGGAGGATTTCATGACGATATCGCGACGACAATTCGTCGGTGTTGCCGGCGCGGGTATCGCCAGCCTAGCGGCGCCCAACCTGGTTTTTGCCGAGAGCAGCGATCCGATACGTGTTGGCCTACTGGCTGCCAAGACCGGCCCCCTCGCCTCCGGCGGCATCGACATGGATCTTGCGCTCACGATGTTTCTGAAGGAGCGCGATAACACGCTGGCGGGCCGCAAAGTTGAGCTGATCGTTGCCGATACAGCCGGCGTTCCAGCAACCGCGCGTACCAAAGCTCAAGAGCTCATCGAAAAGAACAACGTCCATTGCATCGTCGGCCCGCTCGCGGCATTCGAGGCGCTCGCAATCGCCGACTATTTGACCGAGAAAGAGATGCCAACCCTCGGCGTCGCCGCAGCCGAAGACATGACGCAGCGTCATCCGAGCCCGTGGTTCGTGCGGTTGACGTCCACTTCGGCCCAATGCGCCTATCCGCTGGCCGAATATTCCGTCAAGGAGCTGAAATACAAGAAGATCGTCACCATCGCGGATGATTTCGCCTACGGACACGAGATGTGCGCAGGCTTCCAACGTGTGTTCGAGGACAATGGCGGCAAGATCATCCAGAAAATCTTCACGCCGCTCGCGAGCCTGACTACGGCAGTTATGTGGCGCAGGTGAAATCGGCCGACGCGATTTTCCTCGGCACCGCTGGTTCGAACGGCTTCCGATTCCTGCGTCAATTCGTGGAATACGGCCTGAAGGACAAGATGGCCGTGATCGGCGGCATGACCGCACTCGACGAGTCAGTGTTGCGCAACATGGGCGATGAAGCGCTCGGCATTCTGACCACGAACTGGTATTCGGCCGAGTTGGATAACCCGTTATTCGCGCGACTATCCTCCGGCAAAGAATCTGGAACCATAATCCCGTCATGTAAGCAGGAGTCGATCTCATCAACCAAAAGAACAAGATCGGCCGACCATGCAGTTTTGGATCATCCAAGGTCTCAAT
>Ga0134125_10007427_pt1 | contig 12367 bp, 7 predicted proteins | sample KB31751_FD_96464 | JGI IMG/M metagenome (GOLD analysis project Ga0134125, IMG submission 96464) | Terrestrial soil microbial communities with excess Nitrogen fertilizer from Kellogg Biological Station, Michigan, USA - KB3-175-1 | ecosystem: Environmental > Terrestrial > Soil > Unclassified ... | reverse complement strand
TTTAAATTCTTGGATTCGACTCTGGATAATTTGGAAAAAGCAGGAAAAACAGAGGCTGCAACCGATGTCAAGGCTCGCATTATTGCCAGGGATATGCTCGCAGAATTGAATTTATTCGATAAAGTTAACTATCGACCAATTCCTAGCCGTTTACCTTTGTTGAGCGCTATGCGCCAGTATTATTCTCAAGAAGTACATACTCATAACCAAGACGTTAATGTTGATGCAGCAAAAGCCACCCGTAATGCCAATGCAGAGGAGTACGAGGACTGGTTGAATGGTTTACCCGAATTGCAGAAGCATATTGTTTCTCAATTGCAAGAATTAAGTCCAGAGGAAATGGCACTCTTCAGGGGTATTTTGATTGCTCGAAAACACAAAAAACAATTTATTGAGCGATTGCATGCCTTGATGAATAACAATGAAGTTGGGTATGGATTAATGCAAAACTTACATTTAATTTCTGATGACGGCAAAATTGCTATGCAAAATGTGGAGCAATTACGCGAATTCTTGTCCGGGTTGACTCCTGCTCGACTGAAGGATGTGTTAAGTAAATCGGTTGTGTACGCCGGTAAGAAAATTATTCATGACACCAAACGAGCCAATAATAAAGTAATCAAAGACATAGGCGATCAACCTCAAGGTAAATTCAGTCTTATGATTAAGTTGTATCATTATATCGCTCGCAGAATTGAAGGCCAAGAAGACAAAAATAGGGCTTTTCGTAGAATGCTGGATAAAATACCACTTGCCCATGACAAACAAGGCGAACCTAGCATTATCGGTAAAGGCGCATATCAATTACAAAAAACATTCAATGGACAAAAAATAGACCCACGTGTGGCTTATAAAAAATTAAAGGACTTATACTTTTATCCGGCTGATCGCAAACATAGGGCTGAAAAAGCCACAGACCGAGGTGAATCTATACAAAAAGTTGCGAAAATTTAATTATTTGGAAACCCAATCAAAAGGTAAATAGTAAAACCTGTAGTGAGTCCTCGAACTACAGGTTTTACTATATGCGAAGCATATAACACATACCAAACGATACATTACTAATGACTTAAGTTTGTTTTTATTATGCTCGCAGGGCTCGCAATGTCGCTCGGCTTCGCCTCACTCCATATTACCTTTGTTTTGGTTATCAATATTTGTTTTTATAATTAATTATTAATTATTAATTATTAATTATTAATTATTTAAGTTTGTTTTTACTCAGGATCACCGTTCGCTTCGCTACCGGTTGTGTCGTTCGCTTTGCTCGCTCCACAATGGTTGTTTAGGACTTGCATTGCTTAAATAACGTTAGTGTTAATAGTTATTGTTGATCTTAATTGATAGCCGACATTCTTTTTCAGTTAGGGGTCTGTAGTGACGTCCTAAAAAGATAACAGTTCAATATTGCAACGAAAAAGTTAGGTATAAGTGTCAGTCCTTATCCATCAACCGTGACTTATTACTGATAATTAAGTCATCCACAGCCAACTATAACTTTGTTCTCCAAAAAAACTTGGGTCTCTAAACCGCAGCACAATGCGTAAGTGTGTTAAGGGCGACCTGTAGCTATTCTACGAGGTGAGACTTATCAAAAGTTTGCCGTAATCCTGCCATTCCGTCATTAAGAGAGAGGGAATATATTTGTAGAATACATTACTTGCTACTCAATTAATGTTTAATACACTAACACACCATTTAATAATTATCAAATAAAAAAGTGTTAATTGATAATTAATGTTTAATGCTGTAGAGTGTTCTTCTATTTATAAACACAAAAATACACTGAACCACAAATGACAGAACAGATTCTCAAATATTGGCCGATGCCTGGAGCTACTCCACGTAAATCCCAGATAGAAGCATTGGAGTGGATCGAAAAACTTCCACCACATATTAAATACATTCTAGTTGAGCTGCCCGTAGGTGCGGGAAAGAGTAATTTTGGATTGAATTTTAGTGGCTGGATTTCTCAGTCACTCGGAAGTTCTTTTGTCCTAACGCCACAAAGAATACTACAGCGGCAATACGAAAATAGTTTCGAGCCCAATCGTTTGTGTTCCGTATACGGGAAATCAAATTACGACTGTGAGGCTAAAAAAACGGATTGCAGCTTGGGAAGCATCATCGCACCTAAATGCGGTGAAGGTTGTCCAGCTAAAATGGCAATGAGAACGGCAGCAGCCTCACCTAATATGGTGCTGAATTATACTTTAGCCTTGTTACTATTCAAATACAATCCAAATATATCATCTCGAAAATTAATGATATTCGATGAATGTCATACACTGGAAACACACTTGACGGAATTCAATGCTGTAACGATCGGTGAAATGCGCTGTAAAAAAGTCGATATGTCTTATTACAGCCCAAAATCCATTGAACGAGCACTGGAATGGCTAGAGACTGAATATTTACCCAAGGTCAAGAAGCGATTTGTTGAATTGGATAGACAAATCGATGCCATAAATGATGGAATGGAGTTTAACCCTCGCAGTCCCTCTAAAGATGAGCGTGAGGTATTCCGGAATCATAAGAATTTCAAGGAACACTTAGAATCCGTTAATGTTATTATGGGGATGGAACGACAAGAATTAGAAGAGCGTTTTGTATTGGTTAACGAAAAGAAGTCCTTTAAGTTCAAGGAACTCTATGGAAAGAACGTGTTCCACTCTTTGGTAAAGCCAAAGGCTGACAAATTCTTGTTTATGTCGGCCACTATCCTCAATAAAGATGCGTATTGCCGGGATTTGGGGTTGAATTCGGATGAAGCGGCATTTATTTCGATTCCATCAGAGTTTCCGGTGGATAATCGCCCGGTCATTTACATTCCACAAATTAAAATGAATTATGAGTGGAACAGTGATAAAAACGCCAATAATCGAAAAGACTTGCTCCTGAAGGTTAAGGAGATTTGCGACCTGCACAAAGATGAATCCGGCATCATTCACACCGGCAATTTCCAGATCGCGGAATGGTTGGTGGAAGGACTGAATGGAATGATTGATCAGAACATCCTGCACCACAATCCAGAATCGAATTTAAACCGCGATGATGTCATTGCCGAGTACTTGGAGAAGGCACCCATAATGCCGTCTCTATTGATCTCTCCAAGTATCACAGAGGGATTAGATTTACGGGATGATCTGGGACGCTTCTGTATATTCGTGAAGGTACCGTTCGGAAACTTAGGTGATGAGTGGATCAAGCGTAGAAAGGATTTATCCAATGAATGGTATGCACGACAGGCGTTCATCAATATCATGCAGGGCGCGGGACGAGTGACGCGATCTAAAGAGGATTATGGGAATACTTATATTCTGGATGCATCCTTCGGTTATCTGTATTCCACGATGTTCAAGTATGTGCCGCATTGGTGGCGTGATGGATACATGGAAGCCTGAATTAGATTCAGGAGAAGAAAAAAGTGAAATTGAAATATTACGGTCGATATACGTTGCTTGGATGGCTAAATGTATTATTTTTTCAATGGTTATTTGTTCGGCTACAAGCCACGGTTGAGGTAGAGACGATGGAAATTGAGAAAATGGCATTAATAGCATTTATATACCCATTGACGGGTTGGTCGTGGTCTCCATGGAAAAATTATGTATGGTTTTGGCGATTAAGTGGGGGTTAGAGAGTTTAGAAATCTTTTGGATTATATTTGCTTTTGCACCTACATTCTGATTCGCCACAACCAAGACATAGATTAGCGATAAATCGATCATATAATTTTCGAGAAGCGGGGGTTGAGTTGTATGATTGACCAAACATGTGTGATCCATCGAAATTTAAATTATTTGATGGATTACTTCTTGGTTTCCGTTTCCTCTTTTTCATGTTGGTACTATCGTTGAGAATCCGTTCTTGAGTTCAATCGTCAATTTGGAATCGAATAAATTCCCCAATTCATCGCGGTGGGAAATTATAAAAATACTCAAATTATTTTCCTTGGCGATTTCCTTAACCATCTTTGCGGCTAGTTGAACTCCAACATTTCCCAGGCCGGTATCAAGAAACTCGTCCAACATACAAAATGGAATCACGCCAAATCGTTTTTGTAGGACATCCCTAAAGGCGAACGGGAAGGCGATATTCACCCTCGCTTGTTGACCCAAAGATAAAGACGCATAGTTAACTTCTGTTTTAAATTGACTAACAATGACGGTCATATCTTCTTGGAACAGGACTTTATAGGGTAATCCCAATTTATCCAAATAATATTTAATTCGCTCGTTTAGGAAGGGGATATACCTGTTTAGTAATGCTTTCCGGATGAAGGATTCCTTCTTAGTCAATAATTTTACTAAGAATTCTTGGTGTTCCACATAGTTATGTAACTCGTCGATTTTATCCGTTTTTCTGGTACTTGGTGGTGATGCCTGTAACGCAACAAGTGAATCTGTATGTGGATTGATTTCAAGTTCTATAGCAGACAGATTCTTATTAAGCGTTTCACCTAATAATTTAATGGAAGTAATTTCTTTTATAGATTTAAATACCAGAGAATTACTTAATTCCTTTTTGTCGTTTTTAAGCTCATTAATATGGGTTGTCACGGAGGTTAACTCTTCACTAATCCGGAGCTTATCCTGTTCGAACTCTTCAACAGAACGGTCCACCAAAAATGGATTAGTCTGATTCTCTTTGAGTTTAAACTCATGAATCAACTTCTGGCGATCCGCCGTTTTCTGGTATTCATTTTGTGGATCAACTTTCGAAGAGCCTAATTTATTTAGTTTGAATTCTTCATGCTCTTTCCGAGTCTTTTCTTTTTGAACATTTACTAGTTGCTTTTCATTTTCTAAGTTGCTTATGGTATCGGTAGAAAGTTGGATCGCCTGATTCTCGGCTTCAATAAGCGTCGTCTGGCTGGCTATGGCGTTACGTAAATCAGCAATTGCGGCGTCATTTTCGATAATTTTCTTCTTCGCTTCCACATATTTTTGTGAACAATATGGACACGTTGAATCAGCTAATTTTTCGTTTTCTTTGATCCATTGCGCAATATCACGCTCAAAACGTTGGATATTGGACTTCTTATTTGAAATTTCCTTATTGCTGACTGCGATGATATTTTTTTCTTTTACGATCTTCCCATCGATATTGGAAATGAGTTCATTATGTGTAGTAATAGTTTGTGTAAAGGTTTGTAGCGCTGCTTGAAATTCTTTAACCTCATCCATTGACTGGAATATTAGGGGTTGAGAGATTCTCCTACATAAGTCATCTAAATCTTTTTCGTGTGTGTTCTCCCACTGTGCTATCTTGGTTAATATACCGTTAATGGAAAGTAGATCGCGTTCCAACATGTTGGCAGTATTTTCTAAATCCGTTATCTGTACATTTAAGCGCTCTATTTTCTGAATGTTATTTTCTTCAGCATCGAAATCAACGCCGCCAACGGTTTCATTATATTCAGAAATTTTAGCTTTAAGTTCTTCTTTACGTTGTTGGTGGCTATTATTCCATTCACCTACTTTAGTGGTAGTTAGCGTAAGTTGGCTATTGTAACGGCAGATTTCGCTTTTGATCTGTTCGTCCAACTTAACTAACGTTTCAAGTTCTTTCTTGTTATCCTTTATGGATTCTTTAATACTTTCCGCCCTTTCCGACAATTCATTATAGGAGAAGAGTTCCTCTAACAACTCTCGTTGTTTTCCGACTTCCAGTGATAGGAAGGGTGTCGCTGTTGCGGCGATAGTGAGGATACGAGTGAAGATCTCAAATGGAATACCGAGCTTCTCGCGAATCGCTTTGTGGATTTCGGTTGAAGCTGGAGTAATATCATGTCCACCTTCATTTTTGGGGCGATAGTCCCATTTCTCTTCTAACGTGAATTTTTCAAGGAGATAAACGCCGTCGCCACCATATCGGGCACCATTCTTTTCAAGCTTCTTATAGCGGTCAATTCTATAATATTTGCCGTCTTTTTCGAAGTCAAATATCGCCTGCATATTCTTTTTATTGATACGATTAATTAAATCGCCAACTTTTAATTTACTATGCAGTGTATCACCGTAACAAGCGTAAACAATTCCAGCACGAATAGTTGATTTACCTGCTCCGTTAGAATCAATTTGCCCATCGACAACAGCATCTAAGTTACGTCCTTGAATTGCTGTGCAGGTATTAGTTTTGAGATTTATGGTTACTAAATTATTACCGAATGATTGGAAGTTGCGTAGCGATATTGCTAAAGGAACTAAACCGAAACTCATTTTTTCTTTGCCTTATTATAGATCTCTATTAGTATATCACATTTTACGGACGGTTCGTTAACTCTTCCTAACAACGTTGTTACGATGTTATCGGTGGGCTCAGTCTCCATCCCCGCCAAATCCATACTGGTATCTTCTACTACACTCTGGAGAGAGGGTTCATTTAAGTTGAATTCACGCAACATAAATTTCGACATGAATTTTTCTCTGAGTTGGTTAGATTCTTCCAATGTTATGTCTATATCAGCTAAACAATGTACCGTTGCTTTTTCTCTTAATATACTAGTATTTTCGAATAAGTACGATAATTTTGTATCAACATATGTCGGTCCGTCTTCCCAGTTGAAGAATTCAATATCGTCTTTATTATAATCATAAATTGCATAACCACGGTTATAGTCATTTGCATCAGAAAAGTCCATAGCAAATGGATTTCCTATATAGATGATATTTTTACTGTATTGTCTTTTATGGTAGTGCCCGCTGAAAATCCTACGCGGGCCGCGAAAGTCATCCGGATCTGGCCCGTGTTCCTTTTTGTTATTTTCGCCCGTAACAATAAATCCAGCGTATTCCAGATGCCCCCACACAATTTCGGACTTATTGATTAGTTCGTGATGTTCCACGAATTCATCTGGAAATAGGAATGGGGCGAATAATGTTCCATTTTTGCCAACGTGATCGATGAATGTTAATTTATCGATGAGATGGAAATTTTTAAGTGATTGGAATACTGCCGTACTGTAAATAGTTCGATTGTGTCTGTAATACAGATCATGATTACCAATAATAAAAAATACCGGTATACCAAGAGAATCCAATAGTTTCACAGCCGAGTACGCACTATTCAATGTTGCGATATTGAGGTTGTTTCGGTTCTCAAAGAAATCACCTAGAAATATGACATGATCTATATTAGGGTTATTCTTGACATTTTCGCAGAACCAGACAATGAAATCAGTACAGTCTTTATTATGTACTTCGGACCAGTTTTTTCTACCAAAATGTTGATCGGTGAAAACGGCCGCTTTCATAAGTTTTTTCATATTTTAATTAATCTTCGTCAGTAGTGCTTGTTGTATTATAGTATTCGCTATTATGATAATTATAATAGTTATAATCATCGTCACCGCTATCATTCTCTAGATAAGAAAAGCTGGGGTTGATTCCTTGTTGTATAGATAAGGCGTCTCGCGTATCTCGTTGCTTTCGTTCGGTATTGAGGTATTGAAAAAATGCATGTTTGATGCTCTGCGTGAAGTATGCAAATGGATTAGTTCCTTTTTTAGGGTCAAAACTGCGCCAAACTTTTACGACCGTCATGACAGCAAATGCTTGCATATCGTTTATATACGAATAACTTGCATATTGGCCGCGTTGAGCATATCGGTAGGCCAACAATTGAATCATTTTAGCAAAATCGTGTGTCATTTTGTTCTGCTCATGGCTTTTTTTAATCTCCACGAGTAATGACGCGTTTGTTAAATATTTTTTCTTCGTCGGCGGTTTGTTTGTATTAACCGTTTGTTGTGGTTCTGCAGTAACTTTGTTTTTTGCCATATTATTATAATTATTATTTTTATTATACCAAATCTGTGGATAAGTGTCAAATTATCAAACAATACATTGGTTTAGTATATATTCTGACTAATAATAAATATTATATAATAATAAGTTGGTGGATAATGGCTGGACCCTCAGAAACTCTTAATGCATTAAATAAAATTTTGTCTCAGTTGCAGAAAATGGGTGATTCAACAGCTAAAGCGGTGGAGTCACAACGCCAAAAAACCAGCAGTAAAAGAGGTGGTAATAGAAGTTTTATTGATTACGGAAGGGCTATTGATAACTTAGAGAAGGATACAACTAAGTTGGATAAAACGTTTAAGTCGTCACAGAAGACACTAGAGAAATCGACTAAGACGGTATCACAATCATTACTCGCCCTCGCCAAGGATGCGTTGACTCCAGCCAGAACTATGAAACAGGCTATGAAGGAGTGGAAGGAATCGCTAGATACGATCGTAAAGGTGCAAAATGCGGACTATCAACGGTTAGCAAAAAATACCAGAGATTATGTTCATACCAACAAAACTGCTGGTGTTACCAATATCCGTAATGCAAATAACGCATTTAAAGATTCGATGAATATCCTGAGAAATATCTCGCGGAATCATGGAAAAATTTCTACTGAGGATGCGAGGTTATTCAAAGAATCACGAAACCGGATGACTGATGCCCTGAAAGGTGGAAATCTTAGGGTGCTCCAAAATGTGTCAAAAAAACAAGTTGAGTTATTCGATAAAGTCTCTAAGGGTGGAAAATTAACAGTTGCGCAATTAAAAGAGCTTACTTTAGCAGCCGAAAAGGTAAATAAGAATTTTAATGTGATGAATGATGTTACGGAGACTTATACCAAGAATTATACCGAAATGGTCAAGGTATTCCGTGAATCACTATTGAATGCGGTCAAGGGAATAGGTGCGGGAATATCACAGATACTTAGCTCAGCGGTGCCCCAAGTATACAAAGATGTGATGGCGCAGGCACAAAATGCCGTTCAAAGCTCTCAGTATTTTGATATTCAAAAATTCCATATGGGTATTTCTCAGGCTGAATTAGCACAATTCATTGGTAGTAATCGACTTGCATTACGTACTTTAGGTGGCGGCAGCTCGACTACTCCCTTTGCTAATGGCCAAATAAACCAACTCCAAAATCAGGCGCATAACTTTGGTCTTACGGGCGAAGATGCGTTGAAATATGTTGGATCAACATTCGATGATTTAATCCGGATGGGATTAACACCAACTGTAAAAAATACCTCACAGGCTATGGATGTCCTTTATAAAACAATGCAGGAAACCGGGATGTCCTTTGGTGAATTGAATGGAATGGTCGAGGATTTATCTAAAAGTCCAGCATTCACAGAATTGATTCGAGCCAACGGGTATAAAGGGCAAGCGGATCAGATTGAAATTTTGGGGAAGTTATTAACTACATCACGCTATAGTTCCGGTTATCTGAAGGAAATGCTGGAAATAAATAAACAGGCGAAATTCCAGGGAATTGCCGAAATGATCAAGGGGCAAGTGGGCATAAGTCTGACGTCTAATTTATTGAGACGGTACGGTGGAAATGTATCGCCAATCGATGAAGCATTGGCGCAGATGGAAAATCGTGGTATGGAGGCACCACAAATTACGGAATTAATAAAACAAGGTAAATTAGATCGTTTTAAAATTAATGGGAAGAAAGCATCCCAGGCGTTTCAAGACCCAAGAGAACTCGAACAATACGTTTTGGGGTTAGGTGGACGATATAACGAAGCGCGTTTGGCAGTTAATAATAGAATGGCCGCTGCCGGTGGTGGTATGGGTATGGGGTTATTCAACACCATGTTTGGGCAATATTCCGGATTAATGGGTAATATGCAGAAGATATTTAATCCAGATGAAGCGATACAAGCACAAGCACAACGACAGGCATTATTTGGGACCATTAATCCGACAATCGAGCAACAAAAAGCTTTATTGGGTGCAAACGATCAGTTAATAACATCGATAAATGACGTGGATAATGCTTTGGAAAAATTATCCGGTATGATGCCCGATACGATTGCTAAAATAAAAGAGGCGGCCGAGGGTGCACAAAAAAATCCTGGCGTGGGGGTAGGAGGGGCGACTGCCTCCGGCTTGTTGAAATTTGGAAAAGGTGCCCTGGAATTGGGTGGAATAAGCGGCGGGTTATTAACTCTCAAGAGTGCGCTGGGTAGTAAGATTGGTTGGCTTGGAAGAGGGGCGCAAGCTGTCGGTGGACTATTTGGGAGTTCTGCTATCCCAGCAGCTTTATCGGCTGGAGCATCCACAGTTGGTGCCATTGGTGCTGGTGCTGCAGCGGGAGGTCTTATCGGGACGGGGATTAATAAAGCGCCTGAGCTTTTTGGTGGACAGGATCTAAGTACTTATATTGGTCAATGGTTTGCTCCAAAATACGATAATTCTAAGATATATCCTGGGTATCATTCTAATAAGGGGATAGTTAATCAAAACAATCCGCAACAACAGATTAGTAACAACGACAATGCTATTACGGCAAATACCGGGTTAACACCACAAGGTGATACTACCGGTGATTTGATGTCGATGTCGGTTGATAGGTTGACGGAATTAGTAAAAATAGGACGTGACCAGTTGGATCTAATGCAAAAGATTCATCAAGAGCATATGGACGCTATGGCGGATCAACAAAATGATAAGGCGATCCAAGATGCGCGGAATGCAACTTTACATAGTCTGGCTGTGAGTCATTAATATCTTATAAATAATAAAGTTACATTAATAAACTATAACTATGGCTATAAAACGATTTTATAAGATAATCCAACCAAAATCACCGAATGCTGATCTAACTGATAGCCATGATATAGGTGGCAATCGCGGACTATATGGTAATTATACATGGTATAACCGGTTAGTTCAGGGTTCTGCCACGAGAATAACGCGATATCGAGAATATGATGTTATGGATGCAGATATTGATGTGGCGGGTGCGCTCAATATTATCGCTGAGGAAATGGCGGGGAATAATCCAAAAACAAGTCTACCGTTACAAATCGAAGTGACGGCAGGAAATGAACAAGTAGTCCCTTCGGCTGCTGTTGTGACACTTAATGCTGCATTAAAAACGTGGTGCGCTCTACAAGGGTGGGATCTCCGATTATATCAAACTATCCGAGGTTTGATTAAATACGGGGATATTTTTTTCATCCGTCCGAAACATAAGAATAAGCGGTGGATATATGAGCCTGCTAAAAATGTAATCGGGGCAATTGTCGCGTTGGATGATATCACCAACGTTCGTGGTTGGCACATTAAAACAGATACGAAACGTGTTCAGGGGAATATGGGTACTAATCTGTATTTCAATGTACAGGGTAGTATGCAAGACCAGAATGTAGATGTGTTCGAAGCCGATGAAGTTATTCGGTTTACTATGAACAATGACATGTCTGAAGAAGCTCCATTCGGCGAGTCTATATTACGTGCGGTATATCGCACCTTTAAGCAAAAGGAATTATTAGAAGATTCTATTTTAATTTACCGAATCTCAAGAGCACCTGAACGCCGAGCATTTTATATCGAAATGGGCAATATGCCACCTAATAAAATTGCTGCACATCTTGAACAGATGAAGAATGAAATCAAGCAAAAGAAAATTCCAACACAAACCGGTGGTAAGCCGCAGATTGACAGTATTTATAACCCGTTAAGTCAATCGGAAGATTATTTCTTTGCAATGAAGAATAATGCGGGCAGTCGCGTTGAAATGCTGGCGGGTGGTCAGAATTTGGGGCAATTAGACGATTTAGATTATTTTTACAAGAAAATGTGGCGAGCTTTCAGGATTCCAGCATCATATATGTCCAACGTTCAGGAGGATGGTGCAGTGTTTAATGATGGTGCCGTGGGCATCGCATATCAGCAAGAAATTAAATTTGCTCAATATGTTGAGCGATTGCAAAAAAATGTTGAGATTGTGATGGATGTTGAATTCAAACGATTTTTACATGAGATTAAAGTCACCGTCGATCCTACTATTTTTAAAGTCAGATTACCGGCACCAACCAATTGGGCGAAGTCCAAACAACAAGCGATTGATACCGCACTTATTAATGCATATAACAGTGTCAAGGACGATACTTCCATGTCGAAACGCTTCAGTAAACTCCGATATCTGCAATGGGAAAAACAAGACTTACTTATTAACGAGCGCATGTTACGTGAGGAAAAAGGTCTTGATCCAGATGGCGGTAAACAAGATTTACCAAAATTATATTTCCCAGAAGAGGCGGAGGCTGGTGGATTTGAGGCGGGATTGGGTTCAGTCGGTGGCGGAGGTGCGGGCGGTGGCGGAGGGGATGCCGCGTTCAATGGAGATGAGGACGGAACAGAAGGAACAGAAGGAACAGAAGGAAATGAATCAGGGAATGAGTCACCAGGAAATGAGATGGAGGGAGAAAATCCTGCCACAGAGACTACTATCCCAAATAATACTAATGCTAATACAACGAAGCAAAAGCAGTAATTATTATTCGTATCATAATAACTTAATAAATATAATAACAAAAGGCCCTATAATTT
>Ga0134125_10007426_pt1 | contig 12368 bp, 8 predicted proteins | sample KB31751_FD_96464 | JGI IMG/M metagenome (GOLD analysis project Ga0134125, IMG submission 96464) | Terrestrial soil microbial communities with excess Nitrogen fertilizer from Kellogg Biological Station, Michigan, USA - KB3-175-1 | ecosystem: Environmental > Terrestrial > Soil > Unclassified ... | reverse complement strand
GTTGATGAGTGCCGGCAGCGGCGTGACCCACCGCGAGTTCAACGGCTCCGACGATGAGGGCGTGCATTTCCTGCAGATCTGGATCGCACCGGCAAAAGCCGGCGGCGAGCCGGTCTACCAGCAGCGCTACTTCGCCGAGGCCGACAAGCGCGGTCGCCTGCGCCTGATCATCTCGCCGGACGGCCGCGACGAGTCACTGCGCATCCAGCAGGACGCGTCGGTCTACGCCGGCCTGTTCGACGGCGATGAGAGCGCCACGCTGACGCTGGACGGCAACCGCCATGCCTACGTGCACGTGGCCCGCGGCAGCATCGAGCTCAACGGCGTGAAGCTGGAAGCGGGCGACGGCGTGCGTTTGCGCAACCCGCGCACGCTGCAACTGGGCAAGGGCCAAAACGCCGAGGTACTGGTGTTCGACCTGCGCCCACAGGAGCTGCCGCAGATGCCGTGATCGGCAACGCGCCGGGTGGCCGACAACGGCCATCCGGCGACGTGCCGCCACGGAAACGCGACGCGCTTCTACCGGTACCGCAATCCGGCGACAATGGCGGATCACCCACAGGAAGCCGCTCATGATCCAACGTTTCGATACCGGTCCGCGCATGTCCGAAATGACCGTCCACAACGGCGTGGCGTACCTCGCCGGCCAGGTGGCCGAAGACGCCCGCGCCGACATCGTCGGCCAGACCGAACAGGTGCTTGCCGCCATCGACGCCCTGCTGGCGCAGGCCGGGACCGACAAGCGCAATATCCTGCGCGCCGAGATTTTCCTGGCCGACATGGCCGATTTCGCCGGCATGAACGAAGCCTGGGGCCGTTGGGTACCGCAAGGCGCCACGCCCGCGCGTGCCACCGTACAGGCGCAGCTCGCCAACCCCGGCTGGAAGGTCGAGATCGTGATTACCGCCGCGATCGCCTGATCGATCGCCTGATCGATACGTACGCCTGAAAGCCTGAAAGTCCGGTCCATCCCGCCGACAGATCGCGCCGGATGGGCCGGCATGCGCCGTCGGGGAATCCGACGACCTTTGCGGAACGCTCACGCAGGGGAATGCCATCATCGCGCTGCAAACTCCAACACCGCAGCGGGCGCACCCTCATGTTGCAACTCAATCCACCGCTTCCACTGAACACGCCCAAAGGCGAGGGCTTCGCCCATTTCCTGATCGACTACGGGCCCGAGTCGGATCTCTACTGGACCGTGTTCATCACGGCCAGCGGGGAAATCTGGACGTTCGCCAACCGCGAGGTCCGCGCCAGCAAGAACATCACGCTTGGCCGTACCCATCCGCAGAAGCCGCAGCCTTCCGCCACGGAAACCCGTCTGCCGGTACCGATGTATCCGGTCGGCTGAGTCGCCGCAGCCAGCACGGCAAACCTATCTGGCGGCAGGTTGCGTCGGCGGGACACTCATGGCGGCGGCGGGCCACACGAACGTGGCGACGCTGGTCGGCGGCATGTCGTAGCCGAAGTGCAGCGCTCCCTGGCTGACGGTCAGATGGTTGACCTGGGTATTGCCGTTGACCGCTACCAGCACCACCGAGCCATCGTCCGGATTCTGGAACGCCAGTTCGTGAATGCCGGCATTGGTGTTGCCCGACTTCACGCGCGCGGCACCGGGCAGCACGAACCGGCTGAAATGACCGAACGCGTAGTACTCGTCATTGCGGCTCACCGCGCCGGTGGCCGAGTCAATGGTGACCACGCCCTTGCATTCGTCGCAGCCGCCGGCGTGCGGGCCATGGTTCTGGTCCAGCGCCAGGTTCCAGTAGACAACGCCGCGCGCCCAGTTGCGGACACTCTCCATCACGATGTTGCGCGCGAACAACAGCAATTCGCCGTTGCGCGCCGACGGCCAGTCGCCGCCCGAACATTCGGTGAGATAGGCGTCCATTTGCGGGTACGCGTCATGCACGGTGGATTGCGCACTGGGGTTGCCGCGATAGCAATGCCAGGCGATGCCGGCCATGTGGCGCCTGGCGTCGGGGTCGGCCAGCACGCTGAGGGACTCGCCGGGCGTATCCCAGTTGTGATCCCAGCCGAGAATCACCGGCGCATTTTTCCGACGCGCCAGCGCGGGGCCAAGGTACTGGCCGATGAGGCGTGCACGCGCCGCGGCGGAAAGCTCCATCCCCGGATACGTCAACGGCAGGAACGCCGGCTCGTTCTGCACCGTCAGCGCGAAAATGGGGATGCCGTAGCCCTGGAAGGCATCGACGAAGCGCACCAGATAGTCCGCATAAACCGACTCGTACTCTTCCAGCAAGGCGCCGCCGATCACGTTGGCGCTGCTCTTCATCCACGCCGGCGCGCTCCACGGCGAGGCGATGATCTGCGCGTCGGGCCGCACCGCCATGATCGCCTGCAGCGCCGGGATGAGGTAGGCCTGGTTCGGAACCACGTTGAAGTGCTGCAAGCCGGGGTCGATCTCGCCGGCGGGCATGTCGTCCAGGGTGTAATGCTGCAGCGAGAAATCCGAGGCGCCGATGGTGACGCGCAGCATGCGGAAGTTGAGCCCCGGCGGCGGCCCGAACAATTCCCGCAACAAGGCAGCCCGCTGCGATGCGCTCATCGCGTTCTGGAGCAGCCAGGCCGACGAATCGGTCAGCGCCGCGCCGAACCCGACCATTGTCTGGTACTTGCGGCTGGGGTCGATGATCACGTCGGGCGCCGTTTTGGCGTCGCCTTCGACAGCCATGACATCGAGCTGCCGCGCCAAGCGCAAACGGCGGTCGGCCGTGCTCACCCACACATGCACCATGACGCCGGCCGGCTGCAACACGCCGGCCTTGATGTTCGCGAACAGTGGCGGGCGCGGCCAATGCAGCGCCAACATGGCCAGCAGCGTCAGCAGGATCACCGACAGGAACGGCGTCCAGCGCCCCACCCCCTGGTTTTCATCCATGGCCAGCGCACCCGCCGCGGCCCATGCCCGCCCGGCGCAACCCGACAATGTCGATGGTCACCGAACCCTGGTTTGGCCGCACACCGCTTCCATCCTGTTTCCGGTGCCCGCGACGGTCGAACCCCCGCTTCGGGCACCGATCATTGGGGACTCTCATTTCGACCCATCAAAAACCCGCGCGCAAGCCCGCCAGCCTACAGCTTGTAGTTGATGCCGAACAGGATGGTGCGTCCCCAGGTGTCGTATTCCAGCGGTCGGGTGAGCGGCGCGTTGTTGGCGAGGGTGGCGACCTGCACCGTCGAATCCGCCGAATTGGTGAGGTTGGTGACCTGCAGCAGCAGCGACAAGCCGTTCAGACTGCCGTCGGTGAACGCGTAACCCAGCTGCAGGTCGGTCTGCCGGTTGGCCTGGATCTTGGTGTAGCCCAGCTGGTCGAACAGCGCCACGGCCTCGCCAGTGAAGGACGAGCGGTAGCGTTCGGCCACCCGTATCGAGAAACCGTAGCGCTCGTAGAACAGCGCCAGGTTGGCGACCTTGCGCGACAAGCCAGGCAAGGTCTTCGGGCCACCCGGAACGGACGAGATGGACGACAGCGGGATCGAGCTGTTGGTCAGCGAGAAATTCGCCTGCGCGCCAAACCCTTCCAGCGCGGGCGCGAGCAGCCCGCCCTCCAGCGCGCCGGACAATTCCAGGCCATCCATCTTGCCGCCTGTGCCGTTCTGCGGTGTGGTGAACGAGCCGGTGTTGCTGGTGGGCACCAGGGTCGGGTTGTCGTTGGTGTAGTTGGAAAAATCGTAATCGAGCACGGTCTGGTTGTAGATGTAGTTCAGCAGGTTCTTGTGGAACACCGCCGCAGCCACATAGCTGGCCTTGCCGAAATACTTCTCCCACGACAGGTCGGTGCCGACCGCCACGTACGGGCGCAGCTGCGGGTTGCCGCCGCGGCCCGACCACAGCACCTGGCCCGCGCCGGGGCCATTGGTGATCTGCGACACGTTGGCCGACGTGGCCACCTTCTCGTCATCGATGCGGCCGCGCGCCATGCTCTTGGCCAGCCCCAGGCGCAGGTACTGGCGCTCGCCGATCTCGGCCACCAGGTTCAGGCTGGGCAGCACGTTGTTGTACGAGGCGCCATCGCTGATGTTTCCCACCAGCGTATCGCCATTGGTCTGCAGCGCCCGCGACGACTGCTTGGTGCGCACGAACTGCACGCCCACGTTGCCACGCAGCGGCACGCTGCCCAGGTGCGTGTCGAGATTGAACTTCACATAGGCCAGCGGCACCTTTTCCTCGACGGTGTAGTTGCGGCTCCAGTCGCCCTGCCCGTTCTTCTGCACCCGATAGAACTGGCCGCCGTACAACGCGCCCAGCACGTCGTAATTGAGGATGCCGTCGATACCGCCGTAGCCCAGCGACGTGGGGCGATACAGCATCGCCGGGTCGACCGGCGCGCTGAGGTGTGCCTGGTACGTATCCCTGGTGGAACCGTTGCCGTTGAGGTAGGCGAAATAGACGTCCGCATGCTTGGTCTTGGTGCGGTCTGACCAGGCCAGGCCCACGTCCATGTCGCTGAAGATCCAGCCCAGCGGATGGCTGGCCTGCAGCCGGAACGCGTGGATGGTGTCGTCCTGGTGGTCGAACTCGTCGCGGCCGTTGTAGCCATAGCCGGGCGGATCGCTCCACGGGCTGCCAGGGTCGGTGAACACCATCGTGGCCGGATCGGACAGATCGACGCCGGGTGTGAAATGCGGATAGCCGAATGCGGCCGGCGTGTCGAAATCCACGCTGGTGAACCCGCCGTCCGCCAGCCCGCTGAACAGGTAGGCGTCGTGCAGTTTCACCCGCGCGCTGGATGAGGACAGGTCGGCCATCAAGGTCCAGTCGCCCAGGTACAGCTTGTTGTTCCAGCCGATGGAATAGAGCTTGTCGTGTTCTCGCGTGTATTCGTTCTGCAGGATCGGCGCCACGCCGAAGATCGTGCCGGAGGTGACGATCGGCAGCGGCTGGCCGGGCGAGGTCTGCACGTTGGCGTAGGAAACATGGTCGTACGGGCTGCTCGACCACTGCGCGCCGTTGGTGTAGCGGCGCTTGCTGAAGGTGGAGTAGTACATGTCCAGCTTGGAGTAGTAGACGTCGTTCGGCGCCCACTCCACCACGGCCATCGCGCCGTTGCGCTTCTGCTCCTGCGACTGCGCGCGCAGCTGCATGCCTTCCTGCGAGACCACGTTGTCGGGCATGCCGGGCGTGTGTGGCCCGCCCCAGTTCTGGTCGATGCCGGCGCTGCCGTTGTCGGCGCTCCACCACCACGCCTGGTACTGCCGCTCCTGGATCGGTTGGTCGACCACGGACACGCCCAGCGCGATACCCAGGGTGTGGTCGAGAAACTGGTCGACATAGGAAAAGCTGGCGCGGTGACCGCTGGTGCCCGTACCCGTGCCGGGATTCAGCGAGCCGTTGCTGTTGTGCGCACCGCGCAGGTTGAACACGAACGTCCGCTTCGACAGATCCAGCGGATTGATGGTGTGCAGGTCCACGGTACCCGACAGGCCCTGCCCTACCAGGCTGGCATCGGGCGTCTTGTAGATGGTCACGCCGTTGATCAGCTCGGCCGGGTACTGGTCGTACTCCACGCCGCGGTTCTCGCCCACCGTGGCCTGCTCGCGTCCATCCAGCGTGGTGCCGGCGAAATCCGGCGACAGGCCGCGGATGGAGATGGCGTTGGCCTGGCCATTGGCGCGCTGGGTGGCCAGGCCGGGCACGCGCGCCAGGCTGTCGGCGATGCTGACGTCGGGCAGCTTGCCGATGTCCTCGGCCGAAATCGCCTCCACGATATTGTTGGCATCCTCCTTGGTTTTCATCGAACTGGCGATGCTGCCGCTGATGCCGGTCACCACCACCTGACTCATGTCGGTGACCGCTCTCGCAGGCTTCCTCGCGGACTTTTTGGTCGTAGCACTCGCGTCGCCCGCTTTCGCCTGGCCGGTATCCTGCGGCACCGGCGTGCTTGTGCCCGTGCTCGCCGTCGGGGGCGGCGGCGTCTGCGCCGATGCTTTCTCCACGCTGGCGATGGCCAGCAGGGCCGCCGCGCACGCGACAGCCAACGGACGGAAACGGATATGCGCCAGGGATCCCTGCAATGCACAACGCGAATTCATGATGGACGCCCTTCCTGGTGGTGGACCTCGTCGGCGGCGTCAAGCAGAGCTGGCGCGCGGCACCTGTTGCGCATGGGCGCGTTACGCACCCGGCATGCCGGCCAACGTGGCAGAGCCCACCGTCCCGCTGTCGGCGACCGGGAAGCGCTCATACGCGCCGCCCATGAACAACGGCGACAAGACACCACGAGCGATGTGGAGATTATGAAAAGACGGGTGCGATCGCCGACCATCGGCATTCGCCAGCAGTCAGCGACCGAACTGCGCCACCACCGGGAAATGGTCGGAGGGATAACGCGGGCCTTCATGCGCGGCGACCGTTTGGACATCCAAAACCCTGAACCCGCGATTCAATATCCAGTCGATGCGCCGGTCCGGCGTGCCGGTGAAGTTGTGGAAGGTCTTGTCCGGGCCGGCGCGGCGTGCCGACGTCAGCCAGGCATCCTGCAACGTGCGGGTCAGCTCCCGATGCACCGGCGTCTCCGGCCCGCAATTGAAATCGCCGGTGAGGATCACGCGTTCGTCGGCGGGAAGCCCGGCGATGCGCTGCAGGATCATGTCGGCGCTCAGCATCCGCGCATGCACGTCCTCGAGCCGATACGGGAAATGCGTATTGAAATACGCGAAGCTGCCGCCGCCATCGCGAAAGCGGAATCGGGCCCAGGTGACCATGCGCGGATATGGTTGCCCCCAGGTCTTGCTGCCGGGCACGTCGGGCGTATCGGAAAGCCAGAAGTCCCCGGAGCGCTCCACCTGCAAGCGGTCGGTGCGATAGAACACGCCCATGTGCTCGCCCTTGCTGCCGCCGTCGCGCCCCTGCCCGAACCAGGTATAGCCCGGCAGATGCGCGGCGAGATACTCGCCCTGCTCCTCGGTCAGTTCTTGCGTGCCCAGCACATCCGGATGCGCCGCCAGGATCACCTTCACCATCAGCTCGCGCCGGTTCGCCCAGGCATTCATGCCGGTGTCCACCGGCACGCGCACGTTGAACGTCATGACCTTCAGCGGCACTTCGGCGGCGGCGCCCGTGTCGGCCATGCCAAGCATCGCCGTGCAGGCAAGCAGCGCAAACCAGTGGCGCAGATTCATCGCAAAACTCCGGCGTGACGTGGGATCGAAGCGCCGAGACTAGCGCGAAAAACTACGACGAAACATCGCGATCACACGAACGCCCAACCACCTTCGGCATGCGCATCCGCCCGCACCACCGACGTGCCGGGAAAATGCGAGCTGAAATACAGCCTGCCATCGCGGATGGCGTCCAGCGCCCAGGCGCGCGATCGGCGCGCCTGCTCGCCATCGGCGCAGAACACGGAATTCCAGTCCGGATGGTGGAGCTGCAGCGGGTGATGCATCACGTCGCCGCCAAACAATGCAGTTTCACCACCGGAAGTCAGGCTGATCGACATGTGGCCCACGCTGTGGCCCGGTGTGGGATGAAAGCGGAAGCCCGCTTCGATCTCGCCGCCGCCGTCGCCCACGCGCTGCACCAGCCCCGCATCGATGAGCGGCTGCACGCTGTCATCGAAGATCATGCGGCGCGGTGCGGCGGCCGGCGTGGCGTAGAAATCCTCTTCCGCCTGCGCGTACACGTAGCGCGCGTTCGGAAACATGGGCTGCCAGCGACCATCGACGAGGCGCGTGTTCCAGCCGACGTGATCGACGTGCAAGTGCGTGAGCAGCACGAGGTCGACATCCTCCGGGCGCACGCCCGCGTTGGCCAGCCGCTGCAGGTAGCCGGTATTGAGCTGGTCGAAGACACGATTGAACGGCCGCGACTTGCCGTTGCCGATGCCGGTATCGACCAGCACGATCAATCCATCGATGCGGATCAGCCAGCTGTGCACGCTCATGATCAGGGTCTGGTCGTCATCGGACAGCATTTCCGGGTGCATGGCGTCACGCCACGGGGCGACGGCGGATTCGCTCCAGTCGGGAAAGATCTTCGGCCCGGGCAGCGTGGTGAGCAGGCGATCGGTGATGCGGGTGATGTGGGCGTTGCCCACGCGGTATATCGTGCTTTCGGTCGTCATGGCGGCATCCGCGAGGGGGAGTGCACTACCATGGGGATGCGCGCGCGGTGAGCGTTAGCGCTCCGCCTGCATACCCGGTATCCATCCCATGGATATGAAACGCGCCGATATCGGCCTGCTGCTGTCGCTGGACGTGTTGCTCGATGAGCAGCACGTCAGCCACGCGGCAACCCGGTTGAACCTCAGTCAGTCGGCGATGAGCAGCCAGCTCGCGCGATTGCGGGCATGGTTCGGCGACCCGCTGCTGATTCCGTCGGGCAATGGTCGCGGCATGGTCCTGACGCCGCGCGCCGAGGCCTTGCAGGGGCCGCTTCGCGCGGCCTTGCAATCCCTGAACGATGCCATCACGGCGAACGCGTTCGACCCGCGACACGACGCGCGCACCTTCACCATCGCCGCCAACGACAACGCCTTTTCGGCACTGGTCCGGCCGCTGGCGCAAGCGGTGCTGCAGGAGGCGCCGGGAATCCGCCTGCGCTGCATCGCGCCGGACTATGCCGACATGGCGCAACGCATGGAGCGCGGCGACGTGGATCTCTATCTGGGGGCAGCGCGCATGGTCGCGCCGTCGTTGAAGCAACGGCCCCTGCTTCGCGACGAGTTCCGCGTGGCCCGCCGCCACGACGATCCGGTGCCGATGGATATGGCCGTCTACACGTCACGCCCGCACGTGCTGATTTCGCCCGCCGGCCAGTTCTCCAGCCTCATCGACGACGCGCTGGCCACGCTGCAGCAGAAACGTCGCGTTGCCATGACGGTGGCCACGTACACCCAGGCTGCCAGCATGGTGGCCCGTTCCGATGCGGTGGCCACGTTGCCCAGCGCCTTCCTGCGCAGCGTGGGTTTTTCGCTGCGCATCGACGCCCTGCCCTTCGCGCTCGACGCCTTCGACTACGCGATGGCCTGGCACCCACGCGTGCATGACGATCCTGCCCACCGCTGGTTGCGCGAGCGCCTTCTCGCCACGATCGAATAAACCGGCGTGCGCCATGCCTCGACGATCGGACCGGTGGTTCAGGTCACCCGTTCGCCGGCCGCAACGCGAACGGCAGTCACATCCGCCGGCACCGGGTGGATGCTCAAGCGCAGACGCCCGCTTGCCATCGACAACCGCAGGCGTCGATGCCTGACCAGATAGGCGATGGCCACGCCGGCCGCCGCCAGCCCCGCCAGCGCGCCGATCCCCAGCGCCCAGCGCGCACCGAAGCGATCGACCACCCAGCCGACCAGCGGCGCGCCGATCGGGGTGCCGCCCATCACCACGGCAATGCGCAGCGCCAGCACCCGACCGCGCATGGCACGCTCGGTAGTGAGTTGCATCATCGAGTTGCTGGCGGTCATGAAGGTCAGCGCGGCCAGCCCCACGAAAAACAGCACGATCGCGAATAGCAACGGGCTGGGCATCACTGCCGCCACCGCCACCGCGATGCCGAACGCACCCGCGGAGACGGCCATCAACACCATGCCGGGGAACGGGCGGCTGGCCGAAAACAAGGCGCCGCACATGGTGCCCGCGGCCATCGCCGAGGTCAGCAAGCCGTACTGGCCCGCATCGCCATGGAACACGGTGACCGACATGGTCGAGATGAAGATGGCGAAGTTGAAACCGAACGTGCCCAGCAGCAAAAGCATCACCAGCACCGCGATCAGGTCGGGGCGCTGGCCCACGTAGCGAAAGCCGGCCAGCAGGCTGCCGCGCGTGCGTGGTGGCCGCGGTTCGACCAGCAATTCGTGCACGCGGAGAAACCCCAGCGAGACCAGTACGGCGCCGTACGAACCGGCGTTGACCACGAACAGCCAGCCCTCGCCCACCGCGGCGATCAACACGCCCGCCACGGCGGGACCGAGCATGCGTGCCGCGTTGAACGAGGCCGAGTTCAACGCCACCGCGTTGGCCAGGTCGTCGTCGCTGACCAGATCCGACACGAATGCCTGCCGCGCCGGCGCATCGAACGCCGTCACGCAACCGAGCAACAAGGCAAAGCCATACACATGCCACAACTGCACCACACCGGTGAGGGTGATGATCGCCAGGCCCAGCGCCAGCAGGCCGGCGGCGCCCTGGGTGAACATCAGCAGCTTGCGCCGATCCATGTGGTCGGCGGCGAAACCGGACAATGGCAACAGCAGCAGGGGCGGCCCGAACTGCAACGCCATCACCGTCCCCACCGCCGTGGCGTTGTGATGGGTGAGCACGGTGAGCACTAGCCAGTCCTGCCCGATGCGTTGCATCCAGGTGCCCACGTTGGACACCAGCGCGCCAGCGGCCCACAGCCGGTAGTTGTAATTCCTCAACGAGTGGAACATGCGGTTCATTGCGTGCCTGACAACTCCATTGGCGCATGGCCGCCGTTCAACCCGATGAAACCCGCGCCGCGAACGCACGGCGAACGCCGTCGACGAACGAAAGCATCGGACCCGTGAGCACGGTGTGGCCGCAAGGCAGGCAGACGATGGAGCGGAGGCATGGGGACGGTTCGGGCACGAGGTGACGGCGGCAGGGATCGGCCGCCGTCGACAAGGTTACATGGTGTCGGCCACAAGCTTCCCGTGCCAGACGTCGCGAAGAACAGCGGCGACACCAGCATCCGCCGCGAACGCCCTACTTCGCTGTGGCAGGCTGCTGCGTCCCCGCGTTGTAGGAAGCCAGCACCGCCCCACTTGCCCGATCGAGCAGCACCATCGCGCCACGCTGCGCGCCGAGGGTGAAATGGATCGTGGCGCCGGTGACGGTGTCCTTGATGTCGACGGTCTGGTCCTGCAGCGAATCGGAGGCAAAGCTGTACAGCACGGCGTCGTCGAGCACGGTAGGGAACGCCAGCACCCCGGGCGACAGCGGCTGCAGCTGGGTGAATGCGGGTGCTACACCAGCCTGCGCCAGCGCCCACGCATACAGCGCCGCCTGCGTGTCGTAGCCCTCGGCGAACGCCACCGGGTCGGCCACCCAGATCAGCTTGCCCTTGCCATGGCGCACGACCTTCAGCGAGGCACCATCGTCGAACCGCATGCTTTCGATCGGCGCCTGCTGCACGCCGGCCGGATAGCTGAGCTGCAACGGATGCTCGTGATCCGGCAAGCTAAGCGTGGATTGCCGCACCGCGATGGGGAACACGTCCGCCTTCAGCTTCAACGGGGCCAGCCTGTCGACCGCCTGCCAGTGCTCGTTGCGCTGCACCGGCCCGGACACCAGCAGGCAGCCGCCGTTGGCCACGTAGTCGAGCAGGTGTTGCCACGCGTCGTCGGTCAGCGCTTGTGCCGCCGGCAGGATCACCAGTTTCGGCTGGCCGAGTTCGGCCAGGCGATTCTCCGGCAGCAGCCGCGCAGGCGTGTGGACGTCGTAGGCCAGCGCACGCAGCGACTTTTTCTGCGTGGCCATGGCCAAGTCGCGCATGCCGCTGTAGAGCAGCGACTGCGACGTCACCATGGTGACGGCCGGCGCTTCGATGCGGGTGAAGCTGGCCGGGCTGGCCGCTGCGAAACGGCCGAATCCGGCCAGCACCCGCGCCTCCGGTTTCTCGGTGCCGTCCACGCGGATCGCGCCGATCGGTGTCTCGTTGTCGTTGGCCATGCGTGCATTGACGTTCCACACCCATTCGATACCGCCCGCGCCCTGGGCGAACGAGATCGCCATCTTGCGTTCGAGTTGCCAAGCCTCGATCTGCGGGGAAAAGCGCAGCCGGTCGCGCTGGTCCAGCCGCCGTTGCTCACCCAGCTCCTGGATCAGCATCGGCTGGCCAGGCAACTTGGCGGACAGGCCCGCCCACAGCGCGCTGTCGAAATCCCACCACAGATGCGTGGTGGTGAAGTCCACCAGCGGCGAGAAGAACGCTGGCGACAGCCGCGTGGCCACGCCGCCCTCCTCCTGACCCACAACCACCAGCTGATTGGAGCCGGCGTCGCGGAGCGTGGCGCGCATGTGTTTCACCCAGTCGTTGAAGACGGACTGGGTGAACAGGTAATAGTCGTAGACCTTCAGCGGATTGGCGCCGGCACGCACGCCATCCGGATCGAACGCGCCGGCCACCGGCAAGGCAAACGGATCGGCGGCACCTGCTTCGGGCGGCGCCACGTCCGGTTTCGACTGCAGCGCCCGTCCCTTGCCGAACGACGGCTCCGACCACGCCGCCAGCAGTGCGGCCTGATCCGGATAACGCCGCTTCAACCAGCGTCGCCACGCCTGCTGCTCCAATGCATCGCCCTGCGGCAACGTCTTCCACAGGTTGGTGTTGGCGCTGGGTTCGTTGATCAGGTCCCACAGCAGAAACGGTACGTCGT
>Ga0134125_10007424_pt1 | contig 12368 bp, 9 predicted proteins | sample KB31751_FD_96464 | JGI IMG/M metagenome (GOLD analysis project Ga0134125, IMG submission 96464) | Terrestrial soil microbial communities with excess Nitrogen fertilizer from Kellogg Biological Station, Michigan, USA - KB3-175-1 | ecosystem: Environmental > Terrestrial > Soil > Unclassified ... | reverse complement strand
TTGTCAAATTATGGGTTCCGGCACTGTTAATCTTTGAAAACCACATTCTGCCAATATTCTTTATCTTAATATTATTATCTTTCTCAAATTGCTGATAATTATGATCTCCTAAAACTGCATATAAGGTTACCTTTTGCCCTTGTCTTCCTAGTTCTTTGGCTAATTCGGTAGCACGAAATGCCCGTGGAACCTGTGATGGATAAATCGCTTGAGAAATTATTAGGATATTCATCTTGTTTATAATCTAACAATAGAATATTGTTAGGTTTATTTACCAGTGATTGAGGTAATTATGTAAAATTTAAATTGTTTCCATACTGATCTGTTTAAAATTAAATATCCTATCAGATAAAAAGAACCAAAAACAACTAAATTTAACCAAACATAACTCATAGACAGGTAGTTCTTGAACATTGTAAATATTAAAAACAGGATCAGCGCGGAAAGAAAAAATCTTAAAAGGCACAAAAGAAATTCTGTGAATTTTAACAATTTCAAAATTTTATTTATAACTAATTTCCAATAAATAGTATAAAAAACTAAAGAATATAATGATTGAGAAATAACAATTCCTATTAAGCCAAATTGGTATCCTGCAATAATAAATAAAGGATTGGCAATAACCCTGATTAATGTCCATTGAAAACCTACGTCAGTTTTGCCCGTTACTACTATTATAGAACTTGCAATGCTCATAATCGATATTATTCCACCCCAAATACAGAGTATTTCTAAAATCAAAGAAGATGCAACGTAAGATTCTCCATACAGAAACATTAGTATTTCTTTCGATAAAAAAGCGGTCACCCCATAAACTGCAAGATTCACAAAAGATGATATTTTTATCATTTGTAAATACCTTTCTTTCAATAAAACAAAATTATCATTTAGGGTTGCCAGAACAGGAATAGCGACCTTTGAAATGATTGGATTTATCATTCCATATATTTTTAAAACCAGCTGTTTTATCAGATTATATACACCTAAATCTGTCGCTGTCATTACTTTTCCTATGATCAATATATCTAATTGAGATGCAAAATAATCTAGTATCTGTGAACCTGTTTGATATAACCCAATTTTATAAAAAACTCTGCCTTCTTTTAAATTAATGATTAATACAAGGGGATGACTTTGTAATCCCATAACAATTAAAAGGATAGAGGAAATAAATGAAGCAAATAAAGCTGAAAAAACAATGCTCCAAACTCCTCCGCCTTTTACCGCCACCCATATGGCAATTACTATCGACGAACTAGATGCAACAATATCAATAATTGCCAGCGATTTAAACTTTAAAGACTTTTCCCTGAAAATTCGAAATTGTCTTCCCGCAGTTACTATTAAAAGGTCAACGGCCATCACAGGAATTAATATACTTAGCTCGGTCATTTGATAAAAGCGGGAAATAAAAGGCGCAAGCAAGCAAAGGATGCAATAAAGAAATAATCCTAACAGCAATCCTACCCAATATAAACTGCTATATTCTTTTTTCGAGATTGTTTTTCTGGAGTATAAAGAAACGGAGACACCCAAGTCTGCAAAAATATGGGTAAACCCTATTACCAGGCTAACAATCGCTACTAACCCAAAATCCGATTTCTCTAAAAATCTAGTAAGGATCGATAATCGCAGAATTTGCACTATAGACTGCGCACCAAAGGAGATTGTCGTCCATACACTTCCTGAAACAACTTGTTTTTTAAGGCTCATCAAGATTGTTTAGGAATTATTTAGATAAAATTTTTGAATAAAACTGCCATTCGCCAATATCTACCCACGATTTTTCACTAATTGGGAAAACGCCAACTTTTCCACCCCGTTTTTTAATTTTCTCAATTAAATGGGTTAAATGAAAAAAAGAATTTTTTGGAATCTCTTTTAACAGGTGAGGTTCCAGGATATACATTCCACTGTTGACCATAAAGTCAAGTTGAGGTTTTTCCTTAAATGAAATTAACTCCCCATTTACTCCGCTTTCTATTGTTCCATAAGGTATATCGTAATTCTTTATTGAGGCCACAATAGTTAGTTCATTTTTATTTTCCAAATGATAACCATAAATGGCAGCATAATCTTCATCAACTAAGATATCACAATTGGATACAAAAAAAGTTGTATGTAATTTATTATCAAGTAGATGCAAACTTCCGGCAGTTCCTAGGGGTTTCTCCTCAAGAAAAAAATTAATACGATAATCTTTTTCTGCCAAACTATCAAAGTAAAAGCGGATTAAGTCAGCTTTATAATTGATTGAAATTTCAAAATCAAAACAACCATATTTTTTAAACCGCTCCACTATATTCTCTAAAATTGTGGATTCACCAAAAGGCAAAAGCGCTTTAGGTAAAATATTGGTTAACGGTTTTAGCCTCGATCCTAAGCCGCCCGCCATAATTACTACAGGCAATTTTAAAGTAGGATATATTTTATTGTCTTCATCTTTCAAAATATCTTCCCAATAAATAACCTTTGCTACCTTATTCTCTTCGTTAATTATAGGCATATATACAAGGCGATATAGTAACATTTGCCTTCTGATTTCCGTTATAGAATCACTTGTTTTTCCCACGATTAAATCCGACCTGCTATAACCGATAGCAGGTTCATCTAAAGATCTGTTGGCGATGATAGCCCTTTGTATATCCCCGATTGTAATTAAACCTTTAAAAATATCGTTCTCGTCAGTAACCATCAATAATTTAAAACCAACCTCATCCATTTTTGTTAAAGCTTGCTTCAACGAAGTTTGTGGGCTAATGATTAATTGAGCTTTATCAGCATGCATTTTTGTCAGATTTATATTCGCTTATAGCATCGTACCAGCCTTTGATACATTCACTCCACAAAGATGTTTTAAATTTATCAGCCGTATTTGATTTTATTACTTGCGATTTTATTTCATCCAAATTTTTAAAAACAAAGAGCAACTTTTCTTTTAAATCATTAATGCTGTCGATAGTTTCATAATAAACGCCTTTATCTTTTAAAGATTGATAAGGCAACCAGCTACCGGCAATCACTATATTTTGCGCAAACAGATGTTCCTGCATTGATCCCGAGAAAGCATCAGTTAAAGGTATTTGGATCATTAGGTCCGTCGCCTTTCTTAAATGCGCTATATCTTCATCAGATAAATATTTTTCATATACTATGTTTTGCAATCCAGTAATTTCCAATGCTTCTTTTATTTCCATTTTATATTCAGTACTTCCACCATAAGTAATAGGAAGTACCACTTTTGTTTTTTTCGGCAATTCAGATTTAATACTATTTAAGACAGAGATGATTTTCAGATGCTGGCAATTGGTTGACCCGTTATATCCGCAAATAATATTAAAATCATCTTCCTTAAATCCAAGTCTAATTTTTGATTCTTTTCTACTGATATTTTGAAGCTGAAATAAAAACTGAAGAGGCGCTAATCCAAACAAACAATTTCTAATTTTGTTTTTTTCGATGTGTTTTACTCTTAAAACATCTTTTACCATTTCTTGCGTTGAAATTACCATTAAATCGCATTTATCAATAGCGCCGAATAGTTCATTTTCATTCTGCCTCTTATAAAAATCTGATCCCCATATTGCTCCAACAGAAAAAATATTCGATGTCTTTAATTTAGAAAAAATATAACAATGTGTAAGCCAAAATCCATGCAATAAGACAACATCATACTCATTGATGTATTTATTTATATGATTTATTGTTTTATTTAGATTTCTTATATTGACCAATCCTCTTATCTTTGGAACTCTAGCAATTATAGGATTTAAGGGTGGATATGCAAATATTTTTTTATAGGGATCAATATTTGGATGCTTGATTTTGCTATTCCAAAAAGGATTTATAATATCAATGTCAATTGTATTATCATAATTTTTTAAAGAAACAGAAAAATTTACAATATATTGATTATCAATATCACCAATAATTAAAAGCCTCAATACTTTATTTTTAATTTTTTGACTTTATTTTTGTTGCCGGTACACCTACCACAATTGATCCTTCTTCAACGTCATGTGTAACAACAGCACCAGCACCCACAATTGAATTTTTACCGATTTTTATTCCAGGTAGAATGGTTGCATTTGAACCCACATAGCTATTCTTGCCAACTTTCACTCCTCCTAATAAAACTGCATTAGGTGCAATTGTGACAAAATCTTCTAAAATACAATCATGCATAATATTTCCATAAGTATTTATGTGAACACCCCTGGAGATAATTACATTTGAAGAAACATTTACAAAATCTTGAATTATTATAGAAGATTCTTCTTGAATTTTCGAAGATGAAGAAATATTTGCTTTTAAGGATATTAAATTAATATGCTTAATATTTTTAATTTCGTAAAAATTATATAATTTTTCTCTTACTTCCGGTAGATCGGGAGATAGTAAGATTTGAATATTACCAATTTTATTATTGTTAATTAGACTGATTACTTTTTCATCATCTCCTAAATATTGAAAACTGTTGCGATAGTGTACAGAAATATTATCAATTGATTTATCCACAATGCCTGCGATATTATAGCAATTATTAAGTAATAGTTCAATTATTTCAATAAAACCTCCTATTAGGATTACACTTCTATTATTTACACTCATTCATTTTAAAGATTGTTGCAAACATTTAGATATATACTTAATTTCTTTTTGAGTCAATTTGGAATACATTGGAAGAGTGATCTCACTATTTACTACTTTTTCTGTGATTTCTAGTCTAATATCTTGTGAAAAACGTTTATAGATTGAGAAAGAATGAATGGCAGGGTAATGAACACTTGTTTGTATTCCAAAAGAGTGCATTTTATTGCGAATTTCATCCCTCTTCGTCTTTGTGCAATTATTAATAATTATAGGAAAGATATAATTTGAAACAAATTCAGTATTTTTTTTAAAAGGAATAGTTATAAGATTACCTAAATTTCCTAATTCTTCCAGATAGTATTTTCTAACTACGGCTCTTTTTTCTAAATCTTTTTGAATTTTATTTAGCTGGACAATACCTATTGACGCATGAATATCATCCATTCTGTAGTTATAGCCAACTGTTACCACATCATATTCCGTAGAATGTCCGGAAGCTCTTTGATAAGACATTGAGGTCATTCCATGAGATCTTTTTAATCTGATTTCTGATTCAACTTCTTTATTATTTGTAACAATCATACCTCCTTCACCTGTACTAATATTTTTGTTTGAAAAAAAACTAAAACAGCCTGCATCTCCAATTGTACCTAATTTTTTACCTTTATATTCGGAGAGTGGTCCATGACAAGCATCTTCAATAACCTTTAAACTATGTCTTTTTGCAATAGACATAATGTTATCCATGTCTACTGGAAAGCCTGCGAAATGCATTACTACAATTGCTTTTGTTTTTGCAGTTATCAGTTTCTCAACTTTCTCGGGATCAATATTTAAGTTATCTTCACTTACTATATCACAGAAAACAGGAATTGCATTTAAATATCTAATGGCATTTACTGTTGCAACAAATGATAAAGAAGGGCAAATCACTTCATCTCCAGCTGTTATTCCTAAAACGTCATATACCAAATGAAGAGCAGTTGTACAATTGGCTACTGATACTGCATGTTTTACATCTAGCATTTCAGCAAATTGTTTTTCAAAAGCTAAACATTTGGGACCGGTAGATATCCACCCGTCTTTTAAAGTTTCGACAACCGCTTTGCCTTCTAATTCCGAGAAATTAAGATCAAATAAAGGTATTTTATAGGACATGAGTTAATTTAAAACATTCACATTTTTGAGTCAAGATATTTACCTTTCTCTTTATGAGAAAAGTTTTGAATCATATTATTAAACAATTCTACTATTTGCAGTTTTTCCCATCTTCCAATCTTATTCATTCCGCAAATCGTGTCTTCAAAGTACTTTAATTTTTCTTCCTCTATTTTAAGATCATTTTTAATGACACCGATATTTCTGAATGTTTCCATGTTTATTTCCTCTTCATTCGTAAAAAATTCTTCAAAAGGTTTTTCTCCAGTAGTATCACTTTCAGTAAATAAACAGGGCCATTTTTTCTGCTGTGGTAAGGTAGTCATCAAGGAACGCGCTTCCTCTTCATCTGAACAAATATAAGCTTCATACCCGAGAGTTTCAAGATACTTAACTGCAATGTCAGCAAAAGATATCAAATGGAGGTTTTCAGTAAGTTTGGGAAAGAAAATATCTCGATTATTTCCAAAAATACAAGACATAAGGCATAATTCCCCAGATTCCTTTGGTATTACAAAATAACGCTTTATATCATTTGGTGCCACTATAGGTTGCAACTTTCTGATTCTTTGGTCAAACCCATACAAGAGTGAACCATCTGAAAAAGCAACGTTTGCAAACCGTGCAGTAGAAATACAGATTTCTTTACTTCTTCTCATCAGAAACATTTCCATTATCCGTTTCGAAGCTCCCATTAAATTAACAGGATTAGCAGCCTTATCAGTGGAAACGCAGAAATATTTTTTGGCAGAATTTTCTATTGCCAATTCAACAGTTTTGTCAGTGTTGAAGATGTTTGTATTTATCATCCTCATTAAGGTAAATGGGTCCTTTTCACTTCTTACATGTTTTAATGCTGATAAATTCAATATATAATCATATTTATTATATACCCTACTAAAGGCTTGAAATTCAGGAGAACCGGCGTCTAATGCAAAAGTTTGAAAATCACCTGATATATAACCGAAAGAGCTCCTAATATCTCGTACAAGTTCCACTAAATTATTCTCACTTATATCGACAATGTGAAGCTGTTTAGGATTTCGAATAAAAATTTCCTTTGAAACAGCTTGTCCAATACTCCCTGCTCCTCCAATCACCAGGAATCGCGAATTTCTAATTACACTCTGCAATTCTCTCTCATGTAATCTAACATCATCCGTAAAGAGTTCCGCATCTCTGCCAATTAAATTTAGTAAATTCAATTTTTCAGCTTTTTAATGTTTCTTAAAAAATCAATTTAATCGTTCTATAAATCAAATTATTAACTATTTTAAATATAAAGACCAACGCTTTATTTCTATTGTTCAACTGCAATGCGAGAATATATGAATTTAATTTGCGCAACTTTATAATCCAATTGTACTTATAATCAGTAAAGGAGTTTATATTATTTAAGTTAAAGAAGTCTTCCTCCCTGAATTTTTTTAGATCTCTCTTATAACTGACACTAAATTCATTTTCCCTATAAACGGAAAATAGTTCATTATGATATTTTATTTTACCTGTTTCTGCCATAACTACTACCAGGCTCTGGTCAGCAGCATATACTTCCCAAAACCAATTCGGAAATTTATCCGCTCTTTTAAATACAAATGTTGAGGTATGTGAAAAAGGTGCCTTAAGATAATCTTTTAAAGTAAAAAATTCTTTATTTGCTGGATTTACATGTTCCTTCTTTTTCCTTATCAATCCTGTCTTTTCTGTGAGTATATCAACCTTTCCCATTGAGAAAGTAAAATCCCTGTTGTTTTCCAAAAAAAAGACCTGCTTTTGCAATTTAAATGGGTCTGTCCAGTAATCGTCACCTTCTAAAACAGCAACATAAATGCCTTTTAAGTTAAAGAATAGATCATGCTTATTTTGCTTTAACCCAACGTTTTTATTTTGTAGGATTAATTTTATTTTACCCGGATTTTTGCTTTGATAATCAAGCACTATAGACCTTGTTTTATCAGTTGAACAATCTTCTGCTATCACCAGGTCAATTAAAAAATCGGTTTTTTGATTTAAAACGCTTTCAATGGCTTCTGCGATATATTTTTCATGATTGTACGCAAGCATCGCCACCGAAACTAAAGGTAATTCTTTAGTTCTATCAATGATCGTATATTGGCAGTTATTCAAATTAACTTTTATTAACTAATATATTATTACAGATAATTATTTGTCAGGATCAATTTATATTGCTTAAAAATTTCACTTTTAAACAATGAAATTTGGAGAACATAAATTGTAGCACCAGCTACCATCCCTGCTAATAATCGTAATCCATCATGAGCTCCTTTTAATAAAAAATCCAGTCCCCATACAAAAATACCAGCAATCAAAGCGCAAATGATCAGGGGAAATATATCCCTAATTTGTTGCCAGGCAGAATAATCTAAAAACATTTTGGAATAATAACTGTTGACAAAAAATCCTAAAATCGAACTAATTAACTGTCCCCATACAAGACCAATAATTCCAAAACGTATCGTTATGAGAATCATAATTACCACTCCAATTTTTTTAATAATCTCCAACCGGAAAAATAAATCACTTCTTCCTTTGACATTCAAAATATTTAGATTGTAAGAATGTAACGGATATAAAATTCCTGTTAAACACAGGATTTGGAAATAAGGGACGCATGGCAACCATTTTTCAGTAAACAGGAAACGAAATAAGGGTTGTGCTAGAACTCCCATAATAATCAATACGGGAGCAACAATAGAGACGACCATCTGCATAATCTGCATAAAGCCAGTTTTTAACCGGGCACCATCATTCTGTATAGATGCAAAAAGAGGATAAGATACTTTATTCAAAGCTGTCGAAATATTATTAGCTGGTAATTGTTGTAAGGAATCAGCCCGTGTATAAAATCCCACTTGCGCTGGCAAAAAGAATTTACCTATAATGATCGCATAAATATTACTAAATACGGTTTCTATTAAACTTGAAAGGGTTAATTTATAGCCAAATTTAAAATGTGATTTAAACTTTTCTGATTTAAAAATAAAAGAAGGCATCCATTTAGTTCTCACCCATAATTGGACAGCCGTTAAAAAAGATTGACAAACCTGCATCCAAACTAGGCTCCATACGCCATATCCTCTGTAAGCTAATAATATTCCTAAAAGCCCTGAAATTACTATTGAAGGAATGGCGATTACCATTTGCAACTTGAAGTTCATCTCCTTAGTAAGTTTTGTCAATTGAACTTCAGAAAAGGCGCTGATAATAAAAGTGAGGCAATAAACGCGTATAATCGATACAAGAATAGGTTGAGAAAAAAATACAGCAACCAGCGGGGCGGAGAAAAATAACACCCAATATATTAAAACACTTCCCGATAAATTAAAATAAAAGACAGTAGAATAATCTTCCTGATCCGGATTTTGAGTTCTGATTAATGACTGACTAAAGCCGGTGTTTATTAAAGAATATCCGATCCCGACAAAAACAGTAATCATCCCGATGAGACCAAACTCCGCTGGTAATAAAAGACGTGCAAGAATCACTGAAACAAAAAAACCAAGTGCTTGAGTAGCAATTTGTTGCCCAAACGTCCAGAACATACCCGAAACTGCAGTTTTTCGTAAAGACAATAATTAATTACTTTTTAAAAATTCTTTGCCACCAAGTTAAATTACCCCCATTATCTGTATAGCCATACCCTTTACCATATCCATATCCATATCCATATCCGTAACCATACTTACTGACACCTTTACCCTTGATGCCATTAAATACAATTGCCGGATTTTTAAGACTATTAGTTTTTAATTTTTCTTCTAATTTTTTCAAAAAGATTTTAGGAGTATAAGAATCACGAACAACAAATAAAGTGACATCACAATAAGGAGATAAGATAAATGCATCAGTAACGGGGGCTACTGGAGCAGTATCAATAAGGATAAAGTCAAAATGAGTATCAAGATAAGCCAATAGTTCTAATAACCTTCCATTAGCAATTAACTCTGATGGATTAGGTGGAATATGTCCTGAGGGAACAAGGAAAAGATTGGGAATATTGGTAGCTTTTACCGTTTCTTCCATTGACGCCTTTCCTATAAGATAAGTCGAAAGTCCTTCTTGTCGCGCAATATTGAATTGCTCGCTCAATTTTGGTTTACGCAAATCGAGTTCCAATAACGCGACCTTTTTATCCATCAATGAAAGACTGATTCCAAGATTAACAGCAATGAAACTCTTTCCTTCACCCGTAATACTCGAAGTGATCATGATTTTTTTATGTGTTTCACTCACTCCCATATAACTTAAAGAGGTCCGCAACTGCCTGAATTCTTCAGCAATAAAGCTTCTTTTCCCCTCCGCAATGATGATAGGAGATTTTGAACGGTCATAAACAACATCTCCCAAAATAGGCATATCCATGTATTTCTCTATATCTCCTCTATCCTGAACAGTACGGGTAAAAATATCTTTAATATAAATTATAGCGACTCCGAGTACAACAGCTGCCAATATCGCCGCCAGGTAAATTAATCTTCTTTGAGGACTGACAGGAGAATCATTCGATTGGGCCTGGTCAATAACCCTGCTGTCTGCTACAGCTGAAGCGAATGACAATGCCGTCTCCTCACGCTTTTGCAAAAGATACGTATAAATATTATTTTTAATTGCTTGTTGCCGGCTGATACCTAATAACTCTCTTTCTTTTTCCGGAATAGTTTTCAGCATTGAAGAGTATTGATTATTCGTTGCATTCATATCCTCTCTGGCAGCAACCAAATTTCTACGCTGACTTTTTATATTTTCTAATATCTGGGGCTTTAATTTATCAATACCATCTTTAATTGCAATAATCGCCGGATTGTTTTCAGGCACAATTTTCTTTGTTTGTGTATATTGTAATTCAAGGTCCGATAACTTTTGCAATAAGTCCGTCAAAACCGGATCAGCCCCGCTTAAAGTTGATGGCACAATTCCGCCAAGATCACCTTTACTATTTACATATTTTTCAACCTGGTCGAGTATAGCTAATTGTACATTAAGATCACTTATTTTCTGATCATTAGTAGCAACGGTCTGAAGATAAATTTGTCCCTGTGTACTGATATCAGTTATCCTGTTTTGCGCTTTAAATTTTTGAAGGCTTCCTTCTACAGAATCCAGATCGCTTTCCACATACCCAAGCCTCTCATTAATAAATTTTAATGTATTCGCAGCTAATACATTTTTATCAAGAATAGCGGCATGATTATAAACAATAAGAAGTTCATTTAAGATATCCTCACCTCTTTGTGGTACCTCTCCTTCTATACTAAGGTCTATAACTGTTGATTCCTTGCTTGAAGGGATTATTTTTACTTGGTTAAGTATATTATTTGCCGCATTTTTTACAGGAAAAAGAGAAAAATAGAAGCTACCCATTTCATTGTCTTCAATATTAGTAGGTTTATAATATTTATTCGGTAGAAATTTCAGAATTCCATACGGGGTTGCAACCCATTGATTTAAAGGATAATTGCTATCATCTATACTAACCGTTAAAAGTTTTCTTTTAAAATTAAATGGAATTTTATTTATGGTTTTTAATGAATCAGGATCTTTTGCTTCAATTACAATCGGAGATAAAACATAGGCAGATTGAATCGTGACACGCCCTTCAATAAAAGTAGGAGCATACAAGTGAAGGTTTTTGACTACTTCCTGCATTAGCGTTTTGGACTGGAGAACTTCGACCTCATTTTCTACATTTTTTTTAGATCCAAACATGTCAAATGCATCCATCAGATCATCGGTATTGGCAGTTTTTTTATCATCCTTAATTAAAAGCGTGGCAGTTGTTTGATACACAGGCATTTTATAGCGTAAGTATACCCATGCAGCAGATAAAGTAATAATAATTAATAAGACAAATAAGGGCCAGTATGCAAAAAAATTGTAAAATAGATCACCAACAGAAACCTCCTCAGCTTCCTCAGATTCATGATTTTTATAGTTCTGTTTCATTAGCGATTATTTTAATAAACTGTTTAATACAATTACAACAACGGAAATACCACTAAAAATGATCGGCAATAGTTGCCGGGTAAAATCAGTTGAAGCCACTTTTGTCTTACTCGCTTCAACATAAATTACATCATTGGATTTTAGAAAGAAATAAGGAGATTTTAATAATGAAGATGAATTCAAATTTAATCTTTTTATTATCTTATACTGATCGACCTGTCTGATCAGCATTACATTGTTCCGAACCCCATAAATAGTAAGATCTCCAGCCTGTCCTATCGCTTCCAGAATACTAATTTGTTCACTTGGTACCAGAACAACTCCGGGATGATTTACCTCTCCAAGAACGGTAACACGAAAATTAAGAAAACGGGAACTCACAATTGGATCAAATAACAACTTCTTATTAATTAGGAGCTCAGTAATATTATTCTGAAGTTGTTTTTGAGTTAATCCTGCAGCAGGTATATTTCCTAACAGAGGGAATTTTATAGTTCCATCTTCACCAACTAAATAACCAGCAGTTTGAGGCATATTAGGGGTTGCAGAGGAACTTGGAGTCATAGGAAGATTAGGAGTATTAAAGATAACCGTAGCCTCGTTACTAAGACTACTTACAGTAATGCTCAAAATATCCTTTTTTTGTATAACAG
>Ga0134125_10007423_pt1 | contig 12369 bp, 13 predicted proteins | sample KB31751_FD_96464 | JGI IMG/M metagenome (GOLD analysis project Ga0134125, IMG submission 96464) | Terrestrial soil microbial communities with excess Nitrogen fertilizer from Kellogg Biological Station, Michigan, USA - KB3-175-1 | ecosystem: Environmental > Terrestrial > Soil > Unclassified ... | reverse complement strand
TCCACGACGATGGCGCCATCGTCGGCGACCGCGTCGCGCGACACGTGCTCACGCGCGACGCCGAGCACGCACGGCAGCAGCGCGAGCAATCGTTCGGCGGAATCGTCGTCGCCGCCATCGACGCACACGCAGCGATGCGCATCCAGGCCGATGCGCAGCGGCGCAGCGGCGGCCGCCGGCGCGCGTAGTCGATAGACATCGATGCCCATCGCGGCCAGCATCGCTGTACGCTGCGCTTCAGCCAGCATGACCGCTCCCGAGTGCGGCGAGGTCCGCATAGAATGCCGCGAAATCCTTGTCGATGGCAGCGCCGAACGCGGTCACTGTCGCGGTGATGCTCGCGTCATCGGCCGGCACTTCCGCATCGTAAATTCGCTCGATCAGCGGTTCACCCTGATCCTGATCGACTCGAATCTCCAGCACGACGACCGCGACGAAACCGCCGTTGCTCGGCACGCGCTCGTAGCGCACGATGCGGCCATGTACCCGCAACGCGGGCGTACTCGCCGGCAATCGGTCGGTGACCAGCGAGGTTATGCCCGACTCGCGCAACATGCCGGTCAGGCGCGCCTGCAATGCACGCGAGGGTGGATCGTTCCACAACTGATAGTGGAAGGCGCGCAACGCGTTCGCCTGCGGCGTGGTCGCGTAAATCAGCGCCTGCTCGGCATAGATGCCATCGCCGCGAAAAGTTTCGACTTCGATCGGCAGGGCGGACAGCGGTTTGTCCGCGCGTGCCAGCGCGGCTGGCGGCGGCAGGCGGTAGTAGGTCACGTCCGGCACCGGATCCACGGAACAGGCGGCGAGAGCCGCGAGGCCGAGAGCCAGAAGGATCGTTCTCGGAAAGCTCATGGCTCTTGCTCCTCGACCTTGTCGGGTTTCGGCGAAACCAGGATTCGATTCGGATTCTTGCGCACCTCGCGCGAGAATTCATCGAAGTTGCGGCTGGCCGTTTGCAGGTGCTGGCTGATCGAATCCATGCGACCGGACAGCGCTTCGAGTACCGCGCGCAGGTCGGTCACCGAATCGCGGATGCCGGGCCGATTCTCCTTGGCGATGCTGTCGAGCTGGCCGAGCGCGTCGTCGAGCTTTTGCTGCGTTTCGCGCAGTTGCTTCGTCAACTCTTGCGTATTCGCGAGGATTTCCGCGACCGCGGCGCGGTTGTCGGGCTTGAGCATGTCGTCGAGCGAATCGGAAACATGGTTGAGCCGTGTCAGCAACTGCTGCGACTGCCGCACCAGATCCGGCGTGCCCTTGTCGATGGCGCCGGTGATCGAATCCACGCGTTTGGAAAGAGTCTGGATCAGCGGCGTGATCTGACTGCGGGTGAGCCCGCTGATCTGGCCTGCGAGTTCGTTCATCGCGCTGAAGATGTCGGCGCTCTCTGCGCCCGCGAGTTCGCTGCCGGGTGCGGCCATCGCGCGATCCTTGCCTTCGCTGATGCCGACCGCGACATCGGCGAGCAGGCCGGTGGCGGTCAGGTGCGCGACCGAATCCTTCGGGATCGGCCAGTCGCGGCGCACGTCGAGTTCGATCTTGTAGCGCGTGCCGTCCTTGCCGCGTTCGGGCGTGATCGTGCCGACCTGACCGATGCGATAGCCCTGGTAGAACACCGGCGCGCCGTAGCGCAAGCCGGTGACATTTTGATAGTGCGTGTAGTACGCGGTGCTCGCGCCGCCGCGTCCGGTGATCATGGCCAATGCCACGATCAGCAACACGCCCGCGGCAAGCACCGCGGCGCCAACGAGGACATAGTTGACGCTATCTCTTTTCATGCGGCTTCTTCCGTCAGACGTTTCAGATAGGCGTCCGCATCCACCTGGATCTCGCGCGGACGCCGGTTGAGCAGATCCTGGATGCGCTCGTTGTCGCAATGGCGTACCGCGTCCACCGTGCCGGTCATGAGGATATCGCCTTGGTCGAGCACGGTGATGCTGTCGGCGATTTTGAATGCGCTTTCCAGCTCGTGCGTGACGACGACGATGGTCATGCGCAGCGCGTCGCGCAAGCGCAGGATGAGTTCATCGAGTTCTGCCGAAACGACCGGATCGAGTCCGGCCGAGGGTTCGTCGAAAAACAGCAATTTCGGATCCATCACGATGGCGCGTGCCAGCGCGGCGCGCTTGACCATGCCGCCGGACAACTGTGCGGGCATCAGATCCTGGAAGCCGCCGAGATTGACCACTTCGAGCTTGAGGCGCGACATGATGCGAATCGTGGCTTCGTCCAGATTCGTGTGTTCGCGCAGCGGCAGCGCGACGTTGTCGCCGACCGAAAGCGAAGTCAGCAGCGCGCCGCCCTGGAACGACACGCCGATCTGGCGGCGCACGGCGAGCATTTCGCGTTCGGTCGCGTTGCTGATATCGACGCCGAGCAAACGCACCCTGCCACTGCGCGGTTTATGCAAACCCAGCAAATGGCGCAAAAGTGTACTTTTTCCACTGCCCGAACCGCCCATGATGACGCGGATTTCGCCCGCATTCACCGTGAAATCCACGCCATTGAGAATGCGCCGCCGCCCGTACCAGGCTTCGAGTTTCTCGACTTCGATCAGGGGCGTGGTCGCGGCCGGCATGGATCGAATCAACGATTGAGAAAAAACGAGAAGATCATGTCGACCACGATGATCCAGCAGATCGACAACACGACCGCGCGCGTGGTGGCGCGGCCGACGCCCTCGGCGCCGCCTTGTACTGAAAATCCCGTGCTCACGCCGATCAGGGTGATGAGCACGGCAAACACCACCGACTTGGCGATGCCCTGCCACACGTCGCCCGGCGTAAGCAGCGACAGCGTCTGCGAGATGTACGCGGCTGGCGTGACGTTGAGCGCGGGCGAGGCGTACAGCGCGGCGCCGGCAATGGACACGGCATCAGCCAGTATCGTCAGCGCCGGCAGCATGACCAGCATCGCCAGCAGCGCCGGCGCCGCGAGATAACGCACCGGTTCGATGCCCATCGTCGCCAGCGCGTCGACTTCCTGCGACACGCTCATCGAACCGATGCGCGCGGCCAGCGCCGAACCCGAACGCCCGGCGACGAGGATCGCGGTGATCAACGCGCCGAATTCGCGCGTCACCGACTTGGCCACCGCGACGACGACCTGCGACTGCGCGCCGAATGCGGACAGCGCCGCGATGAACTGGATGCCGAGCATGATGCCGATGGTGAGCGCCAACAACATGACGATAGGCAACGCGTCGACGCCTATCTGGCGCATCTGCTCGGCCACCGCGCGCAGGTGCAGCGGCTGGCCGATGCGCCAACCGGCAAACGAAAAGTATACACTTTCACAAAGCAGCATCGCCGCGTAGCCGACGTTGGCGAACGCGCCGGCTGTGGCGCGGCCGAGGGATTCGAGCGGGCGGACGATGGCGTTCATCTCATGCGTTGCGAGCGGAATCCGTATCCGCGAACAATGGAAACACCTTGTCCAGGCGCGCCAGTTGCAAGACCGCCAAAACCTGCTTGCTGGCCGCGATCAGGCCGAAACGCTCACCCTTGCTGCGTGCGCGCTGGAAGCCTTCGACCAGCGCGGCGATGCCGGACGAATCGATGTAGGTCACCTGCGCCAATTCGACGCCGACACCGCCACGGCCGAGTGCGGCGAGAATCGCGTCGCGCACCTGCTGCGACCACGACAGATCGACCTCGCCGCGCACGCGCACGAGCGTGTAACCGCCGAGATCCTCGCTGACGCAGGCGTTTTCCGGATCGCTCATTCGTGTTCCCCGATGTCGATGCGCTTGTGCATGCGCAGGATATTGCCCCGCCCGTCCGCAGCCGGTTCCAGCTTCCAGTCGTCCATGGTCGCAGCGATGAACGGCAGGCCGAGTCCGCCCGGCTTGCACTCGGACAAATCGCGCGGCTTCAGGCATCCGGGATCTATCGCCGGCGCCTGGTCGCGCAACTCGAACGCGAGCATATCGCGCTCGCGGGCAACGTGCAGCGCGATGCGGCGCGTGCATTCGCCACCGTAGGCATGGCGGATGACGTTGGTACAGGCCTCGTCCACGGCGAGCACGAGCTGATCGCGCAATTCCGGCGCGATGCCCTGCGCATCGAGCGCGTGGCGCAGGGCCGCGCGCACCGAGCGCATCTGCGTCGCCTGCGCGGGAAAGTCCAGATCGAGCAGGCCGTGCGCCTGCGCGCCGCAGGGCTCCTGCACGAGCAGCAAGGTGGTGTCGTCGACCAGGCGCAGGCGCTTCAAGTCCCCGATGACCGCGCGCAACCGCGGCTCAGGCGCCAGCGCGGCGTGGCGCGCGATCAATCCGCGTAGTCCGGCCTCGCCAAGACGATCCGTCGCGCCGGTGCGCACGTCGGTGGCGCCGTCGGAAAACAGGTACAGCGCACGCGCACCGAGCACGAATTCGCGTTCGCCATAATCCGCCTCGGCAAGAATCCCGAGCGGCGGGCCATCGGCGGGAAGTTCCTCGAATTCGCCTGCATCGTGCAGCAACGCCGGCGGAAACCCCGCACTGGCCAGGCGAACCTCGCCGCTGGCGCGGTCGTACTGGCCGACCGCTGCGCAGACGAAACGGCCGTCCTGCAGCGTGCGGCACAGTTCCGCGTTGACCTCGCCCAACCACGCGCCCGGCGCCGGAGCGCGCGCTCCGATCCAGCGCAGCATGCTCGCCACGCGCACCATCAAAAAGGCCGCGTCCAGGCCCTTGCCGGAAACGTCGCCAATCACAAAGGCGAGGCGGCCGTCGGCCAGATCGAAGAAATCGTAGAAGTCGCCGGAGATTTCGTGCGCCGGCAGATTCACCCCGCGAATCGGGAAATCCCCGCGGCGGCGCCTGGGCAACATGGATTTCTGCATGCGCCGGGCGAGTTCGAGTTCGCGTTTGATGCGTTGCTGTTCGACCAGTCCGTGCGCGAGTTGCGCGTTGCCGATCGCGAGTGCGGCCGGCGCCGCAACGAGGCGCAAGATTTCCGCGTCGTCCTCGTCGAACAGGCTGCCGTCGCGACGGTTGATCACTTCCAGCGCGCCGATCGGACCGCGCGCGTTGCTCAGCGGCGCGCACAGGATGGAGCGCGTGGCGAATCCGGTTTCCGCGTCCACGCGGATATTCACGCGCGCATCGCGACTGGCGTCGCGCACGATCTGGGTGGCGTTGTCGGCGACGCAGCGTCCAACCACACCCTGGCCGACGGCGAGCTTGAGTCCGGTAATGTCGACCGGGCCGACGCAGATGCGGCACTCGATCAGGCCCGCGTGGTCGAGCAGGAAAAGACTCGCGGCTTCGGCCTGCATGAAGTCGGCGATGCGCGTGACCGCCATGTTCAGCGTCGCGCGCAAATCCAGGGATTCCGCCAGCGCCTGGCTAAGTTCCGCGAGAAATCGCAGCGCGCGCCGCTCGCTGTCACCCGCCGCAGCGAGCGCGACCGCGTTCACGGCGTATGCGAATCCGACGTGCGCGGTTCGCGCCGGTTGCGCGCGCGGGCGCGGCCCCACAGCGTCAGCACCGGACCGGACAGCGCGTAGAGCGCGGCGATGCCGAACAGCACGCGCGGCGGATTCATGGCCAGCGCGACAAGAATCAGCACGAACAGGATCAGCCAGAAGAACGGCACCTTGTCCGAGCGCGGCCACGACTTGAAGCTGTAGTAGCGGAAACGGCTGACCATCAGAAGTCCCGCGACGATCGCGATGACCGGCGTGACGAATTGCACCTGCGCGCCGGTCAAACCGAGATCAAGCACCGTCCATACATACGACATGACCAGACCCGCACCGGCCGGAATCGCCAACCCCTGGAAGAAGCGCTTGTCGGCCACGCCGACCTGGGTGTTGAAGCGCGCCAGCCGCAGCGCGCCGCAGGCGGCGAAGATAAACGCCGCAGCCCAACCGAGCTTGCCCCAGGCGGGGCCGAGTTCCTTGAGCGATTCGAGCGACCACACGTACAACACCAGCGCGGGCGCGACGCCGAAGCTGACCAGATCCGACAACGAGTCGTACTGCACGCCGAATTCGCTTTGCGTGTTGGTCAGGCGCGCCACGCGACCATCGAGGCCGTCGAACAGGGCGGCGACGAAAACCGCGATCACCGCATCGGCGTACTGGCCGCCGATGGCGGCGATGATCGCGTAGAAACCGGCGAACATCGCTCCCGTGGTGAGCAGGTTTGGCAATAGATAAATGCCGCGATGCGGCTTTGGCTGGCTGGTGGGAGCGTCCATCCGGACCCCGAGTTCAAGCGTCGCCCGCAGTTTACCGCAAGGCTGCGCCGGAGCACGCTTTTCCGGCAGGCACCCTTGTGGCATAGTGCCCCCGCAACAGGGGCAACATTGGGAACCGCCGGTCACGGCACGGAGAACTTCGATGAACCGCACACTGGTGTTGCTGGCTCTGTCCTGCTTCATGATCGGCGCGTATGCGGCCGACCAGCAGGTGTACAAGTGGACGGATGCCTCCGGCGTCGTGCATTTTTCCGACGCGCCGCCGCCCAAGGACGCCAAGGACGTGCAGCTGATGCGCGTGAGCAGCAGCGACCGTCCGCGCAACGTCGACAGCACACCGAACAGCGAGCCCGGCAGCAATCCGGAAGGCGAGAATGGCGGCGCGCCCGCTGCTGCGCCGGCCGATCCCAAGGACGCCAACGCCAAGGCTTGCGCCACCGCGCGCAACAACCTGGAAATCCTCAACAGCAAGATGCCGGTCAGCGTGACCGGGCCGGATGGCAAGGCGATCCCGCTCGACGACAAGGCGCGCGCCGCACAGATCGCCGCCGCGAATGCCAACGTCGAGCTGTACTGCAAACCGTAATCCGCACGCGGCACGCGGTCGCGCGCTGCTCGCCATCATCGTGGCGCTGGGCCTGTGCGCCGGCGCGGCATGGTGGTATTTCGCACCGCGCACCCTGCCCGCCTTTGTCCGGCAAAAGTTGCCGGAATCGCCCAAGGCGAATCCGCCTCTGTACGAATGGCACGATGCGCAGGGCCGCCTGCACGTGACCGACGCGCCGCCGCCGGATCGGCCTTACAAAATCGTGCGCTTCGATTCGAAGGCGAATGTGCTGCCACCGGGCGTGGCACCAAGCAAGTAACCGCATCGCCGGCTGCTACAATCGCGGATTCTTTTTCGCGACCTCTCGCCCGCCATGCGCCTTTCAAAATTCCATCTCGCCACCGTCAAGGAAGTCCCCGCCGACGCGGAAATCGCCAGCCACCGCTTGATGCTGCGCGCCGGCATGCTGCGCAAGCACGCGGCCGGTTTGTACACCTGGTCGCCGCTGGGCTTAAAGGTGTTGAAGAAGGTCGAGAACATCGTGCGCGAGGAAATGAATCGCGCCGGCGCGCTTGAAATCGTCATGCCGACGGTGCAGCCGCGCGAGCTGTGGGATGAAACCGGACGCTGGCAGAAATTCGGCCCGCAGCTGCTCAAGATCAAGGATCGCAAGGAAGCCGAATACTGCTACGCGCCGACCGCCGAGGAAGTCGTCACCGATTTCGCGCGCGGCGAGCTGAAAAGCTACAAGCAGTTGCCGGTGAACCTGTATCAGATCAACACGAAATTCCGCGACGAGATCCGGCCGCGCTTCGGCGTGATGCGCGCGCGCGAATTCCTGATGAAGGACGCCTACTCGTTCCATCTGGACGAAGAAGGTTTGGGCCGCGAATACGACAACATGTACGCGACCTACGCGCGCATCTTCACGCGCCTCGGACTCGCCTTCCGCGCGGTCGCCGCCGACACCGGCGCAATCGGTGGCAGCCGCAGCAACGAATTCCAGGTGCTCGCCGACTCGGGCGAGGATGCGTTGGTGTTTTCGGATGCTTCCGACTACGCGGCCAACGTCGAACTCGCATCCGCGCTCGCGCCGGGCGCGCGCGCATCCGCAAGCGAGTCGATGCGCGAGGTTGCGACACCGGGCAAATCGACCTGCGCCGACGTCGCCGCATTGCTCGGCATAGCCATCACCCGCACGGTGAAATCCGTTTGCGTGATGGGTGATGGCAGCTTCGTTCTGGCGCTGGTGCGCGGCGATCACGAGGTCAACGAGGTCAAGTTGCAGAAAATTCCGGGTCTCGCCGAATACCGCCTCGCCAACGAGCAGGAAATTCTCGATGCGCTCGGCGCCAAGCCGGGCTATCTGGGTCCGGTCGGATGCGATCGCAAAAAAGTGCGCGTCGTCGCCGATCGCGAGGTCGCGGCGATGGCCGATTTCGTGGTCGGCGCGAACAAGGTCGATTTCCACATCGCCGGCGTCAACTGGGGTCGCGACCTGCCTGAACCTGAGGTCGTCGCCGATATCCGCAAAGTCGTCGAGGGAGATCTTTCTCCTGATGGAAAAGGGATTCTGCGCACCGCGCGAGGTATCGAAGTCGGTCACGTGTTCGCGCTCGGCACCAAATACTCCGCAGCGATGAACGCGAGCGTGCTCGACGCCGACGGCAAGAATCGCCCGATGCAGATGGGTTGCTACGGCATCGGCGTGTCGCGCATTGTGGCCGCGGCGATCGAGCAGAACCACGACGACGCCGGCATCATCTGGCCCGAGCCGATGGCGCCGTGGCGCGTGGCGGTATGCATGATCAATCCGAAAAACGACGCGAAGGTCAACGATGCGGCAAACGCGCTGTACGCCGAACTCAACGCGGCCGGCATCGAAACCGCGCTCGACGACCGCGGCCTGCGTCCGGGCGCCATGTTCGCCGACATCGAACTGATCGGTATTCCGCACCGCGTGGTGGTGTCCGAGCGCGGCCTTGCCGCCGGCACGTTCGAGTATCGCGCGCGTCGCGATACGGAAAGCAGCAATCTGAAACGCGAGGAGTTGTTTGCGCTGCTTGCCTGATCCGCGCCGTTATTTCTTGACCAAACCCTTGATGCGGTCGAGCCACGACGCGGCGGCCACGGGTTTGTCGTCCTTCTTCGCCACAACCGGTTTGGCGAAACGGCCGGTCAGGCTTTGTTCGCGCTTGAGCTGTTCGAGTTCCGCCTTCTGCTGCGCGCCGATCTTGGATTCCCAGCGCCGCTTGATCTGATCCTGCTGCACCTTGGTGCGCAGTTGCGCGCGGAACGAATCCGACAACGCCTCCTGGAACAGGTTGCTCTCCTCGCGCATCAGGTAGCGGCCGATCGCATCGAATGTCGACTCGTTGAGCTGGGCGGCCGGAACATTTTTGGTCGCCGTGCCGAGCGCATCGAAATTGACGAAGTTCATGCGCACCGCCGCGCCGTCGGCGTCGGCGGAAAACGTGGCGGTCAGCGAAATGCGGCCCTTGGCGTTGAATTTCGCCGAGATCACCTCGCCGTTACCGTCCTTCTTCGGCTCCAGCAGACCCCCAAGGTGATAGCGCTGGAACGCACCGGCCACGGTCTTGACCTTGCTCGCGCCAATCACTTCGACCGTGGGGCACTCCTCGCTCGCCACCAGACACGGAAAACTCAGCACGATTTCGCGCGAACCCGGTTGCGTGTTGGATTTGAGATCGTATTCGTGCTCGATGTAACCGACGATGTCGCCATAGCCGACCAAGGCAAAGCGCAATTGCTTCTTCGGCTGCAGGAGCTTGAGATTGGCGACGAGCTTGCCGAGGAAATCGTGCAGAGCGTTCATGCCCGGCTCGAGTTGGGTGCGGAAAACCTGCTCGCGATCCGACTTGCGCTTCTCCGCATCGTCGGCGCTGGCCTTGCGCTGCTGCGCCTGCTGTTCGAGTTCGTCGAGCAATCCCACGGAACAATCCCCTTGCACCGCCTGGCCGGACGGCGTTCAACCAGCGTTTAACTTAATTCCAACGGGGCACGCATGCAAGCATGGCGTGCCGCGCAAGCGCGTCAGACGTGACGCAAGTCGCGCATTTTTTGATTTATCGCATGGTTAATGGCATTCTGGCGCCACGATTTTAACCAACCCTAATTGCGAGCGTAGTCAATGGCCATCGAATTGAAAAACCTCAACAAGAAGCAACTTGCGGAATTGATCGCGCGCGCTTCATCGCGCAGCCGCGAACTGGACGTCGCGGAATTGGACAAGGTTCGCGCCGACGTGCGCGCTTACGCCAAGACGAAAGGTTACACCATAGAGCAATTGTTCGGCGGCCGCGGCCGCAAGGGCAAGCGCAGCAAGGCCGCGCCGAAATACCGCAATCCAGCCGATCCGTCGCAGACCTGGTCCGGTCGCGGCAAGCGTCCACGCTGGTTCCATGCCGCATTGAAAGCCGGCAAGCGTGAAAAGGATTTGTTGATCTGAGCGAATTCCGAATCGAAAGAAAAAATGCCGGCTCACGCCGGCATTTTTATTTGCGTTACAGGCTACGTCTCGGCGCCACGAGCAAATCACCGAACAGCAATCCCGCCACCAGCGCCACCAGGATCGCGACCAGGGTAAAGCCCACGTCCAGGCCCAGATGCACGTCACGCTCGAACATCAGCGACAGGGTGCGGAAACCGACGCTGCCCGGCACCAGCAGGATGATGCCCGGTTCGCGCACCAGCGCGCCGGGGCGCCGCGCCACGCGCGCGTACAGATTGCTCGCCGCGCCGATCGTGAGACCGGCGAGGAAGACGCCGAAATCCGGCGTGAACGCCGAGCTTGCGTAGTACGCGACGACATAACCGAGCGCCGCCGAGGCCATCACCAGCAGATAGTCGCGGCGCGCAGCCTGGAACAGCACAGCAAAAGACAGACAGCCGAATCCCAACGCCACCCATTCGGCCCAGCCGGGCACTCTGGACGCGGCAACGGCCAGCGGCGTCCAATGCAGGGCCTTGCAGATCTCGGAGGCCGCCAGCGTGCCGAAGGCGAGCTTGAGCAGGCTCATCATCGCCCCGGCCAGACGCGCCACCCCCGAGGCCAGGTGCTGGGTCGACAGCTCGCGCACCGCCGTGGTCAGGCTCAATCCCGGCAGCAGCACGATCAACGCCGCCAGCACCACCGTCTTGACGTTGAGCGGCACCAGCCATACGCCGGCGGCGGTGGCGATCAAGGTCGCAAGCAGCGCGGAGATGGCCTCGAAACTGGCGATCAGGCGCGGCCGTCCCTCGCTGGCCAGCGCGATCGCACCGATCAGGATGCCGATGCCGCAGGCTACCGCGACATCCGCCCAGGCCGCATGCAGGATCGCCGCGACCGCCCCCGCCGCGATGCCATAACTACCCGCGGTGTAAACGCGGTTGCGCGTGTTGCGCCGGCGATGGATCGCGCGCAGCAGGCGCGAACCTTCGGCGATATCCAGCGTGCCGGCGATCACGCGGTCGGCGATCTCGTCGACCTCGCACATGCGGCGCAAATTCACGTCGCCCGGCGACAGGCGGATGACCTGGGTGTGCTCGCTCAGATCGTCCTCGTCCCGTTCGCGACTCGCAAACGACAGGATCAGCGCGGTCGGCGTGGACAGGCTGTCGCAGTGCAGGCCCAGGCGTGCGCTGACGCTGTCGATGGCGGACTCCAGGCGCGGCGCGGCGGCACCGTACTGGTGCAGGCGCCGCGCCAGCTCGACTACGAAGCGCATGCGCGCGGCGGCGTCCTCATGCCTCATCGGCGAATTTCACTATCGGATAATCCGGTGTGGCGTCCAGCGCCGCGGCGCAAACCTCGGCCAATTCCAGCAGGCGCAGATCGGATCCGGGCGGACCCATGAGCTGCAATCCGATCGGCAGGCCGTCGGCGCCCAGGCCCATCGGCAGACTCAGGGCCGGACAGCCGGACAGATTCGCGAACGCGGTGAAATCGGCCTGATCGACCGGCGCCGGTTCGCCGTGCGCGAACGCGGTCTGCGGCGTGGTCGGCGTGACCAGCACGTCGACATCGGCGAACAATCTCCGAGCCTTGAGCACGGCCGCGTCGACCACGCGGTCGGCGGCGGCATAGTCGGCAGCGGATTTGCCGCGCGCGTAGTCGAGCATGCGCGCCAGTCGCGGCGAAGCCGCAGCGAGCACATCGGCGGGGTACGCACCGAGCATTTCCGCCTCGGTTAGGAGCAAGCCGGCACGGCGCGCGGCGGGCATGGGAAAATCCGCGAAATCCACGATGCGCCGATTCGGCAATTCATGCGTCAGTGCTTCGAGCGCGTGCGCGAACACGGCGGACACCGCATCGGTTGTGCCCCAGATGCGCAAATCCGCAAACACGCCGACGCGCAGTTTCCCCGGCTCCCAGTCCGGCAAATCCGGTTCGACGCGGCGCCGGCGCGAACGCGGATCGGCCGCATCGTAGCCGGCAAGCAAGTGGTACAGCACGCCCAGACCGTCCACGCCGCGCGCGAGCAGGCCGACGCAATCCAGCCGCCGCGCCGCCGGCGCGATTCCGCGCAGTGAAATCTCGCCGGATGTCGGCTTGAATCCATAAACCCCGCAATAGCTCGCCGGAATGCGGATCGAACCGAGTGTATCGGTGCCGATCGCCGCCGCGCACAAACCCGC
>Ga0134125_10007422_pt1 | contig 12369 bp, 18 predicted proteins | sample KB31751_FD_96464 | JGI IMG/M metagenome (GOLD analysis project Ga0134125, IMG submission 96464) | Terrestrial soil microbial communities with excess Nitrogen fertilizer from Kellogg Biological Station, Michigan, USA - KB3-175-1 | ecosystem: Environmental > Terrestrial > Soil > Unclassified ... | reverse complement strand
GGAGCAGGGCGCAGAGATCATCGATTGAGTGGGCCAGGCGACTTTGCCCGGTAAAACGGTTATGATCGCGTTCTGTGGTTGGCCATGCCGGGAACGGTGGTCATGCGGGCAATGGGCCCAGTCGTAGCGATCGGTGTGATGTTGGTGGGGTCGGCGCAGGCTCCCGCGCCATCACCCGAAAGCGTCACCGTGACGGCGGCCAGGTCGCGCGCCACGATCGACAAATTCGCCAAGGCCTTTGCCGTACCGACAAAACTGGCGGGAAAGATCGCGCGCTGGGAAAGTGGCGTCTGCCCGGTCACGCTGGGCCAACCGCCGGACGTGGCATCGCTGGTCACCGACCGGGTGAAGGACATCGCGGCCAGCGTTGGCGCCCCGGTCAACAGCAATGAGGCCTGCACGCCCAATATCCAGATTGTTTTCACCACCACGCCACAGGCGCTGCTGGATGATGTCCGCGCCCATGATCCGGACTATCTGGGTTATGTGGAGAGCAGCGCCGCCAGGGAGAGGCTGACGACGGTCACTCGCCCCATTCAGGCCTGGTACATGACTGAAACCATCGACCTGGATGGACGCAGGCAGGTGGACAGTTCCCGGCGCATGGGCATCGAGATGAACAATGTCACGGCCTTTGCGATGCCCTCCAGCATGGGCGTCAATCGCGATCCCATATCCTTGCCCTATGCGACCTATGCCAGGGTGACCGGCAATCACATCAACAATGGAGTGCGCAGCGGCTTCAATCATGTGTTGATCGTGGTGGATTCCGGCAAGCTTGCGGGGCGCGGCCTCAACCCGCTGGGTGATTACATCGCCATGCTGGCGCTGACGCAGCTGGGTTCACTGGATGTCTGCCAGCAGCTGCCCAGCATCGTGAACATGATGGCCTCGAATTGCGAGCAGGCGATGGAGGGCATGACGAGGACCGACCTGGCCTATCTGCGCGGCCTCTACAAGATGGATGCCGACAAGGACCTGCTGCGCCAGCAGAACGAGATCGCCGACCGGATGCAGGAAGCGCTGAAGCGATAAAGGCCGTGCGGATCAGGCCTTACGGTCCGGTCCGGGATGGGCGAACCAGCCGGCCGCCGCCGTCACCATCAGCGCCAGCACGATGGGGGCTTGCAGGAACCAGGCGACGATACCGGTGCAGATGATATCGGCGATGATGAGGAAGTTGAGCAGCAGGAACAGCCAGCGCGGAATCGCGGACAGGCCGATGAAGGGAGCGGCGACAAACATCAGGCCGGTCGAGACCACAACCAGCAATGTGCCACGGCTTTGCGAGATTGCGCCGTGCGGCATGAAATACTCGATCAGCAGGAAGGCGAAGGCGGCGGCGGCGGATAGCGTTAACAACCAGACGCCCGGGGAAAGACGCGGGCGCGGTATCGTGATAACATTTGACATATAGATTCCGGGACTGTGCATGGTAACCCCCTCGGGCTTCCGGTCTTGTAGAGAATGAATGTTTCTGGGGGTTACCGGTTCCACAGTCATCGGAAAACTTCTGACGGAATATGTCTGTATGTACGCAAGGACATGGTTGTTGGCCGTCGCTATACGGAAATTTATTCGTAGGCGGATGGAAACGTCCCGCCGGGCCGCTCGGGAGCGTTTTTCAGCCGCTTTCTTGTACAGTTGGTTCTGATCCGGCGCGCACAACGGCGCGCTCTCAGCCCAGCATCAGCTGGGCGCGCCGGCGCCACTGGGAGGCAAGGCCTTCCATCTCACTCATCCGGATGAGGTCGGCGCGCTCACCGCGTTTGCGATAGACGATGTCGACCAGGCGGGAGAAGGGGAAGTCGGGATTGGGCCGCTGCTCGAGGATGACCGTGTCGCCGGCGGCCAGGGTGCCCGGCGCCAGCACGCGATAGTACCAGCCCGATTGCTGGCTCCTGATCATGGCGGCGGAGACCGGCGCATCGTGATGCAGCAGATTGAACTTGAAGCAGGGCTGGCGCGGCTGGCAGACCTGAAGCAGCGCGGTGCCGATCCGATGCACGTCGCCGACGCAGATGTCCGTTTCCATCAGTCCCGCAATGGTGAGGTTCTCGCCCATGGCGCCATTGGTGATGGCAAGGGCCGGAAAGCGCGTCATCCAGCTCGCAAAGTGATCTGCGGCATAGGCATAGACGGCTTTCTCGGGACCGCCATGGACTTCGAGGTCGGCCTGTTCGTCTCCCTCGAGCCCCAGCGGGCCGACCGGGACGGCGCCGGCGCGGCCGTGCTTGACGATGCCGCTGGGGACCTCGTCGGGGCCAAGCGCTGCCACCCGGCCGGTCTGCACGGAAAGAAGAGTCGCGGTCATGGCGGGAAGCTAGCGGCGGACCGGCAGCGCGACAACGGCGGCTGACGCACGCCCTCCATGCACGGTCCCATGCTATGGTCCGGCTGCCGGGAGGCGAGGAGACAGAATGTCTCGATCGAATTGGGTCGTGATCTGGGTGCTGCTGGCGTTGGGAATCGGCGCGGCGATCTATGCCGACAAGGGCTCGTGGATCAATGCGGTGGCGACCGGCCAGTGCAAAGCCTGTCCGGCGCCCCGGCCATGCCGCCAGCCGAGCGGGCCGGGAAGAGGATTTGTGCCGTCCCTTGATGGCTGCAATCACGCCGCGCCGGGCCATCGCGGCTGATAGCGCTAGCTCGCCGCGGGAATCTCAAAGCAGTGGGGCAGGGAGTGCGGTTCGCTCTCCTCCGCTGGAATGATGCGGATATAACGGGCTTCGGTAATGAGGTCGCTGCAGCGGCTCCGCGCCCGTTCGGGACAGAGATAGCGCTCCTTCAGACTGAAAGAGCCACGCTGATATGCAACCCAATAAATCACGGCGATTCCCCTTGAAGGGGAGTATATGCGCTGCAGCGCGCGGCCGTTCCCTTATGGTGAAGATTCCGATCCTGCTGGTTACCAGAGGCTTGCCGCGATCACGAAAGCGCAACGATCCACAGGCCAGGCCCGCTGCGGCAGGCAAGGACCTCAAAGGGCTAATCAGTCTGAATCTGGTCGCAACCATTGCAGACGATCAATGGATCACCCGATCTGGTGCGGCCTGTCTCGGCATGAAAGCTGCCATCGACACCGACCAGGCGGCGCTGAGGTCCCTTCGGATTGACAGCGCTGTTCTCTTCCCAGGTCACCGAACCGGTGACGCCGCAGCGCGGACATGACAAGGGCAGGGTGAAGCGATCGCGCGGCATGGCGCACCATCAGCACCGCCCAGGCGCGCATGATTGCGCGGCTTCGTGCGCCTTCGCCCTTTGTATCTTTTTTTCAGAGCGCGGAAATGGTTCTGCGGCGGAAATTTGGAGTTCCGGCCGGTTTCACGCAGGAGGCGATTTATCACTTTTAGCAATTGATACAAGCGGCGCCGAATGCGTTACGGAATGCGGAAACGAGATTTGCGAGCCGGTCGCATTCGATGAGCAACGATCCCGAAGAAAGGCGGCGGGAAAATTTCCTGGAGCGCGCCAGGGAAGCCGAAGAGCGCGCGGCCAAAACCAGCGATCCGATGCTGCGCGAGAGTTGGCTGAAGGTGGCGGAAGGGTATCGCGACCTGGCGCGGAAGAAATGACGTACGATAAGCTACAGAAATAATTCACGGCGGCGTTAACAAATTTCAGCGCGACCGGAAGCGACTCGGGACTAGGGTAGATTCCATTCTTGGGGCCTGGTCATGCGCACAGAAAGCATCGTCTTCGGTTTTATCGCGCTGACATCGGCGCTGATCCTCAGCGGCCTGTTCGTGATGATGCCGTCGCCCTGAAACCCGCCGGTCTCAGGCCAAGGCCCTGCGGCGCGAGATGGTGTCGCGAATCTTCTCGATCACCGTGTCGAAATCGAAGGGTTTGCGCAGCACTTCCGCGCAGCGCAATTCCGCCGCCATGCTTGTCTTGCCGGCATAGCCGCTGGCCAGGATGACGGGCATATCGCTCTTGTGCTCATTGACCCAGCGCGCCAGCTCGAAACCGTCCATGCCGGGCATCTTTACGTCGCTGAACACCAGATCGACACGAGGCCGGCCTTCCAACAGGGTGATGGCGTCATGGGCATTTTCGGCCTGCAGGACGTTGAAACCCGCATCCTTGAGGATCTCGCTCAGGACGTTGCGAACCAGGAACTCGTCGTCCACTACCAGCACAACATGCCGGCTGACCTGCTCGGGAAAATCTATGACCTCAGCCACAACTCCTGCTCCACACCTCCGATGTCTTAAAACCGCCAAATGTTGGTAGCGTTCCGTGCCCGCATAAAAATTCCGCTTTAAATTCAGGCGCTTGGAACCAAGCCGAAAAATGGAATTGTTTCAATGGGATGGATGGTTAACGGGGGTAGCGTTACCAACCCTTTTGAAACAGGCAGATGCCTGTTTTTTCGCCCCCGTCGCAAAAACATCACGGCATCGGAGTGCCGGCGCGAAGCGTGCACGGGCCGGTACCGCCTGATGCCTCCGGGTGCCCTTGAAGTTGGCGCTGGCGCCATAGCGCGGAGTTAGACGAAGGCGGCGTCCATGCGCCACCCTGGTCGCGTACTGCACCGTACCAACCCCTTGCCGATTCACCATTTGCGATGGCGTGGAGCGATACTAGAACTGCAAGAGCGGCCCCGTGCCGCCCCGCAACAATGCTCCGTATACGGAGAGGCATATTACCATTTTGAACGATCAGATACAGACGACGCGCTTGCTGGAAAGCGAAAGAGAATTGCTGGCGCGGGTGGCGCGTGGCGGCGGGTTGGAAGAGGTGCTGAACGATATCGTGCTGGCGGTGGAGAAGGCATCCGGCGGGGAGATGCTGGCCTCCATCCTGATCGTGTCGGAGGATGGCAGCCGCCTGACGCAAGGTGCCGCGCCAAGTCTGGCCGCCGATTACAATGCCGCCATCAACGGCATCGCCGTCGGACCCAAGGCCGGTTCCTGCGGCACGGCGGCGTTTCGTGGCGAACCGGTTTTCGTGTCCGACATCGCCAACGATCCGTTATGGGCTGATTTCAAGGGCCTGGCTTCGGCGCATGGTCTGGCCGCCTGCTGGTCGGTGCCGATCCGCGGCGCCGATGGCCGCGTTCTTGGCACCTTTGCCAACTATTACCACAAGCCGAAAAGCCCCAGCCAGCGCGATATCGAAGCCATCTCGATGATGGCCCAGACCACGGCCATCGCCATCGAGCGTCACCGGCGCGAGGCCGAGCGCATCAAGGAAGAAGAACAGCGCGTGTTGCTGATACGCGAGCTGAACCATCGGGTGAAGAACCTGTTCGCGCTGACCAATGCGATCGTCACCATGACCGCGCGCTCCGCCGCGAGCCCCAAGGAGATGGCCGAAGCGGTGCGCGGGCGGTTGACGGCGCTGGCGCGCGCCCACGACCTGGTACAGCCGCGCCTGAGCGATGCGTCGCCGGCGGAGACGGTTTCCTTCCGGATGATCCTGAACGACATCCTGCAGCCCTATCAGCAGAAGGATCTGCCCGGCCGCATCCGGATCGAAGGCGAGGATATCGCGCTTAAGGCCCAGGCCATCACCAACATCGCGCTGGTGCTGCACGAGCTGGCCACCAATGCCGCCAAGTATGGCGCCCTGAGTGTGCCGGAAGGCCATGTGGCGATCGGCTGGCGCCGCAGCGAGGCGGTGCTGGAATTGACCTGGACGGAGGAGGGCGGCCCGCCGGTGTCGCCGCCCTCGCGCAGCGGCTTCGGTTCCATGCTGACCCAGAAGTCGGTGGAGGGCCAGTTCGGTGGCACCATGCAATATGACTGGAACACCGCCGGCCTGAAGGTGACCTTGCGCCTGCCACTGGTGGCGATCGCGGTCTAAGGGCCCCAGCTTTTCAGGTTTTTGCGCCGCGGCTCGCTCTCCGCAGCCCTTTGGGACAACCTGTTTATATTCTGGCGGCGGTGCCCGTGCTGAACTTAAGTATTGGATTCCAGGCCGTCCGAGCCGCCATCCTTGGCCTCTTTCGCCCGGACCTCGTCGGCCATGCGTTCCCAGTCCACGGCAATGCGCAAATAGGTTTCGCGCAGATGGGGACTGAGGGCCCGTTCCGCCTGTCGCCGCATGTCATTTGCGCGTTGCCGATAGAAATCCGCGCCCCGAGGTTCCACCACTATACCCTGCCACTGATGCCCGTTTTGTACGCTAGTGTCCCCTAGAACGGTAAGGCGCTGGAAACGTTCCACAATTGAAGAAAATCGTGATGGCGTGGTCCTCAGGGTACTGAACGTGGCGCTGAAGCTGGGCAAATGGCGGCCGGGGACTATTTGACCGTGAAGATGTAAGCGCCGTCACTGCGCCGGCCCCCATCGGCTGTCACCGCATGCCAAGAGAGCGTCCATTTTCCGGCCATGAAGGGCGCGGTGGGCCGGGCGGTGAGGGTCTTGCCATCATCGGAGAGCGAGGTGCGGGCCGGGATCGCCATGCCGTCCGCCATGGACAGCTGAATGCCGGAAGAAGGGGCGAGCTTCTCGCTGAAGGTCAGCTTGAGGCTGCGTGGCGCGGGACCGGCCGCATCGGCGGCGGGACTGGATTGCACAAGGGTTGCCTGCGCCCAGGCGGGTGACAGAGCTGCGGAGGCCAGAAGAACAGCGAAGGCAAGGCGCATGGCAGTCTCCGCGTCAGGTTGCAGCCGGAGCCGATTCCTTTTATCTATATACCCCATAGGGGTATCAGATGCCACACCATGATCCCAAACTGATCGGCCGGCTTTCGCGCATCCAGGGGCAGGTGGGCGGCATTGCCCGCATGATCCAGGATGACCGCTATTGCATGGACATCCTGACGCAAATCCACGCCGTCAAGGCCGCGCTGCGCAAGGTCGAGGACGAATTGCTGAAGTCCCATTCCCATCATTGCGTGACGGACGCCATCAGAAGCGGAAATGTGAAGGACGCGCGGACCAAGTTCGCCGAGCTTGTGGACCTGTTCAGCAAGGCGGCGCGCTGAGTTGTCCGTGAGAAAGCTGGTCCTGTGTCTGTTGCTGCCTGCTTGCCCCGTCCTGGCTCCTGCCTGGGCACAGGAGATGCCGGGCATGGACATGGGGGGCGGCGGCATGGCGATGCATGGCGCCCTGGGCGGCTATGCCATGAACCGGGACTCTTCAGGCACAAGCTGGCAGCCGGACCTAGGCCCCGCCATGGGCCGGATGGACATGGAGGGCGCCTGGATGCTGATGAGCCGCCTGACCCTGAGCGGCATCTACGATTATCAGAGCGGGCCGCGCGGCGGCGAGATGACCTTCCTGGACGGCATGGCGATGGGAATGGCGCAGCGCGATTTCGGTGACAATAGCATCGGGCTTCGCGCCATGCTGAGCCCCGATCCCCTGATGGGCCGGCGCGGCTATCCGCTGCTGGAGGCGAGCGGGGAGACGGCGGATGGCACGACCCATCTGATCGACCGGCAGCACCCGCACGACCTGGTGATGGAATTGGCGGGGACTTACAGCCACAGGTTCGACGACCACAGTTCTGCGTTCCTGTATTTGGGCTATCCGGGCGAGCCTGCGCTGGGGCCGCCGGCCTTCATGCATCGTGCCTCGGGTATGGACGATCCGGCCGCCCCCATCACCCATCACTGGCTGGATTCCACTCATGTGACCTTCGGCGTGGCGACGGCCGGGCTGGTGCTGGATGACTGGAAGCTGGAGCTGTCGCAATTCACCGGCCGCGAGCCGGATCAGCATCGCTTCGGCTTCGATCATCCCCGGATGGATTCCACCGCGGCGCGCATCTCGTTCAATCCCGACGAGCATTGGTCGCTGCAGGCTTCGTGGGGCCATCTCAACAGTCCCGAAGAGCTGGAGCCGCAGGTCGATGAGACGCGCTATACCACCAGCGGGACCTATATCACCGATATCGGCGATGAAGGGTCGCTGGCGGCGACGCTGGCCTGGGGGATGAAAAGTCTTTCCAGCGGCGAGCGGCTGAACGGCTTGTTGGCGGAGGCCGAATACAAGCCCGCTGACCTCTGGACACTGTTTTCCCGCGCTGAATGGGAAGAGAACGCCGAACTGGTGCCGGGCCGCATCGTACGCACGGGCGAAGTGTCGCTGGGCGCGATACGGGACTTTCGGCTGGACGCGCATTGGAAATTCGGACTGGGCGGGCTTTATGCCTTCGACCTGGCGCCCGGCCATGCCGCTTACGGCAATGCGCCACATGGGACGATGGCGTTTGTGCGGCTAGTAGCAGAATAACAAGAAGCCGGAAACGCGATGATCAATCCGCGCCTGCAACACCGTCTTGTGCGGCACCATCTGCCATTGGGTGTGCTCAGCATCGGCAGCGCGGCGGCGCTGTATCTGACCAGGCCCTATAACGATGTCATCACCAGGCTGAGCTTTGCCAGTGCCTGGCCCGGGCTGGTGCTGATCGCCTTCACTTTATTAATAGGGCCCTTCAAGCAGATCTGGGGGCGCAATCGGGCGGTATCGCTGGATTTCCGCCGCGACGTGGGCATCTGGGCCGGCATGGTGAGTGTTTTCCATGCCGGGATCGGCCAATGCGTGCATCTGCGGGGGCGGCCCTGGCTCTATTACATCTATGAGCATTGGGCGAAGGCGCATGTGCAGCCCTTGCGCCACGATGTCTTCGGCCTGGCCAATTATACCGGACTGGCGGCGGCCCTGCTGCTGCTGGCGCTTTTGGCGACATCGAACGATGCCTCGCTGCGCGCGTTGGGCACGCCGGGCTGGAAGAGCTTGCAGCGCTGGAATTATGCGGTGTTCGGGCTTCTGATCGTGCACACGCTGGGCTATCAGATCGGGATCGAGCGGCCGATCGGCTCGCTGGTCTCGCTGGCGGTGATGGCCAGCATCGTCACGCTGATGCTGCAGGGGATAGGCTATTTGAAACGGCGCGGCGCGATATAAGCCGCTTTGGGGTTTAAAGGGTGAGAATGACTGCCAGCTGGACGGCCAGGACCGGACTTGCCTTTGTGCTGCTGTTCGGGGCAATCAATCTGTTCGCAGATTTTGCCTATGAGGGCGCGCGCAGCGTGTCGGGACCTTTCCTGGCATTGCTGGGTGCAAGCGGGCTGGTGGCGGGCGCGGTCGGCGGGCTGGGCGAACTGATGGGCTATGCGCTGCGGCTGTTCTCCGGGCGCTGGGCGGACCGGTCGGGCCGCTACTGGATGATCACCATCCTGGGCTATGTGGTGCAGATGAGCGTGGTGCCGCTGCTGGCGCTGGCGGGAAGCTGGCAGGCGGCGGCGGCGATGATGGTGACCGAGCGCATCGGCAAGGCCGTGCGCAATCCGCCGCGCGATGTGATGCTGTCGGAAGCCGGCGAGATCATGGGACGGGGCTGGGCGTTCGGCGTCAATGAGGCGCTGGACCAGCTGGGGGCCTTCGCGGGGCCGCTGGTGGTGGCGGGGGTGCTGGCCTTCCGCCATGATTATCGCCTGGCCTTTGCCTGGCTGGCGGTGCCGGCGGTGATGGTGCTGTTGCTGGTAGGGACGGCGCGTTTCGTTTTTCCGCGCGCGGGTGAAATCCATCATGATGCGGCGGCGGGCGAGAGCGATGGCTATCCGCCCATGTTCTGGTGGTACACGGCCGGATCGGCGCTGGTGGCGTTCGGCTTTGCCGACTATGCGCTGATCGCCTTTCATTTCGCCAAGACCCATGTCGTGCCGGCGGATGTGATCCCCATCGCCTATGCCTTCGGCATGCTGGCGGGCGGGGCGGGATCGCTGTTGTTCGGCAAGCTCTATGATCATGTGGGGCTGAAGATCCTGCTGCCGCTGACCCTGGTGGGGGCGCTGTTCGCGCCGCTGGCTTTCCTGGGCGGATACGGCGCGGCGGTGGCGGGCGTGCTGCTGTGGGGGCTGAGCTTCGGCGTGCATGGCTCGGTGATGCCGGCCGCGGTGGCGGCGATGATCCCGGCCCACCGGCGAGGGAGCGCCTATGGCCTGTTCAACAGCATCTTCGGCGTGGCCTGGTTTGCGGGCAGCACGCTGGAAGGCTGGCTCTATGATCGCTCGATCATGGCGCTGGTGGTGGTTGCGGTGGCGGCGCAGCTTGCGGCGCTGGGGCCGCTGGTTCTGGCCACGCGCAAGGCCTGATTCGGCGGACTTATTGTTTGGGAGAGGGCGCCTGGACGGCCGGGTTCACCGGTGTCGAATCCGGCTCATGCGGAACCGATTTCACGCTGCAGGCCACGGTGCTGCTGCGGTCATTGCAGATCGTGGTCGGCTGGCCAGCGGCCATCGCCACGGCGTTGCTGTCGGTGCTGCTGGTGTCCTGGGCGCGGTCGCTGGCGTCATCGCGGGCCGACACGCTGGAATCGTGGGAATCCTGCGCCCACGCCAGCGGGGCCGCGGCCACCAGGGCAATCAAGGCAGTTGCGGGAAGAAGTGTTTTGGTATGCATGTGCAACCCTCCGGGCTCTTCCCGGATAACGCAGCGTGCAGGCGCAGGTTCCGTGCCCGCGCCTGGACCATGGAGCGGATGCTACTGGATCGTTGCGGTGCCTTCACTGGTGGATTTTTCCGGCTGGGAGCCCGGTTCATGCGCCATCGTCTTGGTCTTGCAGGACGCAGAATCGCTGCGGTCATGGCAGACGGTATGCGACCTGGCCATGTCGCCGCCTTCATGCGCCATCGCCATGGCGTTGCCGTTCAGGTTGTTGTTGCCGTGAACGGCAGAGCGGGTCCTGGCATTGTCGCCGGCCGCCGAGGCACCCATGCCCATGGCCTGGGAACTGGAGGTCGGACTGTTGGAGACCGCGCCGGCGCCGAGGGTTGAGGCGCTCTGGCCATTGACGGCCGCGCTGCCGGCGCTGCCGGCGGTGGCGCTGCCGGCGGGGGTGTTATCGCGCGCAAAGGCGGGCGCGGTCAGCATCATGGCAAGAATGAGGGGAAGGGTGGGTTTCATCTTGTGCTCCTGTTGTGGGGGGCGTCGCAGCCGAAAAACTCGGTATGTGAGCCGGGCGAGCCGCCGCCGGCCACGGTGGACGAACCGCCAGGAGAGGTGCTGACGCTGGCGGAGGCCGAGGAGTTGCCGTTATGCACCGTGACGCTGCGGCTGTCGCAGTCGCGGGTGTCGTCGGTACGGGGACCTCGGGCAACTTGTTGGTCATGGTCGCGATCATTGTCGGTCGGGCCATTGTTGACACCGGCGGTGGCGGTGCCGCTGAGATTGCCGGCGCGCACGCTGGTTGAGGCCTGAGCAAAGACGGGTGTGGCGGCGAGACACATAAGAAACGCGGCCATCGAGAGTCGGGTCATGTCTCTCTCCAAGAAAAAGGCGCCGCGCGCGAGAGATGCGCGCGGCGCCGGGTGCTTTCAGTGTTGGTCGTTGTCGTGATCGCGGCCGCGATGGCGCCCGCGGTCATGATCGTTGGAAGCGGTGCGCTCGCTGCCCGCACTGGAGCCGCCGGCCGCCAGCGACGAGGAGGTGTCGCCGCCGCCCGAAGAGGAAGCGCCGGTACCCATGGCCGTGTTGGTCGAGCCGTGGCCTGCTGTGGAGCCGCCGGCTGCCAGCGACGAAGATGTGCCGCCGCGGCTGCCGGAGCCGGACGAAGACGCGCCGGTGCCCAGTGCCGTCGAGGTCGAGCCGTGGCCGGCGGTGGCGCCGCCGACGCCCATGCTGGAGGAGGTTCCGCCATTTGCTCCGTAGCCGGACGAAGAGGCGCCGGTGCCGAGCGCGGCACTGGCCTGACCATTGGCGGCGCTGGCCGCGCCGACGCCAAGCGTGGAACTGTTACCGGTCTGGCCCGCAGAAGACGCGCCGGTGCCGAGCGCGGTGTTGGCGCTGCCGCTGCCGGTAGTGGAACTGCCGGCACCGACCGTCGAAGAACTTTGTGCCCATGCCATCGGGGCCGCGGCCACCACCGCAACGATCGCTGCGGCAGACAGAAGTGTTTTGCTGTGCATGTTCGACTCACTCCATTGTTCGCAGCCCCCTGACAGTTCGGTAACGTGAGCTTGCATGGCACGTTCCGGTCCCATGCATGAAACCGGAACGATTGTTGGCACACGCACTTTCCTGTTCCAGTTCTGACAGGAGGACGAGATGGCAGATGGTAATGGTGGCGGCGGCAATGCGCTGCTCGGCGTGATTGTGGGTGTGCTGCTGGTGCTGGTGATCGGCTTCTTCGTGTTCGGCGGCATGCCCGGCCATCGCGGCGCGGCGCCGAGCAGCGGACCTTCGGCGACCTTGACGGTCACGCCCGGCAAAAGCTGATCCATGAGCTTGCGAGCGGCGCGAGGAGACGCGCTGCTCGCAAGCTTGCTTGATCAAGAAAAGAGTCTGGCGCGGGTGGGCTGCGCGGTGTTGACCGCGCTATAAAAAGCCGGCACCTATTTTCTCATGGTGAGGAAGTGCGGTTGACGCGCTTCTCCTGACGGCCCCGCGATGCGGGGCTTTTTCATGGGTAT
>Ga0134125_10007421_pt1 | contig 12370 bp, 7 predicted proteins | sample KB31751_FD_96464 | JGI IMG/M metagenome (GOLD analysis project Ga0134125, IMG submission 96464) | Terrestrial soil microbial communities with excess Nitrogen fertilizer from Kellogg Biological Station, Michigan, USA - KB3-175-1 | ecosystem: Environmental > Terrestrial > Soil > Unclassified ... | reverse complement strand
CTTGATATCGTCGGCCGTCACCCAGACAGGGAGATTTCCGAGGAATACCGTAAAACTCATTCGTTCGTGTTGTTAGCTCCGTTTTGGGGAAGTTGTTGAGAGGCGTGCCTCGGAGGAGGTCTTCCAAGGAGGCTATCATCACCATAGCACAAGAAACCGAATCCGGTAAACATTCATAAGCTCTCAAACCCGCATAAAATCGGGCTGGAAATTGTTTATAGAAAGCCGTGACTGAAGTAGGCACCGGCAGAGGCAACTGGAAAAGTTGAATTCCCCGTAATCACGGCGGGTTAAGCAGCGCCATCTGCCACGTGAAAACTCCTGTTCACCACAGCATTGATTTTGCGACTTGCAATTCGGCCGCATCATCGGTATGGCATGGCAAAAGAATTGAAGGAAGGCGATACGGCGCCTGAGATTTCGACAACCACCGATACGGGCGAGCCGTTCCAGTTGTCCTCGCTGCGAGGGCAGCGAGTGGTTCTTTACTTCTACCCTAAAGCCGATACTCCAGGCTGCACGAAAGAAGCGTGTGCTTTTCGCGACGATCGCCCCAAATTTACAAAGGAAAACACGACGATCGTGGGTGTTTCGCCAGACACCTCGAAAGCGCAGGCAAGGTTCAAAGAAAAATTCGATCTGACGTTCACGCTTCTTGCCGATACGGATCACAAAGCGGCGGAAGCTTATGGAGTCTGGAAGGAAAAAAGCATGTACGGCAAGAAATATATGGGTATTGAGCGCACTACATTCCTGATAGACAAGAGCGGAATCATCAAAAGGATTTTTCCTAAGGTGAAGGTAGAGGGTCACGCCGCCGAGGTGCTGGCGGCCATAGGGTAGCTGCACTAGAATCTGTCTAGTAGACCGGTTTTGTCCGCACATTGCTGTAACCCGTGTACTCTACGGGCGCTCCAACAATATAGGGGCTGAGATGATTGGGACAACCAAAATTCGCGCTCGGGCCGATGCGGAAGGCGTCGTCCACTTGGACCTCCCGGCTGTTCAACCGAACGGTGAAGTCGAAGTCGAGATACGTATGAGACCAGTGCTGGCACAGGCCAGGAATACCCGGACAACACACTCCTGGGATCGGTGTTTCTTCGAGGGATTCCTCGGTGACCGCGTGCACGGCAAACCGCGCGGCGTTCTACCCGTGCACTCGGACTCGAAAGAGCGTGAGTAGGCACGGCGTAGCGCCGATAAATACGCTATTTCACTAAACAACCGAGCGCAATTCGGTGTTGGACAGAGCGGCTCCTGCTGCTTAGCTCGCAGACTATCTCTCCGCTTGTTCTGACCTTCGAATCGCAACTCTCCGGCCTGAATCCGCACCGGCAGTAAATTTCCTTTTGGCGGAAGCGGACATGTGGCATAAGGAGTGAAGCAGCAAGGCGGGTCGTACGCTTTGTTGAAATCCAGCGTCACGCGATCGTCTTGCGGTAACGGCGTATTCAACATTCGTCCGCCCGGATACGTCTCTTTCTCGCTCGTCAGGTCTTTGAAGATAAAGAACAGAGTCTTCCCCTCGTAAATCGGACGAAGCCTGTAGGTTTGCCCAAGATAGTTAAACTCGACAATGCCGGGGCTCTCCTGCATCTCGGTTACGCCGATAACACTTGGCACGGCAATGTTCTTGGGATCCGGGATGAATTTCGCGTCAAAGCGGAATGCCGCATCAATCGGGAAGAATCGTGTCCCCTTGAAGTTCCGCCGCGTTGAGCTGTTTCGATCCTTCACGCGAATACCCAGCTTGTTTCCGCGTTGGATAACGTAGAACGACACCGGTCCAACCTGCACGATATCGCTGTTATCGACAGCATCGTAGTGCAGCATGACGGGGGCGGCAACGGTCTTCTTGTTAACCGTCACCCGATCGCCCGCCAAGTTTGTGAACGTTACGACCTTACCGGATAATCTCAGAAGCCCGACCTGCGGGGGAGCATCAGGAGGGAGCAGAAAATCGTTTGTGTCGCCCGAGCCGATGCTGTTGTTACCGGGCTTCAGCCAGAACAAGCCGGCCAGAGTCAGCCATCCATCCTCGGCGCGAAGGCCTGCTTCACGATGCTGCTGCCATTCCAGGATCTGGCTCCGGTAATCGGGAGGCGCATTTTGTGCCGCCCTGATGATCCCCCCGGCCAGCAGCACGCCAATCAACATCCTGAGCACTGCCTTCATCGTACCGTCAGAGAGCGGGAACCTTCTGCATCGGTTTCCTTCCAGTCTTTACGAAGCCAGTCTTCACGGTTTGGCTATGGGGTTCCGCCAGGGCGGTTAATCGTACGGCCATGGAGGTTTGGTGAACAAGCCGCCATCCACCCAAATGGTTTGGGCCGTTATGAAATCCGCGGCGTCGCTCGCTAAAAACACGACCAAGCGCGCGACATCCTGCGGCATGCCGATGCGGCCGAGCGGCGTAAGACGAGCCCATGTTGCCGCGTAATCGCCTGCCTCCTGCTTAGTGCGTTCAATTTCGACAGCACCCGGCGCAACGCAGTTCACGCGGATCTTATGAGAGCCGAGTTCGACCGCCGCCACCTTGGTGAACATCTCGATGCCGCCTTTGCTGGCTGTGTAATCCACAAGATGCGGGAAGGGAACTTTGTTGCAGCCGGAACCAATATTGACGATGCTTCCTGCACAGTCTTGTCTGAGCATATGGCGCGCCGCCGCCTGCGTGCAAAGAAAGCAGCCTTTCAAGTTTGTGGCGATCACGCCATCCCATTCCTCTTCGGTGAGATCGAGAAGCGCTTTCCACGTCTGGCGTCCGGCATTATTTACATGAATGGTCAAGGGAGAAAAATCGTCCGCGATTTCGGAGAACATACGTTCGACATCACGAGATTGGCCGACATCCGCCTGAATAACCAGCGCGCGGCGACCGAGCTTACGGATTTCTTCAGCGGTCAGTTCCGCTCCTGCGCGGTCGGATTGATAGTTCACGACGACATCGGCCCCCGCGGCCGCAAGCGCAATTGCAATGCCTCTGCCAATTCCTTTGCTCGCGCCCGTTACAAGAGCGTTGCGGTCAAGGAGGGGTTGAGCTGGTTCCACGGACATCCGAACGATTTTAACGTGATCGTGGCGCGATCTCTCAGCCCAATGCCCGTTGGTTCTTGTGGAGGAGTGCCCCGGTCGTGCTCTCCGGATGTTGCTGAAATCCTGGAAGCCAAGCGAGACGGCGGCCTACGAGGCCGCCGCATCGAGGACCTGCCTCACAAAATGTCCGGGCATGGGAGCTACGAAAACGCCAGATTCATATTCTCAATCGCTTCGTCGATCTCGCCCGTGTTCTTGTATCCGATCGTCACGGCGTCTACGCCCGCCACGTTCATCGCGAATTTGAGCGCTGCTTGCCGCTCTTCACGCTGGGTGAAGCGCCCTTCGCCGACCAGCTTCATGCTGATGACGCCGATGCCCTGGCCATGCACCTGCTTTACGTGCTCAACCACTTCCTCCACATCCCCAAGCCGGTCGCTGTCGTGAGTGTCCATCGAGTCCATCTTCACGCCTTTGTTGTTCATGCGGATCATTGCAACATCGAGCCATTTGTCGCCGGGAAAACGGCGAAGGGGCTGCAATCCATGAACCGACGCGCCATGAGCGAGAATGATCTTCTTCTCCTTCGCTTCGGAAAACGCATCTTCAAGCGGCTTTAATTCCTCGGGCCAGTGAGGGCTTCTCACGCAGTGGAGCAGCATGATATCCACATGGTCCGTTCCAAGATCGCTGCACAACCGGCGGATGGTCGCTTGCGGGTTCTCCATCTCCGCCGTGTTGTACTTCGTCATCAACCTGTAGCTCTCGCGCGGAACACCTTTCAGTGCGACCGCCAGCATCTGGGGCATGCCATTGTAACTATCGGCAGTTTCGAAAAAGCGAACGCCGCGGTCGTACGCGTGCCGCACCAGAGCCGTGAAATCGGCTTGGCCGAGATCGCGCTGTACACGCCCGCTGAACGTTCCGGTGCCGAACGCGAGCCGGGTCACCTTCACTCCAGAATCGCCGAGCGTAACCAGATCGGTGGCCGTCTTTTTTGTTGGCGATGCCGCGCTTATACCGGCCACGCCCGTAAGCATGCCGGCAGCGACGGTTGTTTTCAGAAAATCACGCCTGGTTGATCGAGTCATGACACCACTCTCCGTGGCCAAGCTATCACAGTTGTGGCGAGCGGAGAGATGGCGCGCGCGGACCAAAATGGGAAGTACGAATCACTTTGACAACGGGTTGCGGAACAACCGTAAACACGCGCATTGACGTGCGGGCGGCTCCGTGTCCGGGTTTGTGTTGCGCGCGGGTGATAACTTAAACGTCTAGCCAGTTGAACGCGCCAGCGGGGCCGCATCGCGCGGCGCCGGGCAGATAGTGGAAAGGAACGATGAACTACGCACGACGAATTTCGATTTCAGTGGTCTTGTTTCTCGCGGTGAGCTTACTGCCGCTAGGAGCGCAAACCGCCGGCACGACAGCCGCCAAAAGCAAGGAAACCGCAGCCGAACAACCGCCCCCGAAGGGGAAGGCCGCCCGTGCCGACAAAACCGCGATTTTTCTTGGCCTCGGCGCTGCGCCCGATGCCGCCGCATCCGATCGCGGCGCCAAACTGTTCTCAGCCAACTGCGCGTTCTGTCATGGCGCGAAGGCCACTGGCGGCGAGGGCCCCGACCTGGTTCGTTCCGCCCTGGTGCTCCACGATGAAAAGGCTGATCTGATCGGTCCCGTGGTCCATAATGGGCGTCCCGATAAAGGAATGCCGAGCTTCAGTTCGTTCACCGAAGCGCAGCTCTACGACCTCGCCGAATTCCTTCACATGCGCATTTACCTCGCGGCGAATCGCGGCACCTACCAGGTGCAGGACGTGGTGACCGGAGATCCGAAAGCCGGCGAAGCCTATTTCAACGGCGCAGGCCGGTGCAAAATGTGCCACTCGCCTTCTGGCGATCTGGCGCACGTCGCGGCCAAGTACCAGCCCGCCGATCTGCAGGCCGCCTTTCTGTATCCGGCATCCGTGACCGGTTTCGGTCCAACTGCCAAGCGGCACGAAGAACAGGTCACCGTCACTCTGCCATCGGGCCAGTCTGTGTCCGGTGTGCTCAAGCGCCAGGACGATTTCAACATCTCGATGGTCGATTCCTCCGGCCAATATCACTCATGGCCGCGCAACAGCGTCAAGGTGGTCATCAAAGATCCGCTGGCGGGACATCGTAATCTTCTCGACCAATACACCGACGCAGACATGCACAATCTTCTGGCCTACCTGGTGACTTTGAAATGAACATCCGACTACTTTCGATCTCGCTCCTGCTTCCGCTGATTCCGTCGCTTCTGCCGGCGCAGACCCTTAATCCGGAGAAGCTGCTGCAGCCTCCCACCGATACCTGGCCGACATACAACGGCGACTATTCCGGGCGGCGCTATAGCACACTCACGCAGATCAACTCATCGAATATCGGCTCGTTGTCGCTCGCCTGGATGCACCGTATCGGGGTCGGAGAGCAGAGAGGAGCGGCGTCGGAAATAAAATCGACGCCGCTGCTGGTGGATGGTGTCCTCTACTTCACGATCCCCGATCATCTCTGGGCTGTAAACGCTCGCACCGGCGAAGAGATTTGGCATTTCGACTGGGTCGATCACGGGGGCCATCTCACAGGACAGCGCGGCGTCGGTATGTACGGCAGCTGGCTATATTTTCTTACGCCGGACGGCTGGTTCATTTCGTTCGAAGCCAAAGACGGAAAGGTCCGGTGGAAGATACAGGTAGCCGACGCCAAACTGCAATACTTTACGACTATGGCGCCGCTGGTCATTCGCGACCACGTTATTGTCGGCGTGGGTGGCGATGCGATGGATGTGCCCGGCTATCTGGAATCGCGCGATCCCAAAACCGGAGCACTGCAGTGGCGCTGGAACACGGAACCCCAAGTAGGAGAACCCGGCGCGGAAACCTGGCCGAACGCCGGCGCCATGGGACATGGCGGCGGAATGACGTGGCTCCCCGGAACCTACGATCCCGAACTCAATCTGCTCTACTGGGGCACCGGCAACCCCAATCCGGTGTATGCCGGGCAAGGCCGAAAGGGCGCGAACCTCTGGACTTGCTCCATCGTGGCGCTGAATCCGGATACCGGGAAACTGGTCTGGTATTTCCAGGGATCGCCGCACGACACACATGATTGGGATGAGGTGGAAACGCCTGTTCTCTTCGACGCCGTCATCAAGGGACAAAAGCGAAAACTGCTGGCGCAGGCTGCCCGCAATGGCTATTTTTTCGTACTGGATCGCACCAATGGCAAGAACATCGTTTCGGCCCCCTTCGTCGGCGTCAATTGGTCGAAGGGCGTCGATGACAGTGGCCAGCCGATTCCCAATGTCGCCAAAGAACCAAAGACGGATGGCGCTTTGATGAACATCGATGGCGGTGGTGGAACCAACTGGAACCCCCCTAGCTTCAATCCAGACACTGGGCTCTTTTATGTAAACGCCAATTATGGATACAGCATCACGTATCTCACCGACACCGATGCCAAACCCGAGGGCTATGGCGGCAGTGCCCGGACCATCTGGTCTCAGGCCGCGCTGGAGGCTCTCGATTACAAAACCGGGAAAATTCGCTGGAGCCACTTCTTTCCGAGCAAAGGCAGCGGCCGCGCCGGCATCTTAACGACCGCTGGAAAATTGCTATTTAGCGGCGATCCGTCATCGAACCTCATCGCCTGGGATCCGGAAACCGGCAAGATCCTCTGGCATTTCGGCCTTTCCTCCCCCGTGAGTAACGGACCGATCACATACACGTTGGACGGCAAGCAATATCTGGTCGTCGGCGCCGGCGATACGCTTTACGCATTCAAGCTGATCAAGTAATCCGAAACATCACGGAACGCTGTGAATTTGGCGTAGGGCCGGAATGCCCGAGTCCAACTATCGGATTCGCACCGAGATTGGAACGCGAGCTACTTGGCTTTGCTCAATCGGCGGAAGTATTCCGCCACGGAATCTCGATATGCCTCGGGCACCGTTTGCGATTCGCTGCCGTGCGCCGTATCGCTGATACCCAGCTTCTGCTTCATCTGCAATTCGAGGCGTGCGATATTCGGCAATATCTCGCGATCAATGCGCCCACTCAACTCGTTCGGGTCCTGGCGCAGATTCATGGGAGCGATGCTTTGCAGCAGGTCATCCGCCGACTGCCGGAAATCGCCATCGCGGCCAAGGGTTTGTCCCAGCCGCGCCAGTTCTTGCGCGGTCATGGCTGTGTTCCCGCCTTCCGTCCACGGGTCAGCGCGTCTGCTGCCCGCCGCGCCGCCGCCGCTCTGTGCCTGAAGCGCAGCTCGCAGCCGCTGTAGTTGGCCCAATTCGCGACGGAGCTGGTCCGCGCTTTGTTCGCCTCCTGGTCCGTTCCCTTGCTTAGCCTCCTGACCTGGCTGGTTCATCGCCTGCTGCGCCGATTGCAATTGTTCATGAAGGCGATCGATCCCATTGGTCACCAGATTCTCGCTCATCCAGACCGATGCGGCGCGACCCTTCTCGATCCATTCCGCATGTTTGCGCATTCTCATTTCGAGTTCATCGCCCTGCGCATCGGAAAGAGCCTGACGGAGTTGCTTCGCTGCACCGGGTTTTGAATCGTTGAGGGCCTGCGCGCTCTGTTGCATCTGGTTTTCCAGGTTCTTTAAGCTCTGAGCCATTCCTAGCTTTTCGCGGGCGAGGCGCTGCTCTTCGGCTGTCGGCTTCGGCGCTGGTTCCTCCCCCTGCGCTCCCCCAAACCACCAGGGCCGGCGTCGATACGGCAGCTCTTGAGACCCCATCGCGTCGAGATTGCGGGAGCCGATCTGCTTTCGTAACCGGTTAGCAAATTCACGCTGTTGCTGCGCCAGCTCACCTGCTTGCCGGGTCATCTGCGCCACCTGATCTCCAGCCTGCTGTTTCGCGGAATTGCCGAGCTGTGCGCTGGCCTGGTTCAATTGGTCGGCCGCGCGCTGCTGGTCGCCGCCGTTCGGGTCGCGCTGCGCCTGCCGCATGGCGTCTTCCGCTTTCCTCAGTTGATCGAGCGCTTGAGCCATCGCCTGCGCGGTCTCACGGTTTGAAGCCATTTCTCTCTGCCGCATCATCTGGTCGAGGCGGCGGCTGCTCGCAGTCTGCCCACCCGAACTCGAAGCGCCGCCGGACGAGGATGAGGAAGCCTGCTGCGAATTCTGGCTGGACGATGATTGGTTCTGCATCATCTGCTGGATTTGCCGCTGCAGTTGTTCCGCTTCGCGGCGTAGCATTTCCTGCTCCCAGCGCTGACGGAATGCTTCTTCATTCTGTCGCTGTGCCGCAAGGTCCTGCTGCCGTTCCGCCAGTGCTTTCAACCGGTCCATCGTCTGCTGGAGCTGTTGCGCCTGCTTATTTGGGGAAGCGGCCTGTCGGCCCGTCTCGTACTGGTTCTTGCTCGTGTCCAGCTCAAGGTCGAGCATGCTTGCGAGGTCGCGGCCGGCGCCTCCGCCCATCCCCCCGTTTTGGTTTCCGAAAGCAACCTGAATATCTCGGAATTGCGCATCGGCTCGAAGCAGTCCCTGCAGAGCTTTCTGCTCCGGAGCGAGCGCGTCGCGCCACCGTTGACCTTTCAGTTGGCCGACGGCGTTCGACATCTCGGACGAAGCCTCGTTCATGTTCTTCATGTATTCGGCGAAGGAGGAATTTCCGGTCAAATCGCGCGATTGCATTCGTTGAGCGAGAGTTTTTGCCTGCTCGCCCAGTTTGCGCTGCGTTTCAGCCAGGAATCGCGCCTCTTCCGCTACATCCGCCGGACTCTTGGTGGTGTCCCGTATTTCGTTCCACGTGGCCGCGACGATTTCTTTTTGGCGCTGCGAGATCTGCTCTTGCGTATCGCCATTCGCGCCGCCGCCGCCGCCCATCTGCTGCGATTGCGTGTAATTCCTCTCGAACGGTTGCACTTCGGCAAAGAAAATGTCCGATTTCGAGGTCTGTCGCGCATCGCTGGCGCTTGCATAAAAGCTGATCAGATCGCCCGGCGAGAGATTGTCTTTTTCAAGCGTGAGAACACTCTTGCCCTCCGATTCCTTTGGGCCCGGCGAGTTCAGCAACGGCACAGATTTCTCAGGACCCCCGTTGACGGAATAATGCAGATCCATGTTCTTCAAGCCGAAATCATCCGAGCCTCGAACACGAATGGCGAGTTCTTCAATCGAACTGACGCGGGGGTCGCGGCCAGGGTGAACCACCTTCACGGAAGGCGGCTCGTCCTTTCTCGCTTCAATGAAATAATCTTCGCTGATGCGGACAGGCTGGCCCTTCAGGATGGCGGCGACATGATAGGAGCCGTCTTTTTGTAGCGAAACGGTAGCAGTGAGCCAGTTACCCTGAGCAGGCTCCAACGTCAACTTCGAGTTGTCGTTCAAAACCAGAGCGCCGGCCGCTAGCTTACGATCGGTTTCAATTGAGACTTGCGCCTGTGTGCCTTTCACAGCGCGCAAATCGCCTCCTGGGTCTTCAACGGTCTCGTGCAAGCCCAGCCATGACGGATAACGATATTGAACGCGAATGCGCTTTACGCCGGGCAAATCGATCACGCGCAGCTTGTATTCGCGAGAGCGAACCTTGCCGGCAGCCACGTAATAATCGAGCGTGTCGCCCACGCTCGCGATCAGGAACTCATAGCCGGGGCCGTTTGTTTGTGGCTGCATTCGTGTTTGTTCCCATTTCGAGGCGCCCTGGTAACGAACGAACAAAGAGACTTGATTGGAGCTGAAGCCCTTCAGGCGGGCGCGAATCCACTCTTCCGATTTCCGGCGAATGCTCTCATTGCCGGGTTGAACATGAATGGCGTAAAGCGCGTCCATTTCGCGGGGCGTGCCTGCCCACAATGCCGACGCTCCGTACCCGAGATAACCGGGAGCGGCCAGAATCAGCCAAAGGAGAACACCTGCGCTGAGGATCGCTGAAGCAGCTAGCGCGGCTATGACGCCTATCCGGCCGAAAGACTCAGCGCCATCTCGCGGCAGCCCTTCAAGCGTCTGCTCCGCAACGAGATCGGCGAACGGATTCTGTTCCGCCGGCTGTTCGGTCAGCGTGAGAAGACGCTGTTGGAGGTGCGGAAAGCGCCTTTCGATTTCACGAGCCGCGCGTTTTCGATTCAGAAGGAAAATAGGAATCAGAATGCTGAAAGCTAACGCGGCCGCGACCGCGAGAAACAGAAGGAATCGCAGCGGAGGGAGCGCCGATTCCGCGAACCGAAACCAATTCCCGGCAGCAGCCAGGATGATAGTGACAACAAGTGCGATGGCCGCGGTAATCGCTGCGCCGCGTGAGAGAGCCCACAGGCGGAGCCGCCTCTCCACACTCTGAAGATAGGTTCGGACTTGTTTAACGGGATTCACGCAACCTCCTTAGCGGACAGATAACGCGAGGCAACAATGGATTCGACAATTGCGGCCAGCAGCGCGAAGAGCAAAACATAACGCCACAAGCTATACGGCCGATCGGTAGTCGCGCCCGTAGTTTGTGCAGGCGCATTCGTTGCACTGCCCGACTTCTGCCACAACGTAACGACATCGGACGGCATCGGAGCTAAATCCGATTCCCGCCGGTCCGCATTCGCCGCAATCAGCCGGCGGCGGCCGTCCGCCCGGCGGACATCGTAAAAACCTTCGTGATCCAACCGGAAATTCTGCGCCGATGTCGCCTCATTCAATGGGATATCGGCCTTACCGTCGGGTCCGGTTACCGAAACGGATCCCGTTTGTTGCGGCGACCTGCGCAATTCGAGTACGGAGCCAACCGCCATATTAGATTGTGCGGCTTCTTCGCCGGCAAGGTAAAGCGCGGACTCCTGCACAAAGGGGACAAACGCGGCTTGCAGCGGCAGATTCGTGGTTGCGCCATCGAGTGTTGCCGCCATTGTGAGCACCCGGCCACCTCCCACAGACTGTTCCACCAGTACCGGAGCGCCGTCTCCTGTCCTCAGCAGCACACGCGCATTCGACGGTTGCAGCCGCACAACCGGAGAGAACGTCACGCCGCTGAACTGATTCGTGTTCTGTAATGCCGGGTGCTGTGTATCCGCTGCGGTCACCGCCTGGTCCCTGCTCCGGACGCTGAGTTCAGCTACACTCGTTTGCGTGACGGGCAATCTGCCGCTCATGGCGGATTGCGAGCCGGCCAACAGGAGCAGGCCTCCGCCGTTCTGTACGTAGCTGTGAAGCGCTTTCTCGATGTCTCCGGCGAGCTTTCCCGGATCGGAGAGCACGACCAGGGCGTATTTGCTGAACTGCAGACGATCGGAGTCCCCCATTGTGGCGGTATCGACTGCAAAAGGCGACGCCTGGACCGAACCGATGGCCGCACGATAGTAAAGGCTTCCTCGCCCATTGCGCTTACTGTCCAAGAAAAGGATTCTTTCCGGCTCGGCTCGTTCTACCGCGAATAGAAAGTGATCGTCCTGCGGCAGCCGGTCGTGCTCATCCAGCCGTATTTCGCCGCGATGGTGGCCGTGGCCGGGCGTAAATTGAAACTGCACCTGTGCCTGGCCATTTGCCGGAACGGTGACTTGTTTGCTCCCGAGCGGCTTGCCATCCATAAGCAGCGAGGCGGTCCGCTGCACGGCGTCGGACGAATGCCAGCCTGCGATCGTTGCCGTGACTAGAGCTGCTTTTGAATCCCACACAAGGGCCGGTGCATTCGCAGCTTCCACGGCCCAGTTGGCCGTCGATGCCGATTGAATGGGGTGCAAGCGCACGGAAGCGTGCGGGCCGGGGTCGAGATCCACAAACGATGGAGGAGCTGAAGACTGCTGGAGGTCACTGAAGAAGTGAACTTCCAATTGAGCTTTGGCGTTCTGCTGCAGCACCCGCGCCGCGCGCGCCAACTCGCCGAATGAACTCCGGCCGTCGCCGGGTGTGATGCTATTTACCGCCTCGATCGCTTGAGATTTGTCGTGCGTCGCCCGCGTGAGGTATTCAACTTGCGAATCGAGAGCGAGTACCTGCAACTGAGAGCCACCGGGCAGGCCCGACACGAAATCGCGCGCCTTCGCTTTGGCTTCATCCAGGCGTGTCCCGGAGAGCGCACCGGTTGTTCGCATGCTAAATGAGCGATCCACTGCCACCACTACTAGTTTGCGCGAATTTTCCACGGGCACGGAGGTCGAAAAGAACGGATTCGCAAATGCCAGGGCGAGTAGGGCGAGTAAAGCCACGCGCAACGAGAAAAGTAGTAGATACCGCAGCTTTCTCTGACGAACCGAACTCTGGGTCCGCTTCTCAAAAAACATCAGCGAGCTAAAGGGCAGCGGCGTGGTGCGATGCCGCCGCAACAGATGCAGCCACACAGGCAAGCCCACCGCCGCGATGCCTGCGAGAAACCATGGCGCGAG
>Ga0134125_10007420_pt1 | contig 12372 bp, 10 predicted proteins | sample KB31751_FD_96464 | JGI IMG/M metagenome (GOLD analysis project Ga0134125, IMG submission 96464) | Terrestrial soil microbial communities with excess Nitrogen fertilizer from Kellogg Biological Station, Michigan, USA - KB3-175-1 | ecosystem: Environmental > Terrestrial > Soil > Unclassified ... | reverse complement strand
TCGAGCGAAACCGCTTTGATCAACTACGGCAACTACCTGCTCCAAACTAACCGTTACGATCAGGCGCAAGAGGAAATGAGCCGGGTGTTGAACGATCCGAAAGCATTTCCGAATGGGCATTTGTTGATGGGCGATTTCTATATGCGCGCCGGCAAATTCTCGCAGGCCGCCGGCGAGTATCGCGCCGGAGCGAATGCAGACGAGAAGGACCGGGAGAATTACCAAATCCATCTCGTCGAGGCGCTGGCGCGGGAAGGCGCCACCGATTCCGCTAAACGAGCCGAAGCTTTGAATCTGGCTAAGAAGGTTTCCTCCGAAAACCCGAAAAATGAGTTGGCCAGCCAGGTATATGCCTCGCTTCTTCTCGATACCGGCGTGAAACAGGATGTTCAGAAATCGCTTGCGGAATTGAAGAACCTGGTGGCATCCCACAACACCGATCCTGTCTTGCATTACGATCTGGCACGCGCCTACTACAGCCAGAACAATCGTGAAAAGGCCGAATCGGAAGCGTCGGAAGCGGTGCGCCTGCGCCCGTCGATGATGCCTGCCCGCGCCATCCTCGCGCGTATTTACGAGGACCGGGGGCAGCACGGTAAGGCTCTTGAGGAAACGGGTATTATTCTCGCCAAACTGCCTGGAAATGCGGAAGCTACGCTCGTGCGGTGCCGCGCGCTCGTTGGGCTAAAGGAGTTTGATAAAGCCCAACCCGAGTTGGAGGCGCTCGTCAAGCGCGATCCTGATTATGCCGATGCCGTTTACAATCTGGCCAAGCTTTACCTCGAATTGCGGAACTACGATGGCGCTGAGCAGCAGTTCCAGCGCCTGTGGCAGGGCTTGGGCTCCAATGCGCAGCCAGACCTGCGCGGCTTCGTCGGTTTGCAGGATGTAAAACTGCGCCAGGGGCACTGGCAGCAGGCCGTACAGGCAATTCAGGATCTGGCGGAAAAGAATCCCGGTAATTCGTCGTACCGCTACACGCTTGCCAATTTTCAGGCCGACGCCGGAACATCTCTGCCGGCCGGTTCTCCGCAACGCGATGCCCTTCTCGGCAAAGCGATTGATAACTATCGTGGCGTCCTTAAGACCTCTCCGAATCTCACCGAAGCGCTGATGCGGCTTGGCACGCTGGAACGCGTGATGAGCCAAAACGACGCCGCGCTCGCTTCGTTTGAGCAAGCGTCCAAGGTCAGTCCGGAGAATGCCGACGCCTATCTGAATAGAGCCATGATCCTCGAGGCCATGGGCCGAACGGAAAAGGCGAAAGAGGCCTATAGCCAGACGTTGGGCGTCGATCCCGATAATGTCATCGCCCTCAACAATCTTGCCTTTCTGAATGCCGATAGCAGCCAGAATCTCGACCAGGCCATGACCTATGCCGAGCGGGCGAAAAAGAAATTGCCGAAGAGCGCGAATGTTGCCGATACGCTCGGCTATGTCTATTACCGCAAACGCCTGACGGACGACGCCATCCGTCAGCTTGAACTGGCTGTGAAGGAAGATCCGAAGAACCCCTCGTTCCGCCTCCATTTAGCGATGGCGCTCCTTCAGCGGGGCGACAAGGATGCCGCGCGGAAAGAGGCGGAGGCGGCTCTTCGCGGAGCCGATGCCGGTCAGCAGCAGAAGATCAAAACTTTCATGAGCCAGATCGGCTAGCGCATGTCGCCACTTGCGCGGCGAAGCACCTGGGCCCGCAATCATCCATCTTTCACCTATATCGCGCCGTCCTTCTTGTGTCGGTAATTGAGGAGATATTCTGGCGGGGCTGGCTGATGCGCTGGTTGATTTCTCCGAAATTCCAGGAAATTCCGCTCGGCAGCTATGCTCCCGCGGCGTTTTGGGTGTGCTGGCGGTCCTGTTTGGGCTGGAGCACGGGCCGTTTTGGGATGTCGGTCTGATCGCTGCAATTATCTGCAACTTGTGGGCGGTCCGCACGCGCACCATTGCTGATCTTATTTGGACGCACACCGGCACAAACGCATGTCTCAGTGTGTACGTTATTAGCGCCGGCGCCTGGCAATACTGGCAATAAAGCCCCAGTTTTCCGTCAGTATCAGATAAATCCTACATAAAAATGGCCGCTCCTTCCTACGGGCGCTTAGGATTGATCGGAAAAGTCTGGTAAAAATGAAAGTATTTTTTACTTAGCGGCAAAATTTTCTGTGTAAAATCTTTACACCACCATGGCTTTGGAGTATCTTGTACTAGAACCTGTAGTACTAAGGAAAAGGCGTTTTCCCCGCGAAGTATCAAAGGTCATCGTGGAATGAGTTGCTACCACGATTCGGGCCCTGTCGAGCGGCTCCAGTTTTAGGGAGACAACATGACGACGAATGCAGTTCAGCAGAACCAGAGCTGGACAAGTGATGCGGAAACCATCGTTCGATTGATTCAGGCTGGCGACCCTCGTGGCGAGGAGATGTTGTACGCCGCCTTCACCCGTGGGCTGCGCTATCTTGCGATTCGTAAAGTCGGCTATGAGCAGGCCGACGAGTGCGTCCACGACACATTCATCGCTCTGGCCAAAAAAATTCGCGAAGGAGCGTTGCGCGAACCCGCCGCATTGTTGAAGTACGCCCGAACCATTCTCGAACGCATGATTGTCGATATCCATTTGGAGCGCCGGAAATGGAGAGCGGATGTCGATTTTGACTATCTCGCTCTGACGCATGCCGATCAGGCGCCCACTCCCGATATGGCTTATGAAAGCTCCACTCGCTCGGAGGTAATGAAGCGAGCGCTGCAGCAGTTGCGTCCAAAAGAACGCGAAATCCTGGTGCGCTTCTATATTCAGGAAGAGGACCAGGAAAAGATTCGCCGCGAGATGAATCTGACGCACACTCAATACCGTCTGCTGAAGAGCCGGAGCAAGAGCAAGCTGGAGCAGTTCACGGCTTCCTATCTGAAAAAGCCGGCCGCGCAGCAGCCCTCTACAACCGCCGTCGCCAGAGCCGCATGCGTCTAATCAGTTGACATCGCCGGCGCTAGGCTCTTTCTTGTAACTCCGCAAACCGCGGGCGCAGCTTTGTGTATGTATCCGCAAGCGATTCCGGAATAACGCGCGTGTTTGCTACAACGCTCATAAAATTCGCGTCGCCCGTCCAGCGCGGAAGAACGTGAAGGTGGATGTGCGCCGCAATACCGGCTCCGGCTGCTTCTCCTAAATTCATACCCAAATTGATCCCCTGCGGGCGGTATATGTCTTCGAGGATGGTTTCGCTCGCTCGCGCCAGCCGCATCATTTCCTGGGCTGCTTCGTCGGAGATATCCGTCAATCGCGATACGTGAATGTTGGGTGCGATCATCAGATGGCCGCTCGAATAGGGATAACGGTTCAGAATAACGAAATTGTGCGTGGCGCGATAAAGCAGCAGCGTTTTTTCGTCGTCACGATCCGCTATCGCGGCGCAGAAAACGCATTGTCCGGCCGGCGGCTTATTTGTAACGTATGTGGAACGCCAGGGCGTCCACAGGTGTTCCATAGATCTCGCTCGACAGCCGTTAGAACTGGTGCCCCGGGTCGGTGGGAGGAATTGGTGGATGACCATTGCCCTCGTCGACGTGGCCGCGGTTGACAATATCGCGCAGTTCTTTGCTCGGTTTGAAATAAGGGATCCGTTTGGAGGGAACTTCGACCCTCGTTCCCGTTTTCGGATTCCGCCCGATCCGAGGCTGACGCTGCCGCGTCCGGAAACTGCCGAAGCCCCTGATCTCGATTTTGTCGCCGGAGTGAAGACTGTTCACAATGCTTTCAAAGATTGTCTCGACGATTACCTCCGAATCCTTCCTCGTCATCTCCACAACCTTTGAAACTTCCTCGATCAGTTCAGCCTTTGTCATTTTGCATTCCTTGCCGATTGCTACTCCTGCTCGTCCCGCGAACGGTGCTTGATTACATCGCCCACGGTCGAAACCGCGGCGGCCGCTTGCCGCTGATATTGGTTGAGCCGCAGACGCTCCTCTTCCTCCGCCATCGCTTTCAGGCTTAAACCAATGCGCTTCTGTGCTTCATTCATCTTGATAATTTTGAAATCGAATTCTTCGCCCATCGGCAGCAGCGCTTCCTTGCTCTCGTTCTGGCGCTTGCGGCTTTCGCCCGATAGCTCGCTCTTATGGCACAGGCCCTCCACTCCAGGAAGGAGTTCCACAAAAATACCGAATTGGGCGGCGCGGCATGTCTTCCCATGGACGATATCACCGACATTGTGTGTTCGGAAAAATGTTTCCCATGCGTCCGGCTGCAATTGCTTAATGCCAAGTGAAAGGCGGCGATTGGGAGCATCGATGTTCAGAATTACCGCCTGCACCATCTGCCCCTTTTTCACCACCTCCGACGGGTGCTTCACCCTTACCGTCCACGACATATCGGAAATGTGAACTAAGCCATCGACGCCTTCTTCAATTTCGATAAAAGCACCGAATTCCGACAATTTTCGTACGCGACCCTCGACCACTGACCCGACACTGTAGCGATCCGCCACGGTTGTCCATGGGTCCGCCTCAAGCTGCTTCATGCCGAGCGACACCCGGCGCTCCGCCGGTTTCACCTCCAGGACAACGGTTTCCACCTGATCGCCGACCCGCACAATTTTGCTCGGATGCTTCATGCGCCGGCTCCACGTCATCTCCGAAATGTGAATCAAGCCCTCGATGCCCGGCTCAAGTTCTACAAATGCGCCGTAATCGGTTACACTCACGATCCGCCCCAGCACCCGCGCCTGTACCGGATAGCGTTCCTCGATGTTCTGCCAGGGATCCGGCGACATCTGCTTCAGCCCGAGGGAAATGCGCTCTTTGGCCGCATCGAACTTGAGCACTTTTACAGTGATTTGCTCGCCCGTCTGGATCACCGCGGAAGGGTGAGTGACGTTGCCGTAGCTCAAGTCGCTGACATGCAGCAGTCCGTCGATACCGCCCAGATCGATGAATGCGCCGTAATCCGTGAGATTCTTCACTACTCCAGTGACGATCGCGCCCTCTGAAATGTGCTGTAACGCTGCTGTTTTGCGCGAAGATGCTTCTTCTTCGAGAATGACACGCCGCGACACTACCGCGTTGTTCCGCCGGCGGTTCAGCTTCAGAATGCGAACCGGCAATTCCTGGCCAATATACGGATCCAGATTGTGTACCGGCCTTGGTTCCAATTGCGAGCCGGGCAGGAACGCGGTTACTCCGCCGATGTCCACATCCAGGCCGCCCTTTACTTTTCCGAGCACCCGGCCGATTACCGTGCTCCCTTCGCTCGCAATCTTTTCCAGGTTCTCCCACGCCTGTTTGCGATGCGCGCGCTCAAACGATAAGAGAATATAGCCTTCAGGTTGCTCGCCGCTGCGGTCGATCATCACTTCAACCACGTCGCCTGGATGAACGTCAGGCTTGTCATCCACCAGCGGAAACTGGGCAGCGGGAACCAGGCCCTCAATCTTCCGGCCGATATCGACAATAACTTCTTTGTCGGTTACCGTCAGAACGTGACCATGAATGATCTCGCCTTCTGCCGAACGGCCGAATTGGCTGTAGTCATCAAGAAGCGCCCGGTAATCGTCGGCTTCGCTGGTACCAGGTGTTTCGAATAACTCGTCGATTGGACCCGACATGTTGCCATTAACCCCAATTTCGGCACTCTACCTCCATCGAAAAGGTTTGAAGCCGGAAAGGCTCCCAGGAGAAGGAGCCGGAAGACTTGAGCTGCCTAACGCACAGTGCCTTCAAATGATTGATAGCTCAGTACTTCAGCAATATAGCCGACGGTCCCATCGATGTCAACCATCCGGCGAACCCGTATCTTAAAAGATACCTCATCAAACCAGGAGCCCGGAGCGTAAGCGACGGGTTGACCGTGTACACGCTCCGCTTACGGGAGCCCTTCAATCGCCTCTGCAAGCTTGGCTACAATCTCTGCCGCGGGCTCTGCGATTGCCAGCTTCGCGGATTGCCCGGCCCAAATTTGCATTCGCTCCGCATCGCCGGCTTTCCGCGCCTCGTCCCGCATGGCGCGTGTTAATCCGCGTTGCACCGGGTACGGGGCGGGTGCCGGGGCGCCCGGTTCCATTGCCGCACGTACATAGGCATTCGCCACGCTACGGCCCGGCCGGCCGCTAAACGAGCGCGTGACCCTGGTGTCGTTCGCTTCGGTACGGGAGAGCGTGTCCGCATACGCCGCCGGCATCTTTGCTTCCGGTGAGCGTAGAAAGCCGGTCCCTATCTGTACGCCGCTCGCGCCGAGCATGAGTGCAGCCTTAACTCCTCGGGCATCCGCGATACCGCCCGTAGCTACCACCGGCACGCGAACCGCATCCGCAACTTGCGGTACCAACGACAGCAATCCCACCATCTGGCGTTCGGCTTCCCCGGCGCGAAACGATCCACGATGCCCGCCGGCTTCCGCCCCCTGGGCAACAATTACATCAGCGCCCGCTTCCTCGGCCGCTTTTGCCTCGGCGACCGTTGTTGCCACTGCAAACCAGAGAATGCCTCGCGATTTCAGTTCCGATACAAAGGCAGCGGGATAAATACCCATAATCGACGAAATCGCTTTAGGCTCTGCTGCCAACATAGCCTCGCATTGAGCGTCGAAGTCCGGCAGCGTTGCCTCGCCGGCCTCCGCTGCAACCGCCGGTCCCCATTTCGCCAGAAATTCTCGTTGCCGCTCCTCTCGTTCCATATCTCGCACTGGCGGCGGATCGGGAATCCAAAGATTCATCTGAAAATGCCCCTGGCTCTGCTCCCGAAACTCTGTTGCCCAGCTTTTGATTTCTGCCGGCGTCATCATTAACACGCCGCACCCTCCAAGCCCACCGGCATTTGCCACGGCAATAGATAGTGACGCCGGACAGGCGCCCGCCATCGGTGCCACCAGAATCGGGACTTGAATAGCTAAGCGATCCGCGAAATCTTTAGCACGCTCTTTTGGTGAGGAATTCGTTGGGCTGGCCATCACAAGCGGGTTAAGGCAATCGCCATAATCATAACTCGCCTGTTCGTGCACGGTTTTTGCAAGCAGCTTAACCCTCTCCGCCAGAACTAGAACTACTTATGCGGCGGGCACATTTACTAACTGACTGTAGTCTTGTATCCTTCCATTACCGATTAGAGATCGGACGCTGCAAACAGAGTTGAGCCAGCCGAGCGATGGCCGAGTATGCCGTAAAAATGATTAAGCTGGAGCCAATACATCTAAATTTCCTGTTCGGCAGCCGCCATATTTTTTCTTTTTTCTTTTTGGGATACGTTTATCCCAAATTCTTTACAGATACTCCCAGCGCTCTCACAAAAACCATTGAGGATGCCATTCCATGCGGAACCGACGTTGCGCTAATGATGGATCGACCCGTTTCTCGTGAATTGCCAAAGCTCACGAAAACGAGCAATGTTTTGCAGTATGTACCGAGACAAAATCCCCGCTATTACATCGATATAACCAACGACGTCCCCGCATGCTTCGCCAGGCCGTCTGCCAAAAGCCGCCGTGAACTCGCGCGAAAGTTACGGAAATTCGAGGAGGCCTGCGGTGATCTGCCGGTCGTTCGCGAGTACCGGCTTCCGGGTGAAATGCCTGCCTTTCATCGGCTCGTGCGGGAAGTGTCGCTAAAAACAACTCACGGCCACTTGATTCGGAGATTCGCCGGTACCGAAAAATTCCAGCGCGACCTTATCCAAATGGCGGAGCAGCGTGGCGTGCGGGGCTACATACTCTTTCATGGGGAGCGCCCCGTCGCATTTGAGTATTGCCGTATTTTAGGCGACGTGCTGACGGGTGAGATGTGTGGATACGATCCGGAATTCGCTAAATGGTCCCCGGGTGCGGTTCTTCTCTACGCTCTTCTACGAAAGGCCTCTCAAGAGGGTGAGTTTCGGTTGTTCGACTTTGGTCCCGGATATGCTCCTTATAAGGAGCTAATTGCAACGGGCGAGGTGCTTTGCGCGGATGTATTTTATTTCCGCCAGACGATTCCCCATCTCGCAGCCGTTACCACGCACTCCGCTTTCCTCTCGGCCTGTCGTTTCGGTGCGAAAGTGCTCGAGCTTATGGGCCTCCGTAGCCGCGGCACTTACCCCAGAAAATCCCTCGATAGCTAATCGGCCATGAACCGGAAGCTCTTATCGAGAAACGTCCGCAAATCGCCGCGCTTTACAATGGCGTCGAGAAACCCGTGCTCGAGCAGAAATTCGCTTGTCTGAAATCCATCCGGCAGCTTTTGGCGGATCGTCTGTTCAATCACTCGCGGACCCGCGAAGCCGATCAGCGCTCCCGGTTCCGCAATATTCAAATCGCCGAGCATGGCGAAGCTGGCCGTGACGCCTCCGGTTGTGGGGTCGGTCATCACGCTGATATAAGGAATGCGCGCTTCGTGCAGCCTCATCAGCGCGGCCGATATTTTCGCAAGCTGCATCAGGCTCAGCGTCCCCTCCTGCATTCTGGCCCCGCCCGATGCGGACACAATCACCAGCGGCGTCTTTTCCGCCAGCGACCGCTCAATCGCGCGCGTGATTTTCTCGCCGACAACCGCGCCCATCGATCCGCCGATGAACCGTAACTCCAGCGCGCACACCTGCGTGCGCCGCCCCATCAATTCACCTGTCGCCGACACAATCGCGTCCGGCAGATTCGTTGCCGCGCGCATCGCGTCCAGGCGCTCCCGGTAGCGTTTTGAATCGACAAAAGAAAGAGGATCGGAGGACGTCAGTCTCGCGTCGTGCTCTTCGTAGCGGCCCTCATCAAACAGCATTTCGAGCCGCGCTACCGCCCCAACACGAAAGTGATAGCCACATTTCGGGCAAACCTGCAGGTTCTCTTCGAGCGCCTTGCGCCAGATAATCTCGCCGCAGCCTTCGCACTTCAGCCATAAGCCTTCGGTACGCACGCTCTTTTCTCCGTCCGCCGGTGCGTTCTCGACTGACGGCTTCTGTCGTGTAAACCAGGCCATTGCAACCAGAAACTAACGTAACATGCAGCAGCCACATATTTTTCGCCTGCTCATTCCGTGTTCCCGGTGTCTATGTCCTGGCATCTACATAGAGGAGAGGCGATGAAGACTTTGGAAGAACAACGAACCCAACTGGTGAGCGCGCTGGCGGGCAAAGGCGCCCATGTCGATTTTGATGCGGCGATTGCCAATTTCCCCGCGAGCTTGCGAGGACAAAAGCCCGAGGGCGCGCCCCACACCGCTTGGCAATTGTTGGAGCACTTGCGCATCGCGCAGGCGGACATTCTCGATTTTTGTATCAATCCGAACTACAAGGAAATGGCATGGCCCGACGATTATTGGCCCAAAACACCGGCCCCACCTGACGAGAGCGCCTGGGATCGCAGCATCGCCGCCTTCCGGCACGACCTGAAAGCCATGCAATCGCTCGTAGCCGACACCTCCAGAGACCTTTATAAACGCATCCCGCATGGCGATGGGCAGACGCTGTTTCGCGAAGCACTGCTGGTGATCGACCACAATTCGTATCACGTCGGACAACTGGTGCTGGTCCGTAACCTTTTAGGGATTTGGCCGGCGGCCCCAAAATAACTCTTGTAGTCCACACATTCTTGTCATAGAATTACAAACAAATATAGTAGAATCTATGGCGACTGCAAAATTCACTAGGCTTGAGCTCGAAATCATGCAGGCGTTCTGGGATCGGGGCCCGATTTCTATTCGCGAGGTCCAGGAGTCTTTCCCCGAGGAGCACCGGCCGTCCTACACAACTGTCCAGACCACCGTCTACCGGCTGGAAGGAAAAGGCGCGGTCCGCCGCGTCCGCAAAATCAGCAACGCCCACATATTTGAAGCCGTCGTTTCCCGCAAGGCGGCCCAGCGGCGGCTGATGGACGATCTGTTGGGTTTGTTTGGCGGGCGGACCCAGCCGGTCATGGCGCACCTGATCGAATCCGGTAAGCTCACGATGGATGACGTGCAGGAAGCCGAGCGAATGCTGCGTAAGCTCTCTAAAGAGGAGAAAGCCGACAAATGATTCCGGCTTATCTCTCGGCTGTCCTCAACCATTTGTGGCAATCGACGCTAATCGTCTGCGGTGTTGCACTGCTGACGATTTTGTTGCGCAAGAACCGCGCTCAGGTGCGCTATTGGCTTTGGCTGGTTGCGTCCGTCAAGTTTCTAATTCCATTTGCGCTGCTGGTTGCGCTGGGGAGCTACTTTAGCTGGCCGGTATCCGCTCCGGTGGTACAGCCGCAAGTGTCGGTAGCAGTCGAGCAGATTAGCCAGCCGTTTACCCCGCTGTTGTTGGATTCCCCGGTTCAATCGAATTCGGCGAATCCACTGCCGGAGATCCTCTTTGCTATCTGGTTTCTTGGTTTCGCCGCGATCCTGTGCCGTTGGTATTTGGATTGGCGGCGCATTCGCGCATTAGCGCGAGCGGCTTCGCCGTTGCCTCTCGATTTAGGCGTGCCCGTGTTATCTTCTCCCGGTTCAATGGAGCCGGGCATCTTCGGCATCTGGCGGCCGGTGCTGCTGCTGCCGGAAGGCATCAGCGACAAGCTCGCGCCCGATCAATTGAAAGCCGTCCTCGCACATGAACTCTGCCACGTGCGGCGCCGCGACAATCTAGCGGCAGGGATGCATAAACTCGTCGAAGCCGTGTTCTGGTTTCATCCGCTGGTCTGGTGGATCGGCGTGCGGCTGGTGGAAGAGCGTGAGCGGGCCTGCGACGAAGAAGTGTTGCGAACCGGCAGCGAGCCGGAAGTTTACGCGGAGAGCATCCTCAAGACCTGCCGCTTCTATCTGGAGTCTCCGTCAGCGTGCATGTCGGGCGTGACCGGCGCGGAACTCAAAGAACGGATCGTTCGTATCATGGCCCATCGCGCCGCGCACCGCTTAGGGCCTGCAAGGAAATTGTTGCTTCTAGTGACGAGCATCGCGGCTGTCGCCGGGCCGGTGGCTTTCGGCTTAATGAGCGCTCCGCAAACCCCTCCGGCGGACAATCCGAAATTCGAAGTCGCTTCGATTAAACCAGGCAAGCCTGGAGACATGCGGATGTTCATGCGGTTTCAGCCCGGCGGAAGACTTGTTGTGACCAATATGCCAATAAAAGCGTTCATGACCTTCGCCTATAACGTTCAACAATTTCAGATTTCCGGAGAGCCGAAGTGGTTTGATTCGGAACGTTATGACATCGAGGCCAAGCCCGATAGCGCAACGGCAGTCAAACTAGACAAGCTCCCCAGGGAGCAACGGGGTGACGAGATCAGGCAAATGATGCAGGCTTTACTGGCAGAACGGTTCCATCTTTCCTTGCACCGGCAAACGAAAGATCTCCCCGTATACGCTTTGGTTGTCGCTAAAGGTGGCCCTAAGCTGCAGAAGTCTGACTTCGTTCCACCGGACAAGCCGGGTGCATTGCCTCCGCCGAAACCGGGCGGGCCGCCTCCGAAAGGTGGCCTCTTCATGCAGGGCCCCGGACAAGTCACATCAACAGGTAGCGAACTGCCGATGTTGGTCAATATACTTTCACACGCCCTTAACCGCATTGTGACCGACAAGACCGGCCTTAAAGGTAATTACGACTTCACACTTAAGTGGACCCCCGATCAGCCCTCGCCGCAAGCTTTCGGCGCTGGTCAAGGTCCCGGTCCCGGACCAATGGGCGCAAATGCGCCACCGCCGCCCGATCCTAATGGTCCGTCTCTCTTTACGGCCCTTCAGGAGCAGCTTGGCTTAAAGCTGGAATCGCAAAAAGGGCCGGTTGAAATTCTCGTCATCGACCATGTGGAGAAACCGTCCGAGAATTAGAGCCGCGTGGAAGTGGCTTGCGCTCGGATGGCTCAGCCTCGCGGTTCTTCTCGGTTCCGAATATCGCGGGCGTGTCACATTCGGCGGGCTCCCGGTGCCCGGCGCGACCGTGACGGCGACGCAAGGCAGCAAAAAATTCACGGCTATTACCGATCTGGACGGCGTCTATTCGTTTCCGTCGCTTTCCGACGGAACATGGACGATCGAAGTAGAGATGTCCAGGTTCGCACCGATCAAGCAAACCATCGCAGTTCCGCCGCACGGCCCAAGCCCCGTTTCGGAACTGCAGATGCTGCCGCTTGAAGAAATAAACGCGCAGAACGCGCGAGTCTCTTCAAACGAGCCGAAGACCGACGCGGCTGAAAAGCCCACCCAAGGCCCCGACGATGGCCTTCTCATCAACGGCAGCGTGAACAACGGAGCGGCATCGCCCTTCGCGCAATTTCCCGCGTTCGGAAACAATCGCCGCGGGAGAAAGGGCCTGTATACCGGCGGCATCGGCATGACGCTGGACAACTCGGCATTAGACGCACAACCGTTCTCCCTTACCGGCCAGAACACACCCAAGCCGGCCTACAATCGCCTGACGGGCATGGCGGTATTGGGTGGTCCGCTGAAAATTCCGCATTTGATG
>Ga0134125_10007419_pt1 | contig 12372 bp, 10 predicted proteins | sample KB31751_FD_96464 | JGI IMG/M metagenome (GOLD analysis project Ga0134125, IMG submission 96464) | Terrestrial soil microbial communities with excess Nitrogen fertilizer from Kellogg Biological Station, Michigan, USA - KB3-175-1 | ecosystem: Environmental > Terrestrial > Soil > Unclassified ... | reverse complement strand
GCTGGTCTTTTCCGGCAGTGCGCAGGTCGACACCTATCTGACCGTGTTTCTCACCGACGAACGGACGCCGCGCAAATCCGTCATCACCAAAAAATTTGCGGATGCCAATCCGAGCGTGGCGCGCCTGTTTGAGGCAGAGTGCACCCGGCTTGCGGCACTGATTGAAAAGCGCCGTGCGCTCGCGGTGCGCGACCGCACCTGGGCGCTGCTCCATATCGCCACCACCGCTGCAGCCAATTACCTGCGCGAGAAGCTGGAGCGCGGCCTGCTCGATTATGACGATTTGATCGACAAGACGCTGCAGATGCTTGGCCGGGTATCGTCGGGCTGGGTGCATTACAAACTCGACCGCGGCGTCGATCATGTGCTGATCGATGAAGCGCAGGACACCAGCCCCAAGCAGTGGGACATCATTGTCCGTCTGATCGAGGAATTCACCTCGGGCCAAGGCGCGCGCGAGGGCGTCACGCGCACCATCTTCGCGGTCGGCGACGAGAAGCAGTCGATCTTCTCTTTCCAGGGCGCCGACCCCCACGAATTTGCGTCGCGCCGCCGCGACCTGAAGAAGAGATTCGAGAACGCCGGGCTGAAATTCGATCCGGTGTCCTTCACCTACTCGTTCCGGTCGGGGCCGGCGATCCTGCAGTCGGTCGATCATGTTTTCCGGGACGAACCGATCTACCGCAGCATCCACGCGGAAAATACCTACCCGATTCATGAGTCGCTCGGCGACGCCGGTCCAAGCCTGATCGAGCTGTGGGATTTGGCGCAAGCCGACGAGCGACGGGACATCGAAGGCTGGCGCGCGCCGTTCGACGGTGTTTCGGCGACAAGCCCCGAAGTCAAGCTCGCACGACGTATCCAGGCCGAGATCAAACGGCTGATCGAGAACGGCACCATGACGGGACACGCCGGCGCGCGCCGGCGGCTCAGCTATGGCGACGTTCTGATCCTGGTCCGCCGGCGCGGCAACGCCTTCGATGCGGTGATCCAGGCGCTGAAGCACGCCAATATTCCGGTCGCAGGCGCCGACCGGCTCAAACTGACCGAGCACATCGCGATCATCGATCTGATGAACTTATCGGATGCGCTGCTGCTGCCGCAGGACGATCTGGCGCTGGCGGTCGCGTTGAAGAGTCCGCTGTTCGGCCTCGACGACGATGATCTCTTCGCGCTCGCGTTCGAGCGCAAGGGCAGCCTGCGCGAGGCGCTGTCGCAGCATGCCGCAACGAGCGACAAGGTCCGTGCCGTGCTCAAGCGGCTCGAGCAGTGCGAGCGCCGTTTTGCCAGCGAGACGCCGTTTGCGTTCTACGCGTGGCTGCTCGGGGGTGACGGCGGCCGCAAGCGATTCTTAAGGCGGCTTGGCCACGAGGCCAATGACGCGCTCGACGAGTTTCTCGAGCTGGCGCTGAACTACGAACGCAAGGCGCCCGCTTCGCTGCAAGGCTTTATCACGTGGTTGCGGGCGGCCGACACCGAAGTGAAGCGCGACATGGAAATCTCGCGCGACGAGGTCCGGGTCATGACGGTCCATGGCGCCAAGGGGCTGGAAGCCTCGGTGGTGTTCCTGGTCGACACGACATCGTCGCCGTCGGACACGCAGCGGCTGCGCTTGATCCATCTGAGCGATTCCAGGGATCGCGAGATCGTGGTCTGGGCCGGCCGCAAGGCCGACGATCCCGCAGCGATCGCACAAGCGCGCAAGAAAATGCTGGACGAGACCGAGGATGAATACCGGCGGCTGCTTTATGTCGCGATGACGCGTGCCGCCGACCGGCTCATCGTCGGTGGTTGCAAGCCCGGCAATATGAACAACATCCGAAACCTCTGCTGGTATGACCTGATCGCGAAGGGCCTTGCCAATTCCGGACTGACGGAAGGCACCATCGAGACCCCGGATGGGCCGGTGAAGCGTTTTTCGCGACCTGCGGATAGCCTCCCGGGCGCAGGCGCTCCCGCGATCACCGCGACGAGCGCGGCTTGCGAGTTGCCGGACTGGCTGACGGCTCCGCTCCCCAAACAGGCTTCCAGCGACAATCTGCTGCGTCCTTCGGATACGGGCAGCACAGGCCGCAAGATCCGATCGGGCGAATCCGCCGTAGAGCGCTCGCGCGCGATGCAGCGCGGCACGCTGGTCCACCGTCTCCTGGAATCGCTGCCTGATGTCGCCGCCCCCCGGCGCCGCGACGCCGCGCGCAATTATCTCGCCCGCAATGCCGCCGACTGGAGCGAGAGCGAGCGCGACGAACTCGCTGGCAAAGTGCTGGCGCTGATCGAGGAACGCCGCTTCGCCGCCGTGTTCGCTGGAGGCAGCCGGGCCGAGGTCTCGATTGTTGGGCGGCTCGAATTGCCCGGACGGCCCCTGGTATCGGGCCAGATCGACCGGCTGGTGGTGACGGATAGCGAGGTCCTGATCGTCGATTTCAAGACCAATCATAGCCCGCCCACCGACCCGGCGGAGGCGCCGCAGGCTTACATTCGCCAGCTTGCACTCTACCGGGCGGTGCTGGCCAGGCTTTACCCCAAGCACGGCATCCGCACGGCGCTGCTCTGGACCGAAACCCCTGAATTCATGGAGATTTTTCCACCCGCGCTGGACGCGGCACTGGCATCCCTAGAGGGAGCCCCAAGCACGCTTGACCCGGCAACACCGCGTTCATAGGTTTTGCTGCATGATCCCCGGCGCGATTCTTCATCCTGCGCCTTTCTCCAACTTAGACGAGGTAGTCCCATGGCGGTTGGTAAAGTCTCTGACGCCAATTTCGAAGCTGAGGTGCTCAAGGCGTCCGGCCCGGTTGTCGTCGATTTCTGGGCCGAGTGGTGCGGCCCCTGCCGCATGATCGCACCCGCCCTTGACGAGATTGCCGGCGCGATGGGCGACAAGGTCAAGATCGTCAAGCTCAACGTCGACGAGAGCCCGAAAACGGCTTCTAAGTACGGCGTGATGTCGATCCCGACCTTGATGATCTTCAAGGGCGGCGAGATGGCGTCCCGCCAGGTCGGCGCCGCGCCGAAGCAGAAGCTGCAACAGTGGATTTCCGCCACGGTCTGAGCCCAGCCTCCGACAATTAGATTTTTGAGAAGCGGCCGGCGATTTCGCCGGCCGTTTGCGTTGAGAGACTGGTCGTTGCGTTAGATGAGTCTTGCCTTTGCCCCCTCGCCCGCGGAAAGCTGCTTCCCGACACCGCACAACCGAAGCAATGGAAGCGCGATCGGTGGAGGCGATCCCGCAGGGGCGCGAATGGCAATACGAGCCGAAATGGGACGGCTTCCGCTGCCTCTTGTCCCGCGACGGCGACAAGGTCGACCTGCGCTCCAAATCGGGCGAGACGCTGGCGCGCTATTTCCCCGAACTGGTCGAGGCCGCGCTGAAGCTGAAGGCACCTTCATTCGTGCTCGACGGCGAGATCGTGGTGCCGCACGGCAAGGGATTTTCGTTCGACGAACTCTTGCAGCGCATCCATCCCGCAGCCAGCCGCGTGAAAAAATTGTCGCAGGAGACGCCGGCGCTTTTCATCGCCTTCGATCTGCTCGCGAGCCCGAAAGATCGCGACCTCGCCGCACAGCCGCTGAACGAGCGGCGCCCGGCGCTGGAGGCCTTCGCCAAGGGCCATTTCAAGGGTAGCGCCACCTTCCGCCTCTCGGCGGTCACGACCAGCTACGCGACCGCGCAGAAGTGGCTGGCCCAATCGGGCGGCGGCTGCGACGGCGTGATCGCGAAGCGACGCGACCTGCCCTATCAGCCAGGCAACCGCGAGGGCATGCAGAAGATCAAGAAATTCCGCAGCGCCGATTGCGTGGTCGGTGGCTTCCGCTACGCGACCAACAACATCGCCGGCAGGAAGGTCGTCGGCTCCTTGCTGCTCGGGCTCTATGACGACGCCGGGCTTCTGCATCACGTCGGCTTCACCTCGGCAATCAAGCAGCAGCAAAAGGTCGCGCTGACGGACAAATTGGAAGCGCTGGTCGCGCCGCCCGGCTTTACCGGCAATGCGCCGGGCGGCCCCAGCCGCTGGTCGACCGAACGCTCCGCGCAATGGTGTCCGCTCAAGCCAAAGCTCGTGATCGAGGTCTCCTACGACCATTTCTCCGGGATGCGTTTCCGCCACGGCACCTCGATCCTGCGCTGGCGGCCCGACAAATCGCCCCGGCAGTGCACCTCGGATCAACTCAAGCAAAAGGCCGCCGATCCGACGAAGCTCCTGGCGTGAAGGGGCAGAATTAGCGCCACATTGGCGGCGCAAGAATGATGACGCTTACGCCGGCGGCGTGCCGTTGATCGCCAGCACGTGGCCGGCGAGATAGAGCGAGCCCGTGATCAGGATGCGTGGCGGCACTTCGTAGGCCAATCGCGCGATGGCGCGCAGCGCTGACTCGACGTCGTCGGCGATCTCGATGCGCATGCCGAGCGCGCGGGCGGCATCCGCGACGCGCTCCGGCGGCATCGCGTTGTCCTGCCCGGGGATTGGGACGGCGATGATGTGGCGGGTCAGCCCGGCAAAATTGGCAAGGAAGGCGTCCGCATCCTTGTTGGCCATCATGCCTGCGATCACCACCAACGGGCGCGAGACCCGTTCTTCGAGATCGCCGAGCGCGGCCGCCGCGACGCGGCCGCCTTCCGCATTATGGCCGCCGTCGAGCCATATCTCGGAGCCCTGCGGACCCAGTTCAATCAGCATACCCGATGAGAGCCGCTGCATGCGTGCCGGCCATTCGGCATTGATGACGCCCGCCTCATAGGCAGCATGGGAGATCTTGAGCTCGTCGATGGCGCGCAAGGTCGCAATCGCAAGTCCGGCATTATCGAACTGGTGGCGCCCAAACAGTTTCGGCGCGGCGAGATCCATCAGGCCGCGATCGTCCTGATAGACCAGCCGGCCGCGCTCGACGCCGACATGCCATTGCTGGCCCGCGGCATGAAGCGGCGCCCGCAGGCGCCGCGCTTGCATCTCGATCACATCCATCGCCTCGGGCGCCTGTTCGGCGCACACCACCGGCACGTTGCGCTTGATGATTGCCGCTTTTTCTCCGGCAATCGAGGTCAGGGTGTCGCCAAGAAAATCGGTGTGATCCATGCTGATCGGTGTCAGCACGCAAGCGAGCGGCGCCTTGATGACGTTGGTCGCATCCAGACGGCCGCCGAGTCCGACTTCGAGCAGCACGATGTCGGCCGGATGCTGGGCGAACAGATAAAAAGCCGCCGCCGTCTTGGCCTCGAAAAAGGTGATCGGCGCGCCCGAATTGGCTTGCTCGCATGCCGCAAATGCAGCGCATAGTTCGTCGTCGGTAGCCAACCTGCCGCCGCCAGATCGACCGAGCCGGAAGCTTTCGTTGATCCGGACCAGGTACGGCGAAGTGTAGGTGTGCACCTTCAAGCCGGCGGCCTCTAAGATCGCGCGCAGATACGCAACCGTCGAGCCCTTGCCGTTGGTACCGGCGACATGGATCACCGGCGGCAGCGTTCGCTCGGGATGATCGAGCTGCGCGAGCAGGCGATTGATGCGATCCAGCGTGAGATCAATGCGCTTGGGGTGCAGCGCGGACAGCCGCGCGATCGCCTCGCCGAGCCGCACGTGCGGAGTGTCGGCTGAACCGCTCACGCGTGCGGAGTGGGAGGCGCTACGTCCGGCGCCGCAATGATTGTCGTGGGCTCGGGAACGAGCGGCGCAATCTTCGCCGCGCTCGGCACCGCCGGCGATTTGGTCAACAGCCGCAATAGCCGCGCCAAGGTGGGCCGCAGGTCATGGCGATGCACCACCATGTCGACCATGCCGTGGTCCTTGAGATATTCGGCGCGCTGGAAACCCTCCGGGAGCTTCTCGCGAATGGTCTGTTCGATGACGCGCGCACCGGCGAAGCCGATCAGCGCACCGGGTTCGGCGATGTGCACGTCACCGAGCATGGCATAGGAAGCCGTGACGCCGCCGGTGGTCGGATTGGTCAGCACCACGATATAGGGCAGCCGCGCCTCGCGCAGCATCTGCACCGCGACCGTGGTACGCGGCATCTGCATCAGCGAGAGAATGCCCTCCTGCATGCGCGCGCCGCCGGAGGCGGCAAACATGATGAACGGCGATTTTTTCTCCAGCGCGAGTTCCATGCCGCGGACGATCGCCTCACCCGCGGCCATGCCGAGCGATCCGCCCATGAAGTCGAAATCCTGCACCGCGATGACGACGGCCGCACCTTCCAGCTTGCCGTAACCGACCTTGACCGCGTCGTTCAGATTGGTGCGCGCGCGCGCATCCTTGATGCGGTCGGCATAGCGCTTTTCGTCGCGGAATTTTAAGGGATCGGGAGTCACCTCGGGCAGCGCCACATCGAACCAGGTCTCATTGTCGAAGACCGATTTGAGCCGCGCCACCGCGCCCATGCGCATGTGGTAGTTCGAGCCGGGGATCACGAACTGGTTGGCCTCGACGTCCTTGTAGAAGACGAGCTGGCCGGAATCGGGACACTTGATCCACAGATTCTCCGGCGTGTCCCGCCGCAGCATGTTGCGGATTTTCGGCCGGACCACATTGGTAAGCCAGTTCATGTTTCGCTCCGATTTGCGCTCGGGATCGCCGCGCGCATGGAATATATGGCGGCTGCGCTTCGGGCCAGCAAGCCGCCATTAACCTTCGATTACGCCCTATTCTGCGGCCGCCTGCGCGCCCCTGACGCCCTGGGCCAGGGACGCCGCAAGCTCGGCCACGGCGGCAACCGTCTTCGCCGTCGCGCGGCCCTCGCCGTCGAGACTCGCGCGCAAGGCATCGACCAGCGCGGTGCCGACCATCGCGCCATCGGCGTGTTCCGCAATGGCGCGGGCCGCCGGCGGCGTCTTGATGCCGAAGCCGACACAGACCGGCAAATCCGTATGCCGCTTGATCCGCGCCACCGCCCCGCTGACCGCCTTGGAATCGGCCGCCGCGGCACCGGTGATGCCGGTGATCGAGACGTAGTAGACAAAGCCCGAGGTATTGGCGAGCACCGCCGGCAGCCGCTTGTCGTCGGTCGTGGGCGTGGCAAGCCGGATGAAGTTCAAGCCCGCCTTCAGCGCCGGGACGCACAGCTCGGTATCTTCCTCGGGCGGCAGGTCGACGATGATCAGCCCGTCGACACCGGCGGCCTTAGCGTCAGCGAGGAACTCGTCGACGCCATAGATGTAGATCGGGTTGTAGTAGCCCATCAGCACCAGGGGCGTGGCGTTGTCGTCCTCGCGAAAGGCCCGCACCAGCTGCAGCGTCGTCTTGAGCGTCATGCCGCCCTTGAGCGCGCGCAGGCCCGCGGCCTGGATCGATGGGCCATCCGCCATCGGATCGGTGAAGGGCATGCCGATCTCGACGACGTCGGCTCCCGCTTTCGGCAGCGCCTTGACGATCGCAAGCGACGTCTCGGGATCGGGGTCGCCGGCCATCAGGAAGGTCACGAACGCCGAGCGGCCCTCGCGCTTGAGCTCCGCAAAGCGCGTATCGATACGGGTGGTCATCACTTCTTCCCCCGCAGGATATCGCCGACCTGCGGCACGTCCTTGTCGCCGCGGCCGGAGAGATTGACCACCATCAGATGATCCTTACCCCGCTGCGGCGCGAGCTCCATGACTTTCGCAATCGCGTGCGCGGACTCCAGCGCCGGGATGATGCCCTCGAGCCGTGACAGGAGCTGGAACGCCGCCAGCGCTTCATCATCGGTCGCGGAGAGATATTTCACCCGCCCGACCTCATGCAGCCAGGAATGCTCCGGGCCGATGCCGGGATAGTCGAGCCCCGCGGAGATCGAATGCGCATCCTGGATCTGGCCGTCGTCGTCCATCAAGAGAAAGGTGCGGTTGCCGTGCAGCACGCCCGGCCGGCCACCGGCGATGGACGCGGCATGCAATTGCGTGAGCCCATGACCCGCGGCCTCGACGCCGTAGATCTCGACAGAGGGATCGTCGAGGAAGGGGTGAAACAGCCCGATCGCATTGGAGCCGCCGCCGACGCAGGCAATGAGCGAATCCGGTAGCCGGCCCTCCGCCTCCTGCAGCTGCTTGCGTGTCTCGATGCCGATCACCGACTGGAAGTCGCGCACCATCATCGGATAAGGATGCGGGCCTGCGACCGTGCCGATGCAGTAGAAGGTGTCCTGCACATTGGTGACCCAGTCGCGCAGCGCCTCGTTCATCGCGTCCTTCAGCGTGCGCGAACCTGATTGCACCGGAACGACCTTTGCGCCCAGCATCTCCATGCGGATGACATTAGGCTGCTGCCGCGCCACGTCGACCGCGCCCATATAGACCACGCATTCGAGGCCGAAGCGGGCGCACAGCGTCGCGGTGGCGACGCCATGCTGGCCTGCGCCGGTCTCGGCGATGATGCGCTTCTTGCCCATGCGCAGCGCCAGCATGATCTGGCCGAGCACGTTGTTGACCTTGTGCGAGCCGGTATGATTGAGCTCTTCGCGCTTCAGATAGACCTTGGCGCCGCCAAGATGTGCGGTGAGCCGCTCGGCGAAATAGAGCGGCGAGGGCCGGCCGACATAATCGCGCAAATAGCCCTGCATCTCGGCCTGGTAGGCGGGATCGGCCTTGGCCTCCGCATAGGCCTTCTCCAGGTCGAGGATCAGCGGCATCAGGGTTTCCGCGACGAAGCGGCCGCCGAAAATGCCGAAATGGCCGCGCTCGTCGGGACCGCTGCGGTAGGAATTTGGCTTTGCGAGAGTCATCGGATAGCTAGCTCTTGGCTCGCGCGCGCGGCGCGGATGAAGCGTTCGATCAGTTGCGCATCCTTCACGCCGGGCGCGCGCTCGACGCCGGAGGACACGTCGACGCCGCCGGCGCGGGTGATGCGGACAGCCCGCCCGACATTGTCGGCGGACAGCCCACCGGACACCATGAACGGCCGCTTGAGGTCCAACCGTTCCAGCACATGCCAGTCGAAAGTGGCGCCAAGTCCGCCCGGCCGCGTGGCATCCTTGGGCGGCCGCGCGTCGAACAGGATGCGGTCACAGACGGCTGCGTAATCCGGCAAGGCGGCAAGGTCGGCGACGGTTTCAACCGGCAGCACTTTCATCACTTCGAGCCCGAATTTGCGTCGGAGCTCGGCTGTGCGTTCAACGCTCTCGTGCCCGTGCAGTTGCAGGATGTCGGGCCTCAGCGTCCGCACGATGTCCGAAAGGGTGGCATCGTCGGCATCCACCGTCAGCGCGACCTTTTTGGCGCGGCCGCGCACCTCAGCGCCGAGTTCGCGCGCGGCGTCGAACGAAAGATGCCGCGGCGACGGCGGGAAGAACACGAAACCCACCATGTCAGCGCCCGCACCGAGCGCCGCATCGAGCGTCTCGCGCGTGGACAGGCCGCATATTTTGACCAGCAGGGACATAGGTCTCGGTTAGCGAAAAACGCCTCTTGCGAAAAGAGCTGTGACGAAAAGGTTTCTGCAGAAAAGGCTCTGACCCGGCGGTTTACAACGTTGCGCCCTGCTTGTCTCGCCCGGGAACCCCGTAAGCGCCGCGCTGCGCGGGCGCGGGAAGATCGCGGGTGTCCGGCCGCATGGTGGCGCGCAGTTGGGCCAGATCGGTTCTCGCCGAGCGGGCATCGGCCTCATGGCGGCGCGCCGCCCGCCGCCAATGCCGTTGCCCGAACCAGGTGGCGCACCCGCCCGCAATCACGCCGACTATGGCGACCGCAATGATCAGGGCGAACAACGGCACCGATAGCGCGAGTGCGGAATCGGCGGCATTGAAGGGATCGAAGGAGACGGTCACGAAATGCCGGTTCGCCACCGCGAAAGCGATGAAGACCAGGGCCAGCGGAATGACGATCAAATAGGTGAGAAATTTTCGCATCGGACGCGCTCGGATTGATCGTCATCGACCGTCGCGCAAGCGAAGGCCGAGACAAATTTTTGAAAGCGTAGCGCGAAACCTTAGCCGCCGCCTTCGGGATCGTCGCGGTTCAGCCGTTCGCGCATTTCCTTGCCGGTCTTGAAGAACGGTACGCTCTTCTGGTCAACCGGCACATGCGCTCCCGTGCGCGGATTGCGCCCGGCGCGCGCCGGCCGGTGCTTGACCGAAAACGCGCCAAAGCCGCGCAGTTCGACCCGGTCGCCGCGCGCCAGCGCCGCAACGATCTCATCGAGAATGGCGTTCACGATGTTCTCGACATCCCGCTGGTAAAGATGCGGGTTGTGCTCGGCAATTCGCTGAACCAGTTCGGATTTGATCATGGACTAGGTGAGGCCCGGGAGCGTGAGCCACCATTTCCGTGAAAATACCTTGGACTGTCAAGACGCTAAATCAATTTTGGGCGGCGCGAAAAAGCGTGACAAGGGGTCAAATTCGGGTTTTCACAACACCCGCAATACGCGAAAAATTCGTCACAATTGAAATCCAGCTCCGTCAATTGATACCGCCGGGCGCCCAAAGCGCCAGCATTCCGTTCAGGTTGAGGCGATCCACGGCTTGCGTGACGCCGGCCTGTTCGAGCTGGTGCGCGATGCCGCGCAAGCCCAGCGCATCGAGCGTAAGCGAGGCCGCCGTGCGCAGGAAAGTCAGGTCACCAAAGCGCGGCTGGAGGTGATAGTCGCGCACCGGCAAGCCTTTCTTGACGTGCTTCTGCTCGACCAGCCAGGCAATCGCGGTTCTTTCATCGCCGAGCTGATCGATCAGCTTGAGATCGAGCGCCTGCCGCCCGGTGAACACCCGGCCGTCCGAGACCTTGTCGAGCAGCGCATTGTCCATGCCGCGCCGTGTCTGCACCAGCCCGCGAAACCATGCGTAGGAATCCTTGACCAGCGAATCCAGCGCCGCGCGCGCTTCGGGGCTTGTCGGCTCATAGCCATTGGGCGCCGCCTTCAACGGCGACGATTTCACTTCCTCGACCTGGACGCCGACGGTCTTCAGAAGCTGGGTGAAATTCGGAAATTGGAACAACACGCCGATCGAGCCGACCAGCGCGCTTTGCTGGGCAACGATGTGATCCGAGGCGACCGCCGCCATATAAGCGCCGGAAGCCGCCAGGCCCTCCACCACCACGACCATCGGCTTCTTAGCTTTCAGCCGCATCAGCGCATTGTAAAGCTGTTCCGAGCCGGAGGTGGTACCGCCCGGCGAATTGATGTGAACGATGACGGCGGCGACGCTTGAATTTCCCAGCCGGTCCAGCGCCTCGACGCGTTCTTGATCGGTGCGGATCAGGCCCTCGATGTTGACGCGCGCAATCGAGCCTGCGCTCGTGAATGTGGCCCGTCCGCGCGGAGAGAGCATCACGCTGATCGCGACGATCGCCGCGATCGCGACGAGGGCTGCCAGGACGCGCCAGAACGTCAGCTTGCGGCGCATCCTGCGGCGATCGACGATCACATCCGAATCAAGCGACATCGATAGGCTCCCAAAGTACCAGCGCGCAGTGCCTCGGCGGCCTCAGCAGCGCGCCCTCTCCATACACCAATGGCCCCTCAATTTGAAGAAAACGTGGTTCACGACCGCCCCGGCGAACTTCACCTCTCCTGGAGGGAGAGGTGAAGACCAGCAACAAAAAAAGGCCCCGGCGTCAACGCCGGGGCCTTCATTCGCAGCGAACGCAATGAGCGCCTGCTTACTTGTCCTTGTCGCGGTTCTTGAGCGCGGTGCCCAGGATGTCGCCCAGCGTCGCGCCCGAATCGGACGAGCCGTACTGCGCGATGGCCTCCTTCTCTTCGGCGACTTCCAGCGCCTTGATCGAGACCTGCACCTTGCGCGCCTTCTTGTCGAACTGGATCACCCGCGCATCGACCTTCTCGCCCACCGCAAAGCGGTCGGAACGCTGGTCGTTGCGGTCGCGCGCGAGCTCCGAGCGCTTGATGAAGGTGGTAAAGTCGGTGCCGGTGATCTTCACCTCGATACCGCTCTCCTTCACCTCGAGCACTTCGCAGGTTACCACGGCGCCCTTCTTGACGTCGCCGGGCTCGGCGAAGGGATCGCCTTCGAGCTGCTTGATGCCGAGCGAGATGCGCTCCTTCTCGACATCGACGTCGAGCACGACGGCGCGCACCACGTCACCCTTCTTGAAGTTGTCGATCACCTGCTCGCCCGGAAGCTTCCAGTCAAGGTCGGACAGATGCACCATGCCGTCGACATCGCCCTCGAGCCCGAGGAACAGGCCGAACTCGGTCTTGTTCTTGACCTCGCCCTCGACCACGCTTCCGACCGGGTGCCCTTCGATGAAGACCTCCCAGGGATTGCGCATGGTCTGCTTGAGGCCGAGCGAGATGCGGCGCTTGACGGGATCGACCTCCAGCACCTGCACTTCGACTTCCTGCGAGGTCGACACGATCTTGCCGGGGTGCATGTTCTTCTTGGTCCACGACATCTCCGAGACGTGGATCAGGCCTTCGATGCCCGGCTCCAGCTCGACGAAGGCGCCGTAGTCGG
>Ga0134125_10007418_pt1 | contig 12374 bp, 9 predicted proteins | sample KB31751_FD_96464 | JGI IMG/M metagenome (GOLD analysis project Ga0134125, IMG submission 96464) | Terrestrial soil microbial communities with excess Nitrogen fertilizer from Kellogg Biological Station, Michigan, USA - KB3-175-1 | ecosystem: Environmental > Terrestrial > Soil > Unclassified ... | reverse complement strand
TTGAGCAAGCCGTAGGCGGACACGTCCTCGTTTACTTCGGCAATGCCGAAGGTTCCACCGCCGCCGCGGCCCGCGCCGCTCACGCCGGACTTGGCGTCGACAATGATGTCGAATGCGTCAACAAGTTTGTGCGCCAGCAACGGCGCCAGCGCCGCGAGGGCGGCGGATGGGTAACAGCCGGGATTGGCCACCCGGCCCGCCTGGCGGATCTCATCGGGCCAGACGTCCGCAAGGCCGTACGTCCATCCGTCTGCGAACCGGTGGTCCCCGCCAATGTCCACGATCCGCGTGCGCGACGAAACGCGGGCCAGGGCTTCCGTCGACTCACCCGATGGCAGCGATGCGAAGAGCAGTTCGATCTCGGGCAGTGCGGCAGGATCCCATTTCTGGATGACCAACTTCCCAAGTGCCCCGATGCCCGGAAATCGCTCCTGGAGCTTCTGCCCGGCGCTTCCTTCGCCGGCGACGTAGACCAGCTCGAAATTCGGATGGGTGGCGCAGAGGCGCAACGCCTCCCCGCCGCCGTAACCGCTGACGCCAACAATTCCGACTCTGAAGCGAGGATTGTGAGACACGTTCTTCACCCAAGAATGTTATCGCGCCGGTCGGACAACCGGGCCGGCTCAGAATAGTAGCGATGGCGGCCGGTACGTCGATGCGCGGGTTTGCCGTGCAAATCGTGCAGCTTTCGCATTGTTGCTGGACGCGACTGAATGACGATTCTAGAATGTTGCTTCGATTGACACATCCGTTTGGAGCGCAACGCACTTGAAGGACGCCAGTCATGCGTCGCAACGCGTTTACCCTCGTCGAATTGTTGGTGGTGATTGGGGTTATTGCGCTGCTGGTCGCCCTGCTAATGCCCGCACTTGAATCGGCGCGGGAATCGGCGCGGCGAACGCAATGCGCCAGCAACCTCCGGCAGATCGCGACCGGGATCATCGCCTATGCCCAGGACCATTCCGGCTGGCTGCCCGGCGCCGGCGGCGAGCCGCAGCAGCCTTGGGACTGGATCTACTGGACCGCGGTACCGCCCTATGATGATTTTCGCAACGGTCCCATCGCCCATTATGCCGGCGGCGATCCCGCCGTGTTCCGCTGCCCATCGGACGACTGGGCCCATCACACGGCCATGGCCCAATCCACTCGCTTGCCGTACCCCTACAGCTACCAGATGAACTGCTTCGCCCCGATCGATCGCTTCCAGTGCTGCACGTACGGCGTTCCCTGCAAAACGATCCAGATCCGCCGGTCCAGTGAAAAAATCCTGCTGATCGACGCCAGCGAAGCGACGCTGGTGGACGGTGCCTGGGTTCCCCCGCCGAATTCCGGTTCATCGCTGGAAGACCTGTCCGACCGGCACCGCGGCGGCGGGGGGGAGGCCGACGCCCATCGCGGGAATGTCGCGTTTCTGGATACGCACGTCGAGTTCGTCACACGCAGTTTCGCGCACGAGCCCGGCCATTTCCTGTCGTAGCGGCATCGAATTATCGGACTTTGTCAAAGATTTCGACTCCGATGGGCCGATGATGCGCAAGTCGCCTTACCGGAGTTTTGATGAGTGTAACCGTCGATGATTCGCCGCTGGCTGCCGAGGAACTGGGGCTTTCGACCGTCGGGGAGGTGCTAGCCCATTTGCAGCGGGATAACCGTCTGGTCACGAGCCTCCTTATTGACGGCCGTCAACCGGATTTGAATCACATCGGCTTTGTGCGGCAGTCGACACTGGCAGGGCACACGGTCTACATCGAAACCGCTGAGCCGCGGGAAATGGCCATCGAGGTGCTCGCGGCCGTCGAGCAGCAACTGTCTCAAAACGACGCATTTCGCAACGAGGCCATCGAGCAGCTCCAGCGCAACCAGCCCAACAAAGCCCTGGAGAAACTCGGCGGATGCTTCGCCATCTGGCAGGCGGCGCAGGAAGCGGTTGTGAAGGTCAGCCAGTTGCTTCGCCTGGACCTGGAACAGATCCGCGTCCACGGCAGGCCGCTGCAAACGCTGTTGAGCGAGTTCGCCACCCAGCTCCGCAGCATCAAAACGGCTCTTGAAAGCCGGGATTTCGTGACGCTCAGCGACATTCTCACCTACGAAGCCACCGAAACCAGCCGCGACTGGCGCGACGCCCTGCGCGCCCTGCGGAACGCGATTGCCTGAAACCGCGCATAGAATGCGGGCATGCCGGATCCTTCCTTGGAGGACCTGTGTGAGCTTGGCCAGCGCCAGTTGATGCAGACGCAGTATCTGGAAGCACAGGCGACGCTGGTCCGCGCTGAACAACTCGCGTTGGACGCGCGCAATTGGGACGTGCTTTCCCGGCTGTACATGCCGCTTCAGGAGACGCGCCGCCAAATCCGACAGACGTGCGGCGAGGGGATCGTTCGCCTCGACGTCGCGGCCAGGGGGCCGTCCGATCAGATCGATCCGGACAAGGTCATCGAGCAATACCCAATGGGACAATTGCTGGTCGCCGGATGGGAGACCGTCGAGCCGGCGGTAAGGGTTCGACGGGCAGCGGCGGAGAGTGGGCTCTATCTTGAAACCTTCCTCGGCGCGGCGTTTCCAACCGCCGATGCGGGCATCGCGGTGGCGGTAGTGCCACTGGCGGACACGATTCTTCCCGCGCCGATACCCCGATCGCTGGCAGAGCTGTCCGCGGAACTTCCCCCTGGCTCGATTCTGCTGCGCGTCTCGGATCTTCCCGCCGGCCCGCGACAAGGAACTTTCGTAACCTACGGTCAGACCATGGCTTTATGGGAACGATTGCACGCGCCCTTCCTCGCCCAGGCGGATTCGGACCGCGATCTGGTGCGCAAGGTGGAGTTGTATCGTCAAACCATCCGAGTGGATTCGGCGTGTGAGCTGGCGCACCAGAAATTGTCCGCGGTGGCCCACGAGCTGGCACGCATAGCCTTAGAGGCTCTTAACGCGCCGCTGATCTGAAACTCAGGTTCTGGGCCCGGTCTCCGGACGTGTTGTACGCAGCAGCGCCAGCGATCGACCCTCCAGCAGGTATTTCTCCCCGCCCTCGAAAATCCGCGGCGGCGCATCGGGGGTATTGGTGTCGATCATGCTCTGCCATCGGTGCTCGGGAAGTGTTTCGGGGAGTGTGAACTCAATCCGCTCCCAGTGTGCGTTAAGCAGCAGCAGGAGCGTGTCGCCGACGATCGGCTCCCCGTGTTCGTCGACTTCGTTGATGATGTCGCCGGCCAGGCGCACGCCCATGCACCGCACGAAGCCGGCGTTGCACGCCTGGTCGTTCATCTCGCGGCCGCAGGGCTCGAAGAAGGAGATGTCCTTGATGTCGGTGCCGCGGATGGGGCGGCCGTTGAAGAAATTCCGACGCTTGAGCACCGGCTGTTCGCGCCAGATGCGGGCACAGGTCTTGACGAACTCCAGGAAACTCTGCTGGCGCGGATCCAGCTCCCAGTTGAGCCACGTCAGCTGATTGTTCTGATTGTAGGTGTTGTTGTTGCCGTACTTGGTCTGGCTCAGTTCGTCGCCGGCACGGATCATCGCAACGCCCTGGGAGAACAGGAGGGTTGCGATGAAGTTCCGCTTCTGGCGTTCGCGGAGTTCGATGATGTTGCGGTCATCGGTCGGGCCCTCGGCGCCGCAGTTCCAACTGTTGTTGTCGTCGGCGCCGTCGCGGTTGTTCTCGCCGTTGGCGTCGTTGTGCTTGTCGTTGTAGCTGACCAGGTCTTGGAGCGCAAATCCGTCGTGGCAGGTCACGAAATTGATGCTCGCATACGGCTTGCGGCCGTCGTGCTGGTACAGATCACTGCTTCCGGCCAGACGCGTGGCGAATTCCGAAACCAGGCCCCCGTCTCCCTTCCAGAAGCGGCGGACGGTGTCGCGATACTTGCCGTTCCATTCGGTCCACAGCACGGGGAAGTTGCCGACCTGATACCCGCCCGGCCCGACGTCCCACGGCTCGGCGATCAGCTTCACCTGCGAGAGGATCGGGTCCTGGTGGATGATGTCGAAGAACGCGCCCAGCCGGTTCACGTCGTGCAGCTCGCGGGCCAGCGTGCTGGCCAGGTCGAAGCGGAACCCGTCCACGTGCATCTCCGTCACCCAGTACCTCAGGCTGTCCATGATGAGCTGAAGCACCCGCGGCTCAATCATCTTCAGCGTGTTCCCGCAGCCGGTGAAATCCATGTAGTACCGCGGATCTGGCGCAAGGCGATAGTACGACGCGTTGTCGACGCCCCGCATTGAGAGGGTCGGCCCCATGTGATTTCCCTCGGCGGTGTGGTTGTAGACCACGTCGAGGATGACCTCGATTCCCGCCGCGTGCATCGCCCGGACCATCATCTTGAATTCCTGCACGCTCTTTCGCGGCGAGTGCCGCGACCCGTACGCCAGGTGAGGTGCGAAGAAGCCCAGCGTGTTATAGCCCCAATAATTCGTCTTTCCGTTTTCGACCAGATGCCGGTCGTTCAGGTGATAGTGGGCCGGCATCAGCTCAATGGCGGTGATACCCAGATCGAGCAAGTGCTGGATGACCGCTTCCGAAGCCACTCCGGCATACGTCCCGCGCAGCCGGTCGGGTACATCGGGGTGGAGCATCGTCAACCCTTTGACATGCGCTTCGTAGATCAGGCTCTTATGCCAGGGCGTTCGAGGCGGGCGGTCGTCGCCCCAGGTGAATGCGGTGTCGATCACGGACGCCAGCGGCGCAAACGCCGCACTGTCGCGGTCGTCGAACGACAAATCGCCCGCCGGGTCGCCCACCCGGTACCCGAACAGCGAGTCATCCCACCGAACGTCGCGGCCGATCGCCTTCGCATATGGATCGAGAACGATCTTGTTCGGATTGAAGCGGTGTCCTTTTGCCGGCTCGTACGGCCCGTGGACGCGATACCCGTAAAGCTGCCCCGGCTCCAAATCCGGAAAATACCCATGCCAGACGAGATCGGTCCGCTCCCGAAGCGGAATGCGCTGCGATTCGGCGACATCGTCGGTGGAGTCGAAAAGACACAACTCCACTTTCGTGGCGTGTTCGGAATAGATCGCGAAATTCACCCCGGCCCCGTCCCACGTGGCGCCCAAGGGGTACGGCTTGCCGGGCCAGACCCTGAGCGTCACATTTTCCTGAACTCCCACGCGCCGATCCATGTTTTGCGTCTCCGGTTCCACCGCGTCGCGTGACGGAAATGCCAGGGCAGCGCGGGCCGACACGGGGGGGGTAGCAAACGCCGGGCCAGCATCGAGCGGATTACGCGTTACCGCATGGGGCTAATACGGCCTTGATATCCACCACCGGCGTACCGTCGAGGGCTTCGATCGGGCCGATTCGCAGGCGGGTGCCGGCGATCTGGCGCACCGTCACGCGATGGAGGCCCAGCGGATTGGGCCGATGCGGAGAGCGCGTGTCGAAGACGCCCGCCAGCGGGATGGTCGGATCGCCTCGGGGGTGGACCTGAAGCACATCACGATCGGCGCGATCGAGCCAGGTGATGACGATGACCTCCTCCCCCTCGGCAATGCCCAGAAGGGCCGCGGCGTACCGGGGATCCACTTCGAGCCAGGCATCCGGCGCGCCCTCAGAGCCTTGCCGGGGCGCTTCGGACGGCAGGCGAAGCGTCGAACGAATGCGGCCGATAATGGATAGCGAGATCTCGTCACCAGTCACTTGCGTCCTCCGGTTGCTGTCTCGGTTGGCGACTGAGCACGCACGACAACATTGCCGTCGGTGTCTTTCACCGTTGCGATCTGCTTTCCGCCGCCGATGTCGCGGACGTCCTGGTGGACCTGTGCCCCGGCTTCAATCAGCCCTCGCAGACTGTCTTTGATGTCGTCCACATGCCAGTAGCCAATCGGACCGATCTGGCCGGCGCTGTGGCCGTTCGGATCCAGGCCGAGTTCCTGGTCCCCGATCTTGAAACCGACATAATAAGGCTGTTCATAATACGGCTCGGCACCCAGTAATGCGCCGTACACCCGCTTGGCGCGGGCGATGTCCTTGACTGGAACGATGAACGTCAGCAAACCTCGATTCGGGAAGAGCCGCTCGGGCCGCACGTGCCCGATCCGATCGTGGGGGACCCGCTGGAAAGCGATCCGCATGATCAGGCGGAACTGGCCGAGTCGGTGGGTTTGGCGCTGCTGGTGGTGCTCGAAGCACTCGCGCCCGCCGAGCGTCTGGCGTTCGTGCTGCACGACATGTTCGGCGTTTCGTTTGAGGGGATTGTCCCGATCGTCGACCGCACGCCGGCCGCGACAAGACAGCTTGCCAGCCGGGCACGACGCCGGGTACAGGGGCTGGCGCCGGCGTCGGATGCGGATCTGAATCGGCAGCGCGAAGTGGTCGGCGCGTTTCTCGCCGCTTCGCGGGACGGAGATTTCGACGCGCTGTTGGCGGTGCTTGATCCCGACGTGGTGCTCCGGCTCGATCGCGGCGCCGTCCCGGCGGATGCGTCCAAAGTCATCCGCGGCGCGGCAAACGTCGCCAAACTGGGTTTCCGCTTCTCCGGCGATGGCTGGGTCGCGATTCCCACAATGGTCAATGGTGCGGCAGGCGTGGTGATCCGGCGCCATGGCCGGGCGTTCTCGGTCATCGCCTTCACGGTTCGCGGGGGGAAGATTGCGACCATCGACATTCTCGCAGACCCCGCGCGGGTTCGCGCGCTGAAGATGGATGATATCGACTCGTCACGCTAAATGACCGTGTGTAAATCCGCGACAAGCTTACCGTCGCCATCCGCCGGCAGAATGCGACCACAGAGGGCACGGAGGACACAGAGGAAATGCCGGTAGAAGGGAGACTCCTGTGTGTGTTTTTCTCCGTGGCCTCTGTGCCCTCTGTGGGCTCTGTGGTGTTGAGCCGGTCGTCGGGACGGCGCGTGATTTCGCACGTCATTTAGAAGCGGAACGATCAGGGGGCTGATTTCACTCCCGGACTTCTCTTTGGCTCTGCGGCTCAGCGCGGGATAGTTCCCCATTGTCGGCCGGTGTGCCCGGCTCGGGCGCGGCGAGTCGCGGATCAGGCGCCACTTCAAACCCTCCGGCCTCCACCTGTTGTCTCCACCATTCCAATCGCCAGGTGAGCAGGGGGCGAACGACCAGGATTGTCGCCAGATAAATGCAGGCGGTGCCCATGGCCATCACCAGGCCGAGGCTGACCAGCCCCTTGTGGTGGCCCAGCGCCCAGAAGAAGCCGAAGCTGCTGGTGGTGACGAAGGCGCACAGGAGCAGGGCCCGGTCGGCGGGGTCGCGGCGCTGCCAGACGCGGCGGGGATTGTGCAACGCCTCCTTGTAGCGGTGCATCATGAACACGCCGTATTCGTGCCCGGCGCCGATCAGGATCGGCAGGCCGAAGAAGTTGGCGAAGTTCCAGTCAACGTGCAGGATCCCCATCAGCGCGATCAGCATCGGCAGGCCCAGCGCCAAGACGCTTACCGCAATCAGCGTGTGCTTGAGATCGCGGAGGTCGATCAGCACGAGGATGAAGATCAGCCCCAGCGCGTAGGCGGTCGCCTGGTAGAACGATCGCTCGACGGCGCTGGTGGTGTACATGTTGGAAGCGACGCCGGTGACGTATGGGGCGCCGGGGACCGAGGCCACGCGGGTCTCGACTTCCTTCTCAAACTGCTCGAGGTTCTCCCGCTGCCACAGGTCTTTCTTGGGATAGATGTACAGCGCGTACACGTACTGCCCTGGCGGCTGATCGACGTCGCTGGCCAGGTGTTTGCGAATCTGGTCGGGAATGTTCTTCACCTCCAGAGGCGGCGGGTGAAGCATCTGGAGCATCGACTTGAGCTCGGTCACGAACGCCTGCTGCCAGGCGGAAAGGTTCCGGGCGACTTTGTTCGCGTCGGCGTTGGGTGCGGTGATCGCCCGCGCGAAGTGACGAAGCGAATTGGCCGCGGCGGTCATCTCACGGTTCGCTGGGGCTGTGGCCGGTGATCCGGCAGGCGCAATTTTTCCTGCCAGTCCGTCCGCCTGGCGCGCCAGAGACGGCAGATCCTCCGGTGCAACCGGCGCCGGCTCCGCCCACTGGATCTTCGGCACCTCCGACTGGTGGGCGCGCAGCCACGCGTCGTTGTCCATGGCGGTCAGGATGCTCTCGGTGCTGGCGACGACGGGTGCGTCCTTCACCGCGTTGCGGACTTTGCGAAGCATGTCCAAGTCGTTTGACAGTACCACCGCCGACCAGGTCTGGAGTCTTTTGATGAGCTGGACCGACTCCAGGTTCGGCGCCTGAAGGTCGAGCAGGTTGGGGTTGAAGGTGGTTTTGCGCATGTAGGGGATGCCCGCCAGCACGAGCAGGACCCAAATGCACGGCAGCATCAGCCGGAGCCTCGTTCGGCGTGGGGCGGCGCCATAGCGATTCTCAACCGGATAGGCTTCGAGCCTCGCGGGGACCAGGACCAGGATCGCGGGGAGGATGGTGTACCCGGCCAGGAGGCACAGGAGCAGCCCGCCGCCCGCGATGATGCCGAGCTGGGCCGCGCCGCGGAAATCGGTGAAGATTGAGACGAAGAACGCACCCGCCGCCCCCAGGCAGGCGGTGATGACCGGCGGCCCGACGTGGCGGAAGACGCGGGCCCAGATGGCCGAGGGCCGCACGTACCGCCGGGCCTCCCGGCGGTAGGCCGCAAGGATCTGGATCAGGTAGTCCATCCCGATCCCGATCAGGGCGATGAGGAAGACCAGCGAGAGCAGATTCAGCTCGCCGACGCTGATGGTGGCCCATCCGAACGTCCAACCGATGCCGACCGCGAGGGATACTTCGGCCACGATCGCAAGCCAGAACGATCGAAGCAATAGCACGAGGCCGACGAATACGACGCTCAGCGCGACGACTTCGGCCCGGTGGCTGTCGCGGTCGGTGATCTTCATTTCATCGGCGTCGAGCACCGGGCGGCCGGTGACGCCGACGTCGAACTCCGGATAGTTCGCCGCCACCTCTGCCACCGCATTGCGGATCGCATCGACCGACGCGTACTGGGCCTTCAGGCTCGAGAGGTCTTCGGCGGCGTCGATCTGGATCAGCACCATGTGCCGCGAAGGGTCGGTGCGATCCACCTCGAAGAAGTACCCGAGTTGCCCGGGGTCCTGCGCGTTCATCGTCTGCAGGTTCGGCGCCTGCGCGGCGGCTTGCTGGGCGGCGGGTTGTTCGAGGGCGCGATTCCACGAATCCGCCAGATGACGCACGAACCGGGCGCTCTGCTCGTCTGGCTCGCGGGCATTGAGTCCGGCCAGGAACCGCCCGATCGGCGTGTTCGAAATTCGTGCCAGCAAACCGGTAAGCCCGGTCGGCTTCTCGCCCCAGATGCCGGCCAGCCCGCCGACTTCGCGCGAGATATCCTGCACCGTCTCGGGAAAGTCGGCGGAGTTCTGGAACAGAATGCCGGGTGCGGCCGGGTCCTTCAGCGGAACTTTGTAGGATATCGCGGTGGGCTCCGGACGAATGTACCGCGGCTGTAACTGCTTGAGCCGCGCGGCAACCGCATCGGCCGCGCCAACCCATCGCGCGACCGAAACCGATTCAGCCCCCTTTTTGGGTTCGATCAGGACATAGGTCGCCTGGTTCTCCGGGAACCGCCGATCGAAATCAAGGAATCGGGCGAACGTTGCCAGCTTGGGGGAAACCAGCGTGTCCTGGTCAGTGGACATCCGCAGCCAGTGCATGGCCGAGGCGATCGAAACAAGCAGAAGCGCGGCCCCGATTCCCAGCGTCCACTTGGGATGAGCCACCACCCACAAAACACCTTTGAGATACCGTCTCTGAACAAAGCCCATTACGTTTGTCCGCGCCTCCTCAACTTAGTTGAGGATTGTATGGGCTTTGACGACGCAAAGGCAGAGATGTACGTCGCTCGCATCAGGCCGGGCATGATTCTGAATCACGCCCGCAGGGCCTCGATGAGTTGCTCATCCGTGCTCGTCCACCAGATCTGCTTATGGTGGTGGACGGTGCAGACCACGGGGTGGCCAGGGAATGCGAGTGCAAAATCGCTGCCCAGCAGCATCCTCAGCAATCCTTCAATGACGTGTGAGAACGCTCCGATTTCATCCAGGCCAAACTCGATCGCGGCGGCGTTGGTGCGGGGCTGCAACAAACCGGCGTCGATCCCGGCATGCTCCAGCAGAGCGGGCATCCAGTCCCGGCTGCCGAAGTCCAGCTCGTATGCCCAGTGGCTCTTGGGCATCAGCCAGACATTGCCGGGCAAATACTCGCGCCAAGCGCGTACGGTCTGCCGGGTCAGTTCCTGTTCATAGGGGAGCGGAACGGGCCGGATCAGGGCGCGCGCCTCGGGCCGAAGCGAAGGATCATCGGGGCCCGTCCACCCGACCGAGCAAGTTGCGGTCCCCGGCGCAAAACCGAACGCGCCGCTGTTGTAATACAGCGACTCGAGCCCCTGGCCCTGCATCTGCTGAAGAACCCGGTCGTAATCGATAATCCAGGGCATTGAAGGGCCCCTCACGTTTCACGTCTTCACGTTTCACTTGCCAAAGACGCGCGTGAAACGTGAGACGTGAAACGTGACAAATCCTCAGAAGATTCGAATGGTAAAGTCCTGCTGATTGATTGACTGCAACGCCGCGGTCACCTGCGATTCGCTGGTGACCCTGGCCAGGTGCAGACGCTTGCCGCCCACGCTGGCGTTGAACGCCTTGATTGTGTGGGCCGCGACGCCGAAGACCGCGCCGCTGTTGGACGTCTGAACCGTACCGGCGCTGATGTTTCCCAGCGCGCCGGCGGCGATGTTGCTGCCCTGGAAAATCTTGGACACGCGCACGACGCCGATTGCTGCGGCGGGGTTGGTGAACTGGGTCGCCTGCGACGGGAGCGCTGCCACACCCAGCCCGGCCAGAACATTGCTGTCGGTCATTTCGACCGCCGTCACGGATGCGATGGTGTTCGACGCCTGAATGGTTGACGAGTCGAGCGTCCCGGCCACGGTGAGCTTTTTAAGCGTGGAGACATTGCCGGCCCAGTTGGCCGCGGAGCGGGTGGAAATCACGCCCGCGTTGGCCACGTTCCACCCGCCGCCTGCAATCGAGCCGAGGGTGATCGAACTGATCGATCCGCTGGTGGTCAGATTTGAAGAGAACGCGCCCCTGACGACCATCCGGCCAATCGACGGCGCGGAGATGGTCCCGCCGCTGGCGGCGCTCAGCGTGAGCGTGCCAATGCTTCCCGGCGAGCTGAGGCTGCCAACCAGCGCGGTGTTCCGGCCGGTGATCGCGCGAATCGCGCCGTCGGTGGAGATGCCGGCGAGCGTGACCAGACCGTTACCGCCATGCCCAGTGATCGTGAGTGTGCTTCGGGCACTCGTACCCGCGGTCGAAACACTGACCGATGATGGCGTCCCAGAGACGCTCGTCACATTTCCCTTGGTCGAGGTCGTTAGCGTGCTCCCGCCGAAGAGGACGGACGCGGTTCCCGCTCCGCTCAGCGTGATCTGGCTGGAGGCGCCGTTCGGGTCGGTGAACCGCACGACTTTCGCGTTGCCCTTGCCGCCGAGGTTCACCTGCTGGACGCCGACGCCAACGAGGAACGTCGTCGAGATCGTATTGTTCGCCAGGTCCGTAGCCTGGACGGTCACGTGCGCGACCCCGGTGCCTGCGCCGTAGGAGAGCGTGAGATTGGTTCCGGACAGGGTCGTGCCCACCAGCGACGGGTTATCGCTGCTGACGGTGTACGACACCGCCGGCACGATCGATGCGGACGTAATCGTGACGAAATTCGAGGGGGTGATGGGGCTGCCACTGTTCCAATTCTGAAGCGGGAGCTCTGCCGAGGTTTCTCCCGGTGGTGGGACGAAGTTCGGCCCCACCTCGCCCTTGGGCAAACTCGCGATCGCGTTGGCCACCGTCATCCCGTTGTACAAGACATTTCCGAAAGCGGTGAACTTGGCCGGGTCAAGGTTGGCGGAATTGTTGGCCAGGTTCAGGAACCAGTCGCTGGTTGCGCTGTTCGGGTCGGTCTGGCCCTGGCTGTTGTTGCTCAGCGCCATGGCGATGGTGCCGGCGGTGTTCGACACGCCCGCCTCGCTTGGGATGGCGCTGCCGGTGGCGATGTGGTTCTGGTTGGGCAGGAACCCGCCGCCCTGCAGAATGAAGCCGGGGATGGCCCGCTGGAGAACGGTGCCGTTGTATTCGCCGCTGACGACATAGTGCAGGAAGTTCGAAACGGTCGTCGGCGTCTTGCTGTCATCGAGCCCCAGGTTGAGGGTTCCCTGGCTGGTCACCAGTTGCACCGCCGTGCCCGTCACTGCGGGGTCGGACAGATGGGTGCTCAGGTCGATGTTGGTCGGCGACGCGCCGGAAGCGACGGTGATCGGCGCGATCGCGCTGGTGAGCGTGGCGCTGAGAAGCGTTCGAGATTCCAGCGATTCAATGGACTTGGATCCGGGACGGCG
>Ga0134125_10007417_pt1 | contig 12374 bp, 10 predicted proteins | sample KB31751_FD_96464 | JGI IMG/M metagenome (GOLD analysis project Ga0134125, IMG submission 96464) | Terrestrial soil microbial communities with excess Nitrogen fertilizer from Kellogg Biological Station, Michigan, USA - KB3-175-1 | ecosystem: Environmental > Terrestrial > Soil > Unclassified ... | reverse complement strand
CGATTCACGGCTTGCTGCGCACCGCCTGGTCCGCGGCCGGCATATTCGGTCCGGGGCTCGGGAACTACATCCGCGCCTACGAGATCGCGCGCGGCGTACGCAAGGCGGACGCTTACAACCTGACCATGGATCTCATGGCAGGTCTGCTGGTGATCGGCTTCTTCTGCAACCTCTTCGTCAGAGCGGTGCACGAGCGGCACCACATGGCCGCCGCCCAGGGCGAAGCCGTGCTCGCGGTGAAGTGACCGGCAGCACATCCATGTCTTCCCCCGCCACCCCAACTCGCACGCCCGTCATTCAGCTCGTACTCGCCTGGGCCTTCGTCGGCATTCCCCTGCTGTGGGGTGTGCTGCAGACCCTGCGCAATGCCATGAAACTGTTCCACTGAGAGGCACCTGCGGCGCCTGCGTCACGGCGTAAGCCTCGACAGGGCCGAATCCTCCATGCGCGGAAATCGGCAGGTGTCGGGAAGTAGGCCGGCATCGCATCGCATCGCTCGCGAGCTCTATGCCGGTTTGACCTCGGCGCGGGTCACGAAGAGCGCACCGAGCGCCACCAGAGGAGCCAGGGTGATCAGGAAGGTCAGATGGTACCAAACGGGGAACCGGCTCCAGAGGTGGATGTGATCCGGCACGAAGAGGACGAGCAGGACCAAACCCAGGATCCATGGCGCGAGCCGATTCCTCGGTGCTATGACATGCACCAGCGCCCCGGCCGCGAGCGATGTGAGCGCGCCGATCGAGAGGCGCGCGACTTTCATGCTCAGCGTGAATACCATCGACGGCTCCGCATGCGCGTAGCCTGGCAACCAGAGCCGTAGACCCCAGTTGAGGACTGTCACCACCAGAACCCATGCCACGAAGCCCGCCAGGATTCCCGCGATCGTTCGCCACATGACCCTGCTCCGGATATTATTAGTTTATATATAATAGTTTAATTAAACTATGAAGGCAAGATTGCTCATCCTCGGCGTGCTGCACCGTGGGGACTTCCATCCCTACGAGATCAAGCGGCGCCTCGAGAACGCGATGGTCGAGTGCTACATCGATGTGGATGTAGGAACGCTCTATTACGCCATCAGGCAGCTGGAAAAGGAGGGCCTGATCTCGGCCGTGTCACAGGAGCGCGTCGCGCGCGGTGGCATGCGCACGGTCTACCGGATCAGCGCGCAGGGGAAGAGCGAATTTCGGAAATTGCTGCATCGGCAATTCGAGGAAGAGGGTCCCGTATCTCACACGCTCTACGGCGCACTCCTCTTTCTGCATCTCTGCGACCTTCCCACGGTCGGGGCTCTCGTCCGTCGGCGGATCGCGCGCCTCGACGAGCTCATCGCCAAGCTGGGTCCGATCCGCAAGCAGCTTGCTCCGGTCATCTCGACGGGCGGAGAGCATCTGTTGCGCCATATCGACAAGCAACGACGCCTCGACCGGGATTGGCTGAAGGGTCTGCTTTCGGATATCGAGGCGCGCCGCGTGCAGGATATCGCGGATCCCGCACCTCTCGGGGTTGGCGCCTCTGCTTCCTGAGGTCCGCTGTCGGCGATGAGTGACGCGCATTTTTTGACTAATTCGATTACAAGCGTAAACTCAAAAGACTACACATGTAGATGACGGCGCGGCCGCAGTGAAAGGTGCTGAAATGCGGCACACGAAACTCCTGCTTTTGTCATGGCTCTTCGCCGCGTGCGCCTACGCCCAGCCGCGCGCGACCGGCGCTCCTGCCGATATGGTTTACGCGCATCCCGGTCAGCTCGTCTCTGCGGGCGGTTTTCGGCTGAATCTCTACTGCATGGGCAGCGGCTCGCCCGCGGTCGTGTTTGATTCAGGATTTGGAGACTGGGCGCCCGCGTGGTCACGGGTGCAGCCCGAAGTCGCCAAATGGACGCGCGCCTGCAGCTATGACCGCGCCGGAGCCGGTTTCAGCGAGCCTGGCCCCATGCCCCGCACCGGCGTGCGCATTGCCGGCGAGCTGCACACTGCGCTTCACAACGCCGGGATCGATGGTCCCTACGTTCTGGTGGGGAGCGCCTTCGGTGGCGACAACGTGCGGACTTTTGCCGACCTCTACATGGATGAGGTCGCCGGACTGGTCCTGGTCGATGCTGATTCCGATGACGTCGGGCCGCAGGAGTTGCGTGAGGCTCAACATCGGAGGGATGTTGGGCTCATCTCCGAGTTGCGCGCCTGCCGTGACGCCGTTGCCGAGCGCGACACGAGGCCAACGCTGAGCTCCGCGCGAAAATGCCCCCGCTACTTCTTCCGGGGTCTGCCGGAACGGGAATGGTGGTCGGCGCAGTTGAACGCAAAACTGCTCGAGATCGCGGAAACGAATGCCGCGATGTACGATGCCGATACTTCGGAGATGGAACAAACGCCTGCAGACGAGACGTGGCTGCGGCGACACCGCCGCTCATTCGGGTCACGGCCCATTCGCGTGCTCACCAGCGGCAATCACGGCGTCGGCGACCTGCAAAAGAAACCTCCAGACACGCCGGAGCACGTGAGCTATGAGCGGCAGACGACGCTCGCACAGGCGCGCTGGCTCACTCTTTCCAGCAATGCGCGGCAGATATTCGTGCCCCACAGCTCGGAATACATTCAGTTCGATGCGCCCCAGGCCGTGATCGCGGCAATCCATGAGGTCCACGACCAGGCAGGCACGGGGATGGCGGCCTTCATGCCGGCACGTGACACGGCCGGCGGTTTTCGCGATTGCCCTGAGTGCCCTGAGATGGTCGTCCTGCCGGCGGGGCATTTCATCATGGGCTCCTCGGCCGCGGAGAAGTCCTGGGCAGCCAGTCACGGCGCCACTCTGGCCGCGGTGGCCGATGAAGCCCCACAGCACGAGGTCGCGGTGCCGTCGTTTGCGCTGGGCAAGTACGCCGTCACGCGTGAGGAATACGCGGCTTTCGTGCGCGAGACCGGATACCCGGCGGGCGACGGATGCGGAGTCGATTCCTTCAAGTGGGACAAGCAGCCGCAGCTCAGCTGGCGACATCCCGGCTTCGAGCAGACCGGTCGCGATCCCGTGGTGTGCGTCAGTTGGAAGGATGCCCGTGCCTATATTGCGTGGTTGAACCGCAAGGCAGGCCGCGGCTCTTCATCGGGCGAGGGTCTTTACCGGTTGCCGAGCGAGGCCGAATGGGAGTATGCCGCTCGCGCCGGAAGCTCGAGTGCGTTCTGGTGGGGAGAGAGCGACGAAAAGGCTCCGGTGCACGCTTGGTTCAAGCAAAACGCCGCCGGCCGCACCCATGCTGTCGGCGCCAAGCCGCCCAATGTATTCGGCCTCTACGACATGGTTGGAAATGTGTGGCAATGGACCGAGGACTGTTACGACGACAGCTACTCCGGGGCTCCCGCGGACGGACGTGCGAAGGAGACCGCATCGAGGGACGTTCACGCAAAGGATAGACGGAGCAACTGTCTGCGGGTGGATCGTGGCAGCTCGTGGTTGTATCCCGCCTGGCTCCTGCGTTCCGCCACGCGAGAGCGTAACCCTGATGACTTTCGCGATGCGATCATGGGATTTCGCGTGGCCAGGACGTTGCGCTGAGCAGGAGCGCCTAGCCAGGCGGCATCGCCGCCAGTCTCATCGGCGCGGGATGCAGGAAATAGAACGCGATCGCGATCAGGATGAGGTAGGCGAGCAGAATGAACGTCCAGCCCATGTTGTGGCGGATGACATCGCCTTCCTTTCGCACGAACTTGCTGGTCGAGACGCCCACGCTCGCAGTCTGCGGTGCGACGGGCTTGCCGATCTCGGCGCCGACTGAATTGAGGGTCGGCGGCAGCAGCAGTGGCATGCCGAGCTGAGTGGCGACGAGCGCCTGGAACTTGCCGAACATCGCGTTCGTCGAGGTGTTGGAGCCCGAGAGCGCCACGCCGATGAATCCCAGGATCGGCGAGACTACGATGAACGCCGTGCCCATGCTCGAGAAGCCTTTTGCGAGGGAGGCGGCCTGGCCGGAATAGTTGAAGATATAGGCCAGGCCGAATATGAAGACGCCGACCAGGCACGCACCCCACATCTGGTGGAACGTGCGGCGGAAGACCTCACCAATCTGGGCACCCTTCAGCCTGCCCATGGCCACCAGCAGCAGCGCCACGATGACCCAGGAGGCCAGGATCGCAGTACCCCCCACGTAGGGCGCGAATTTGAACGCGGCCGTGACTCCCGGTTTCGCCGCGTCGCAGGTGGCCGCCAGAGACGAGCACGCCACCGCCTGCGCGGTGAACCAGGTCTGCTTCGGCAGTGGCGACCAAGGGCCGGTCCACGCCGCGACGACGACCAACAGGACGATGAACGGCATCCAGGCCTGTACGATCTCCCCGGCGCTCAGGCCGTGTCCCTTCGTCTGGCGGGCCAGGGCTGGGTCGACCGGCACTCCGCCGTAACCGAGAACGGCTTTTGGCTGCCACACTTTCAGCAGAGCCAGGAGCGCTATGAAGCAGACGATGGCACCGGTGACGTCGGGCAGATATGGACCGAGCTGCGTCGCAACCGGGTACTGACCGGCGATGTACGCCAACGAGCCCACGACGGCCAGCGGCCAGCCGCCCTTCATGCCTTCCTTCCCCGAAACCAGATACAGGAGCACCCACGGTGGCAGCAGCGCGAGCACGGCCACGATCGTCCCGACGGAACCCGAGAGCGCGAGCAGCGGGTAGTTGGTCACCGCGGCCAGCGCGATGATGGGTGCGCCGAGAGCTCCGAAGGACACCGGCGCGTTGTTGGCGATGGCCGCGATCCGGATGGCGTTGAGGTCGGAAATGCCCAGGGAGATGAGGATCGGCGCCACCACGGCCCAGGGGTACCCGAACCCGACCAGCCCTTCGAGCAGCGCGCCGAACGCCCACGCGAACAACATCGTCTGGACCCGCACATCCATGCTGCCCTGCGCGATGAGCCAGCGCCGGAAGTTCTCGAACACACCGCTGACCGTCAGAGTGTTGAACAACACCATGCCCCAGACGGTGATCCAGTCTACGTTCCACACGCCGGTCGCGGCACCATAGATGTACGCGCGCCAACCATCGCCCAAGGGCATCTTCCAGATCCATGCGGCCAGCACGAACGTGATGACCGATCCGACCAGCGTGGCGAGCCAGGCGGGCCAACGGAAGACCGCCAGCAGGACCAGCAGGGAAACCACGGGTATCAGCGCGACCAGACAGGTGACCGTCAGGTTGTGAAGCGGATCGAGCAGCTGCGTGAACATGACTTCTCCCTGGCTTCCCGCGTGCAGGAGTGGAGAGCGACTATGATTCGCGGCGGTGGAGTTGTTGTGCTGAGGACGCTGGGACCGTACCGCTGTGCGGAGGAAAATGCAAGAAACGCCCGGTGCTTCCCCGGCAGGCGCACTTGAGACATGATCAACGGCTCTCTGCGCTCGCGCTCGATGACCGATGAGGGGCAGCTCTGATGACCGAGACCGTCTTGTGGGAAAAGACCGCACCGCCGGCACCCGAGACGCGAAGGCTGCAGGAGGATGTGACCGCGGATGTCGCCATCATCGGCGCGGGATTCACCGGGCTCTCCGCCGCGCTGCATCTTGCCCAACGCGGTGCACGCGTGGCGGTGCTCGAGGCGAAGCAGATCGGATGTGGCGCCGCCGGGCGCAACGTGGGGCTCGTCAATGCGGGCATGTGGATCGCGCCTGATGACATGGTGGCAGTACTCGGCGCTGACTACGGTGAGCGTCTGCTGCAAGCGCTCAGTCTGGCTCCCGAGGACGTTTGCCAGCTGATCGAGAAACACGGCATCCCGTGCGAGCTGGAGCGCTCGGGCACGCTGCAGTGCGCTGTGGGCGCAAGAGGTCTCGAGATCATACGCAAGCGCGCGGAGCAGTTGCTGCGCCGCCGGGCCAATGTCGAGCTGGTCGACGCTGCAGGAACCGCACGGCTGGTCGGGAGCGAGTATTACAGCGGGGCGCTGTTCGACCACCGGACCGCTACCATTCAGCCGCTGGCATACGCCCGCGGTCTCGCAGCCGCGGCGCTCTTGGCCGGTGCCCGGCTCTACACCGACAGCCGTGTGCTCAGGGTGGAGAGGGTGGGGACACTCTATTCCTTACGTACGGCAGACGGCAGCGTCAGTGCAGGATGGGTCATCGCTGCGACAGACGCGTACGGAAAAGGTCCGTGGCCGGAAGTCGAGCGCGAGCTCGTACATTTGCCATACTTCAACGCTGCAACGGAGCCTCTGAGCGATGAGGTCCGCAACACTATCCTTCCGGGGCGGCAGGGAACCGCCGATACTCGCGCCGTACTGAGCTCCGTCCGCCTGGACCGGTCAGGGCGTCTGATCATCGGGAGCGTCGGCGCACTCGCGGGAACCGGCGGGCAAGTTCATCTGGCTTGGGCGCAGCGGGCCATCAGGCGGCTGTTCCCCCAAATCGGGTACTTCCGTCTCGAGTGCGCCTGGCACGGCTCCATCGGGATGACCGATACCCGGCTGCCGAAGTTTCACCGCCTCGCGCCGCAGGTCTTCAGCATCAGCGGCTACAATGGACGAGGCATCGCGGCCGGAACGGTGTTTGGTCGCTCGCTCGCCGAGCTGATCGCAGGGGAGATTGCGCAGTCCGATATGCCGCTGCCGTTGACGGAGCCCGCCAGGCCATCGCTGCGGTCACTGCGCACCTTCTTCTATGATGCCGGCGCACAGCTGACGCATCTCATCGGAGCGCGGATCTAGCCGGAAAGGGCAAGACCCGAAGCCCGACTAGCGCAAAACGCTCTTCCACTTCGGCTTGCCGCGTGATTTGCCCTACGGTTATGCGACGAACTGGAATATTTTGGTCAAAAGGACTCGGTCTCGCGGTGCTATCCTCGAGAGCGAAGTTGGCTACGCAGAGCCAATTCAATTCATAGAGAGGGGCCACCAGCCATGTTCAAAGCACGCCATGTTGTGCTGCTCTCCTGTCTGTCCCTGGGATTGCCGGCCGCGTTTGCGGCTCCGGTGCCGGCCGCGAAACTCACGAGCGCGCTGCAATGGCGCAGCGTGGGCCCCTACACCGGTGGACGCGTCACTACGGTAGCCGGCATCGCCGACAAGCCCAATGTCTTTTTCATGGGCACGGCGGGCGGTGGCGTCTGGGAGACCGAGGACTACGGCAACAACTGGAAGAGCGTTTCCGACAAGGACTTCAAGAACAGCAGCATCGGCGCCATGGCGATCGCGCCCTCCGATTCGAAGATCATCTACGTGGGCACGGGCGATTCCGCTCCCCGCAACACGGTCCTGACCGGGGAGGGGATGTACAAGACCACGGACGGCGGCAAGACATGGAAGTACATCGGCCTGGGCGATACCCACATCATCAGCTGGATCCTCGTGGATCCCAAGAACCCCGATATCGTGTACGTGGCGGCGCTGGGTCACCTGTTCGCCTCCAATCCGGATCGCGGGGTGTTCAAGACCACGGACGGGGGCAAGACCTGGAAGAAGATCCTGTACGTGAACGACGGGACCGGCGCCATCAATATGGCGATGGACCCGACCAATCCGAGCGTGCTCTACGCTTCGATGTGGGAGATGTCGCGCAGACATTGGACGTTCTCGAGCGGAGGTCCGGGCAGCGGCATCTACAAGTCGACGGATGGCGGAGCGAGCTGGACCAACATCTCGCATCGCCCGGGGCTGCCGACCGGCATCTTCGGAAAGTCCGGCATCGCGGTGGCGCCGAGCCAACCCAATGTCGTGTATGCGCTGATTCAGGCGAACTACAAAGGTCAGGCGGGCGGACTATTCAGGTCCGACGACGCCGGCCAGAGCTGGAAGCTCGTCAACAACAGCATGGACATCACGCAACGCGCCTTCTATTACATGACCGTCTTCGTGGACCCCAAGGACGCGAATACGATCTATTTGCCGAACGTCGGCGTGTACGTATCGCACAACGCCGGCAAGAAACTCACCGCCCTGCATCCGCCGCATGGTGACAACCATGTGCTCTGGATCAACCCTAACAACCCGCAGATCTTCATCGAAGGCAACGACGGCGGCGCGGCCGTCACCCTGAACGCCGGCAAGTCATGGAGCTCGGAGGACAACCAGCCGACCGGGCAGTTCTACCACGCCAATCTCGACAATCAATTCCCGTTCCATATTTATGGCGCGCAGCAGGATCGGAGCTCGGTCGAAGCGCCGAGCGCCGTGCCGGCCGGAACCATTCCGCCGGTGTGGAAGGACATACAGGGCGGCGAGATGAGCTGGGTGGTGCCGACCCCGGGCCAGCCCTGGGTCACTTACGGGAGCGGGTACTACACCATGGAGTGGAAGGAGAACCGCAGGACGGGTTTGATCACGAACGTGAGTCCGTGGCCAGCCTACAAGTTCGGCCTTGCGGGGTCGCAGATCAAGTATCGCTTTGGCTGGAACCATCATGCCGTGGTGTTCGCCCCCGGCAATCCCCGGGAGCTGTTGATGGGAGCCAACGTGCTGTTGGAGACCACGGATGAAGGCCTCCACTGGAAGCCGATCAGCCCGGACCTCACGCGCAACGACAAGAGCAAGCAGGCGCGGCCGGGCGGCCCGATCAGCGCGGATGTGACAGGCGAGGAGATGTTTGACACCATTTCCTCGGTTGCCGTCTCGCCGCTCACGGACAACGTCATCTGGGTCGGTTCCGACGACGGTCTGGTCAACGTGACGACCGACGCCGGCAGCCATTGGAGCCAGGTGCGCCCACCGAAGCTGCCGACCTGGTCCACGATCACGTGCATCGAGGCTTCGCACCTCGACGAGGGCACGGCTTACGTGTCCGCCAGCCGGTTCGACTGGGATGATTTTCATCCCTATGTTTACAAGACCACCGATTACGGCAAGCATTGGACCGAGATCACCTCCGGGCTGGCGCAGGACCAGTACGTCGAGAGCGTGCGGCAGGATCCCGACGATCCCGATCTGCTCCTGGCAGGCACCAGCGCGACCGTGTACTTCAGCGCGGACGGTGGCCGGCAGTGGCAACCGCTCACCCTCAAGCTGCCTGCCGTGCGGGTGAATGACATCGAGATTCAGCCGCAGCAGCATGCCGTGGTGCTCGCCACGTTCGGACGGGGATTCTGGGTGCTCGACAACCTGCAGTTCCTGGAGCGGCTGGGCGCCGCGCGGGTGGCGAGCAATGCGCCGTATCTCTTCAAGCCGCAGCAGGCATGGCTGGCGACGCGCCGCATGGGCGGCTTCGGACCCCGCGGACCGGGAGGCGAGAACCTGGCGGCGGGAGTCACGGTGTTCTTCCAGGTGCCGGCGGACTACGACGGCAAGACGCCGGTGACACTGAGCTTCACCGATGAAAGCGGCAAGCTGGTCCGCAGCTTCACGCTGCATCTGAAGAAGAAAACCAAGCCGGCGCCGCCTTCGGAAAACCCGGCTGTGACGCGCAAGCAGAACGAGGAGAAGGCGGCGGCGATTCATCCCGGTATGAATCGCTTCCAGTGGGATCTGACCTACCCGGACGCCGTGGACGTGAAGGGAATCTACAATTCGTTCTTTGCGGCGGCACCGACGGTAGGACCGGAAGTCGTGCCGGGAACGTACTACGCTACGTTGACCTATGGTCATGCCACGCAGAAGCAGCCGTTCGTGGTGAAGCTGGACCCGACTCTGCAAACCACGCAGGCGGACCTGCAGCAGCGTTTCGATCTGCTCATGCGAATCCAGGGCGCTCTGAACCAGCTCGATACCAACCTGAACCAGGCGATCGATGCCCGTGACGCGCTCCAGAAGACAGTTGCCGACAAGGGCGGGTCCGCCGGCGCGGCGCAACCCGCGCTGGATCGCCTGAACCACGACATCGACTCGCTCGTGGATCTCAAGATCCAGTCCGGCGAAGGCGCGCTGGTGTATCCCGGCCGGCTGCGTGCGTGGCTGACTTCGATTGCCGGGCAGGTGAGGATGGCGTTCGTGCCGCCCACCCCCGCGATGGTGGAAGTTGCCGATGGCTACATCAACGATGCGGCTGCCGGTGCCTCGCGCCTGCAATCCGACGTTGCGGCGGCCCACCAGGCAATGAATCACTGACCCACGGCGGGCGCTGGCGCCTCGTTGACCCGAGGACGCCGCGCCCCCGATCGGCACCGCGCGTGCGCGACGCAAGGGGACGCGTAGACCACGTACATAATGCGCCAAGGCGGGCAGGCGCTAGGAAACGAAGAAGTAGTTCACGGACTCAGTGGCCAGCGTTCGGTTACATGAGGGGAGAACTCTGGGGTGCTCCATGGTCAAGACTAAACTGCGTAGCCTGCTGGGCTGGCCTGAAGCCGGTGCCTCCGGAGCCGAAAGGGCGGTAGAGAAAAAGCCGGTGCGTCCCAACCGTTACCAGGCGGTCACTATCGTCTGTGCGGGCAAGTGTTGCGCCGCCGTCAAGTCGCTCGCCGGCCAGCGACTCCTGGCGGGCAGCGCGCCGTCATTACCGCTGCCGGCTTGCAGCCTGGCGAACCAATGCAAGTGCAGCTTTCGAAAGTACGACGATCGCCGCGATGAGAGCAGGCGCCTGCCGGGAGAGCTGAGCCGGTGGTATGGCGGGGCTGAAAAGCGCCGGTCACGAGGTCGCCGCGGAATCGACTGAGGTCACCTCGCGGCTAACGCTGCGTCCGCTCCCACTTCTCCACTTCACCGGCGATCACGCGAAAGATCGGATGCGGTTCCGGGGCCCGTATCCGGACCCACCGGCGATGCAGATCGGGATTTCTCTGCTCGAGCTTGTCGAGCAAGTGACGCCATTCGTATGTGAGTTGTCCCGCGGTTGCCGTCAGATGCACGCTCCCGCGGACCGGGCCGATCTTGGTCGCATCGAAGGAATAACCACGGCCTTCCGCTTCCAGCAGCACCGCCGCCAGATAGGCATTGATCGCCGTCCGGGGAGCGGCATGTGATTGGAAGCGCAGCAGCTGCGGGTGATGACGATAACCTGTCGTCTGGTCGCGCAATACTGCACGCGCCAGCAGCGCTTCGCGCCAGAGGGCCACCAGGCCCTTCAGGTCGAGATATTTGGGATGAAGTGTCCACAGGCGCATGTGACGCTCCTTGCCGCGGTCTCGGCCAAGGTTCGCCTGCTTCAGGGCAAAGTGTGGTGGCCGTTGGGGCGGACTATGTCAGCTGTGCAGGCCGCCGGTGCCGAAGAGTCCCACGAGACCGATGATGATGAGGTAGATCGCGACGATGTAGTTGAGCAGTCGCGGCACCACCAGGATCAGGATGCCGGCGATCAGCGCGATCAGCGGCCCGAGCGTCAGATGGAGATGGAGATTCATGGATACCCTCTACGAAGTAGATTGGGCTGAAGGCAGCGGGTGACACGGCATCCGTCAGGTGAGCAATTTCCCGTCCCGGACGTTCAATCACGCGGCCAGGGGATGCGCCGCCAGGTATTCGTCGAAACTCCCGGTGAAATCCTCGATGGCGCCGTCCGCCTTGACCTCGATGATTCTCTTCGCGAGACCCCCGACAAATTCCCGGTCGTGGGAGACGAAGACCAGCGTTCCGGGATATAGCTCGAGCGCCGTCTGCAAAGACTCGATGGTTTCCATGTCCATGTGGTTCGTGGGCTCGTCCATGACCAGCACGTTCGGCTTTGTCAGCATCAGCTTGCCGTAGATCATGCGGCCCTTCTCGCCGCCCGACAGCACCTTTACGGACTTCTTGACTTCATCGCCGGAAAACAAGAGCCGGCCGAGCGTCGCGCGCACGATCAGATCGTCGTCCGCCTTGCCCGTCCAGCGGGACATCCACGTGAACAGGTCGATCTTATCGGGGAAGTCCGCTTGCGTGTCCTGCGGCATGTATCCGGGCTCGGCATTCTCCACCCAGGTGATCTGACCGGCGGTGGGCTTCAGCTCACCGACCAGGCAGCGCGCCAGTGTCGTTTTGCCCACCCCGTTGGCGCCAATGATGGCAATCCGCTCACCGGCCCGAATATTGAAGCTGACTCTCTTCAGAACGTCCACGTCAGAACCCGGATATCGGAATGAGAGACCGTCGACGGAGACGGCGGAGTTGAACAGCTTCTTGCGCTGTTCGAAGCGGATGTACGGGTTCTGCCGCGAAGAAGGTCGAATCTCTTCGAGCTTGATCTTCTCGAGCTCTCTGCGGCGCGAGGTCGCCTGGCGCGCCTTCGAGGCGTTGGCCGAGAAGCGGCGCACGAATTCCTGCAGATCGGAGATGCGGTCCTGAGCCTTGGCATTCGCGCCTTCCACACGCTGGCGCGCCTGCAGCGAGGCCAGCATGAAGTCGTCGTAGTTGCCCGGGTAGACCTTCAGCTGCTGGTAATCCAAGTCAGCGATGTGCGTGCAGACCTGGTTCAGGAAGCGCCGATCGTGGCTGATGATGACCATCGTGGTGTCGTAATCATTGAGCACGCCCTCCAGCCACCGGAT